>JAABUL010000092.1_pt1 | contig 170067 bp, 318 predicted proteins | sample 5559151 | NCBI WGS metagenome assembly JAABUL01 (sample SAMN10711876, study PRJNA513368) | rock metagenome | isolation source: Antarctica rocks | place: Antarctica: Victoria Land, Pudding Butte sud | reverse complement strand
CCGTCGCTGTCCGACAAGCACGACTGCGCCATTCAAGACGTCAAGGCGTGTAGGACACTGAACTGAACTGAATATAACTTCAAATGGCGCTCGCCGCTTGCTGCTGCTCGAGCCGTTTCAAATTTGCTGTGCACGTTTAGCGTCCCATCAGCCCCAGAACAGATTCTCAGGCCGGTAACCGCAGTTCACCGCTGCTCGCCTCCGGTTAAGGTTGGGTAACCGCGGTTACTTCGGTTAGGGTAACCGAAGTTACGAAGTTACCGGTTACCTGCCAACCCTAGGAGCGAATGAACTGACTATGGGACGTCCGCGGCGGTGTATAGGACTACTGTTGCGTTGACAACGCTGCTGCAGGCCTTGCTGTTTAGGTGCAACGGTCTGTAGATATGAATGGCTAGCATAAAACCTGCGCCGTGCGTTCAGCCTATTGCGCGAGAACCGACAACCTGGCGGGTCGCTCGGCTCGAGCTCATGTCCGACGGTCGTTCCGTCGTTGCGAACCACCATGTGGTTCGCAACTGGTTGGAGTCGAATCAAGCATGTATGAGCTATGTAACAGATCGATGCATGTGTGTAGGGCGACTGAGCTGTAGCCGAGCGCTGCACCTGCTTGCGACGATGACGGCGAGACGTGTGTACAACGCTGCCACCCGCGCGCGGTAGCTGCCCTCGTCGCCGAACACTCACTCGTTCCCACAAGCGCGATCTTGATCAGGTTTGTAAAACAGCGTATGCAAGTATAGAGTCATGCAGGTTAGAATTGCGCTGTCGGTGGCCTTCTGGGGTTTACGGTTTTTCAACCCTCTGGCATGCCGTACACACACCGGCAGGGCGCTGCAGCCACATGCATCTGAGATGCATCTGAGCTGCAGCAGATGCATCTGAGTAGCGCCACGATACCTGATCATGAAGTACGACTTACATGTACGCCGCCTCTTAGATTGCCAAATTGGCACGGCTACCAACGCGAGGGCGGCACGCCGCAGCCTCCGCCAGCCACAGTCAGCGACATCACAGTATCTGATCGTTCTGTAGTGCAACGGACAGACGGAACTCTGAATCACTTGCAGTTTTGGCAGGCAGAGGAGGTCCTGCTGCATGCGCTCCCAACCTTGCGACCTGTTGATATTGCTGTTGCCAGTGAAAATGGCGCGACGCCGCTGGCATTACTCGTAGGTAGGTGCAACATACTACCGCTCGCCCACAAACGCAGTGCGGTTCGCTTGCCCCTTGCACTACTGTACATGCCGTCGTCACTTCCGCCCCTTCTTTGCCGCGCCGCCAGAGCCTGCAGCCTTGCGCTTGCCGCCTGCAGTGCATCCAACACCCCAGGGTCGGCCTGGCGCACCCAACATGTTGGAACAGACACATTGAGGATGTACAGCTGATATCCCGAGGACTTTCGCACCCGGCAGTGCCGGCTGCAATGCAAAGCAGCAGACACAGCATGCCACGGCGAAAGCCGCTGCTGCACGAATCAGCCACGGCGAGAGCCGGCTGCTGCACGAATCAGCTGCTGCGCTGAACACCGCAATAGCTGTGATGATGTTGGGAAGGAGTAGAGGGACGCACCCTTGGCGCCGCCGGCTGCACCGGCTGCCGGCGCCGGCGCCTCCTCCGCCGCGACCTCTGGCTCAAAGGTCTCCAGCTTTTCCAGCTCCGCCGCTGCGGGATGTACCAGGAACAACGTGTGCGCCTGCCCGGCCGCCACCTGCGCAGGATGACAATGCAGCCGATTTGAAAACGCGGATCATCTCCAGCTTGTCCAGCTGCGACGACGCGGGGTCCGCCAAGAGCAGCGTGTGTACCTGCCCTGCTGCCACCTGCGCAACGAAATCACCAGCAATTCCACAGTGGAAAGTCCCCCGTCTCGGTTGGCGTCACGCAGCTGCAGACGCGCTTTCGCGACTCGCATTGCACCCTGAAAAGCACTCACCTCGCGCGTGTCGGTGCCCTCCAGTGCGGGGCACTTGTCCGGATTGGCCGACGACTTCTTGCCCCCCGGCCCATAGCCCAGCTCGCCGCTGGTTGCGTGGCCCCTGAACAGCGGCAGCTTGCATCATCACATGTTGGCATCGACAGCCGCTGGGCATTGACAGCCGCTGGCCCATGTCATTGCGCCCCACCGGCGCACGCGACGATCAGGCGCTGACATAATGAAGCACACGAAAAGCTGTGTTCGAGCTTGGTGCACACCCAAGGACAGCCTGTCCGCCTTGCGCTTGGCCAGGCGCGCCCGTCTCTGCACAGCTGCCCAGCGAACGCCCAGTGGCACTGGCCGTGGCCATGTGGCAGGCATGACCGGCGCACCAGGTCATGTGGACTGCTCGTTCTAGTAGCTGGCGCACCTGGCAAAGTACCTCTTATGTCCTTTTCTTTCCGTGTCTGGTTTCCTTCATACTCTTTCACTTTCCATTCAATTGTAGGGCGACGCACCAGGTGATGGTGGAGTGTTCGTTCTCGTAGCTGGCAGACACGGCAAAGTGCTGCGCGCCGCATGCGATGGACTTGATGGTCCAGCCCATGAGGCCCTCGAAGATGCGCGGGTACCTGCAGGTCAGGAGGTGCAGTTTTAGGTTGTGGGTGCATCGCGGCGTTGTGGTGTCAGCAGCGGCAGCTAGGCAGAGATGTCAGTCTGCCGCCGCGCGCGCTCTCCGATGTCAACACAGAGCCAGCGGTTCACGGCTGCGCACCAACGCGCAGCGAAAGCTCACAACATCATCCTGGTGCGGCACAACACACGAGCTGGGGCGGTCGCGTACATGATGTTGTCGCCGCTGACTTTCAGCTTGCCCCAGGCGTAGAGCTGGCCGCTGATGTTGGTGGTGCAGAAGCTTGACGTCGAGCCGCACGCCACCTGCAGGTTTAATACGGCAACATGAATTTCAGCAATGTTTCAAACGGGTCTGGTGGTGCACAACGATGACGTCGAGCCGCACGCCACCTGCACAGCGTATGAGCGGTGATCAGACAGGGCAAGAGTCATGGTCTGTCAGCCCGGGATTGCCCGAACCTTGGCAGTTGCCGCGGTCAAGCTCTCATGTCATCGAAAAAATTTCTCAAAGTAGAATCATGAGTCAAGGTCGCATGTGGGTCGCTGCTCTGACATTGGCATGAGTGCAAGCAGCACTCGGCGAGTGATGGAGTGGCGGAGTGGCGCCTTTTGCACTGTCACCAGCCATGAGGGTGCCAAAAGCTGCAGAAACTTCACCAGGGAGTCTGGGGAGGCCTTGACGCGCTGCGACAGCGCCTCCAGCTTTTTTGGCGCAAACTCGTCCTTCTGCACGCTGTGCCCGATGCGCCCGTACCCTGCGCCGCAGAAACCAAACACAGGTCAAGACACGACACGCAGTGTCCAGCTTCTTTGGCGCGAACTCGTCCTTTTGCACGCTGTGCCTGATGCGCCCATATTCTGCGCCGTAGGGAAAATCATCATCTTGCAACCACCTGGTTATGAAGTCGAACAGTCTGCTGTCGGAGCGACGTCGCAAGGCCTGGTAGGAGGAGCCAAGTGCAGCCATTCATGGCCGTGCAGCAGACTGCGACAGGCATGCGGCAAAGCTGCTCCGGGGCGTGGGTGCCCTGCGGATCTGGCGGCTCCCCTCCCCTTCCTCCGCTGCCGGGACTGTCGGCATGCTCAGCTGTTGCGCCAGCCGCAGGCGGTTTCGGCGCCGTGGCGGCGGCGGCGGCGTTTGTGACACACATCAAACTGACACGAGCAGTAGAAGCACAGAACTTCTCCGAAGCGGAGTGCCTCCCACCACACTACACCCACAGCCATTGCCCCAGCTGAAAGGCGAGGCTGGCATCGTCGAACGCGACGAGGTGGCTTGTGTGGTGACACAAACGCGCTCAACCTTCCATCAATTGTTTGCATCTGTTCGGGAGGTGCAGATGTATCACGCACCGCCGTTACCCCAGGCGTAGGCAAGGCCAGTGTCATCAACCGCGACTGCGTGGTTGTGCCCCGCCGCCATGGTGACAATGTTGCAGCCCGCCAGCGTGGTGATGACCTTGGGTGTCGGCTGCGGCTCGTACGCGATCTTGATGGACGCTGCGCAGCACGTTGAGTGGAGGCTGAAAGAAACAAACCCAGATTGATGGTATCTGTGCAGCAGGAGGAGGGCGCGCACAAAAAGTGGTACAGCAAAAGAAAACTCGTCTGCTGCGCAGGGGCCGCAGCGACAGCCCGCCACGGCAGGGTCTGGGAGAGACCATGGGTGCGCACAGTGTGACAGGTTCGTCTCGTGGTCTGTGCCGTGTCCGAGCTGCCCATACTGCGGGTTGCCTGCCGTATACACGCGCTGCTTGCACAGCCTGCAGCAGCAGATGCTCGTTCATTAGTGCACTGCTTTCGACGGTGGTTCTCCCTCTGGAGAGACGGCCATTCTGCAGACCATGTTGCAGTACAGCGTAAAGCATGTTTTGCAGATCAAGCAGAATGTGACTCACAGGACAGCGTTTTTTGCAGCGATACATCGCAACACTCACCACATCGTGAACTCGCTGCCGCATGCGACCTTCGAGCAGCCCTCCACCAACGCCTTCGTCGGCTTTGTCAGCAGCTCTGCAAGTTCCACCGAACCGAGCGCTTTACTCGCACTCTTTCCAGGCAAGCCGCGGCATTACCACCTTTTTGAGAGTGCCAATCATGTGACCCCCGGGTAACGGTGTGAATGCCGGGGTGGCTCCGTCTTACAGGACACCGACACTTGCAGCGCAGCGCTCACCTTCTGACTGGGCTTTGCTCTTCAGGGATCCTGTGCCGCACTGGCCCTGCCAGCACCGCAAATGTGCCACGATCAGACGAGCGCAGAAGGAATTGAATGCACAAAACATACTGCCAAACTGTCAATGAAGATACAGATCTAGTCAATGTAGGAGATTGACAACAGTACAGGGCGCCCAGTGCAACCCCGAAACTCTATCAAAGTCAGCGCACCGTGAGGTTGCTGCCCCAGGTGAAGGACTCGCCGCTGCTGAGCGCGACGGCGGTGTGGTGCTTGCCGCACGCGCCGGCGATGACGTTCATGCCGGCGAGACCCGCTACGATCGTCGGCGCATTGCGCTGCGCCAGGTCCCCATGCCCCAGCTGCCCTTTCTGCAAGTGTGCATGAGACACGAATTCTTTGTTTGTGTGTTCAACCCGCGACCGTCGGCGCGTTGCGCTGCATGAGGTCCCCGTGGGCCAGCTGCTCCCTCAGCAAACGGTGCAGGATGTCCATGAGAAGCAGCTGTCAAGTATCTGGTACGAATGCCATGGCCGTTGGCGCGTTGCACTGCACGGAGTCCCCGTGCCCCAGCTGCCCTTTCTGCGATTGGTGCAGAACATGTAGCATGCGTCAGAACGAGTGCCAAGCACATGCTAGTGGGCTGCCATTCCATCAGCCAGTTCAGGATCTCCGATCCAGCTGATGACCTGAGGTTTGAAATGTCGGGTTGTGCACCTAACTTGGCGATCATGAACCTCAGTGCATATCAGTAAGCTTCACCTCGTTACGGCCCCATGTCCAGCAGCGACCATCGGCGTCGCCGATGACGCTGTGGAATGCCGCCGGCCCCGCCGCGATCCACATCACTTTCACCCCCTGCGGACGGCGACCGCGAGTCGGATTGGTGCCAGCGGGCAGGCTGCTGAGGGCGCGTCAGCAGCGAGCAAGTTCTTCTTGCGCGGCAGGTGAGTCACGTTTGCGAATCAAAAATCCGCCTGTGGAAGCGCCGGCCGACGCCCACAAGCAGGCGCACTTTGTCCATGGCAAGCCAGGCAGCGATGCATGGCTGGTTGGAAACCATCGATTCAGCAGCAGTTGTGCACCTGCAGCGCCTTCAGGCGCGTGGGCGACACCAGGCTCGGGTACTTTTCGGCGCGCTTCGGGTCCGCCTGCCATGGCAAGTCAGCCGTGATTTGCCGATAACGAGCACAACGCCAGGCACGAGACTTTATTCAGCTTTGAGTTACTGCCGAACGCGATGCAGCGCACCGGCGGGTCGCCCTTCTTGGGCTTGTTAGCCGCGCGGCCTATCATAGCCCAGTCGGTGGCGCCGCAGAAAAGTACCTCCCCACCGGCCCACTCAGTTGCTTCGCTGCTTGCAGCCGCCATCTTGATGATGGAAGATTGAAAGGCACCGATGAGCGGGAGCAGCAGTCTGACAGAAGAGAGGGAGCAGCAGTCCAAGCGTAAGAGTGTGCCGGATCACACGCTGACACGCAAGATCGAATTGGCGATACCCGGCGCGAGGCTGGATGATGGGCTTATGTGCTTCCGTGTCGCAATCGCATGTCTTGGCGTTACGTGCTCTGTGCGATTCGTGCTCCCGCGCAGCCTGCAAACAAGATTTGCCACCTGAAATTGAATTCTGGCGAGGTTTCAAAACGGCGAGCGCAGCGATCACCGCATTGTGCAATATAAAATTTACATCGGTTGCAGAGAGCGCAGAAGCATCTTGTTGAGACCCTCCAAGAGCCTTCGCACATCCACAATCGAAGTATTGCAACATACAGCAATCGACGTGTCGGCCATCAGTGCAACTGCGTTCCTGCTGAAAGCTTGTATACAGCACAAGCAGTGGCAATACTGTAGTGATCAACTCAAAGCTGGACACAGGAAATAATTTGGAACAGCTGCAATTCTCGCCAGCGGCGTTTCTGTGCATGCACGAAGGCCGACCTGAGGTGTTTGAACCTCCTTGACAAGCCAGTCAGCTGATGACATATTAAATCTGAAACGCGATGAGCCATCGACAGCTCGCTCATGGGTATCGCACCGCTTCGCGACAGCTGCATGCCGACTGGCGGTTCGCGCGGCAGTGGCCGGCGGCAGCTGTTCAGCAGCAGAGGCACGCCCACGGCTCGTCGCCGGCGCCACAGGCCACGGCCACAGATCCTGCAGATATCGTGCTCAGAAAGGCGTTCGCCCACTGTGTGCGCAACGTCAGGTAAGGATTATGGTATGGCGCGGAGAGAAATAATCATGAGCCAATCATGAGCGCTTGAAATCGCACACAGAATGCTGACGCAGGGAACAAGACTACGAGAACTACGTTTGGGCGGTGCAACTCCCAAAGGTAGCCTGCGGGGCTGGCGCCGGCAGTGTGCCTTCTGCCTGCAGCGCATGGCTGTGACGTTGCAAGCCGCTCAGCCAACTTCCTTGATGTGCTGCGCCTGCAGGACATGCGGCCTGCGGTCTTTGCTCTGCGGGCATTCAACATTGAGATCGTCAACATCGCGGACCAGGTACCGACTTCCTTTGATTTGTTTTTGTATGACTCCATTCATCTGCCCAGCAGGATGGTCCAGCAGTGTTCCAATCGCCAATGCAAAGCTAGCATGCGGACCCTTAATACACTGTCTGAAATGAATCATGCCACGATTGCAATTGACGCAGAAGCTGGTGGCGCCAGAGCGGATCCAATCTCCTGGCATTGCATAGCCAGCGCAGGGTCCCGTGACAATGCGGTGTGCTCTTGACATGCTGTGTGATAGTTTCATATTCTACAAATGCGCAGGTGAAGGAGAAGCTGGTGGTGCCGATGCGGATGCAGTGGTGGCGCGACGCCGTCAACGGCCTCTACAAGGCCAAGCCCATCAAGCACCCCGCCATACAGTGCCTGCACCAGGTGCGCCGGCGCCCAGAGACACTGTGAAGGCGCTGCTGGTGCAATCTGCGCGTCCTGCGCTTTGCCGACGCGTGCCTGAGCCGCCGACATGCTCAGCTGCAGCTAGCAGGGTGTTCATCATCACCAGCTGAGCTGGTCGTTGATGTTCTACCCGCTGGCGTGACATCAGGCAGACTGCTGGGTTTGACAGCAAAACACCGCAGCAATGTAACTCGAGGACACCGCAGCAATGTAACTCGAGATGTCAGCCAGCTTGCTCAACGCATGTTGTATGCCGACACAGGTGCACCTTCGGCAGCCGCTCACGCGGTACCGGCTGCAGAAGATCATCGGCACGCGCGAGACGGATCTGCTGGAGACGGATCCGCCGGCCACCCTGGAGCAGCTGGAGGCGTATGCCGAGGGCACCGCCTCCCAGCTGCTGCAGCTGCAGGTAGGGTTCAGGCAGGGGTTTTGTATCGGTTCTAGCCGATGGGTGCCTGACGCTGATGTGGAAGGCAGTGCCCGGCACTGGGCAGCAGGTGGAATGCGATGCGCAGTGCACTCCACGATCTCATCATCTGTTGCAGCTGGAGGCAACAGGGCAGCAGAGCACGGAAGCAGACGCAGCGGCCTCGCACCTGGGAAAAGCCGTCGGCGTATCGGCGCTGCTGCGCGGCACCAGCTACCACGCCGGCAGGTAGGCTGATCGGTTGGTTCCCTAACCAAATCCATTTCTCTGTGCCAAGCACAGCAAGGACTGACACTGCAAATTCGCACATCTGAGCAATGCTTTGGCATGCTCGCGCTGCTGCGCAGCACCAGCTCACATGTCGGCAGGTGGGCTGATGATGTGTAGAGCAGTGCCCCGAGCGTTCCAGAGAACAGATCATGTGCTGTATGCTGCACCGGCTTGAAGCCTGTACTGCGCCTGAGCAAGACAGCCTCTGCGGCCCTCAGCTCGCTGCCAGCATCATTACATCATAAACTGCCAGCGCTCGCGCTGCTCGGATGTACCAGCGCTGCTGACAGCCTGACCGTGTCATGCTGCGCAGGCAGCGGACGTACCTGCCGGCGGACCTGTGCCAGGCGGAGGGCATGAAGCCTGAGGAGGTGTTTGGGGGCGCCACCTCGGACCAGATGCGGGAGGTGGTTTTCAAAGTCGCCTCCGCCGCCAAGGTGCAATCAAGTGTCCTGTCGTATCTCCCACGTACCCAGCAATATGACTGTGACACTCTGTCCTCCGCGCCCAAATGTGGGAGGTGCTCTTCAAGGTCGTCACCGCTGCCCAGGTGCGGTGGCGGCGCATCCTCCCTCAGCACATGCGACACTGGCATGCGCTGCACAGAGCTGAGCGGGTCGCTGCTTCAGTTCGCCCCACACTTGTCACCTGCTCGTTACATGAACATTGGCAGCTGTCTCCCAGGTCAGCAACTCGGTTGTTTTCCGCTGCAGGGCCACCTGGATGACGCCAGGACCATGGCGGCTGACCTGCCGTCAGCGGCACGGCCGCTGCTGCTGCCGTCTGTGGGCACCGGGCTGTACCTGGATGCCCTGGAGCGAGCGGATTTCGACGTCTTTGCGCCGCACCTGGCCCGCGGCGGCGCCTCGCCGCTGTGGCATCAGCTGGCCGTGAAATGGCGGCTCCTCAGAGGGACGATCTGACGGCGTGCCGGACACCGCACTTTGAGACTGGTCAACGAGAGTGACATTCGGTTTGTTGTTGCGTCATCTAGGAGGGTTGAGAGGGTCTTGCCTTGTTGGTGAGATGTGCAGCATTGGCTAGGCGTCCCAGTGAAAAGAGTTCGCTGTCGTTGCTGCGATTCGTCGGTTGCTTGCGCTGAGAGGTCTGACAGCGGCAACTCCAGAGAGTGTCTCAGCTTGGCGCAACAGAAACTGGGATGTATCGTGTTTTGCAACGTTCAGGTGCACTTTAGCAGTACAAAACCCCACGAAAGCGAAACGAAATAATAGTACAGTGATGGGCCAAAGCGAACACTGCGCACAAAGCTGCAGTGCTGCCAACTCAGTAAACTCCCTCTGAAAGGATGTACCTCTTTCCTCCAACACCGCGGACAATTTCAACCCATTACCCCCTCGGCAATGGCGCAAGCATGCCGCTCCGCGCCGCTCTGCGTCAGGTCCAGTAGCCTACAGTCCACAGGTCAGGCCTTGGCCTGCAGCTTGATCGAATTGCTGATGTGCACGCGCTGCCAGCGCTCGAACCGCCGTGGTGACTTTTTCATCGCGTCCCGCAGCGCGTCCTCCAGCCCCGGCGTAAGGCCCTTGCACTTCGCCAGGTTCTTCACCGCCTCCGCCAGCTCGCTGACCTAGTGTTGACAGCATGACAATTGAATGATGACATCGTATTCCACGGTCGAGCATTGCATAATGCCAGGCTCTTGACCGCGTCCGCCAGCTCGCTGACCTGGAGTCGATATTTCAATTGGTCACCAATGCCTTCCGTGGCACTAGCCCAGGGTGAGTAGTGTGGATGAGCTCTTGGCGCACAACACGGGCTGGCAATGAAAGCAGCTCGCTCAGAAACAGCTCGCTGACCCTGGAGGACGCCACTGCGCTTACTATGATTGAGCATCGGCCAAGCTTTGGGCAATTCGTGGCCGGACAACTGACCTTGAAGGACATGACGCCCCGGGACTCTAGTTCTGCCGCAATTGCGTGCGGCAGAGCATCGTCCACGTGCCGCAGCTGGCTGCAGGCGAAGGCCGCAAAGACGATGTCCTGGCCGTTGAATTCCGGCAGCCGCGCCGCCAGCGTCGCAGACACCTGCAGCGTAAAGGTATGTTCAGGGTGATCAGGCTGTCTACTTGCAGCAGCAATGCACAACTTGCTGAAGGAGCGATGTCCAGGTCGTTGCACTAGGGCGTCTGCACCACCAGCATCGCGGGGATCTGCGGCACGCAGATCACGGGTGCTTGTCTCGTTCTTCTCTCCACTGAAAGTCTTTTGGTTTTCACAAGGTTTTCAGGAGTTTTAGGTATTCAAGCACCCCTGGCGACAGAGAAGGATTTCAATCAAGTACCTGTGGCGACAGGCAGGAGGATCCGGGTGATAGCCGCGCCTATCAATGATTCTTTGCTTTTCCTTCCGAAACTCATTCAGATGTACCTGTGGCGACAGGGAGGAGGAGCCGGGTGATAGCCGCGCCAGGCTCCACAGGATTGTCGCCAGCTGCCGGATGGGCGCGGCCGCCGCATGGGTTGCCAGCGCCTCGGTGCCAGCGCGCAGCAGGGCCGAAAACGTCGGGCCATGGCCCCTGTATTTGACCTGCGGCATGAAAACAGCACACTCGTTGAGGTGCAGGTGGGCCTGGTCGGTTGCACGGCGCTGTGGCGTCCACATCTGAGGCTGCAGGCAGTGACCCACAGCGCCATCGACTTGCGGCAGCGTCACTGCACAACCACGCAAAGAAGCAAGGGCTGGCACGCCCACCTGCAGCCAGTCCTATATGCGTCAGCCAGCTTCATATGCGTATGCTCCCCAGAGGAGCCGGGGGCAGGTTTCAAGACCAGAAGGGCATGCGCACCTTGCTGAGGCTATAGAGCAGGATGCTGACGTCCACGAGGTTCAACTCTGACAGCTGCGCCCCGGCTGCGATGATGACGGCGTCGCATAGCCGCCGGTCTGCGGTGCCGACCTGCAGTGACAAAAGCACCAAAAAGTTTCGAAGTTGTTAGATGAAGGGCCCAAAACCATGAAGCCAAGCCTCAACAGTAGTGACGGCACCGATCCGCCGACCTGAAACGGAACATGCCGCAGACATGCAGCAGCCTTCCTCGAGAAAAAGGAAATTGTTGCAAGTGTTGTTTCTGCCTGGACAGTCAACTGTGTTGGTGTGGCTTTGTGGACCGTCCATCTGCGTCTGCGCCCCACAGCAGGTTGTCGATTCCCTGCGGCTTTGGCGGCGTCTGCCGCTTCAGGATTTATGCTTTGTGTGTCTAGAGTCACACGTTTGGAATTTTGCTGCACATCCCCACCTGCGTCTGCGCCCACAGCAGGTTGACAATCTCCTGCGCCTTCAGCGGCGGCGCCCGGCGCGCCACCCGGCGGCAAAACTCGGCGCCGATGGCGGTGGCCAGCGCCTCAGACTCCTGCAAGTCCAGGTTCCATTACAGGTTCCAGTGTGTTTGAGGATCAGGCTGAGGGTTGGTTGCTCTCTCAACTCCACTCCATTTGGGTTTGTCACTGTGCAAGGTTCGCAATGTGAAGGGGAAAAACGTGGAGGAAAGACAAGCAGACCTGCTGCGCCGCCGGCAGCCGCACGAGCGCGGTCGATATGTTGGCGAGCGCCTGCCCCGACATGTCCTCCACACACTCCTGCGGCACCAGCTGGAAGCCTGTACACCACTTGATTGCACCACCTGATTTTCTGGTAGTGACAGGCCATCGAGTGCCTAAAGCTGCGCCGTGCACCAAGCCCAATTCGAGGCGAAACCAGTCATATTGAAACTGAAACAAATGCCAGCTGCATCTGCCAGCGTCAGTGAGCGCGCACCCGACTGGCGGTTGTGAGCGCCGGCAGCAGCTGCGGCTTTTACAGTTTTGCGCTGGGCAAATCCAGATTTCGATGGTTGAATCCTGACAGTGTTGCAATGTCCATCGCTCCTGTCCTCACCCGACTGGCCGTCATCAGCGCCGGCAGCAGCCGAGGCGAGGCGGGCAGGTGGCGAAGCCGCGCAAAAGCCGTCAGAACGTTCGCGAGTTCCCGGGGCTCCAGGTCGGCAAGGTGCTTCTCCGTCTGGCTGCTCAGCAGCCGCAGCAGCGGCGGCGACTGGATCTGCAGCTTGCCCAGACTCCACAGCATGCCTGCGACACCCGAATATTTCTGATTATGATTCTATATCATTATAAATCTATACCATTCCATTTCATATTGACATCATGAGCACTTGTAGGACAGTCGTGACACATGGACTAAAGGCTCTGTTGGCCCGGCAAGTTCAGAGTCGCTATGTTGCATGCAGAATATCTGTACGACAGGGATTGGCGTGGGGAAAAGTTCAATGCATGGCAAGGCTGGATCGGCACACAGTCAGCAGCGCACCTACTGTCTCCAGCCGCCCAAAGGACTCCTGCTCATGGATGGCCGAGCTGCACAGGGCGCTAATGCATGCGTGCTCCTTGAACTCTAAGCGCGCAAACGCCACCTGCAGGCGGATGCCACGCCCTTGTGATCACCAGGTCCGCGACTGCAGTGTTGTTCGATCGAACTCGGACAGGGTTGAGGGGTCTCCAAGTCTCAGCAACACGCTGGCAGATGTCTGGCGCTGGTCCAGCGCTCAAGCTTCACGAAAGCAAATGCGCAAATGCAGGTGTCGAGCGGGGTGACATCAGACGCCGGCGGGGCGCATGCTCCGCCACGAAGCATGAGCTTTCAGAAGCCGCTGGCTTGTCTCAATATAGTATCTGACTGATTCTCACCAGCAGGTTGCAGGTGTCCAATGGGGTGTGAAGTCGGAGGCCAGCGCCAGCGCCCAACACGCCAAGAGTTAGGTTGCAAAGCACATCTTTTGAGTTATCACCAGCAGATTGCAGGTGTCGAGCGGGGTGAAGTCGGAGGCCAATGCCAGCGCCCTCTCTGCCACCCCCTCTAGCAGTGCCTCGTCCACAGCACAATCCTCCAGGCTGCTCAGCGACCAGATGGACATGGACAGCCCCTGCGGCGTGAAGTGCTCCAGCCTGCAGAGCAGACGCTCTCGGTGCAATGCAGGAAGGGCACTGGAAGGCAGGCATCCTTAACATGCACGTGGACATGGACAGCCGCTGCGGCGTGGACGTACATCCGGCTGCACGGCAGGGGAACATTAAGAAGTGTGTGAGATGTCCTTCCCGTGCCAGCGCCAGGGCAGGCAGCGCCAAGGCTGATGTGCGGCAATGTGAATCTGCATGCCACCACACTGCCATGCTTCCGCGGTGCAAGGTTTGCTGCCTTGCCGGCCGCCAGCAAAGCTGCTCGAGTCGTCATGCATACTCCTGTCCACATGGTTCACCCCTGCGGAGATTCGAAAACCTGATGCGCCATACTTGCAAGTGGTCAGCGTGACAAAGTGTTGCCTTGGTATCTCACCTGTCCCTGACGACGACCACGGCCTCTTCCGCGAGCTGCGGCCCCAGCTGCTGCTTTAAGACGGCATAGCCGTACAGCAAGTTGCACAGGCCCTGCGGCTCAAAGTCGCGGATGCGCGCCGCGGCCCGTGGCGCAACCGCCGCCAGCATCGCATCCGCCCGGCGCCGCAGCCGCCCGAAGCTCCACACCAGGTTCGCCATACCCTGCGGCAACAGTGTTTAGGGTTTGCGGGTGCCTGCCGTCTCCTCGCACCATCCGTTCCTCAACTCGGCCGTGGCTATGCCTTTTTGCGCCTGTGGAGGCGTGCAGCATCCCGGCAGTGCGGCGCGCCTGGGCTGTGAACTGGTCTGCCTTGCCGATGCTGGCGGCCGCGACCGCATCGAGCAGTCGGCTGGCGGCGGCGTCCGGCGGCGCATCCTTCTCGCTGAGCTTTGCCAGGCCCCACGCCACCAGCGCCAGCTGCTTGGCCTCCAGCTCTGGCACGTGCGCCACGAGCTGCTCCGCCAGCTGCTCTAGGAGCAGTCCCGGATGGTGCAGCAGCCTGCGCGCAAAACTGTGTCACATTTGCTGCACAAAAGACCTCACATATCGCTCAAGTCTGGCGCGTACCCTGCCAGCTGGGCTAGGAGCAATCCCGAGTAGTGCAGCAGCCTGCGCACGGCGATGTGTCACCACAGTTGCTGCGCAAAAGAACCCACAAATATCGCTCAGGAAGTCTGGTGCGTGCCCCGCCAGTTGCTCTAGCCTGAACGCACCAACGGTTCACAGAGGATCAGAGCCCTGCTGCATAGCGGTACCCCATCCAGCCTGACGCCCGCCTAATGCTGTGACATTGGCCGGCTCTCGAATGCATTACAGAGCCCTGTGCTGAAGATCCGAGCCCGGATACCCCGGTCACCTGCCGCAGGACCAGAGCAGGGTGACTAGCTGCGAGGGCCGCAGCGCGGGCAGCGCGCCGTGCGCCAGTGAGCACAGCTCCTCCAGGAACGCCGTCTGCTGCGCCCGCGAGACGTCGTCGTCCGGCTGGTCCACCGTCGCCAGCGCCTTGAAGCAGGTCGTGATGTTTGCCGCCTCGAAGAACACGTCCTGCAGGCAAGAACATATTGCGGCGTCAGGTGACGGCACCGCCGGCGGCGCATGCGCTGGCTGCCTGCGACAGTGCATGGTGCGGTGCAGCACTATGCATCCGGGGAGTGAGCTGAGGGCAAGCACGCTCTAAGGGCTCACCTGCTCGCTGACTGCACGGGATATCTTGTCGTAATTCCCTGCACGAAAGTTGCGCGTCGCGACGCGGGCATCTAGCAATGGCGGTTGCCGGTCGGCGTCCGCCACCCGGCCCTCCTGAACCGGCTGGCTGGCAGCACGGCAGCCTGTGTCACAATGCCGAGCGGACTGCCGCCCCCTGTGCCGTGCTGCTGCACCTGCTAGCTGGTGCCACGCTGGTCGGTGATGTGGAACACCCGAAAATATGCCGCGGCAGCACCCTGGCGCGTGCAGGCACTGCAAATCCATGCCTGGCATATTCGCTCAATTGTCTTCGGCGAGATGGTGCGCAATATGCGACTGCACCTCGGCTGAAGACGGGCAGGGGACTGCCAGCATGCGTCCCAGGCCAAGTCCCATGGCGAGCTCTTCGCCGCTCGCTCAGGCAGTTGAGCTGAAGATAGTTTTGCAGCCGGAGGGGCGCCGTCTGGATCGATCAGGTGGTTCTACAGAGCTCAGTTGCAGTGTCCACGATGTTCGTTCGAGTTTCTGGTGATCTGCCTGGCAAATAGAACGCACCGTGACAGTGACAGTGACAGTGACAGTGACAGTGACAGTGACAGTGACAGTGACATGTAAGTCTCGAGAGGGCAAGACTTCCGCAGAAAATGGCCGCGATCGACTGCAGACCGCACCATTTCGGGCTCGATAGACCCTCGGACGTCGTCAGCAGCAGTTTGAGACATCCAGCGCCCGGTTGCCATCGGCAGCACGACCGGAGACGAGGTCAGAGCCGCAGCCGTCTGCAGGTGATGCACCCCCGCGCTTCGTTGATGTGGACAAAGCCAAACACACCTGCAGAGTGATCAGGCATCGCGATGCAATGATACGTCCGGTCACAGCAGCACACGCGCCGGTTGAGGTCTTGCATCCCGTGCTGCTTCCTCCCGGCCGACGACCCTGCTGCGAACGATTTGACCCTTACGAAGGCGGCATCAAGGACACACGGCCGTTTTGACTGCTGCACTCCCCAGACGCCCTTCAGTTGGCGGGCCCATGTGGGCAGCAGCGGCGAAAGGCGTCATCGCAGCCATGGGTCGCATGCACATCCCGATCATCCGGCTTCTTTGCTCGCATCAACTGCACCACACGATGATGCTAATCGTCTGGAGTGTTGTATCTGCCTCTGTGCGCTTGCATCTGATGCGGGCTCGTCGCATGCCGCACAGGCACCTCGCCGGGACTTGAGGCAGCGGGCGGCAGCCAGTCCCAATGGCGGCACGCCGCCCGGGCAGCAGCGGCAGCGGCAGCAGCAGCAGCAGCAGCACGATGAGGAGGCCCATCTGCGCTTCGACGGCGGCCAGAACGGCGCAGCGGAGCCCGCCACCCCGGCGACCGCGGCGGACGGCGCCGCGGCGATCACGCTGCACTACGCCAGCGGCTGGCGCGCGCCCACAATGCTGTACAGCCTGCAGGGCGGTGATTGGGACAGCTGCGAACTGGCCGAGGTGCGGAGCAGAGCACTCGCTGTGTGGATTGATCGCTGGATCACTCGACCGCCAAAAGCATCTTTACAAACACACCCTTCTCCATCGTGGCACTGATTGATAACTGGCACTTGATCGCCGCTGACGGCTGCAACTTGCATATGCAATAGGCAGTAGGGCATATCACAAAGCCAATGGCTGAGCCGTGTTTGCAGGTGGCTTCGTCCTCAGGGCAGTGGAAGTCGGCTACGTTCCGGCTGAACGGCGGGGCGGCGGCGCCGTCGGATCCACGGCCGCTGCTGGAATTCGTGGTGACAGACGGCGGCTCCTGGGACAAGCCCATTGACGGTGAGCACAGGTCATTCTTTGAAGCGCACAGTGACAAAGGAAAGTCTGCTGACTCGACGCAGGAACAGCGTCACCTGTTATGCCTGGATGTATGCTTTGCGTCAACGACTGCTGGCAAATCAGCAGGCATACTGCGGCGGTGCAGGCGGCAACTACGTCATCAACGAGCGGGGGCGATTCACGCTGCGGGACGGGGAAATAGCGGCGGTGCCGGGGCCGCCGGTGCTGGTAGTTTCAGACCTGGACGACACGATGATAGGCGACGACGGCGGCACGGCCGTCTTCAAACGCTTTTGGGAGAAGACGGTGTGTGTGTGATTCTTGGCGGAAGTTCGAGAGTGCTTCCTGATGTTACATGCCTGTGTCAAGGTGACAGCGGACTCTGTCGGCTGCCCTCTAGAGGATTGCTGAACTGTGCACAAACTGGCTGTCGGCATGCATCATGCTTGTGCATGGTTGAAGCTGGACAAGCGTGGCGGCTGCGCAGCCACGCTTGTCCAGCTTCAACCATGCGCCCAGGCCGAATGCCCCACTGATTTCTGCAGAAGAAAGCTGCCGATCAACTGGTCGTCTGACTGCACCTGACATTCGTGCGATGACGAGCAGGCGGTTCCGCGCGGCTCGCGGCTCGTGTACAACACCGGGCGGGCGCTGCACAAGTGCCAAGAGCTGTTTGAAGAGAAGCGGGAAGTGCTGCCGGCGCCGGACTACCTCATCACCTCTGTAGGCACCAAGGTGTGCTTCGAATTCATTCGAATTCATTCGAATTTGCTTTCTAGCCTCTTCACGTGGCATCGTGGCGTGAAGTGCTGCCAGCGCCAGACTGCCTCATCACCGCTGTGGGCACAAAGGTGTGCTTCTTGATTCAAATTTGGCTTCCATATTGCATTGCTGCGTGAACTGGTGCCGCCGCCAGACTACCGCATCACCTCTGTCGGCACAATGGTGCTGAGACTGGCGCTATCGCTTGATATGGTTGTTGCAATGCGGGTCCTGGATCCAGCGCCGGAGCGTGGCGTTGCTGCCTGAGCTGTGGACCAACACCTGCAGCATGGGATCTGCAAGACGTAGCCTGAGGCATGCTTGGGCTGAGGCATGGGCAGAGGCACGTATAGGCCATCACCGAGCGCCAAACCTGCAGAGGCGGCCTCTCACCGCTGCTCAGGTGTACAGCTACAACAACGGCGAGTAGGCAACAGACGCTGACCATGCGGCTAAAGACAAACTCTGGCACCCAATGACATGATGCTCTTGTTCTTGGCAGGTGTACAACTTTGACAACGGGGAGTGGACGGTGGACATGGACCATGCGGCGCTGCTGGACGAGGCCTGGGACCTGGAGGTGGTGCGCAATGCGGCGTACCAGGCGCTGGCGGCCGTCGGGCGGGAAAAGATGCACTTCCGGCCACCCGACGAGCAGAACGAACACAAGGTGAGGTTCAGTCAGCGTAGATTTCCTGAGGACACTTCCGCTGATCCTCAAAACCCCTTTAGAAGGACATAGGACAAAGCGCGCGATGCCGCACACCAGGCGCTGGCGGCCGTCGGGCGGGCGAAAAGAAATGCACTTCCGGCCGCCCGACGAGCAGAGTGAACACAAGGTGGGGGTTTTTCGTACGGTTTGGCGAGGGTGTGGCACGCACTCTGATCGCTGGAAGCAAGCTGACTGTGCGACGGTGCAGCTCCGCGGGCCACCTTGATCCCCTTTTGAATTGTGCTCTTGCCACTTGCCACATCGTGGCAACGTCTTTCCGCTCCCCAACGCCGCTTCCAGCATCTCGCGTCTCGACGCTGCCAAAATCGATGGCTGGCAGATCACGTCTGCAGGTGACCTGCGGCGTCGCAGTGAAGGCGGTGGACAAGGTGCTGGACTCGATATGGCGTTTTTCTAGGAACATTGAAAACGGCCTGGAAACCGCCGGCGCAGGTGACCTGCGGCGTCGCGGTGAAGGTGGTGGACAAGGTGCTGGACTCGATACGGCGCGCCTGCAAGCGCGGCGGCGTGCGCGCGCGGCTCATCACTAGCGGCGACGGCGAATGGCGCTACCTGGACATCGTGTCCAACCAGGCGGTGAGCGTGTTGAGGATGTTGAGTGCCGCCGGTGTCAATTGCCGTCGCGCTGGTTGGCAGCAGCCGCGGCAGGCTGCCCTGGACATCGTGTCCGACCAGGCGGTGAGGGCCATCCGCATTCCGGGTTTTCATCGGCGTTTGAGCACTGCCCGGCAATTCTGCCGCTGCGCTGGTCAATGGCGGCCCCACGGCAGACCGTGCCACGACATCCGCATCCACCGCTCCGGGCGCCTGCAATCGGTTTTCCTCACTTTCCTTGCCAGACACCAATTGCACAGCAACCGAGAACGGGATTCATTTTCGTCACGCCTGTCTCGCAGGGCAAGCTGCAGGCGATGGAGCATGTGCGCCGAAAGCTGGGCTTCCACCACTCGGAGACCGTCGCCTGCGGCGACTCGGGTGCGATTTTTGCCTGGTATTGAGAAGCTGCAAGTGATGACACAGCACCTAATGTTGAATGCGCCGTGCATGTAAGTTCAGTATGCTGATGTTGGGACACGGGCTGTGTGAATATGGCCAAAGCCCGCGGGGCGAGCAGCACTTTGAATTTAAGCGGCACTCTGAAACCTCACTCACGGCCCAGCTGTTCGGCGTTGCGGTTCTCGTGGCCCTGACGCTGAACACGCCACGCCCAGGCAACGATATCGCCATGTTCGAGGGGCGCAACCGCGGCATCCTGGTCAGCAACAGCCAGCCGGACCTGCTCGACTGGCTGTCAGAGCAGCGGCGGCAGCAGCAGGGCGAGGACGATGGCAGGCTGCTGCTGGCGGGCAAGGAGCGGGCGCGCGGAATACTGGAAGGTTTGGCGGCCTTCGGCTTCCTGTGAAATGGAGAGATAACACCCTGCTGACGAGCTCCGAATGTCCTTGTATGGGATTCAACATGCACGATGGGGGGTGGCAGGGCGAGAAGAGGGAATAGCCAGCACACACCGTCCGCTTGCATGCAGTGTGGTTTTGTCTCGTTGCAACACTATTCATCTTGTGGGGCGTCTGAGAGTGTTGTTGGGTCGCTATACCTAGGTATCAGATTGACTTGCCGCTTGCATATGCAACAAGGTCCTTGAGGACTGGAATTTTTCAATGCTGTGCCGCTGTCACAACCAGCCCAATCAGACCACGTGAAGTGCTGCAGCTTCCAACACCATCACAAGAACGCTCTCTCTGTGTTTCTTCTTGATATCCACAACCGCAGTGGGGCAAGACCACCGTCTACTCTCGTTTCCTGCCGCATTTGTCTACCTATGGCGGACGCTGCAAGCGTATCAGCTTCAAAGGCGCAGATGGCAGGAGATGCCTTCACTATCAACTCCGCGTCCCCTGCCAGGTTTGTTTCAATCAGGCCGAATGCCCATTCTGCGTTGCTGTTGCGGCGTTCCGCCGGATCGCTCATGGGCTTCCGCCGGATCGCTCATGGGTCAGAGGGCTCGGGATTGGACGGCTGCGACGAATCGCCGGTGCTGGCATCGTCGGGCGACAGCTTGACGCTGGGCCGCAGCGCCTGCAGCGACTTGGGCGTCGCACCATACAGGTCCGGCATTGTCGGCCGCTTTGGCAGCTGGGGTGCACCTGCAGCCGTCAGCAGGGCCAGTGAGCAGGGCCAGAGGGGTTAGCAGACTGAGCAGAAACGAATAGCAGGACTTGTTGCCTGAACAAATTCCGCACCGTGGCGACTGACACAGGGAGCAGAGGGTCGGCATAGCAAAGCACAGACAGAGCACGCACGAGCGTTGAGCCATTCTGCAAGGTGCTGTGGCGGCTGCGGGATCATTGCTCCGCAGAGACAGGTCCCATGGTGGGCTGCCCATGGTCGGCCTTCACTTTGAACACTCACCCGGCGGCTTCAGTTTCGGCTGCCGCACCGACAACGACGCCAGCCCGTCCACCTGCAATCGGCGGCGCGATGTCAGTGCTACGGACTCGCGCGGCGCTGCGCATGGCTCAGTACCAGACGGCTGGCTTCGTGTGCCCTTGTTGTGTCATCACTTCTGATGCCACGAAGCAAGGATGCGGGTCATGCTGGCAACCGGGCTTTTAGTCTGCCATGCACGCTGTGCATGTGTGTCAACTGTGCACCATTTTCCCCGCAACGGCGTCAGAATCCTCCCCGTTGGTGGTCGGCGGCCGCCTGTTGAGGTACGAGTTCGTCTCTGCATTCGCCATGCCCGTGCCTGCATGTGTGCAAGTGCAAAGCATCAGACAATGGGAACACAACACTGGAAGACGGTTCTGCCCGGTCTGTTGGTCTGTGCGCTGCAGGCTGGGGGCCGGACCCTGCAAGGACAGTGACAGCAACTAGTGGGGCCGCGCGCTGTGACACGTGCTCTGGTTGGCTCCACATAGGCTACCGAAGGACGGTGCCGTCTTGTCGAACGTATATGACCGTCACCTGGCTCCGGAATGATGGGCAGCTGCTGGTGCCGCTCCAGCATCCTGTTGGTGTACATCAGCCGCTCCTCCATCGCCGTCGCGCTGCTGTAGACGCCCTGCGGGGCGCGATACAATTCTGCGTCGCCGACGCTGGAGACGGAATCGGCGCAGGTTGGTTCCCGTTGCCCATGCTGGCGACAGCATTGGGCACCAGCGTGTGTTTGTTCATGTGCGGGTTGGACAGATTGGTGGTGCGCAGTCGCGCAAAAAGCAGCAGGGCTTGTTGTTCTGTGCACACCTCCGAAGGGTCGGCCAAGTCTGAGATCACCTGAAGTGAATATGCAATTTAATTCACGATGAGAGTTGAGGCGTCTGCAGGGTGCGCACGGCGCACGCACCTCAGACAGGGACTGATCATGATGCCGCATGGACGTGGACTGAAGAAAAGAATTGGCGGTGAAGCAACAAGCAAGGTTCCTCCAGATAGTGTGCCGAGGGCGGCGCACCATCAGGACAAAGGTCATCAGGCTGCACAGGACGGTGAACAGCAGCTGCCGACCCTCCGTGCTGAAACTGCACAGCGAAACAAAACCGTGATGCTCAGTGCTGCCGTGCGTCAGGCGGCAGCAACAGCTCAACGGTGTGGGCTGGGGCTGCAGCAGGGCTGCCGATTTCCGCGTCTGCAGCAGTCTAGGGCGGCGGCCGGCTGATTGGTCGAGATGGTGGATGTCTAAGGCTTAATGAAAAACAGAGGGCCTGCAGCCACGGTGTGCGCAGCATTCTCACCTGCCTCCCGGCTCCAGCAACACCAGCGTACAGATGAAGGTGCCAGCGATGATGTACAGCAGCGTCCAGTGCACAAACGGCAACGCCTGAACCCAAAGGTATCACTCGATTAGGTTCCTGCATGATGTGCTTGATGTGCGGCATGCGCATCATCCCTGACTCGCCGGAGCAGGAGGAGGGAGCGCATTGGCAAGGCCTGCATGGCGTGAGAACAATGACATCGTGCAGTGGAACAACGCGCGGATGCGGCAGGGTAGACGACAGCACAGCCGCTTACCTGGAGGGCGCTCGCCTGCCGCATGTTCTGCGACTGGGCCAGCCTGAGCGATGCAGCCATGAGCGCTGACACTTCTGCCCCATGTTCCCTGCACAACAGCACCGAAGGCAGCTAGATGCCGGCCTGTCGCGCCGCCTCTTCACACATCGTGAAACCCCAGGGCTGGAGCATGGGTTCGGCACGGAAGCAGTGCTGAGTGTCACAATTGCAGCGTTCCTCGCAGGCTGCAGAACTGGCATGCGTGTCAAGGGTGCCCCAGAGGCAGTGGCACCCGCACTTGTATCGTCGCGCCTCGTTCCGGATGACATTCAATGCCAGGCCGTCCTCGAATGGCGGCAGCTGGTTGATCTCGGAGCGCATCTCCTGATCAATATACTTGCGCACCTGAACAGGCGATACGGAATGACTCATTGTAAACCAGATTCGTCATGGCCTGGCGCCCGGCATTGCGTGCCCTCGCTGTAATGGTGGCAAAAGCGCACACGAAAGTGCAGGCCGCATCGATCGGCCACCACTCCTACGGCTCTCTCGCGGATTTAAAAATGAACAACCAGGTGTTCAGGCCTTTGCACCTGGTTCAAGATGCTGTACGATTCATCCCCCAGCGCCCAGACTGCCTCCTCCATCACCTGCTCTAAAATTCCGATTTCCTGCAGCGTGTGGCATTGAGCTTTCGTGAGTCTCCAGCGCTTGACGCAGTCGGACGCATGAGCAGTGTGAGCACCACTGACGTGGAGAACCGACATGTGTGTCAGCATGCCTGCCAGTAAGGCGCACCTCGTAGAATTGAGCCACGAGGGTCCGCTGCCTCTGCAGTCGACAACATGTCGCTAGAAATGAGCGGCGAATAATATATTTGAGCGGCACCACCATTTGCCACGATACTCGGCCCCAAGATGCCACAGATGAATGTCACAGGTGAAAGGACAAACGGGTAATGGGTGGTGGAAAGTGACAGCTCACATTGTACAGGAACGCCATGGTGTTGCCCGAAAAGATGGAGAACAGCAGCGACAGCTCTGCGGGACATGAGCGCCTCGTTCTTTAGTGAAAAGATGGAGAACAGCAGCGACAGCTCTGCGGGACATGAGCGCCTCTTTCTTAGTGCACAGAACATCCCTTCCTTGCGAGGACCCGTGCTAGATACATGTAGGCAGCACTCGGGGCCCGCTCTGCTATCGACCAGGTGGCTCACCGCTGAAGAAGCTGCTCTGGAAGGGCGTCACCATGCTGTCCTGTGGCATGCACACAGAACGGTTTCGCAATTTCCAAGCCACCATGCAGAGTTCGCGATGACGAGTGGGTGTTGCAGTGGATGGCGTGCGCCTTTGTGTGCAAGCACATGGACCAGCTTCGCACCTTGAAATTCAGTTTGAACGCATCTGCCACGAAATCCACCAGCGCTGGGTGCAGTGTCCATGCTGCAGCTCCTGTGCAGGCGTTGCATGTGTCACACTCCGAACGAGATGAAAAGCAGTTCCATGTAGCTGCTACAGCGTGGCTATGAAGAAATGTCCGTGCTGAGGAACCCGCTGATGGCTGTGCTTGGGCCCAACCCATTACAGCAGTTGCACATGCATGACTTGCCTGCACCAAATGTCACGAAGATGTACTGGAACACGCTGTTGATTGTGGAGAATTTGGAACCTCCGAGCACCCTGCATCCCGTAACGGTCCCGTCACACGGCTGGCGGGACTGGACTGTTCTGCAAACTTCTGATAAGACGCAGCGTGCAGCGCGCAGGCGACACATTGGCAACATGCGGCGCCAGGACGCACCGAGCATTTTCTGAGGAGCCGTCATCGCTGCCAACGCCCGAGGGCGCCTGCATGCTCCTCTTCGGAATTGAACCCATGTATGTCCTGTCTGGGACTGGTGCTCGACACGTCGTTATGACGCTGCCGCTGCCGCCGCCGGCACCACTCCGCCTGCTGCGGGCTGGCGGCTGCTGGTGGACATGCCATTGTAGCTGGCGTACCGCGCTGCCGTGCTGTTGCTGCAGTTGTCGTGACGAGGCGTCACCGATCCGCGCAGCGCAGGTGAAGGGCAGCCTGCAACTCCGTTGCGGCGGGGGGCAGTGGCGCCGTGGCCCAAGGAGGGAATTCATGCAGCTGCTACGCGACGTGTAATGCTGCGGATCAGCCGGTCATCATGTCGATGTTTCTAGGTTCAATCCAATCACTATGATGCTGGCCCGCAAACAAACACTGTTCGTCTCAGCTTCTGAGCAGCCCGCGATTGCTGCTCAGTCAGTGACTTGCGCGTGCCGCTGTTGAGTTAGGCCAAGCTTGTGAGCATCTGGTCACTTGAGCTTTGGTGATTGCTGATTGAGGTTGTGAACTGACGCGCCGGACGTGGCTGGCTGGTCGGCCACCGCCATTCCGAGACGAGAAGTGTGAACAGAGATTCTGCTCCAGCTTTTGATCACTTCACAAGCGATCACCGTGCTTCCATCAGTGCGTGACACCAGACTGTGTCTGTGAGAGTACAAGACGTTCGCAAAAATACGCTGCTTTGGGTGCTACTTGCAGATCGTAACGTCTCAAGGCGGCCTCGCACATCGCGTACGTCAGCTCTCGCGTTTGAACGCAGCATGCAGAGCGGCACCTTCGATTCCGTACAATGCACCAGGCTTGGCGATGATGGTAGCCTGGACTGGGGTAAGTCGCGACGCAAGATCAAACCGTGCCTGCGATCGCATGCGTGCGGCGCTGCGATCTGACTTTACCTGGGTGCTTCGCAGGCTCTAGCGTCGCGGTGTCGCTCAGCGTCGAGGCGGAGCAGCCCGGCCACAGCCAGCTGAAGGCGCTAGATGCGGCCAGCGGCGGCGTTGTGTTCAGCGCCCGAGTGCCGCCGGCGGCCTGCTGGCAGGCGAAGCAGCGGGTCTTTTTCGTTCAGGTAAGGTACTTTACTGCACCTCAGGAGAGTGTCGCAGACGAATGCATGGTGCATTGCATGTTGCACCGCCGCACAGCTGGTGCAACAGTGCCACGGACCCGCAGTGTTTCAACGTCGGCCTAAATCAGGCAGAAGCAGCAGGTTGCATCATAACACGTTGCTTGGCCATAATGCCTGCTCATGCACCCGCAGGCGGACAATGTCACATTCGCGCTCAGGTTTGCCTCGGCAGACGCGGCAGCCCGGCTAGCGGAGCTTGCAACGGGCAGTCAGCAGAAAGGCGCGACCGCAGCGCAGGACCAGGCAGAGCAGGGCCTGATCGACAGGCAGACAGACGCAGCCGCGCAGAGCGATTTTGCCAGGAAGACAGATGCGGCCTCCGCGGAGATATACTTCAAATACTATGGTGCGCAACTACATGCGGCATGCCCCTACACACAGCGATGCGACGATGCAGTGAATCTTGACCAGTAGCATGTGACATACATTTGCTTGTGTGCCTGCAGGAATGCTGCAGCACCAGCAGGTGCCAACAGCTTTCCGATTTTCGATTGATCACTGGCTGGCGAGCTGCTAGTCCTGCCTGACCTGCCTAGTACATGCATGTGCCATTGCCAGAACTTGCAACCGAACTCTGACAGATCGACCTTCGCTGGTACCTCGCAGAACATGCTGCAGGACTTCATCAGGACAGGTGTGTGTTTGAGCTCCGCGGCCTGCATTGTAGCTTCAGCGGCTTGGTGCCTCAGCTGGCACATGACGGCTGAGCTCTGCAACCCCATTGCACAGGCACATACAACGCCGCGATTCTCGACAACAAATCAGACTTTGCCGGCAAGACGGTGATGGATGTGGGCGCCGGCTCTGGCATCCTAAGCCTCTTCGCCGTGCAGGTGCTGCCTTGAGACCTTCCGTCCTTGCTGTGCAGTCATCTTTTGGCTGCTCGTGACGGTCGATTGGCCAGTCTGTGCCTCTCCAGCGTTTCGACCTGTCGCTTCAGCGGTGCAACCAGTTCGAGCGCAGCACACCACCACTCTCCCTTGCGTGTAGGCGGGCGCCGCCAAGGTGTATGCAGTGGAGGCATCCGACATGGCGGAGTATGCGCAGCAGCTGGCAGACCAGAACCCAGGTGCGCTGTTTGGCTAGACAAGGCAGGCGCGTCTCAAGACGGAGTTGCACGCATGCAAAGGCGTCATAAGGGCTCTGCAAGCCGACTCTGCTGCGCTCCGCTCCTCTGAGGCTGAATCCTGACATATGCAGCCGCGGATGAGCTTCTCGAACGAAAAGCAAGCAATTTTCAATGACGATGCTTGCATGCGCATGGATTTCCGAAATGCTACCTTTCTTGTGCGCAGAGCTGGGCGCAAAGGTGCAGGTGGTGAAGGGCCGGCTGGAGGACTTGGACCTGGACGTCAAGGTGGACGTCCTCATCAGGTGGGGACTCTCTCTCTCTCTCTCTCTCTCTCTCTCTCTCTCTCTCTCTCTCTCTCTCTCTCTCTCTCTCTCTCTCACACACACACACACACACACACACACACACACACACACACACACACACACACACACACACACACCCCCCCCACCGACCGACCGACCGACCGACTGTCTGCCAAACCGCTGCCTACGATTGGGATCTGGATGTCAAGGTGGACGTCCTCGTCAGGCGCACACGAACCCGAATCGAATTCCCATGTTGTCGCTCCGTTGCCCGAGGCACCTGAGGCAGTTTTCGGCCCTCGGAAACAGTCTTCCAAACATGCATGGGACAATGCGGACCCCTCCCCTTGAGCCTGGCGCGCAGATCAATGTGGCGGCCCCACATTGCGCTGGCTTGACACACTGTTCAAACTCTTGGCAGACATTGCATGACCTGTTTTCCGCAGCGAGCCAATGGGGACGCTGCTGGTGAACGAGCGCATGCTGGAGACGTACATCTACGCCCGCAAGCGCTTCCTCAAGCCCGGCGGCAAGATGTTTCCGGTGCGCAATTTTCGGGTTTACAAAGATCTGGAATTTGGCGCCTGCGGATAGTCCTGCTGCAACATGTCGGTGCCTGCCAGCAACTGCGTGTCAGCATCCCGCAGCTTGCGGAGGCAGAGCCGCAGCAGAGCGGCAGTGCACACAGAAGCAGCCCCGGCAGGAAGCTGCGTGCGGAGGGATGTGTCGAGACGAGAGCAGGGCAGGCAAATTTGGCGGGCTGGCTGACGTGCGTGTTGCGCCTGGTGCCGCAGCGAGTGGGGCGCATCCATGTGGCGGCAATTTTTTGGCAGGGTGCTGTACTGCTGCTGATGTGTGTCGTGTCTATTGCTGCAGCAAGTGGGGCGCATCCATGTGGCGGCGTTTTCGGACGAGACCCTCTATGGCGAGCTGGTGTCCAAGGCGGCCTTCTGGCTGCAGGTTTGCCGCCGCCCCAACTCTCAAAACCAATGCTGCTCATGGCGCTACACATGCCCTCCGGTTCTTGCCCGCGGCCTGCATCACTTGGTTCCCGAATGCAGCAAGCCAGACACTTTTCGAAACTGAATTCAAAGGCAGACAGGTAGATCCATTTGGCTTGCTGCCGCAGGGGAACTTCTACAACATCAACGTCAGCCAGCTGCACCGCCCCGCCCTGTCGGGCTACTTCCAGCAGGTGCCCCTATCGCCTCACGGACTCTGCGTGCACAGGGCGCATGGGCAGCTACGCCTGCAGCCGCACAGCTGTTGCTTGCGCGGCCTGCTGCACGATTGCTCTTCCTGCTCCCCCTCCAGCTTCCGATGGTCTTCTGGTGCAGTTGCTCGACGCCAGGCGCTTTGTGCATCATCACGATTGCGGTTTGCGACGTGTTTTGGCAGGCATAGGCGATCATCGGCAATGTGATCCAATAATGTTCAACGGCAGGTGGTGCTGTCGCGCTGCGAAACCAAACTGTACGACTTTGCAACATGCAAATTCACATGCGTGCAACGGATATATGGCAGGTGGTGGTGGACGCGGTGGACCCGGCGGTGCTGGTGTCGCGCTGTGAGACCAAGCTGTACGACTTTGCGACGTGCGACGAGGAGGAGCTCTTCGACATCACCATCCCCCTGGACTTCCGGATCAGTGCGTGCTGAACTTCTCTGTCTGGAAAACCATCAGCACCCTTCAGGTTCACTACACGACAGCACACCTTGTCTGAGGAGGCTCCAGCGCGCGCCACACGCAGCACTGCATGATGATACTCAGCAGTCCAGCTGGACTTCCAGATCGGTGCATGTTTCGAGCTTAGTGGCTGCTGCGGCGCTGCGCTGGTTTCCACAGGCCGACACCCACTGTGGGCAGTGTGCCCTCCTGTTTGCCTCCCCTGAAGGGGCTTGGCACCTGCGCTCGTCCTCCCTGCCACAGCAGCCGCCCAAGCGTGCGTCCTGTTTCCCAATTGCACCATGGACGGGGCCGTTCTGTTGGGTTCGCGGGCGCGCAGGTTTGCTGACGCACCCTTTCGTCCCCCCCTTGCAGGCTGCGCGTGCGCTGTGCACGGCGTCGCATGCTGGTGAGCGCCTGCCTCACCTTCGAATGCGTCTATTGCTGTGCAAAGGCACATGTGGATGGCGTATTCGTAATGGAGGGGCGTCAGCAACCTCGTGTGTGTGCTGTCGGTGTAATTTTTGTGGAGAGGGATGTGTTTAGTGTGTCCTACCGTGGTGTCGTACCGTGGTGACAATGAATTTCAATCTCAATCTTGATTTTCATTATTTGGCGCAGGTTTGACGTGCTGTTTAATGGCACCACCGTGCAGCGCTGGCTCAGCACCGCGCCTGGGCAGCCCACCACGCACTGGTGTGCCAAGAGAAAGGACAGTAGACCTAAGTAGCAGCTAAGGACTGCTGTCCCCGCTTGGGAACAATCCGCTGCCTGCAGGCCTGCTGTAACACATGTCAAAACCGTCTCGTTCAAGGGTGATGAGGCGCTTGGAAGCACAGCGGTCCATTTGCCGGCTTCCTCGTTGCTGAGGCCCTGAAAATGTAGAATGATTATCGTTTCTCAAACTGAACCCTACATCACTGAAACCCGCAGGTTCCAGCTGCGGTGCGTGCTGGAGATGCCCATCCAGGTGCAGAAGGGGCAGGACATAACGGGGGAGCTGCGCCTCAAGTCCCATAGCCGGCAGAGCTACGATGTGCACCTGCAGCTCACAGGTCAGGACTCGGCGCTGCTTCGGGCATGCCCGGCGTTCACTGGCAGAGCTTCCACCCTGGCGCGCTACCGCTGCATCGATTGCACTCGTACATGTGGCATTGTTTCAGAATGTTGCCAAGTGTCCTGGCGTTTCTGAGCTTTCAGTACGGTGCCCGCAGGCCCGCCGCTCGCCCCCGGCCACCCGCCGCAGACAGTGCGCTGTCTTGGTCGCAAAATACGTGCCTGCCTGCATGCCTGCAATGTACATCGCGCCTGCAGTGCCTCGTGCGCGGACGCCATGCCTCAGAAGCCAAGCAATTCATTGGACCTGCATAACCATGCCGCCAAAGGCTCGACCACACCTGAGATCCGCCTTGCTGACAGCCGCATTATTCCACGCATGTGCAGGCGTCGGGTGTGCTGGATCTGAAGGAGCCATACTACAGGTGAGCCCTGTGTAAGCAAGAGTGGGATGCCTCAGCGACATACTTTCATCGGGTTATCTGCTGTGTGCAGGGTGACGGGCTGCGCCACTTCATGTGCACGCTTGTTGACGCTCATGCAGATGTCGACTTTGAATCTGCAGGCAGCTCAACACCTGGGCTCAGTCGCCCGCGCAGCAGTGAGCAAGCCAGCTGCGTCTTGTGGTGCATCAGACGGCGGACCCGCTTCATGTGTGGCGTGATCCTTGGCTTGAGCGTGTGCGCATGAGTCTGGAAGCGCGTGCTGTCTTTGAGAAGCTAGGCCGAGTGCAGCACAAATCGGTGCAATCGGCGGGGATGCCAGCACCGATAGTTGTGGCCGCGGCGGCGATTGCAGCAGTCACTGAAGTCGGCATGTCAGGCCTGTGCTTTGCCTCTGAGAATCTGGGGAGTGTTCGTCGAATACAGGGGTCTAACATTTGGACCGCGCCACGGTGTGGGCCTTTGAAGTCGATTTAATATGCGTGCGCGGGTTTCGATGACTATTTGCTCAGATCCATCAGCGAAATTTTTATCAGTTTGGCGCAACTAAATTTGAATCGGCAGTGTCGTACTTGCCTAGCAACCCTGTGTTATATCCGAGATCCAGCCTGACTCTGCCGCCACAACTGTCTAAATGTCCGTGGACAAAAATGTTGCAATCCAATGATACCCCACGACCTGTCAGGTATAGCTAGCTAGTCTGTCAGCAAGTGCCATGCGGTGGCAGGGCTGCCAATGCGGCAGCAAAAAATTGCAGCCAGCTACTGCTCCTCAGCTGCGGTTGCGCAGCTGTAAATATGCGTCTGTCTGCATCTCGTGCAGACGGCTGACCGCCCGTTTGAACGCGAACTGCAAACACCATACAGCTCATTTAGGTATTAGACACATCGGCAATCTTGTGGTGCGGCAGCAGTACCGTGCTGATTGTTGTCACTGCTGCCAGCCTGCCGTGCCAAGCTCGAGGGTGACTTTCGACAGCAGGCGGGCTGCACTTGCTGGAACAATATGCAGCATGGCACTCGGCGGACTGACCTGCTCTTCCAGCCCGCCCAGCCGCGCCTGCAGCGACTGAGCCGCGCCGGATTTGCCGCCCAGCGGCGAGACGCCGCCCACCTCCATGACATCTCTCCTCAGCCGGCCGCCTGCAGCATGAGAATTCCTCAAAACGCGGTTGTCGTCATGAGCAGCTGGCCTGTCAGGAACTTGCCTTGACCGCGATGCAGGGACTCTAGGGCGTGACTACAGCCGCCGTGCTGAACAACTGTCCCATGCCCCATTTGGCCAGCACATTGACCGTATATGAGGCAAGATTTGTCAGTGGTGATCGCAGTAGGTGAAGAGCAATGGGTTTTGCAGCGCACCTTCGGCAGCCGACTCGAACTGCAGGCCCTCCAGGTCGACCAGCGGCTCTTCGCTCTCCGCCCCGGCAAACAGCCGGTCTGGCTCCACCTCCGCCGTGCACACCTGCGGCAGGAGTGCGGGTCACTTCCAGTACTCCGAGGTGCAGGCACAATCTGAGTAGGGAGTCAATGTGTGTAACATCCGCATTTCTAGCGCTATTAACACAAAGGGGATGCCGGCTGCCATGTTGTGACGCCGCAAGTCTCCTGCTGCGCGCTTGTGCACCGAGCAGGTCAGCACAAGGAACTGAGGATCCGCCAGGAGGATGTGGAGAGTCAGTCCACTCACTAGCTGTACGTTGGAGTTGTACAGCTCATCGATCAGCACAATGAACCTGCGCGCCTGGTCCCGCGTCTGCAGGGATATAGATGATGATTTTCATGATGTCACTTGATAGATAACAACAGGTTTTAGCAAAGCCACAATCGATGCGCTTTAATGTGACAGCTGTCTTCAGGTGATGCGTCGATGACATCACATCTGGATTCAAGGCTCCCGGCGTGCGTGGCTTTGTTCCAGCACAAAACATAATTAGCAAACCACGTACCGCAAGTGACAGCGACGGGACGTCTGTCACGAAAATGGTGTGGAAGCGCTGCGCGATAGCCTGCCGAAACCACACGAGAGCCCGTCAAGATTTGCTGCAAACGTGCACCGAAATCATGGTCGCAATTGATGGTCAGGTGATGCATGGTTTCTAGCAGCAATTCACGAGCGGCCAGTGGCACCCTTAGTACCTGGTAGTCTGCTGCGCCGAGGAGGGCCTTGCAGAGCTGGAAGAAGGTGAAGCGGGCAGCGCCGCCAGCCACCTGTAGCACACTTTTTGGAGTGATTTAAGCATCGTATGGGAGGGTATGGGACTGATTCAAGTGCCGCATCTTGTCACGGATGCTGCACTTGAATCGGCATGTGTTTCAGCAAAGCCCACCCGGAACGCCTCCATCTCGATGGTGCGGCCAAACATGACGGGCACGCTCTCGGGGCCGGCCTGCGGGGCCGCCGCCCGAAATGCTGCCCAGCGACGCTCCAGAGCCTCGGCGTTTTCCGACGACAGCGGGTGCAGGTAGTTCGCCGACCGGCCGTCCCCGCCGTTCATCTGCATGATACAATTGGCATCTGAAACTGTATCAATCCGTTTTGAGTCACCCCCGGTGCGCCAGCCAGCGGCGTTCCAGAGCGTCGGCGGTCTCAGGCGACAGCGGGTGCAGGTGATTCGCCGACTGCCGGCCCCTCCGTTCACCTGTGTGGCATCAATTGTTGCCAGCTTGTGTGCATGTCTGTCTGGTGGTACATTGCGTGATTCAGCCGCCAGTGCGCGCGTTCAAATGATTGGGCCCTCCCCCAGGCGATGCAGCGTGCTGAGGACGCTTAAAACATCGAGGAAAATCACCTTCGGGCAACAATATTCCGATTGGGCTTGACATCTGAGCAAGGACGCAATCAATCTGCAGGACGTGCCATCCACGCGGGCCATCTGTAAGCCAGGGGAAGGACAGAAGCACGCCAATCCGAAGCAGATGTGGTGTGCACCGAAATTCACTTTGGAAGGAGCGTTCAACTATCTGACCTGAGCACCATGCGCCAGGCGGCTATAATCGGTGCCGCCGGCGCCAACTGCACCAAATTTGCACTAAAATGCATTTCTACAAGATTGGTCAAGTCTAAGCATCTGACCTGCGCGCCATGCGCCAGACGGCGGTAGTCGGTGCCGCCGACCCCGAGCTGCACCATGTCGCAGGAAGACTGCAGCGTCTCCACGAAGTGGTTGAACAGGTCCTGAGGGGCGGAGAGAGGCGCACAGGAAGGGTTGAGACCTTCGTGTGGGCCTGGGGTTGGGCTTCGCAACACGTGAAACACTTCTGCGTCAGGTGGAGCGTCGGCGCAAGGCGCAGAGTTCCTTGAGCGCAGGAGCGACATAGGGTGGCCTCCACACTTCGCAGTTCACCGGGGCAGCGGTCCAGGCAGCAGCCGCTCAGCAGCAGAATGACGAGAGCAGGCGAATGGCCAAAGATAGCTGATCAAGTGAGCAGGCGGGTCAATAGAGAAAGCGGGTCACACCTCGTGCAGGCCATGGTTGGTCAGCGAGGAAGGGTGCCGGTTGGAGGTGATCAGTAGCACCGCCCCCTCCGCCACAATCTCCTCCATGAGCCCTGCATGGAGCATTTTCTCATTTCAATTCTATATGATGTAGACCACCGACAACATTCATTATTGCAGGCAGCGCAGGCGAAAACTGAGAGGGGCGCTATCCGCTGCACACATCAAAGAGCATCCTGGGAGTGCGTGCGGCAGCTACGCCGCAGGCGGCCGTTGCCAGCCTGCCACTGTGGGTGCATCAGCCCTCGCCTTCAAGCGAGACTGCAGTGGAGGGGCCAGCAATCTGCAGCTCTCGCCCGAGCCTTGCGGCGAGACGGCCCCAGCCTTTCAGCAGTACGGCACGTGCCTTTCAACGAGACTGCGGTGAAGGGGTCGGTGATCTGCAGCTCGTCGAAGTAGAGCAGCGCCGGCTGCCGGCCCTGCAGTGACGCCTCGTCCTCGCGGCTGCCGCGAATGAGGCCCCGCGCCGCCCGTGTCAGTATCACCTGTGGTCGATGCTAAACACAAACTAAGAATGAAGTACAGGCCCTGCAGAGACGCCTCGTCCTCGCGGCTGCCGCGGATAGGCCCCGCGTCAGTATCACCTGTCGCCGATTCACAGAAACATTATCGAATGTGTTGAAGAGGAGCGAGCAGAGGCACTGCAGCACCACCTCTCCCCGCGGCTGCCGCATATCAGGCCCACGCCGCCCGCGTCGGTATCACCTGCGGCCGACAGTCACATTTGTAAAGGCAATGACGAGGATCAGACCCCGCGCCGCCCGCGTCAGTATCACCCGCGGCCATATACGGAGATCAGGACAGCTGGTACCACAGCATGTATGGCAAGAGACCGTCGAGGCTGCCTGTCATACAACGGGGAGGTAGATAGATGAACAATCCGGAGGTGGCGACGTCGCAGCGGCGCTCGGACCGGCCGGGGTCGAAAGCGACAATGCCACACGAATCCACAGCTACTCCGGAAATAGGGGAATGGAAGCGAAGTGACGTAGATTCTTTTGTGTGCATGCAAGCGCAGTGGAGCGCGGGAGTGCCTCAGAGTGCTTGCTGGGCGTTCACAACACCCTCTAAAGCGGAACCTTGCGAAGGTGTGCTATGTGCGCGCACCGCGTTGGATCGCGCCAGGGCCTCAGAGTGCTGGCTGGGCGCCCGCCGCAGCATCAGCATGCGGTTGCGCCGCGCCGCCAGCTTCGGACGCAGCGTCGCTGCCTTGGCCTGCCGCGCCACCCGCTTCGCCTCCGCTGCGACGGCCAAACACAAGGAGAATCAGGTCATGTTGCAATTTCGCCACCAGCTATGGGCGCTTGGTCGCCGCCTTGGCCTTTCGTGACACCATCCGCGCCTCCGCTGTGGGTCAAGAGAGAAGGACAGAGGTGAATGAAGGACAGATGCTCGTGAAGACGTGCATGTGCTGTGGGGCAGGACCGCCTTGGCCCGCCAGGCCTCCGCTGCGAGGGCCAAAACACTGGAGGGCGTCAGCAATGCTTGGCGATGATCTGAGGCGCCCACCAGGACGGCACGATGACTGATAGCAAGGGAGCACATCCTGGTGTTAGCGACGCTTCAGTCAGCCCTTTTCGAGGATGTTTGCATTCATTTGTAAACCAGGACCCACCGGAGCTGTCGCGCAGGTGTTGGTGCTCCACAGTGGACTCTACGAGCGAGGGATTCCTGCTGAGCCGCTCCTTCTCGATGCCCCATATCCGCGAGTTGACCTGGGCAGATGGCGGCGCGGTCATCAGGCGCCCGGCACACGGCATGCAATGTAGCTCGCCCCGCTTCCATGCTTACAGGCACGTCGCAGACAGATCCTGGAGCAACGTGCAGATTGACGGCCAGCAGACGGCCCGGGGGAGACTAACGGTTCGCGGACGGATGCCTCACCTCCAGCATTGCGGAATTGAAGTGCAGGTGCCGCCGCAGCGGCACCCGCGCCTGGCCATCCACTAGATTGTAAAACATGCTGGCCAGCAGGCTCTTGCCACTGCCGACCTCGCCGTAGAGGTACACGCCTTTCGGCGCCGGCGGCGGCTTGGCCGGCGGCCCCAGCAGCTCATCGAGTCGCTTCTCACGCCGCGTCGCGGCGAGAATGGCGCTCTGATGCGGGCTGAGCCTCGACTCTGGCCGCGCCTCGCCGCCGACGTTGCGGCGCCACCAGGCGCCCGCCTGCGCCAGTGGCCCGGCGTCGCTGCCGCGGGCCGCCTCCGCCGCCGCCCGCTTCTCCTCCGCGGCTTTCAGCTCCTCCCGCTTCCGCTGCCGCTTGGCCTGCGACGATCATCACGCGAGGAGGGTGATGCGTCTCGTTTCCACTGTCGCTCTGTGACAAGTGGATCTCGCATCTGATATGGGATAAATGCAGCCACAGCAGCCTCGAGCCCGTCACAGGCGCGGCAACGCTTAGCACGCTTTTGGGCATCAGGGTTTCATATTAGATCACGCACACCTGGTAGGCTTCCAGCTGCTGACGGTAGGCTGCCAGGGCGTCGTTGTATCCGAGGAGCTCATCCGCCAGCAGCGATAGCCGCTCTGCGCATGCCGCCTGATGGTCGTCCGGCAGCAATTTGCCGGATTCGACGGCGGCCTGATACCGCTCGACCAGCTGACCTGAGAAATGAATACAAGTCATGGTATGCATGTAGAAGCACAAAGGAAAGTGACAGTATTGGCAAGTTCGTGTCAGCACAGCCGCAGCCACACCTGCCGCATGTCCACTTGCTGAGCGTGTCTGAAGCGCCGGTCCTGAAGGCTGACTGAGGTTCTGAGTGCTGTATTGTTGCAGAATTCTATGATCCGACTGGCTGAGCACCCGCAAACACGGAGGTGCGTGCTTGGTTAAACGATTGAGGAGTGGTATGCATTGACGCATGGCTGTTTAACGCTGTGCGGTCGCGAAGAGATTGTTCCACATATTAATATTGGGTTTGCAGATATCATGCACATATTGCGTTGCAAACTTCATTGCTGTTGTGCTGTTGTGCCGTCGACAGCCACGTCAGCGGAAAAACTCCGACACTGGTGTCCGACATCCAACTGCGATCACGAAAGCGATCCGAAACCGACACAATTCAGTTGTACAGGCGTCAAGGATGATCAGACACAGCGTCTCACGCCCGCCGATTACGTTTCAAAATCACGTGCGCCACAGCAGGCGCCTCCCAGCGCCGCCAGTCTTGTGTGCATCCCGGGAGGTGCAGCCGAGCTGCAGGCCAGGTGCGGCGCAGTGAGCATGCACATGAGGCAGCTGATGATAATGCTGTGAACCTGCAGCTGGATCGCGATTCACCTCGCGCTGGATGACTTTCTGCAGGCAACAACGCAGCCGCAGGAGGCGCAGAGTTCAGCAGGCGGTCGGCGCTGCTCACAATCGGATCTGCAGCGCTGTGGTGAGTTCAATCTCAAGTGTTGAATCAATTTGAGAGATCCATGCTTCGCGTGAGACTGTGAGATGCAGCAATTCGACAGCGTTGTATCCGCCGCTGCAGGCCGAAGCAGGCATCTGCAGAAACCGAGGCGCCAGCGCCGCCGCTGACAGCGCCGCAGCCGTTCAACGCCGGCAGCGCTTCGGGCTTCAAGACCTTCAACGAGAAGGACTTTGTGCTTGAGGTGCCGCGCAGCTACAAGGAGTTCCAGGACCCCTCCACCAGCGAGTTTGGCGCCGGCGGCCGGCCCAAGTCCACATACGGTGAGATTGCAAAGCACCCTTCTGGCAGCACCCTTGCATCTTGCCGTCACTGATGAGAAACTCATCTGTGAAGTGCAGCCGATGCTCTTACAGCCGTCACTTCGGTGGGTGTTCCGGATGCGATGGCTGGTCAAGTCTCCAGCACACAATATAAAGGTAAACATGGTGTTTTTATTGCCACCTGCAGAGCGTGCTGCGGCGCTGACGCCGCTGCGCGTCAAGTTCACGTCGGGCGACGGTCAGGAGCTGCTCACCGTCATCCAGCGCAATGCCTCGGAGCTGAAGCAGTCCCTTCTGCAGGTGAGATGGCATGTGCCATGTGCGCGCATGGCTGCGTCGCCACATCCGTGTGAGCGCACTGCTGCATGCAGATGGATGCTGCAGCTCTATTTGGCAGCCCTGTTGTCGACGAAACAATCGACGAAACTGTCCTAATGACGTGGAACGCGCGCCCAGCGTCACAGGCTCGAAAGGAGGCTGCATCTACAGCAAAGGCGCACGTGCAGGGGCAGCGGCAGGTGTACTGAGGCCAACCGTGTCTTGTGCCCACAGATCACGGACATCTCGCAGCTGGGCAGCATCGGCGACGTGGCCAAGCTCATCCTGCCGCGGGAGGTGCAGGTGCTGGCAGCGGGGGAGGTCACCATCCCGCAGGAGCCGCGCGACACCGGCACCGTGCGCGGCGTCGTCAACACGCCCCCGCAGACCATCTACCGGTGAGAATCCGTCCCATTTAGCTTCCCGTTTCGCTCACTCTGCTGTGCGGCCGTGGGCGGCGTCGTCGACTCGCCGCCGCAGACCATCTACCGGTGGGGCAAGTCCCATTCCCTCTGCCAGTTCCATCTGCCCGTTCCATTCCACAAGTGCAGGATTAGGGCATCGTGCGCGGCGTCGTCAACTCGCTGCGCAGACCATCTACCGGTGGGTCTCGCCCCAAGTCTGTGTGCCACATATGTTCCAATCAAACTCGCGCACCGTGCTCTTCGTGCATTGAGCTCGGCATTGCCAGCATGCCCACACAGGTACACGTTCGAGACGCAGGGCCGGAGGACGCACCTGGTGGCAGTTCCAAAGGAGCAATTGGCAGAGCATTACATGCTTGCTTTGCCTAGCAGGTACACGGGGTTAGCCGGCACACCTGGTGGCATCGTCAAGAAGCAATATGAAGTCACATCATTACGATCTCTGGCAGGTACGTGTTCAAGACGCGGGGGACAGCGGGCGCATCTCGCGGCAGTCGCCCAGGAGCGCATCATAAAAGCAGACCATTGGAGACCATGACTAGACCAGTCTTGCTTTCCTCTGGCAGGTACACATTCAAGACGCGGGGACAGCGGGCGCACCTCGCGGCAGTCGCCAAGGCGGGCAAGGTGTACCTAACGGCGGGTTCCACACGGGAGGATCACTGGACGGAGGCCTCTGACCGGCTGAAGGCCGCCGTCGTGTCCTTCCGCCTCGTCTGATCGCCATTTCGGCGGCGGAGGGCGGAGTAGCCAGGCAGCCGGCCGCTTGAGGAGCAGGTGCTGCAAAAGCGGCGGTAGCGGCGGCGCGGCAGTCCTTCCCTGCAAAAAGCGGCGGCTCTCGTTTGCTGACGGCGGCACCAGCGGTTTGCCAGCAGTCAGCGGCCCGCAAAAGGGGCGGTGGACACCCGAAAGCGGCAGAGCGCGAGCTCGAACCACGCGAGGCAGGGGGTACATGCTTCGGAGCTTGTTCAGGGGACCGCTCAGCAATGTGACGGGCTGGCAGACCAGCGGCGCTCGGCAGCTCTCAACGCGGACGGCCGCTGCAGCAGCCACCGCCGCAGCGGGCGCGGCGGACGCGGCGCCAGCGCCAGCAGCAGAGCATGAGGTGCCGCCACAGGAGCCCTCAGCGGTCAAGCAGCCAGCTGCCGTCGAACTCCCATTGGTGCGCATATAGCTAAGAGTTTGATTTATTTATTGTTTCAGCACCCACGCACCCTGCCATTGCACGCGCGCATGCGTGGCCGAGAAGCTGCACCCACTGGAGAATGCTGCCATCTTGTCGAGCAGCATGAGGCTCCTTTCAGTCGGTTGTGCAATAATCCTAACCGCTGCAAACGTGCAGGTCGCCATCGTGGGGCGGCCAAATGTGGGGAAATCAGCGCTGTTCAACCGCCTGGTCCGCAAACGCGATGCTCTGGTGCGCATTTCCTGTTGATGCACTATCAGGCACGATGAAACTCTGGGAAGATAACCTTCTAGAGGCCCCCCAGTTTGCATGTACCGACGGCTTGTCTATCCATCGCTCGCTCGAGCAGGCTTGTGTGCGCATAACGGCCTTCCTGAGATCCAGGCGGCACAGAGTGGCATGCAGTTCCGTCAGCAGGTGCACAACACGCTAGAGGGGCAGAAACTGAAGCAAACAACTGCCTGATTCAATTCGTGCCCGCAGGTGCACAACACGCCGGAGGGGCATGTGGCGCGTGTTGCATGGCAGCCTCCCCAGGAAGATTGACCATGATCGACCGCGTATTGGTTTTCTATTCGCCCCCACAGGTACACAACACGCCGGAGGGGCATGTGACGCGGGACTACAAGGAGGGCGCGGCGCGGCTGGGCGACATGGACTTCACCTGCATCGACACCTCCGGCCTGGAGCCCTTCATGGCTGCCTCCAGCCTGCAGGCAAGTCGAACAGCGCTGCGATGATGCCTCCACAGGGAAGTCAGTAGACCACGATCGTCCCAGGATTGTCATGCAGCAGCATACCTGTGTGTCCCCCCGCGTGGCTGCCGGCAGACGCGTCTGTGGCCGCACCGGTGTCAAGCCTGCAAATAAATTGCTCGTTTACTTTTGCTGCGCTGAATTTTTTGCACTGCCATGCGCAGGCGCGCGCCACGGGACTGACCATCGGCGTGCTGCGGCGCTCGGATGTGGCACTGCTGCTTCTGGATGGCAGGTGCGCTGACGCATATGCGCCTCACCGTGCATGCCACCAGCCAAAAACCTTCGCGGAGCCGCTTGCCCTAGCACTGCGTCAATCTGCCCATGCCCCAGGGCTGCTTAACGCAGGTTGACTGCACTGTTTGCTATATCTGACGATGACGATGACAATGACCTTCCTGTGATTGCATACAGGGTGGGCGTCGGATCAGAGGACTCGGCGCTTGCGGAGTGGCTGCGGCGCACCGTCGATACCCCCGTGCTGCTGGCCGCCAACAAGTGCGAGCGGCGCGGCTCGTCCGGCATTGCTGGTGCGTCGGGGAGTGGGCACTGCTGTTGCCTATCCTTCGATGAGTTCCGGTTTCTTGGGATCTGGTTGAGACATCGATTGAGAAATGTCAAAGGTCGTGGCGTTGCGGCACTGCCGCGCTGGCGCCGGCGAGAGCCACCTGCATGCCGAAATTCAGGATGAAGCAAGCACGACCCCCACAGTGCATGCTCCTGACAACCTGCTGTGCGTGCAGGTGTCGGGGATGTGCTGGCGGAGGCAACTCGGCTGGGGTTCGGTGATCCTGTCGCCATCTCTGCAGAGACCGGTGAGCGCTCAAACTTTCTCATCACTTCCTGCCATCATCCAGTGATGCCAACCTCCTTTCCCAGGGACAGTGCTGAAGCTGCTTCCATCGGCGAATTGTGTGCCGGAGCCTCATCACACAGCGCTTGACTCGCGGGCTCTGGTTGCTGTTGCGCAAAGCACCGGGCATCGATCGACGACGGCAGGCATCTGATGGCATGCACCTGACGCTTACCCTGTCGTGCACCCGAAGCATCATCACATTATGACATTTTGAACTACAGGGGAGGGCATGGCGGATCTGTATGTGGCGCTGCGCCCGCGCCTGGAGGAGGTCGCCGCGGCTAGAGCCGCCGCTTCTCAGGAGGCAGCGGCGCAGGACGTGTCTGGCGGCGAATTACCGGCCGCCGAGGGCAGCAAGGCCATCTCCCTGACGCTGATGGGTCTTCCCAATGTGGTGAGTCTCCATTGCTGCCAGACGCCACATCACGAACTACAGTGTCGGGAAGGACTGGATGTGTGATCCAGGGTTTACCCAGTTGCTGAGCAGAATGGTCGGCCGGCCCACACCCTGGCAAGTTTGAGAGCAGCGCCAAAGACCGCCCGGACTCACATGCTGCCGGCAGCCATATTCGTATCGTGTCAGAAAGAAATAGGATGCCTGAACATGCAGCCGATGCCGAGGCAGGGCCCTTCTGATCAGCTGAGGCGGTGATGCCATGTTAGGGGCAACCGCATGCAAAATCTGGCTGCTGGGACCGGAGCGCAGCCTGACCTGAGCCACAGTCCTTGACGGCAGCTTGCTCTCATATTCTGCTCTCACATGTTGTGCTTTTGCAGGCCATGCTCGAGATTCACCGGGCAACATGAAACAGATCTTAAACCATCGTGAGAACAAAGCAAATCTTAAATCATCACATGCTGCAGGGCAAGTCGACGCTGTCCAACCGGCTGCTGGGGCGGGAGCCAGCCTCACGGGTCCTGAGCCGCGACTTTCATTCGTAATGCACCCAAACTCGTCAACTGAAGTTCAACTGAGAAACCGCATCGCATGCTGCAGGGCAAGTCGACGCTGTCCAACCGGCTGCTGGGGCGGGAGCGCAGCCTGACGGGCCCCGAGCCAGGGCTGACACGTGATGTAGTGCGCGCGACCTTCAGCCACGGCGACTACACCATCCGCCTCATGGACACCGCAGGCCGCATGAAGAAGAGCCGCCTGCCCAACTACGACGACTCCCAGTGCGCCTGTCAGCAGATATTCATGTCCAGTTCCTCCGGCGGCTGACTCTGGCGCCGGGGTGCGCAGCCTGCACATGGCGGTGCTGTTGCTAACATTCAGACCAGCTTGAGACACCCTTGCACATGTATTTATTCAACTTTGCAGGGGCCTGGTGGCGGCGATGACGCTGGCGCAGGGCGTGCGCAGCATGCAGATGAGCCAGACGGTGGCGCTGCTGCTGGACGCTCCCGCGGCACTCGCCGCTGACGGCCCCAGGTGAGCGCGGGACCCCACAGCCCCATGTTTGCGTGCTTGCCCATACCAGATCGGGGGTGTTCCCTACCGGTATTGCTCGGCACCATCCCACCATCACCTCGATGCCTGCACACATCCTGCGCCTCTATTGATCTGTATTCCGCACCTTCGTTGCTGCAGCTTTGAATGTGCCGCACATCGCCGCACATCGCCGGAACCTTTTCGATTGCCAGTGGGCCCTCTTGCGCATGGTGTATGGGCGATTTTTTCCTGCCTTCTTTTCCAGCCGCGCGGAGATTGGCCTGGCCGCCTCCATCTCCGCGGAAGGGCGCTCCCTGGTGGTCGTCGCCAACAAGACCGATGCGATGAGCTCGACCGATAGGTTCCGGGTGCGCAATCTTTTCTGGCACGGCGGTAAAATTCAGGAGGCCCATGCCGCTTATTTCACACAACAACTGGTGGGCGCTGCTAGAGCAAAGATTCGCGCAGTAGGTGCCGGAGCTGGTGGGGTCAGCACTTCACACCCTACTTCAATCCTGACTAGAGAATCCTTGAAACCTCTGCAAACAGTGGTAGCGGTGCTCGGGGAGAAATTGCGCAGCATACGCCGGAGCTGCCGGGGTGGCCGGTGCCGAATTTTCAGCTCTTGACTCCCCACGAATTCCTTTCGACACATGGATATGATATACAGGTGGTGGCGCTGCTGGAGGAGAAGTTTGCGCAGCACGTGCCGGAGCTGGCGGGGGTGCCGGTGCTGCCGGTGTCGGCGCTGACGGGCAGCGGCACGGGGGCGCTCATGCCGGCGGTCATGCACGCCTACGACATCTGGCAGCAGCGCATCCCCACCTCCCGCCTCAACCGCTGGCTGGAAAAGGTGCGAAGGAACTGCGAAAGGAATGGTGGAAATCCCGCGATCACTGAGCGGTACAAGTATCGTAGAGCAGGTCCCAGCCTCAGACGCTCGCTGGACAAGGTGCGCTGTGTCGGCGCTTGCGGAAATCCCTCTCTGACATGTGTGTCTGTCCCCCTCCAGTATGGCCTGCTGCGCTTGATGATGGGGATGCCGGGGGCGGGGCCTGGCAACGCATTGGGTGCCTGTACGAAGGTCACGCATCGTCTGGTTTTGGTGTCATCGAAATCAAGGTTGTCATCCCTGATGCATCCGGTTCTGTTTTGCAGCTGGTGGTGCAGTACATGGGGACCGGCGGCACCGCCAAGGAGCTGGCCAAAATCCGCTACATCACCCAGGTGGTTTGATGTACCTTTGGTTTCCTTTTGTTTCCTTTTGTTCCTTTTGTTTCCTTGGACATCATAGCTTGCCGGTTGCCCTGGCCTGGGCTCTGGTTGCCGAGCCCCTGCTGACCACCGCGCATGCCACTGCCGTTCCTGCCGCAATTGCTGTGATGCGGCTGCACTGGTCAGCTTGGCACATGTGCGGGCTCGACAGCCGACGTGTGCGGCTTTCCAGCACACCCTCGGTCGAGCAGCCAATGGGTCTGGAGTTGAACAAGAGTATCAAAGATCCCTATGGTGCTCCTTCTTGAACTTTCCAGGTCAAGGCGCGGCCGCCGACATTTGCGGCCTTCACGCGCACGGACGACCTCACAGAGCGCACACGGCGGCAGCTCATGAACGCGATCCGGCGCGAGTTCAACTTTGCCGGCGTGCCAATCCGCATCCTCGTGCGCCCAAGCCGCGAGCACGACAAGAAGCGCAAGAAGCCGGCGGGGAAGCCCAACCCGCACCAGTGTCCGGAGCGGTGATGTTGTGAGGTGGCTCGCGGGCGGCATGCCAAAACCTGTTTCTTGTTCATGTCGTGGTCGTCTTATCTGATGTGTGCTGACTGGCTATGGCCCTTTCTGGCTGGAACAATTAAGGATTCAGGCATTCGCTGTTACAGAGTCGGCCAGCACAACAGAACGCATACAGGCCGCTGACGGCCTCATACAATGGGCAGAGGCTTGCCAAACGCACTTGTTCATGGTTGCGGAAAGCCGATCAACGCTGCGACACAACGACACTGTGCAGGGCACAGTGCCGCTGCGATACAACGCTGGCAGGCGGGATGTTACTAGTACACTTGTCGATTGGTACATCAGAGGAGGAATGCGGCTGAATAGTAGGCCCAGACAATCTCCATCTCGGCAGGCGGAACGACATGACGCGAAATCCGAGAAGCCTCTACGACTGCGACTCAAAGCGGCGGATCCTGTCCTGCAGGGAACTCTTCGACTGGCTTGGCGCTGCGGCGGCTGCCGGCTCCGCCTGCGCATCCTCGGCCAGCGCCTGCAGGGCAAGCAGGAGGTGCATGTGACAGGCTGTGCCAAGGGTTAATGTGGGTTGCGGTAGAGCATCGAGCATCCGCAACATGCAAACTGCCGCAAGCTTGCACACGCACGGGATGGGGAGAGATGCGTTCGGGACAGGAAAGCAGGAAACCTAGCATAAAACCCGTAAATTAACCACACCTTCAGATCCTGCTCGTAGGTGGCGTCAGCGGCGGCGGTGGAGCGCTGCGCGGAATCCGCCGCGCTGCCCCGCGGCGGAGCTGGGTGCCCGACCGCCATGTAAGACGGCTGCGCCACGCCGGACGGCGGCGCTGCGGCATGCGCCGACTGCATGACGCACGGCGGGGCGGCTGCGGCGGCACGAGGCCGGCACTCGCCGGCATGCACGGACTGTGCGACGCGTGGCGGCTGCTGCTCGGGTGCCCGCTGCTGCTCGTGCTGCTGGCCCTGCTGATGGTGCGATGGCCGGGATAGCTGCGGGGAGGCCACCGCGGTGCGGCGCGTGGCGGCACGGTGGCTGCTGTCCGAAACGGCGGCCGCAAGGATGCCGACGGCGGAGGCGCCCGTGCCGCGAGGGGCGACCGCGTCCGCTGCGTGCGCAGCCAGCGCCGCTGCAAGATAAAACAAGTACCACTTGGTCTCATAATCCTACAAACACGATGAGGAGGCGGTCGTGCCACGCGGGGCAGCTGCAAGTGTGCTGCCGGCGCCGTTGCAGTCGACGGTCAAGCAGACAACAGCCGGCGAAGCGCTTTGACTACGGCGTGGACGCTGCACTGCATGACTTTGCAGAGGCGACATCTCCACTCTGGCCTCCCCTTCAGTTCACATGCTTGGGCGAATGCTTTGCATTGCAAGCTTTGCTAGTGAAGTGAGGCGGCACCAGAGGCGATGTCCAGGTCAGCGGGGGAGGTGGGCGCCGCGTCGTCCAGCGCCGCCGCATTGCGCTCGCGCTCGCGCAGCGTGCTGGCCGCCAGCGCCTCTCGCGCCGCGCCGATGGCCACCGGCTCACCTGCACACAGATAGTGACGATGCTGAGCCGTTCAGCCCGTGGAGCTTGCAACACAGCATAAGCCTCGTGCAGCGTGCTGGCCGTCAGCGCGTCAGCGCCGCACCGACGTCCATAGGCTCGCCTGCAACGCATACATTGCGACTTTACCATGACTTCTACACAGGGATCTCAGAAGTGCTGTCTGCGGCCTGCGCAGCGCCGGCGGTAACCGGTTCGCCTGTGCACAGTCGCTGGCAGCATTGAACAATATCTGTGCCGCTTGGATCAGGTCTGGCTGTTCGAATGTCCCGTGCGGCGCCGATGTCTACAGCCCCGCGTGCGCCACAAGTCTTGTTGTTGCTTTTGTCTCGGACTGATCAGCAAAGCAAAGCGAAGACACTGCGCCGCGCCCTCACCGCCCGGTTGACCTGCACACATCTGCACGCATGGCATGAACCACCTGTGGGCTTCGACTTGGAACAAGCGGTGTGCAGAAGGGGCTGACTCATGACCCGCACCTGAGGGTCGAGTTTCACCCTCAACACGCAGGTGCAGGCGGGGATGCTAGCTCAATCTGCCATCCCTCTTGACTGTCTCGCAACGTAAACACTCTGTAAACGGAAGGTGCCTCCACGTGGATTCCACCCGCCTGTATCTATGCCGTGCTTGTGTATCTATGCCGTGCTTGTCGGATTCGCCCGCCAGTGCAAAACGGCAGCGACTGCACGCAAAGGGACGTAAGCCATTTCAAGAGATACCAGACCAGGTGTATCGCCGTACTCGCCGTCGCGGCGCGGCAACCACAGAAAACAAAACCAAACAAATAAAATCCGTGTACTCGCCGAACTCGCCGTCATGGCGACGTCTGCAATTGCTGGAACCACTGGAGGTTTTGGGATTCAAAAGAGGGCACCGACCTGAATAGTCGCCGTACTCGCCGAATTCGCCGTCGTGGCGCGGCGAGGACGCAGGAGTGGACCGCTCCGAGTAGGCCGCGTCGCCTGAAGAGGCCTCCTCCCGTGAGTCGCCGCCTGCGCTGCCGGCGGCGGCCGCCTGCGCCTCCGCCAGCGCCGCCTCGCTGACGGACTCGCTGGGCGCCTCGCTCTCGCCCGCCACCTGCCGCATCAGCACGCCGCATTGACACATGCCCGCCAGTCGCCGGCCCCAGGGCGCACAGCTGCGCAAGGCCATGGGTTGGCCGCAGCAACAGAACTCTCTGCGCCGGCCGGCTCTTCATTGCTGCCGTTTGCTGCTCACATAGTTTGCTTTCACATGCGGATAGCACGCTGTCACCAGCCCAATGCAAATTCTGATATCCACAAGCAGGGTGACTTCCGCCGATCGACGGTCACGTCCTCGCGCGGCAGCGGCTCCCTCGGCGGCACCGCGCTCTTATTAAGAAGACTGCGGTTGACAGTGTTTATGTCTTCAAATCACCCGGTCCACGGCCACGTCCTCGCGCGGCAGCGGCTCGCCAAACGGCGGCAGCCCCGCGGGGCGCGCCAGCTCCTCGAACTCCACGCGCAGCCGGTCCATGGACTGGAACACGTCCTCCAGCTCGTCCGACATGGGGATGGGGCGCAGCTGCGCGCCCAGCAGCGCGCCCGCCGGATCCTCCGTCTCCGCCCAGTCGTCGTCCGAGTCTGCAAACGGATTTGGTGTTGGAAACAACTCTTCACTGCATGATTTGAACGGCCGTCGCAGGGGTGCTTCGTGCGAACCTGTGCGAACCTGTGCAGGTGAAACCGCTGCAGCGCTGATCGAGTACTGGCACAAGATAAGGGTTTGAGCCTGCAGACTGCGGCTTGGCTTGCTGCTTGCCGGCGCTAGCTTGTTGAGCAAAGCGTACAGGCTGTGCTGCCCTTCCGGTGACAAGCTCAAACACTGCAGGTGGAACAAAGGGTGCCTAGAGCGGCACGTGGCAGAGAAAGGAAACCGCACCCGAGTCCTCGCCAGGGCGGCGGCAAGGGGCGAATGTGGCCCGCAAGATGGTCAGGTCTGTCAGTCGCCGCAGCATCGCCGCCTGTCGAGCAACAGACGTGTGTTTGAACTCGTCAGGCTTGCACGACCCGAGCTCTTGTTCAGGAGGGGCAAGTCAGCAGCAGGGGGCCGTGACTCGGTCACAGCATGTCGAGCCAGGATGGTACAGGCATGCAGGGACTGCACGGTGCTGGCAACAAGAATCTGAGTAGCGTCCAGAAGGGCAAGCCGTGCGGCGCACCTCGCAGTGCAGGTACTTTTGGGCGAGGCGGGACTGCCCGGCCTTCATGTCCACCATGATGCTGCTGAAGTATTTCACCCCGATGTCCACCATCTGCCCCTGCTTCTTCGATATGGCTGCACACAGGCAAAAGTTCACATTTGCGCTTGTATTTATGTGGGTTTCGTTTGGGTTCTGGCATGCGCTGGGCTTGCAGCACAGCCGCTCGTGACCATAGCTGCAAACGGACCGCCTCATGGCACCATCTTTGATTCCACGCTACAAGTGCCATGCTGCAACAGGAACAGCGCCCACAGCCGTGATCGAATTTGGCACAGCACAAGCATGCGTTCGAGGCGCTGCGAAGTGTGCTCTCACCGCCGAGCTCGGCGGCGCAAAAGCGCAGCTGGCGCAGCAGCAGCTGCAGCTCGGCGCGCTGGTAGTAGCAGTGCCGTGTGGCGGCGTGCATGTACTCGCGCCCCGTGTCCGCCTCCACCGCCCGCGCCGCCGCCAGCTCCTTGGGACGCCCCGCCGCCCAGCCCGCCGCCGCCTCGCCCAGCAGCTCGGCTGCAGCCTCCACTGCGGACTCCTCCGCTTCCTGAGAAGTGTGACTTTGGACGCGGTCATCGCAAGTGGCGTGACAGCGCTGTACCGGGCCCAGTGTGACAGCGCAGCAGCCTCCCCCAGCAGCTCAGCCGCCGCCTCCACTGCACTGTTTCCGACCTCCTGGCAATTGTTAAATTTTTGTGGTTGCCGCCGTCATTCAGTGGTTCAAATCTTGTTGGGGCAGCATGGCAGCACAACTGCATCGCCCAGCAGCTTGGCCGCCGCCTCCACTGCGCTCTGATCCATGCACTGCACCGGCCATAATGCTGTTTATGTAAAACTAATGTGAACAACGGCCCACCGCAGACAAGGAGGAGGAGTGGGAAGCGGGTACGGCATGGATTTCCCGCAGCATCTCCCGCAGATTGCACAACGAACGTTTCTTCAAAGCGTGTGCGACTGTCACTCGCTGTGGGGGCATACTCGTTGTGGGACCCAATCGCAGTTGAGTTTCGCTCGCTGTCGAACTCACACCCTGACTCCCTGTTGGTGGCTGGCGCGCTGTGACCGTGATTAGTCAATGAACGCATGCTTGGAGCTACAGCTTGCAGCGATAAGCAGACTGCGACGCTGGTGCGCACCTGGTAGTTCTGGCAGGCGGACAGCTGGTCCAGTTGCTGCTGCAGCATCTTCACGGAGTCTTGCTGGTCCTCGGTCACTAAGGTGCCCCTGGTTTCGACTGCAGGCAGTGGGACTTGACAAGACTCCGCACCTGGAAGTCCTGGCAGGCGGACAGCTGGTCGAGCTGCTGCTGCAGCGCCTCCATGGTGAAGGCGTTGCCCTCCTCAAACACGTTGCGCCCCTCCTCCATGTCCGCCCACGTGCTCTTTGCCTGCAGACATGAAATGATCATGGGCCTGATTGAGTTGTGTTTGATGGACATCATTCAAAGGCGTTGCCCTCCTCGAACACGGTATGCCCCCCTCCTCCATGTCCCCCCACGTGCTCTTTGCCTGCGGCATATGACCGCTCCAAGAGTGTATTTGTAACGTTTGGGCATGCCGTTCTGGTCACTCGCATGGTCGTCGAAGGGCTGGCTGTGCAGCCAGCAGTACGCTGCAGTTGATCCCAAGCTGATGTCAGAGGCCCGGGGGAATGCGCTTCTGCAAGCAGTAGGCGCCGCTGGACCACTTACCCAGAGCAGACATCGCAGTTTGAATGGCAGTGTGCTTGACACTATCTAGCAGGTGCTGTAACAAAGTGCTACCTTGAAGAGCTTCTGGTCGAGGACCTCCAGCTCCTGCAGCAGGTTGGCTTTGCGCTGCTCCAACACGTGGATGCTGCCCACCACCTCGTCCAGCGACGTCTGCATCTCCTCCAGCTTCGCCGCTGCGCCGCACACACCATGTGCTTACAATTTTACCTTGTTCAACAGGCCCGACATTTGGTCTCTCCTGTCTCGCAGGTGCCCACCACCTCGTCCAGTGACGTCTGCATCTCCTCCGCCTTTGCCGCTGCACCGCAGGGACCACAGTGTGTTTGGTGTGTGCTCGTGCACAACGCCAGATGGGAGTCCGTGTGACTTCAATTGCTCCAGCCCCGCCTGCATCTCCTCCTCCAGCTTTGCCACCGCAGCGCCGCAAGCACATAGCGCTCTCCCACGAGGCCAGACAGGCGTCTGTTCCACAGTTACTCGCCCAGACTCGCATCCCGAAGAGCTCGTAGCGAATCTAGAGCAATTTCAATGTCAGACCATGGGGTGGCAGCTGTCATCGGCAACCGCGCACACTCAGCTGCACTGCGACAAGGATCAACAGAGGGAACGCACCGCGGTATGCCTCTCCCTCTGACTTCTGGGAGCGAGTGACCTCCAACCGGCGCACAACCTCCGATATGCTGTCGCCCACCTCCGCAGAGTGCTCCTGTTGCGGCAAGCGTGCAGGTTCAGCGGCGCTTGGCAGTGGTGTTATGATGCAATGACGCCAAGGTCGCGCAACAAAGGTCAGAAGTCCGTGGTGCTGCACCTTCGACAGCCCTGTCATGTGCTAGCGACATGAAGCGTTCCTTGTCGGCAATTTGGGGGTGGACGTGGGCAGCAAACCATCGTGCCGCGCGCCTGCAGCTGGTCGACGAGGGCTGTGAACTGTGGGGCGGCGGCCGCTGCGACCAGGGCGCCGCGCTGCGCCGCCAGGTGCGTCAGCGTCGCGTTCAGCTGCATCACCTCCGCCGTCGCCGCCAGGCCTGCAGAACCACGAGTGCCGAGGTTCAGGTCATGTGCAATCATGCTCCTCCAGTGGCAACCACTGGAGTGAGCCACTACATGGATTCGAGCCTGACGTGTGCTCAGCAAGCCTATCTGTGGCGCTGAAGTCATGATGTGCCCCGACCTGCGGCGACAGTCGCGGGGCTGCTGTCTAGGGTTCGCAAACGCGCCTGGACTTGAGGCCATCATGCGATCAGTCAAGCGCCACGCAATCCCTTAGACGTGGCCCCACCTGCGGCGACGGTCTCGGGGCTGCTGTCAGCGGTGGGGTGCGCGGCGCCAGCATTGAACTTGTACACCTTGGCGGCCTCGGCGGCCTTCTCGTTGATGTCAGCGCGCAGCGTCGCCATCTTCCTGTCCAGCAGCTCCACGCCCGCCTGCGTCATTGTGGCATTGTGGATACGTGTTCAACGTGGAGACAGTGGCAGTATCGTCCCATGCGCGCAGTCGACGCGGAACGGGCAGAGTGGGTCACACCTGTCTTCAGCTGGACTTGAAATGCTGGCAGACAAGCGACTTGCTTACGGCGCTGGCATGCCAGATCAGCGTCTGGAGAAGAAGAGCATATTTACTTCGAAGCAGGGCACAGGCCGGCACCTGGAGCTTAAGGGCGCCCAGGGCGCCTGCGACAAGGACACCCAGGTCCTGCTGCGCCACCAACACCTGGTGCTGCGCCGTCGCCCTCTGCGCCGCCACATGGCAGAACAGCTCCGCCAGCGCCTGCAACCAGCAACACTCGAATGTAAACCCTAATAGTTTTGACACTACGTGGCCAGATTTGCAGATGTGTTGTAGGCTATTTAGGCAACCCACCGCCGGAAGAGCTCCGCCAGCGCCTGAAATAGACAGCAGATATGAGCCATCACAGGCGCCGCCATATTGCCATCCTCCACATGAGTTTTCAGCTGAACCTCTGCAGAGGAGTCACGTGTGCTGTGTGACAGAGCTAATGTGCTCCTCGGTTTCGGATCTGCCATGTCCGGCCCGGCAGCACGTGGGTCAGTGTTTGGAGCCGCCGCAATAGACATTGGTCTCACCTGGTGCACGGCGGTGGTGCCACCGAGCGTGGCGCCCAACACGGAGCCAGCAGGTTATGTCTAGGATAGACTCCTAGTCTAGGATCCCTGAAAACCCAGTACCCTGAACACCCAGTACACTGCTAAGAGTCCTACCTGGTGCAGGGCGGCGTCGCCACCAAGGGTAGCGCCCAGCAGCGCAGCCAGCAGGCCATGCTCTTCGTCGCCCGACGGCGGCTGTGCGATGAAGCCCGCCAGCAGCAGCTCCAGCGCCCGCGAGCCCAGAAACACCTCCCGGAAGGTCAGCACCTCGTCCTCGTGCTCGGAGTCAACGAACAGCACCTCGTTTGCCTGCGAGTTACGGTCCGTGCAGACATTTGGTACAACAATTTGCAGGTTGATTTGCTTTTCAACACTCCGGTCACACAACGTGTGCTGGCAGCGTCCCCCTGAACTGGTTTACCTGGCAGCAGCTCGTTTCGGGCTGTGACTCGTGTGCAGCAGAGCACAAGCTGAGAGCCTTGCATTCTGCCTAACATCTCTCGCCCCAAGCCCCGCGGACGAGGCAAACTCCAGCGCTCACCTTGATGGCCAGGGGCGAGTCGCCGGAGGTCTCCGCGATGCCCTCGAAGGGCGCCAGGTGAAGCTGCTGCCAGTCGTCGCCGCTGCTGGCGCTGCCTGGGGGGCCTAGGCCTCCCGACGCGGTGCCCAGCTCCTTGAAAACAACAGCAAAATGAGTTCCTTGAGCAGACAGGACGCAGATCACACTTGATGCCCAAGTAGGCCTACAGGCCTGCGGAGGGGCTCGGCGGGTGATCAGCAGACAAAGCTGAGAAGGAAGCTGACACGGGGAAACCTGAGCACCTTGAGCACCGCCACCCAGCGCCGCAGCACCGCCGTGCGCGCCTCCCCACGCAGCTCCCCCGCCGACCGCTCCAGCCGCATCAGCGCCTCATGGTAGTCCTGCATCAACGGGGGTGTATTGCGCATAAAATGGGGACAGTGTGAGCCGCGACGGCGATTATTGCAGCATCAAGAATGGGCTGCGGGCTCCGGATCTAAGTAAGACATCAGAGTGTTGGAGCACGAGTGCTGGTGATGCGGATTACGCGCAGGAGCTTGCCTGGTACTTCTCTGCACCGGTGAGGCGCTGGATCGCGGTGGCACCCCGCGCCGCAGCTACACCCAGCCGCTCGCCTGTGAGCACAAGCGAGAAAGCGAATCAGTCCGCTGATTTTAGCAATCCAGCAAACAGGCCATACATGGACATGAACGGCCATGCCACACTCCGAGTACCGCCTTCAACACCAGCAGCACGTAAGTGCTGCAATGGTAACACGCACCTGCGGTCGTTGCCGTGCTGGACAGCCAGCCCCCGATGCGCGTGAGGGCCTGGTTCCGGGTGACCGCCGTAGCTGAGGGCGCATGATCGCTGCTGGCCACTGCCTGCTCCTCTGGTATTGTCGCAGCACCGGCACCGGCGCGGGGGCTCGTCGTTGGCGCCTCTGCGATCGGGTCGCTGCCGCGCCGGAAGAAGCCAAACACGCTCTTCGTCGCATTTGGCTTTGCCGCCTGCACCAGAAGCCATGATGAAGTGTCTGCATGAGTGTGGGTGGTTGCGCCATCAAGCCAATGCAAGTGTGAGCGATGCCCTTGCCAGGTCTGTGCATCCACGAAGGGCTCGACGGCAATGCTGCAAGCCGGGTACAGCTGGCAGCCGCTCCGGCAAGTTGCCATGCAGCATGCGAGGGGTCCTGCAACGGCTTCGAAATATCGAGCGCGCTGCAAGGGCCTCACCACATCCGAGTCCAGCGTCGCGGCGTCGAGAGCAGCTGCGCCCGCGACTTGCTCCATGACTATCTGATGCGTTCCGAAACTATGACAGCAGCGTTATGCAGTAGTCTGAAGAAGCTTGGCCGGCCGCGAAGGTCAGCACCGGTGTCGGAGTTCGTTTCGAACCGAAAGTGTTTGTGACTAGCGAAGGACCTGCCAGCCAAGCAGGGTGGCCGAGCGATCCAGTATGCGATGCTGATCAAGTCAGATCAAGTGCATTGGAGCGAGCTGCTATGCGCAGTCCTCCACAGCGGCAGACGATTGTCGAATATCGATAGCGTCCGGACCCTGGTGCAGGCTCTAGATTCCGTTGAAAACATCCATAGGTCACGTGCCGTTTCGTGAAGGCGCTGCAATTGCAATTTGCGTCCAGATATTGCTCACAGGGCACTGCAAAGGCTTGCATAGCTGCAGAAAACTGTCCCCTGTGTGTGATATCGTAACCCGACACCACGCAGGAAATCATTCATCACCCCAGTGCAGCCGTCTGACGCGAGGACCTCGTGCCTCCTCGACAGCGACGCCATGCAGCTGCTGCACAGCCGCCAAGCCCTGGCGGGCAAGCCGATCCATGTCGGGGCATGTCAGCCGGTGGGCACAAGCCTTTCCTGCATGCTGGTGGCGGCGGACCCATCTGGCTCGGTGGAGGTTGCTTTTCGCAAGGCCCTGTCCCAGACATCTCATAGTGCCCTGTAGCTTTCGCCTTTACTCATTCCGTCAGTTCAGTTCTTGCGCCGTTGCAGGCGGCTGCGCTGAGGCCAAGGCCGTGCACTGCAGCGCCGACCTGCGCTGCCGGCAAGCGGCAGCAGTCCTCGCCGCTGCGAGCGATCGCGCCGGCGACGGAGGAGCAGCTGCCGGGCGAGGAGGCAGCGCTGCAGCCGCGTCCAAAGCTGGCCAATAGCGTGACGGAGCTCATCGGTGCGGCGCCGCGACTCATGCTTCCGCCGCTGGCCCGCCGCGAGGCCAGCGGAATTGCTGTGCCAGCAATGCTCCAAGGACCTGCTTGCCGTGCCTGCCGCCGGCACTGGAGGTGATGCAAGCCCGGCATCGCATCCCGATGCATGGGTGGTTGATGTGGCACTCCGCACTGACGGCTCACCACGCGCAAAGGAGGAAGTGAGCTGTCCTGCGGCGCAGGCAACACCCCTATGGTCTACCTGAAGAACGTGACGAAGGGCGCCGGCGCGCGCGTCGCCGCCAAGCTGGAGACCAACGAGCCGTGCAAGAGCGTGAAGGACCGCATCGGAAAAAACATGATCGAGGACGCAGAGAAGAAGGGCCTCATCCGGCCAGGTGGGCGGCTCTCGACGAGGCGGATGTCGTCCGTTGACTGAGAGATGTTGCAGGATGTTTGCCTACTGACCTGAGCCTGAAAGGGTGCACCTTTGCTGTGCTGGCGTCAGCTTCCATCGCTGCCTCCAGCGGAATGCCTGATATGGACACAGGCTGCCACACCGCAGCTCGGCGTTGGTTGCAAACCAACCCCGTATTGACCAACTGCATGCGCACAGGCAAGACAACACTGGTGGAGCCCACTTCGGGCAACACCGGCATCGGGCTGGCTTTCATCGCCGCCGCCAAGGTCCGACAGCTTGATGCAAACATAAGTGTGCTGCCTTGGATCCGTGTCTGTAATCTCACTCGTAAGTGTTGCAAACTATGCACATACTGCCGGGTACACAGCTGTGCGAAGCTCCTGTCTCTCCTCATAGGGCTACAAGCTCATCCTCACGATGCCGGCGTCCATGTCACTGGAGCGACGCATCCTGCTGCGTGCCCTGGGTGCGTAGATAGTTGCATCGGGTGAAAATGTGAGATGGATGGAGGAGGGTTAGCAACCATACAGAGCCTGTTGACATGAGGCTTTTGCTGCTTTGGTGTGACCTGTCTCCTCGACGTCGGCTGCTCACTGCTGCGCTGCGTCGCCGCAGGTGCCGAGCTGGTCCTGACCGACCCGGCAAAGGCAAGGCCAGCTTGTCCGTTTTTGTTCCTGTCCGCTGCCTGTTGTATGAACCCTTCTCACACGGCCTCATTCTGCGCTGCTGCTTGGTGCACCGCACGTGCGGCATTGAGACAGTTGCGGCATGGTGGCACACGCCAGTCTGAGGAGGTTTTACGAGCCAAATCTCAAAGCCAAGTCTAACCAAAATCCAGTCGCCTTCTGAACATCAGGCCATGAAGGGTGCGGTGGCGAAGGCGGAGGAGATCGCTGCCAAGACGAAGGGCGCCTACATCCTGCAGCAGTTTGAAAACCCCGCCAATGCGGACATCCACCGCGAGACGACGGGCCCCGAGATCTGGCACGACACCTGCGGCCAGGTGAGCCCTTATTCGCTGTTGTTCTGCAAATTCAGGTGCATCGCCTGCTCATCAGCCGGGGCGAGCTGCGGGAGCCTTCGTTGTACCTGTGGCCAGGTGGGCACTCTGAGCTTGACTTGGCGACGCGGAACGTGAGGAGAGCGCTGAAGCGAGGCCTCGCCAGGCAGGCCTCGTTGTTGCCCGAGTGCAATGCTGCTCGTGCAGGGGATGCACTTGTGGATACGAGGAACGCACAGCATCAAGGTCTACAACCTGCCATGCCATACACAGCGCCATCAACTTGCAGGTGGATGCCTTCATCTCAGGCGTCGGCACAGGCGGCACCATCACCGGCGTCGGCGAGTACCTGAAGTCGAAGAAGCCGGAGGTGCAGATCATCGGCGTGGAGCCGGCGGAGAGCCCCGTGCTGTCTGGCGGCAAGCCAGGCACGGGCCTTAATCGCAGCTCACTACTCTCACTGGCACGCGTGAATCTGTCATATGCTGTCTAGTCTCAACTGTGAGAAACACCTCTGTCAGCCTTTTGCGGCGATCGTCATTGCAGCGCTGTGATCCGTGTTCGCAGGCCCGCACAAGATCCAGGGCATCGGCGCAGGGTTCGTGCCTGGCGTGCTCAACACAGATGTGTACGGCGAGGTCATTCAGGTCCGCTGATTCGCCGTTGAAGCCCTGTGTCTGCTTGGCCGCTGCAGGTCGTGAACGATGCAGCTTCTGTACATTCTTCTGACTCCCATCCTTCACAGCAGTTTTGCCTCATCCTTGCCGCACCCCCTTGGGTGCCCACCACGTCATGTGGGCATGCACCCCATGAGGCGCTGACGCCGCGCCTCCCGCCGTCTCTTGCGTGCCACACAGATCAGCAGCGACGACAGCATTGCCTTCACCAAGCGGCAGTCGCTGAAAGCGAGTCGTCGTAGAATATAGCCAGGTGGCGAGGTGACGGAGCCCTGTAACCGTACATGTTCTGGTTCCGGCAGGTCAGCAGCGACGATAGCATCTCCATGGCCAAGCGGCTGGCGCGCGAGGAGGGCCTCTTCGTGGGCATCTCCTCCGGCGCAGCGGTGGTCGCGGCGTTGCGCGTCGCAACCCGCCCCGAGATGGCCGGCAAGCTCATCGTGGTCATCCTGCCCAGCTTCGGCGAGCGGTGCGCGTTCGAAAATGTCATCCTGTCAGACAATAGTTCTGGGTGACGACTTTGTTCTGTCAGCATGCATGTTGCCTGTTGTTGTAATGCTGCACAGGGCTGCATCTGGCGGACATTGATTTCCGTGCAGTCGCCAGAGGTGTCATCCGCGGCGTTTTTCCTGCTGAATGTTGCAGTGGGATGCCTGCAGGTACCTGTCGTCGGTGCTCTTCCAGTCCATCCGGGAGGAGTGCATGCAAATGGACATCAACGAGCGGGTGCAGCTTACTGACGAGGGCGGCCGCTCGTTCTATGTGTAGCTCAGGAGGTCTTCGAGTTGCAACAAGGGCGCACTGTAAGGAATCCTCACTGTCAAAAATATCTCTATCCACTGTGATTCATCAGCGATGGCGGCTGCGACTCGCCTAGGCGTGTGTCTCAGCGGAGTGCTTCATGCGTGGGTGAGCGCGCAAGCGGCCATGGGCGCCTTGTCATGTTGGGTCCGGCAGCAGGTGGTTACCTCGGCGCATTGCTGAGAGGAATCAGCTCTCGGGCCGCCATGAAGATGTCGGTGTGGACTGGTGGAACAGTGCCTTGAAGCAGGGCGCGCGGCGGCAGGAAGCAAGATGTGAATAGACATGCATGTGATCAGCACTCGCGCGGGTCAGTCTTCCAATTGCGAACGCGAAATAGGAACAGATGAAATCACATAGGTATCGTCCACCGTGCTACCGGTGATCTTCGGCAGGCATAGATCCGTCGTCATATGATGCAATGTCAATGCCTGGCACCCCAATGCCTGTCAGCAAGCCTTGCACCAAGGCCAAGACTAGGTAGAGCGCAAAGGTGGTGTGCCTTCCGACCTGCCACCGGCAGGAGCTGTGGACAAGTCACAGCTGCTCGATATGAAGGACAGGTAGGCGCCGCATCGCTTCACGCACGCGGATTGTGACTGAGCCTCAGCGTCGTAATCTCGGCAGGTTCGCCACACATTCCAGTCTCAAAGACAGTGGGAACGTCCATGTTGCAGGCTCGTGAGCAGCAGGATGCAGTCATAGGGCGCCGGCACATCCTGGGTGTGGGTGCCGCATTGCTGGCGCTGCCGGCGCTGTCATGTGGCGCAGCAGATGCTGTCGAGAAGGTCGGTACACGGCATTGACTGACGTAGCGTCTGCCTCTTCAGATTGCGGAGCATGAGGCATGGCATTGGCGTAGCCGGCCGGTATGTCATACGCCGCATTCACACGAGGGGCCTCTGATGACGCTTCTGATGATGTTCATATTGTGATGATGGCGCAGGGAGGCAAGCGAGGGCTCGGCAGGTACATAAAGAAAAAGGGTCTGGACCCGCTAGAGACGTACGTTCCGCCAGTGCTGCAGGCGCGGCAGCAGCTGCAGAAAGCCGGCGAGATCATGGGTGCGCCCGGTGGCAGCTGCATGTTTTTCAGCGGCTAGTGCGCATATGTTACTGACTCTATTCTGCCTGTCCTAGAAGAAGGACAAACTTTCAGAGTGGCCGTCAAATCAGTTGTTGGTCAACTCTGCAGGTCAGGATCCGGCGTCAGCGAGGAGCCTCCTGCGGGAGGGCGCATTTGATGGGCTCCGAGACAACATCAGGTGCGCCCACGGCTGCTGACAGTCTGGACCCCTCAGCTGTCTGCACCACACAAGACGCTGCTGCTGCTGCCAGCCAACGCCAGCCCAAAAGGTCGCGTGCAAGCGCCCTGATGCCTTGTGACGCCCAAGCTACCCGTCAGATATCGCACTTCACCACGACCACAACTCGTTTACGAACCCGAACATTTGCTGCTTCCTCAGCAGGGCGCTGGCGGAGTGTGCGCAGCAGAATGGCGTCAGCAAAGACGGCGGTGGCCCCGTCACCCATGAATAATACGGTATCACAACATACACAACATAGACAACATACACAACACACACACCATCATGAACGCAGGGCGCTTGGGGAGTATGCGGAGCAGAACGGCAAAGACGGTGCCGGTCTCGTCAATGGCTTTTTCAAGGGCCTGGAGGCCTTCGACCTGCGTCTCTTCGAGGCGGGCCGCTTTTCCCGGCCCATCGCGGACGGCACCGACGAAGTGCTCGACGGCGCCATCGCGGCCCTGGACAGGTCTGTGTTTACTGTTGTTCTTCACGATTTCTCCGTCACTTCTATTCTTGCCCTGTCGTGGACGGTACCGATGGAGTGCCCAACGGCGCCATTAAGGCCCTGGACATGTCCATGATTGTTTCCATTTCAAAAAAAACAAATACGGCTCAGGCGCACCGACGAAGTGCTCGACGGCGCCATCGCAGCCCTGGACAGGTGCTGTCTTTGGCATGTTGGGGTTTTGACAATTTGGACACGGCGCCGGAGCAGGACCTGGTCTTTGCATAAACATAGTGTTAAATCAATCATCTCATTCTTGCCTGGCAGGCTCGTTGAGACGGTGCCGGGAACAGGATCTGGCAAAGGCGCTGGGGATTGAGCGTGTCATGGTAGTTTCAGTGTTTCAAGTCTCTTGTCGCAGGCTTGTGGAGACGGTGCCGGAGCAGGGCCTTGCAAAGGCGCGAGAGATTGTGCGCGTCATCAACGAGAAGCTGCCGGGTGGCGCCTCCAGCCAGGCGTCGGGGACGGGGGCGCCCGGCGGCGCCGAGCAGAGATTGATCGTGCCCAGGGTGCAGCCCAGCGATTGACCAGTGGCTTGTGGCTACTTTTGGGGTGCATCCCGAAGGCGGCACATCTCTGCGCATGTCGCTGCAGGTTTTGTGGGAGGGTTGTCTCGTGCCCTCGGCAGCGCCGATTTGCGACACGCTCCAACGCCCTGAAAGAGCTACAGCTGAGTTAGACAATCCGACCGCGATTTTGTTCCTCGGGGTGTGGAGCAATGCAATTCTGTTTACGGCTTCCAGTTTTCAACTCGGGGGCTCGCAGACCCGGAAGGCTTGGGGACGTCTACAGGGGCGGCGCCCAAGCCCAGGGCTCCAATTTCCCAGACGCCTCGTTGATCATCTCGACGATGCGGACCATGGCCTTTGCCCGGCACGCCTTCGGCAGCCTGAGATTCCGCGGCGGGTACAAGCCCTCGTAGTCCCGCTTGTCGAAGTGCCATGAGCCAACCTGCATTCCAGCATGCGCACAGTGAGCGTCTCGTGCGCATCCTCCACGCTTAGACTACAAAAGTCCACAGAGCTTGCAACGAAACTCACCACAGCCCGCCCTACCAACCCATAGAGCATGATGTTTTGAGTATGTGTGCAGCCGCAGTGACTGGGCAATCCTGCTCCCACCCTTGCCACCGCTGGCCCCTGAGAATCTCAGCAACAGGAGCGGCACGACGGGAGTAGCTGCAGGGTTTTTTGCCGCGACTTGTCGGTGAGCGGTGCGGCGGTTGCCACGTCGCAAGTTCTGGCCGTACTGGGGAGAACTACATTCTCTAACTGTAGCCTCCGTCCTCCGCTCGCAGCCTCAGCAGGCAGTAACACAAGATGAGCCTGGCAGGGATTGGAGGGCGCGCCTTGTCGGTGAGCGGCGCGGCGGTTGCCTCATCGCAGTCCTGGCCGTAGGTGTAGTGCAGCACGTAACCCTCCTGCCCGCTGGCGACGGTCAGCTGCTCGTCCCACGGCGGCTGGAGCATCAGCTCCTTTTTAAGCATGTACTCCACCTGCAGATAGACAGAGGCCAAATGCAGTTACGGACTCGACCGGAGGTCGATGGAGTCGTCAAGGCATTTCCACCTTCAGCACGTGCCCAAGGACCGCCGTCAGAAGCAAGGAAGATTCCAGTCGACATACTCGTGCACCAAAGATTACTTCCGCAAATAAGCACCGAAGATTACTTCTGCAAATATCAAAAGACCTTCGAATTATCAAAGCTCACCGGTCCCGACTCCAGCTGCGAGCTCGCCACTGAGAACGCATACATCTCCTGCAGTTCCGACAGAGGTTGTGTGTTTGGAACTTGGCGGCAGCAGGCATTGCGTCAATTTTAACTCGAGAGCAGGCAGGCTGCAGATCTCTGGATCCCAAGTCAGGTTGCGGGGCCGGGCCAGCTCTGCGGTTCACGCGCAGCCATGGCTGCTGAGTGAAGATGACGCATGCAACAACATTACAAGGTCAATTTGATTGCAAAAAATTTGAGATACTGACCTGCACCCAGCCGAAGGCCTTCTCCGTCTCATTGTCCCGCTTGAACTTGACCGCCTGCCGTGCGCGACGAACAGGTCAAGTGGAAGGGGACTGTGTCACGGCTGCGTCAAGGGACAGCAAATGGTGTTCGGCGAGCTGGCATGCCGTCAATTCATCGACTCACACGAGGCAGCGGTCAGAGTGCGGCATTGCTCAGAAAGGGCAGCCTGGGAGTGACTCACCAGGTCATACCAGATCGGCACTATCTGTTCGAGCTGCGTTTTGTGGATCATCACGGGCGAGTTGCCTGCAGCAGACACCACTTGTGTATATCACATGCCTGCCAGCCTGCTGACTCGATGGGCAGTCACGTGGCGCACATGCATTCAACTCCAAAGCAACCGCAGCAGGCGGCGGGCTTGGATCTCACCTATTGGCGCCATGGACTCGATGGGCGCCTTGCGAGTGTTGTACTTGTCGATTAGGTGCCTGAACTGACCCGGAGTGATGTAGAAGAACGGAAACGCGGCCGCCTGTCTCGGCGTCGCCCTGCAGACATTGCTTTTATTACTTCAGGCCGGCGATCAAGTACACAAGCTGCTCTGCCCACACCGGCGTGTGGAAGATGTGCGGCTGCGTCGCAGGGCCGCAGTGCACCATGCGGTGCAAGACAAAGCGGTCGCACAGCCGCAACAGCAGCACCGCCCTGCGCCACAGCAGCACGAGCGTGTAGCGCAGCCATAGGTGCCCTGTCTGCAAGTGGTCTTGTAGGGTTCTGATGCAGGACTCAAATTCCAAACTCTCCAGAGCGGCGGCAGCTTGAGGAACAGGTGATCTGGCTCTGGCGTAAAGTTGCAGTCCAGTTCTCTTATAGCGTTTGTGGAAGGGTTTCCTTACTCACCAGAGCGGCGGCAGCTTGAGGAAAAGATGGTCCGGCTCCGACATGAGTATGTAGTCCTCAGTCAGCCGGTCTGCATACTTTCGCACCCACTGGACCAGGGCCCATGGCCGGTGCAGCACCACGTAGCCCTGCGCAATTGGGATCAAATCTCACCTCAGGCCGCACTGCAATGAGCAAGTAAATCTAGGTCGACACCCCGACAAGAATTGTGGCATGCTCAGCAGAAACGCCACAACATCCCCCACACACCCTCGAATCCGGAGCCGCACCCCGTCGGGGACGTCTGGCGGCAGGGGGTCCACAACTGCGGTGGGGATCTCGGCCATGAGGCCATCCGCCCTGCCGCTGCGCAAGCAACACACAAACAATTCGATGCCCTTTCGGTTTCGCTTTGTCCCTTCTGCTCTGCTGTTCTTGTTTGCACGCACTGTGGAGCTGTGTAGATGTGACATGCACACACATTGCACACAGACTGACAACAAGCTACAACAGCTGCAGGGGCTGGGTGCCGCATTTTGGCCAAAAACAAAACAAGAAATCTCGTAGAGCCTCACACCTATGGAGCAGGCGCGTGAAGCCGCCGGCGTCGCTGTGCGGCGTCGCCTTCTTCAGCTTTTTGAAATGGAAGTAGCACACCCGGACCTGCCACTGGGCATACACTGAGCCGTCCGCCGTCACCACCACATGGTATCTGCTGCGCATGCGCGGTATGATGCTGTCGCCTGCGTCGGCAAGAATGTATCAGATTTGGGTCGGCTTCGGCTCCTGCATGCTTGTGATGCATCTTGGCGTGAGGGCGGTGCATCTTGGCGTGCGCATGACACGCTGCGTTCGTGAAAGCGGCAGCACTGTGGGGGTGAAACAGCGCAACCATGATGGCGTCACTTGCCTTCGGCTGTCCGCTGCGGCTGCGGCGGCGGCGGCTGCGCGGTCCCCCCGCTGCGCGCCCCGGCGTCGCGCTGCTCGAGTATGTGCCGCGGGCTGTTGACGTCATACGTGCCGCGCCGCCAGTGCAGATGCTCCGCCACCACGTTTAGCAATGCCAGCAGCAAAATCAGGGTTGCCGCGCTGACCAGCAGCAGTTTGGTGCGCATCGCCGCGGCCCCCAAGGCTCAGCAGGGGAGCATGTGCCTGCGGTCCGCCGACTCGGCCGCCCGCCGCATGTCACCTCTGGCACCGCATCGACATCGTGCGCCGGTGGACGGCGGGTGTGTTACCAGCAAGCCTTGTGAGCAATGTCAGGGATAGATGTTCGATCGGAGGGGCCGCCAGGAGACCCACACTGATCTGAATTCTGGGAAGTTTGCGAAAAGAGCAGGAGCTGGAACCGGCGCCAGCAAGACAATGCGGTGGGTCGATTGCAACCTACAACAGGCTGTCAATGAAACTGTACTCTTGCAGGCGCTGAGCACTGAGCGACCCTGCAGACGCCTTAACAGCATTAGCTTAATCAGTTAGCCATGCTGACGTATCATGTGTGCACGTGCGGAGGACGAGGCAAACCTAGGCCATCTGCGCCCGCTGCTGCAGTTTTGAGATCTGCAAACAGAGCAAAATTCCTCCTGTATCTCCTGCAAGCCACTCGGCTGGCTGCGGTGCGTATTGCTTTTCTGGGGTTGACTGTGCGAGACTGTTGTCAATAGGACAGCAGCTAGCCAGCTCAGCCCGGAAAGGAGGCTGTGCCGCAAGGCAGGCTGCTCCGTTGGCTGTGCTAGGCCCTGCAGGGCTTGAGCACCATATGGCCTCTCCGGGTGAGGGAGCGTTGCCTGCGAGCTCGTCGGACCCGGCCATTGCTGACCCTCTGGCTCGATTGCACTGTCTGTAATCCTTGCATAGTCCAACAGCGACCAATACGAACCGAACGTCTCGCACGGTTTGCCAGGCAAGCGACGGGAGATGGACCTCATGAAACTCATGATGAGCGACTGGAAGGTGGACCTGGTGAATGACTGCGTCAACGAGTTCACGGTCATCTTCAAGGGGCCTTCGGACAGTGAGTTGTCCATCCGAATCACCTGCCTGTTTTGCAAGCGCCTCCTGTGCGTGCGCGCTGGCCTCGCGTGCAACGGGGGTTTTCCGCAGCGGCACAGCACCACCCCCATGCCGAGCTCGAGCACCTGGCCTGTGCACATATGCACTCTGCATAGTGTTAGATCAGCATTGATCTGATGGCGCCAGCCCTGTCTCATGTGACGACCTATCCCTCATTTGACCTGCAAGCCCGCCCATGGTCGTGACTTCAGCTCAGGAGCTGCGAGCATGTAGCTCTTGCAGCTCTGCTGGTGATTGCACCCGCTGGAGTCCTCCACGAGTGCGACATGCAAGGGCACAATGCAACAGCCATTCTCTGTGAAAGAGAATCTGCATCTGCGCCGTGCATATCCCCTGGCAGCGATCTGAAACTTGGCCCTTCAACGTGCAGGCCCATACGAGGGGGGGCACTGGCGGGTGCACGTGGAGCTGCCGGAGGCGTACCCCTACAAGTCGCCCTCTATCGGCTTCGAGAACCGCATCTACCACCCCAATGTCGACGAGATGTGCGTTTCCTGCCTGCCTCCCCGGCAGCATGTTGCTTGCTCCACAATTCTAGCTGTGTCCTGCAAGGATGGTGTTATGCACTTGAGCAATATGCGGCCGTGGCACAGCCACGCCCAGCATGCTGCGCAGCTTTGATCGTTGTTGGTATCTCACCTCTGCGGTTCTGAGTGCAGGGCTGGCTCCGTCTGCTTAGACGTCATCAACCAGACATGGAGCCCCATGTTTGGTGCGCCCAATTGCCGAACCTGTCATGAAGACCTGCCGCAGCTTTGTTGCCTGCAGTTTGCGCCAAATTCGCCGCTCACGTGCTCGAGCGGCTCTGACACCGCACATCCCAGAAACACTCTGGAATATCATTCATACCTGCTGCAGAACTGGTCAACTGCAATCTCAGGAACATGCAGCGGACCTATCATTTCTGACACACCATGCCTCCCTGCTGCAGACCTGGTGAATGTGTTCGAGGTGTTCCTACCGCAGCTGCTGCTGTATCCCAACCCCACAGACCCGCTCAATGGGGAGGCAGCGGCGCTGCTCATGCGGGAGCCAGAGGCGTACAACCAGAAAGTCAAAGGTAGGGGTTTGTTTTTGCCATGTCAGGCTTCTGGTTTCCGGTAATCAGAAAGTCAAGACTGGGTAACTGTTTGCCTGCATCGCCATCTGGGTTTGGCAAGACAGCAGGCTCGTGCATCTGATGCCTAGGGAAGCAGCACACAGCACGGTGTGCTTTCTATCTGGCTGGAGGCTTTTGCAGGACTTGGGTTTTGCAGGAAGGGCACGAATTTGAGCATCTGAAGCCACATTGACATTGATCATGTACAATAAATTGATTACCGTCATTTTCCTCCGCTGCGACAGACTACGTGAAGCGGTACGCAAAGGCAGATGACGCGGCGCCGAAGCACGGCGGCTCGGACGCCGGCAGCGGCTCAGACGAGGAGGGCGGCGGCGCCTACCTCTCCTCCAGCGAGGAGGAGGACGACACCCCCGGTGCGCTGCCAGAGACACCCTATGCTATACTGTGTCGTTCCTCAGAGTTTGCCCAGTGCACCACATTAGCTGAGAAAAGGCTTGTTGGGGCCTCTTCTCAGCGATGAGGAGGACGACGGCCTCAAAGCGCTGCCAAGGCACACACTGTATTCCATGACGTGCCACACGGTGCGGCCGCTGCATGCTGCGCTATATTTGTTCATTGCTTAATTGTGTCGAGTATCGGCTAAATTGCCACACCAGTGCCGTGTCCGGTTCGCATTGCCGCACGCGCAGACCTCAGTCTTACAATGTTCAGCGCAACTGCCGTCCCGTGTCCTACACAGCGCATCTCCAAGCAAAGCTGTACAAGCCTGCTGACTCTTTTTGCTGCCGTGCGGATTGCAGGCCACCTCGACCGGTGACAGCAGATATATGGGTGGCTATGCCGCTGCCACGGCGCCGGCAAGCCAAATTGATCCCACCCTTGTACCATACAGCCCTAGTCAGCTAGGCAGCTTTATAGTCGAACACTGACCTGTCGTGTCCGCCTCTATGGCGCCAGAAGATGACCGTCGTCTCACAGCGTTGCAAATACATGTAGGTAGCCCTGGGATGTGCCGCTTGTAATGCTGCTGCAGCAACTAGTAGCTGCATCCTGCTTCCCGCTGGCCGCAGCAACTGGTTTTGGGGCAGAAATCGCCCCCAGAGTGAGACAGAATGATTCGTAAGTACTGTGCCCATGACCAGCAGAGCTTTAGCCTAGGAAAGGAGCAGACGATGCCGGTAGCAGTGTTGGGCCTAACACACGGGGGAGGTGTGTCAGCGCCCACTGACCTGATTTCTCTCGGATTTGACACAGAGCTGACACATCACGTGGGACCTAATAGGACTATAGTAGCATGCCTTAGAAACCAGGGGAAACAAGCTCGTAAGCGGCTCAAAAGTGGTGCAATCGACAGCGCTGCTCCTGGCCAGCACGACCGTTCTCTTGTTTACTAAAAGGTATCATTCTTCCAACATTTGTACTGAGCTGCCACTAACCCTAAAGCCCGGCTAACTCCGGCTAACTCCGGCTAATTCCGGCTTACTGACAATTCCGGCGCTGACATTTGAGGTGTCAGTGTGTCAACGCTCGGTGGCGCAGTACCCAGCAATATTTGGAGTATGTTTGCATGATATGGACTGTGGTTCAGTACAGATGTGCCATTTGCGATGTAAACCTTGCACGGGCGCAGATTTCGTTGTTTCCTGGCCACCCGGCAATCACCAGAACTCATCGCAGACTGATCGATGGTGAAAGCAGCTCATCAGTGCAAGATGTGGCAATCTGCAAGGTGCCGTCAACACAATGCTGCACACTTGAACCCCTCGCAGATCCTTGTGGCTGATAATGTACATGATACACACACATTCTATGAAGTATCTTGGCTCCGAAGCGACACGATTCTCAGCCAACAGCCTCCAATGCTGGACAGTCTACGATATTTCTGCTCAGCTGCTAGCGGCTTGCTCCAGGCGGGCAAGGAAATCCTTGATGACGGCACCTGCGCAGACATTATGCAGATAATATCAGCGTCTGAACTGCACACTGCTGCTGTACAGGTCCTTGGCAGGCTGCTACCAGAAAGGAAAGCAGGCAAAACAAACGAAGAATGCTCACCCTCTTCCGATACATCCACATCGTAGCCGGACAGGGAGTCCTGCCCCATTAGTGACGCCACCTCCTGGTCGCATGCACGGCAGCCGTCAATATGCCCCAAGGTATTGGCCTTGATGACCGCTCACAGCCACGTGTTTATGGCAAAGCATGTCAAGTTCCAGCATCCAGCTGCGCTGTATGCTTGTTCCTGTTGCGCCAGCAGGCCGCCCACATGTGACACCCTGCTGGTGCAGAAAGGCACATGAGCGCACCGCTTCCATTTCGTGGTCCGCATCATCGCGCGGCGGCGCCGACACCGGCGGCGCCGACACCGCTCCAGACGTCAGCGCCGCCGCCAGCTGCGTGGCCGCCGCCGCGGCAGCAGGGTTTACTCCTGTTGCTGCGGCGGCCGCTCCGCCCGCGTCAAATTCGGCGCTGAGTTGCGCTGAAGCTACAGCGCTGGCCGTCGCCCCGACTGCAGCTGTGCCCTGATCAGCCGGCGCAGCGTCTGCGATTCGCACAGCATCGGCTCGGACTACACGCCGATAGCAAATGCGGCCAAGCGCGTGGGGCAGCCTGACAAAGGGTCGGAGGAGGGGATTTGGGTTGGGGTTTTGGGTTGGGGTTCTGGCGGGGTGCCGAGGATGCACAGGCGCAAGTTTCAGCCTACCATAAATCATTCCGTCGAAACGCCGACGTGCTCAACCAACGACCGCAAGCAGTGCAAGGCGAGCAGTCGATCCGCTGACCCCTTCTTGATCAGGTCGAACGGGCGGACAGGTAAGGATGCCCAATCGATTGATTAGAGCCAGACCCTCTTTGAAACGTTTGGCCAATAATTCCGATCCGTCATGGGTTGCAGTCAACATCGCCAGTGTGACGGTCCCCACGAAACCCCAATCATTTAGGCTGTTGCATTTGCTGGTGCATCTTTTGACACAGAACCCTGCAGTGTTAAAGACGCTGGTGCTCTATGCGAGTAAGCACCTGTGTCCCTGACGCCTGGAGCCTACGCCGCCCAGCCGCTCAGAATGCCGACCGCCGCGGCGCCAACAATTCGTTCTGACGTTTTTGTTTTGTGCTTCACCTGTGTCCCTGACGCCTGGAGTCTGCGCCGCCCAGCCGCTGAGGATGCCGACCGCCGTGGCGACGTCGCCCGGCCGGCAGTGCTTCAGCGCCTCCCGCACATAGTGCTTGGCGTACCCCATGCCACGCAGCTGCGTCAGAAAGTCAGCAGAGCAGTCCTCGAGCATCGTGCAGACTGTGCGCAGCTTCCGGCAGCATTGAAAGGTGTTTCAACGGCATCGATGCACAGTCTAGTTGGCCCAGACTGTCGGCCTGATCTCGCAGGAAGTCAGCAGATGACCACTCCCCGCACCTGGCGCTCGGCTGACTTGAGGGCGTCGGCGCGCGACGCGGACGCAACCGCCGCCACCTGCAGCGCTGCATTGCGCTCGCCATCCAGCAGCGCATTTATCGCCGCCTCCTGGCTGTTCTCCTCCTGCGAATGCGATTGTAGTCACAAAGCTGTGTTCCGTGGCGGATGTGCATGGCCCATGTCAAAACTGCAAGCGGCACCCAGCAGCGCATCCATTGCCGCCCCCTGGCCGTCCTCCTCCTGCAACAACACCAAGCGCGCATCGTTGTTTGTTCTCACAATTTCTCTGGCAATGAGGAGAACGCCACGTCCAGCTCGGCGTCCCGCAGCGCGTCCATCGCCGCCTCCTGTTCTCCTCAATGAGATGGCGAAGACACCGCGATCACGCTTGGAGACATGACCGCCTCTACAGCAAAGCCCGGAGGGAAGTGCCTTGGCGCGCAGCCGGCTGGCAACCCTGGCATGGGCACAACTGGCTCTCCGGTGCATTGCACCATGGAACGCGCCGTTCTCAGCGCCTCGGCGGTGGATGCACGTGTAGATGCAGATGATCGACATGCAATGTCGTGACATGTCACGAAGCTACTGGACGCACCACTCTCAGCGCCTCGGCCGCGACGGCGCGCCCAAAGCCCAGCGCTTCCAGCTGCCGCAGGGCCTCCGCGTCGATGGCCTTGCCGCCGATGGGCGTGCGGCCGAGCGCCTCCACTTCTGCAGGGTTTGTGTAGGGTTCAGTGCTTGTGTATCAATATCATGTTGCTGAAAACTGAAGAAGCATGTGGCCGAGCGCCTCCATTTCTGACACCCACACAGCGACAGTTACCCTGACAAGCCGAAAACCCATGTTCATCAAGGGGTCACTTTGAGAGTGCAGTTGTTGTCAGGCGGCTCAGCACGCACACAAGACGCTGGAGCACCATGAGGGCGGATGGCGGGCGGTGGAAAACTTTGCAGCAGCAGACTCCCAGGGCTTAGTCCTGAGGAGCAACAGATGCCTGCACAAAGGTGTCACACATGACCGCACCTTTGCGGATGGCGCGCTTCCGGCGGTCGGCGGCCTTTCGCTCGGCCGCCTGCTGGCGCTGCCGCAGCACAAAAGCGGCCGCGGCGCCGACGTCGCCGCTGCAGAACCGCAGCGCCCTGTTGGCCTGTGTAGCGTCGGCAGACCACGATCTTGATGATCGTGTTCTCTTCGCCTGTAGAGTGATGGCGCTGTTGTGGCTGCTTGCAGTGCTGTGTCGAGAGAAGCGTGCTGTGGCAGGCCAGGGCGGCAGAGCGTTGCCACATCGATATGCAGCCGTTCTTGGCAATCATGTTTCTGGTGCGCCTGGACGTGATCATGAAGAGGTGTCACCTCCGAGGCGGTGAAGCCCATGGCGAGGAGAGCGGCCAGCGAGTCGTCAGACACCGCAAGTCGCGCCCACTTTGCCTGCGCCGACATGTTTTTGAGATGATCAATTCGAATGGAGATGTATGGTCGACATATCCATGCAATGGCTCAGCATACGCATGAGCAAATAGCGAAGGTGAATGCTTTGGCACAGCGCACACGCCAGCAGACGAACAAACAATGATCCGTTGCGACTGGGCATGACAACAACACCTGCGCCGACAGCAGGCGAACAGCCATGCAAAATAGCTGGGGCACTACAGCACCTGCGCAGACAGCAGGCGCTCGCGCGCCGCCGCCGCGTCGCCGCTGCCGTAGAAGGCTGCCAGACCCTCCAGCAGCTCAAGCCGCACATAGCTGTTGCAGCAGAGAAAAGTATCGTATATCCCCAGCACTACTCAAGCTGATCAGGGACGAACAAAGGCTGCCAGCCCCTCCAACAGCTCCAGCCGCACGTAGCTGAGTGCACCAGATGGGTGTACGAATGTCAGGAGCCAACCCTTGCGTATGCACTGACCAAGTGCCAGTCTTGGATCGATCAGTGCACATGACCTCGCGGGCCTGGAGCTGCCGCACGGCAATGAAATTTTACCATCAATGCAGGTTCTCAGAAATTCGCCATCTGTTCTGGCGAGTCGACACCAGAAATGAGAAGCAACGGCACTTTAATGCAAACTATGCTGTGCGCACGTGGCCAGCTCGGGCTGGAAGTCGCCGTGCAGAACGTGCAGCCGCTCCAGGCCGGCGCCAACTTGTTTGAACCCTGCTTTGACAGATCCTGGTCCTTGTAATGCATTGGTTGTTTGGTAAAAAGGACGAACTATCGACAGCGCGCACGTGGCCAGCTCGGGCTGGAAGTCGCCGTGCAGCACGCGCAGCCGCTCCAGGCCGGCGCCGTGCGAGGCGGCCAGGCAGGCGCGCGCCCGCTGCAGCTTGGCCGTCGCCGCCGCAAGCTTCGCGCTGTCCTGTAGCTTGAACAGGCACCTGCGCAGCCGCGCCGGCCTCTCAATGTTCGAAAAAGCTCGAGCGCCAGGCTGCTGTTCGCGTTGCCGCCAGCTTTGTGCTGTCCTGCAGATTGAAGAGGCACCTGCGCAGCCCAGGCGGGCGTCTCAAGGTCGCACACCAGACGGTTCGGGCCAGTCGGACGGGGCTTTACCTGTTTGGCCTTTCTGACTCACTTCGCTTGAACCTGACACGCAAGCTCCAAAACTTATTCGGACTGGTTCAAGGCTTCGAAGGTAGCCGTGACCACAATCGCGCCTCTCACCAGACGGAGTCCAGCAGCAGCAAGCCGATGTTGTCCACAGACTGCAGCAGATCGGAGCGGCACAGGTCGAAGGACTCCTCAGCCAGCTCCAGGTCATTCAGCGCCCCCGCCCAGTCTCCCTGTCCATAGCAACGCAGAATCTGCTCATAGTGGTTGTCGAGGCGTCAGCACTCTTCTCACAGGCGCGTGATCCGCAGAAGATGCGCTGCCTCCTACAGGATCAGCCAGTCGTTGCTGTGTGGCCAGGACATCGTTGTTGCAAGGTGGCAAGCGAAGGAGGCCGTGCAGCGCCGCACCTGGCCCAGCAGCTTCTTGCCGCTCGCGTGGAGCGTCATGCCCATGATCAGCAGCGACTGCTGCTCCGGGTCGATCTTCACCGCAGCGCCGTCCTGGTTCTCCAGCTGCACTAGGGATTACAAATAATCACTCACTGAGAACAATGCTGTCAGACCTGCTTCGTGGAGCGTGACGCCTATGCTGCCTCCGTCATGCATGTCATGGAGCATGCCACGGACAGGCCTACCTGCAAAGAGTACTGCGATCGCCGCTCGCCGCGCGCTGCCATGGCATCCACTGCGTGCTTGAGGCGCTTAATGCGACGGTCCCGCTCGGCCGCCGCGTCCATTTGGCGCTTCTGCTGGCTGTCCGCATGTTTGAGCACCAGGATGCAGGACGTCGCTGTCACGCCACAGTCCTTCAGCGACTTGTCCAGGTCCTGCATCGAATATTTACGTGCATGGATATCTAAAGCTGTCAAGTGAAGCATGTGAAGAGATAGTGCATCGCATAGCGTATCAACAGATAGTGCATCGCATAGCGTATCATACTGCCAGCGGACTCCAATGCGCTGGGCATGCACCGGCGTATGCTGTGCGCGCTGGCTTGCAACGCCTGGGAATCGAACCTGGAGGTTACGGCCCGCGACGATCAGCTTGATGTCCAGCACTGGGTCGTTGCAGTTTGCCGAGGCTGCTTGCACGATCTTATCCCTGAGCGTGCGGACTGTGGCAAGATCTGACTCCACCGATACTTCGCCGGTCCAGGACCCCGCACAATGGAGGCACAGGGGCTGGACTACATCACTGTGGTCAGCCATCTAGGAGATGCAAATTGTGGTAAAGACGCACTGACTGCCCACTGTAAGCCGCAGATCGTCCAAAAACTCGTCCAATATTTCCATTTTCTTGACACCCAAATTCCGAAACACCGCTCCCGTGTGAGCACACCTGTGACAGTCTCATGCCCCTGCTGCTCCGCAAAACACAGTGCTGCTGCTGAATGCAGTGCAGCATCCGAAGAAGAAGCTCCATAAACATCTCATCTTGCTGGCGTATTTGCACTCACAGCCGAGACGAGAAACTTTGCCTGAGCTCGGAGTAAGGAACTGCACGAGCCTGCAGAGTCGTAAACTCTGCCTTTCCGGGCTTGACATACATTCTGTTGGAGTACTTAAGCTGCAGCTCGCCAGCCATTAGCGCGTAGGTCGTGGTCAGCTCTACCTGCTGCTCAAGTAGGCGCGTCTCTACCTAGCGCGGCGCCAGAGCACCACAGCACAGCTTTGATCCCGCTGCAGAAGCCAACATGACGACAGGTACAAAGGACAGCGTGGCAACGCTGTTCTAGCTGCGTCGTGTGTCGCTTGCATGTGCCTTACGCAGCCGCACGGCGGGGCGGCAAGTGCAGCATTCACATCCGATGACTGCCAAGTCTGAATGAGCACATTTTCCCCTGCAGCACATCGCCCCACGATCGTGCCGGCGAAGGGCCATGAGGAGCAGGGCGGCATGCGCATCTTTGCGCCCAGCCGCATGCAGTCCGCCAAGGACATGGCTGCGCACACAAAGCTCAAGTTCCGGTGAGCCTGTCATCATGCATGGCTCCGAAAACGGCTTGCTACCGACCTGCTGCCCCGCTCTGCTGCCTGGAGCACTATTTCCGTAAGTCAGGCTCGAATAGAGGTCAATATGTGATTGATGCGCAGCGTCGAGGGCCAGAACGCCCCCTCGGAGCAGGCGAAGAAGGACCTGCGCGCGGCGCTGCTGGCGAAGGAGCGGAAGCACTTCGCCAAAAAGGGCGGCGACAGCTTCGAAGGTGCGCCACGGTGGCGTTTGAGCGTAATTCTCCCATGTAGGCCTTGCTGCAGATTTGAAAAAGTGCAAGGCCTCGAGGTCTACCTCTTCCAGATTCGATTGTGTTGTTCATTACCCGCCAATGCCCTGTTGCAGACGAGCGGAAGGAGGACCTGAAGCTACTAGAGTCAGCAGCAGGCGGGGAGGACGGCAAACCCGCCAAGATGCTCGTGCCAAAGGCCATAGACGCGGACGATGCAGACGGCAGCGACTCAGACGACGAATCAGACGACGACGAGTCGGTGCGTGCCGGCTGTGCTCTGACAGAAATTTCAGCAGAATGTCTTTCATCAGCACACCCTGCATGTCGAGACAAGCTTGCTGGGCCACTCCAGGACGGTGCACGCGTTTGCACATCGTCGACTGACCGGCATCTGCCTCAGACTGCAGGAGAGGGCGAGCTGGCAAGCGCTTCTGCAGTTCAACCGAGCGCTTCTGCGTTGTTCAACGCCATCAGCTCACGAACATGCAGGACGACGAGGCACGACTGCTGGCGGAGCTGGCGCACATCAAGCAGGGAACCTGCAGTTTTCAAATCAGAGGTAATCATTACGAGATCTGCAAATGGACATGCAGGACGATGAGGCGCAGCTGCTGGCAGAGCTGGCGCGCATCAAGGCGGAGCGGGCGGCGGACGCCGCCAAGGCGGCGGCGGAGACCGCCAAACAGGCAGAGGAGGACGTGCGGCAAGAGGTGAGAGTCAAGAATCCAGGGGTTTCCACCAGATCACGCCCACGCTGACATACTGAGACGTCTGTGGCTCGGAACCAGTGTGCAGGCAGTTTGTGCAGGCTGTCGTAACACCACAGGAGGCAAGATTCTGCCTCTCACCCTTCAATCGCTCAGCGCAGGGCAGCGAGGATACCTCAGATTTGCGTATTGCGTCCCAAAGGCGCACAACACACCATGACGGTAGCAGTCAATGTGCCGCTCATCTGCCGCAGGTGATACGGGGGAATCCGCTGGTGCTGGGCGGGCAGGAGCAGGAGCAGGAGCTGAACTTTGGTATCAAGCGGCGGTGGGACGACGACGTGGTGTTCAAAAACCAGGACCGCGGAGCACCCAAGAAGCAGCAGCGCTTCATCAACGACACCATCCGGTGCGGCGTGCTTGCATGTCATCATCCTCGACCACTGCTGATGCTTATGCTGCCGCTGAGCGGTGCTCAGTACTATGCACGAAATGTCGACAGCTGCAAGTCTCCCCTGGGGTGGGCCGAGCCAGCAGCTGTGTGTGGGTCTGCGCATGCATATCACGCGAGTGCTGTATCGTCTGCAGGTCCGACTTCCACCGACGCTTCATGGACCGCTACATCAAGTAGTGCGTGCTGCTGGCGCTGGCCGCTGGTGCGGCGGGGGCCGTTCGCATTGTGCGGCGCTCTGGGTGCCGCGGCCCAAAATGCGATCAGCACCTTGTGCAAGACACTAGTGGCTCTGCCGTTCTGGCATCTTGACTTGCAACAACGTTGTAACGCTGTGTGGCACGCCGTTTTGCTGAACCCTTTCTTGGCACAACTGCTGGTTGGCTTCCTAATTATCTAGGTCACCTGACTGATGCACTCATGTTGCCGCCTACGGCACGAACCCGCAGCATAATTGATCTATTCAAGGTTTGCAATCAGCAATCATGATCGCATCGGGCAGCACATGCCACGCGAGGAGGCCTGCAATGCAATGCTCCCAGTCGCCACGCCTGCCTGCGTCGAGACACACACTCAGATCCCAAGCATTCTTTGGCAGTCCAGCTGTGTGCTCAAGTTCTAGTCGGCATCAAGTGGCCAGGGCTGACAGGCGGTCGACGCGCAGCACCACCTGCAAAGCACAGGACGCTTCACACTCAGTGATCTGCGTTGGCGAGGCGCTGTTCGGTATGTTCTTGCGTCTACGCGTGCATCGAGACAGCTTGAATCTTGTCACCAAGCTGAAATAGTGCATGTTTGATCTGGTGTCTGCTGAAGTTCTTGTGTGCAACTGCAGACTGCCTGGCCGATCAGAAGGGCAAACCGGTGCCAGAGGTTACATCCTGGTGAGCACAGCAAGTTCGAGTTCCACATGCATTAAAACCGTGTGAATGTTCGCAGCTACTGCGTCTATTAATCGGCACTCATGCATGTGAGTATCGGGCGCGGTGCAGGACGCCTTACCCCGGCGGCGCGCCTGCAAATGTTGCGTGCGCACTTGCAAAGCTTGGCAGCAAGGTCATCTTCATCGGGAATCTGGGCCAGGATGACCTCGGGGACCAGATGGCCGACCTGCTCGCCGGTGAGCCGCCAACTCTGCGGCGGATGCCGCGACCAAGCTGCCACTATGCATTGCATCAGGGCAGCCTTGCTGCTTTTCAGCGGCAAGGATTTGCCAGCTGCTGCACTCCAAACCGCATCATGCATCTTCGTGAGATCATGCGTTGACCATGGACGGCGATGCGCTGCTCGCAGGCCGCGGCATTGACCTTTCGGCGGTCTTCAGGACATCACAGCCGACGCGGGATGTGTTGGTGACGCGAAGCCTGGACGGCGACCGCACATTCGCCGGCTTTGGCAAAGCGAAGGCCAACGGTGTGGTTTTCAACTGCTTTCCAAGTCACAATGCATGCCAGCTGCCTGGCACTGCTGTGCATTGGTTGATGCAGCATTGGCTTGTCCAACTGCGAAGTGGGCTTGCACATTGGAACTTTGAACGGCGCCTCCGCGACATGCAGAGTATGCAGACTGCTTCATCGACCCGGAGAAGCTGCCGGTGGAGGCCCTGGAGCAGGCGGACATCTTGGTGACGGGCACCCTGGGGCTCGCGTACCCGCAGACCGCAAAGGCAATGCGCCGATCCGTGGAGCTGGCCCGCTCCTGCGGCAAGTGCCAGGTGAGAGCTGGCATGGGCGATACCAGTCGTTGAAGATAGATGGGTGATACAAGTCACAAGGCAGGCGGACTCAGTGTGCAATGGATTCGTGGGCCAGCACCTGTGCTTGCCCGCATTGCGTCGCATGCACCGGTGCCGCCACCCCCGCCGGCCGCCAAAAGCGCAGCAGAAGCAGCCAGGGAAGGGGCTGCCCGCCGCCCTCGGCAGCCAGACTCGGGTTGCCAACAGCATGCATTGCGTGGGCCCGGCAGGTGCTCGTGGACGTGAACTGGCGGCCGGTGTTCTTCGATGACGAGGAGGCGGCGAAAAAGGTTATCGTGCCATACGTCCTGGAGGCGGACCTCCTGAAGGTGGGCACTTCGCTCTCCGTGTTGATGCTCCAGGGCCTGGTTTTGCACGGTGCAGGCATCGCGCAGCGGCGAGCTCATGCAGCACAGGGCAGATCAGCAGGCGGCCTGGCGATGCAGTATGCTGTTTGGCCTCAAGCACGTCGGGCAGCAGGCCTCGTCTGCTGCTCGTGTCACAACACAGAAGATGGTCATGTCGTTGTATTGCACTGGGCAGGAAGCGCACCCCATTTCGGTGAGCTGTGAAGCTGTGGCAAGCCGCAGGTCACAGAGGAGGAGGCAGAATGGCTGTTTGGCATCCCGGGCGCTGAGGCCCTGGAGCAGCCTGAGCGGGTGAGTTTGCAGCTGGCTGCTGCCGGTCGCTTTGCAAGCGCGCTACGCCTCGCGTGGCCCAGTGCATGACCCTGCACAGCACTGGAGGTCATTCTCGGCGTCGGCGTCAGCAGTAGCAGTCAGGTGGTGGCAGCTGCCGCCTGTGCGCCCCAGCGCATGACCGCGCGGCGCTGCCGCCGCACTGCCCAGCACATACGGACCTGGCTGCTAGTCCACTCACAAAGCAGCTCGTCACAAACCTTCGTTGCCCACAACAGGACGTCGTGGAGCCATCATCATCAAAATGTGTCTCTCAAACATGGATCTGCGGGGTGCAGGTGCTGTGTTTGCGCCAAGGCGAAGGGCGTGCTGGTGACTGTAAATCATCTCTCCCCAATAGCACTAGGTGTGTCACTGACTAACAAGTCCACGACGCCCTGACAGGTGCTGGAGTTTGTGCCCAAGGCAAAGGGGGTGCTGGTGACGGCGGGGGCGCAGGGCAGCGCCTACGCCTTCAAGGGCGCCGGCGGCAAGATCGACCTCACCGGCCGCGTGCCCGTGCTCAAGGTGAGGGGGCAAGCGCGCAGCACGTGCAAACTCGGGCGCACATCTGGACTATCGGACTGGACCCTGGCATGTGCACCCAATCTCCAACAGAGTACGCAAGCGCCAAAGTCCCACAGGAGGGCACCCGGCACGTGGCAAGGCTGCACCCTCAAGAGGTGCAGCTGAGCGACCGTTGATCTTGACAAGGGTCTTTATCTGCACCCTTATTTCATCATTGTGCTTTATTGCGCAGGTGGATGTGCTGGACACCACGGGCGCGGGCGACGGCTTCCTCGGCGGCTTCCTGCACTACACCCTCAAGAAGGGTGCGCGCGGCTGCCAATTTCTTCCTGAGGCATGTGGCAGATCACGTGTGGAGAGGCTCCCAGGCTGCGGTTCTTTGCCCAAGAACAGCCCCGCCTTGGCGACCTTGGGTGATGGCGTCCTCTGTCAGCACACCACGCTTCCGTCAGCACACTAGGTGCAGTTGTCTTGCTGACACAGAGCACAACATTGGCGCGTGACCATACACGCATTGACGCATGCAGATCGTGGCGCATGGCCATACAAACCCTAAACGCCAGAGAACCATGCGGCGCAGGCGGGCTGAAGGCGCTGGTGGGTGACGCGGAGGAGGTGCGCAAGGCGGTGGAGTTTGGCACCGCCTGCGGCGCCTTCGTCACAAAGGCGAGGAAAACCTTAAAATCCGAAACCGTTATCTGACTTTCGCTATGATAGGTCTTGAGTGTTGAGGCGGTGGAGTTTGGCACCGCCTGCGGTGCCTTCGTCACAAAGGTGAGGATTATCTTCAGGTGTTGAACGTTCTTCGACCTAGGTTTGTCAAGTAGGTTGGCACCCTTCTGCGGCGCTTTTGTCGCAATGGTGGGCTGCCTTGTAACATCGAAAACACACTGAGTATCCGGCTGCAGTGGTCATGAGGTGTCTTCGGGCTGCAGACAGCAACGTGTCAGCCTGCACATAGTGGTGAGAATCAGGATTCAATGGAAGCTGTGATCTGCTGTGGCCAGGGGCCGGGCGCGATCGCGCCGCAGCCGACAGAGGCGGACATCGCTCACTTCCTGGGCGAGAACTGGGATTTTGAGATTCCGCCAAAGGAGTACTTCGACCTGAGCACCTGAAGGTAAGCCTGGTGGAACGGACGGAGCAGACGGCCAAGTTTGTGTTTCGGTCAGACAAGTGTTGTCTTGGGCAGGCTTGGCCGCGCATTTGCTCAGTCAATGCGGAATGGGCCCTCAACGCTCAACATAGTCTGCTGGCTGGGTGCGCCAGATCTCATTCATCAGGCTAACAATGCTGTTGCTCGTCATTGTGACACAGCGTCATTACATGTAAATCTTCATCTACTACCTACAGCTACTTTCCCTACCTAGAACCAGATCAGCTGAGCATGCGGAGCATCCGCTTTGCGCATTTTGCTCCGCATTGTGGTGCGCAATCCTCTGGCCTCGTGCAAGCCTTGATGTGCCTTGCACGTCAATATCAATACATCTGCCTCTCATTCAAATGGAAAGCAGCCGCCACAACTCTGGCGCAGCCCATGTCCTCACAACCGAACCCACGGCAAGTGAATGGAACAGGTGGCGCCACAGTTTCAGGCGAGCTGTGGTCACACAGCGCCGCCTCTTGTCTGGCACTGTCTCCGTCTGCCTGCCGCATCATTGCGTCGGAATTCCCATGATCTGCAGGCATACATCTCAGGATTCAGCAACTTCCAACATGCACTGGAACATCAGGTGGGCGCACACATCTGGAGTTCTAGCAGCTGTGACATGCTCTGGAACAAACGACCTGGGCCGCTGGTGTCACGAAGTGACATATCGAGGTCACCTCTCTGATCTTCTCGTACGACAGCCACAAAACGATGTTGAAGCTGGCGAGCCTGCAGGCAGCAACATGACGCATCACGCATTGCGTCGTTTACCAGCATGATGCCGATTCACATGCATGCCTGGAAATCATGCATTGCTTTGCAGGCATTGTGCGAATACCTTGCAAAATTGGGGATGAAACCCTGCGCGGCATCATCACACATGAGGAACCGACCAATTTGTTTGAACATGCGGATCTGGCAGGCCAAATTGTATTGAGACACCAATCAGGGAACTGGACATAATTGCTGTGCGAGACCAGTCGGACCTTGTAGAAAGCGCCCGGGCCTTCGTTCCTCCAGATGTCCAGGCAAAAATTCGCCAGGCCGGGACTGCGCGGATCCAGGCGCGGTCATGTTTTGCATCCACATCATGAGACACACAACTCTGGAGCAGGGACGCAAGCTTTTGAAGAAATGCCATGTTGCAAAAGTCGCACCTGTTCGTCAGAGTCATCAATCGGGTGCCCACCACGTCTGCATGGCACACACGGAGTGTCACCAGCAGAAACGTTGTGTAGGGACTGTTTCGTAGTCGCCTGCACTCACAGACAGGGTATCGAGCTAGGAACTGCCGCAGCATCCAGAAACACAACTGCTGACCTGCCGGCGACCCAACGCATGTGGCGGCAAAGCCGGCGGTGATTGCCGACGCCAGGTGCACCAGCAGTCCGTCCTCGTAGCCGCGCTTGAGGATGGCGTGCTTGGTGGTGTCGTAGGTCACGATCTCCGTGGAGGAGATCGCGATGTTGCGGATGAGATTGGGGCCATACCTACGGCGCGAGGGGGTAATGATTTCAAGCCCAGCTGAAAGCAGCGCCATTTTCGGACTGAAACCTTGCGTGAACACGGGAACATAGACGCATACTGTAGCTGGGAGGCGCGGCACTGCGGCACCAGGCAAGGCCTTTTACTGCTTGGATGCACCGCTGCGGAACATGGCGGCAAAGTGTGATGAGGGCAGTGATGATTGATTTGAGGGTAACAGTTGAAGCGCACCCGCGATACAGGCCCGCAAATAGGCCTTCTTCCTGCAAAATGCGCCGGTAGCCGTGGAAGCTGGTGGTGTAGGGCCGCTCCCCAGCCAGCGAGTTGTGCGCCTGAAACCGCACCTGTGCTCGCCCCAGATCAAACGCGAACGTGAGCGACGAGCTGCTGTCAGCGCACTGAATGCGCGCGTACTGTGAAAAGCTTGCATAATGTCGGGCAGGGATATTGCTAACAAAACCTGCCGCAGAATCGGGGTGGTTCAGGATGTTGGGGTGTGGACATTCTATAAGTGGCGCCACCCACCTTCAGGACATCACTGGGCTGAGCGATCGTGATTCCGATCGCGCTGGTGGTCATGGCCGCGCCCAACTTGGCTGCCAGCGGCTCCTGCCCCGGCTCGCCTGCAGACATTTTTGGCCACAATGTAAAACGTGAACGGACGAAAACACAATCAGCTGTTGCAACAGACGCTGTTCACGGTTACATGGCGGTTTGCATCTCCTCTGGTATGCATTAGAACGGAACGGACCACTTGTAAGAACGTGAGCTTTGCTGTTCCGCTCGACACAGCACGACGAGAGGACGCTTACATGTACAAGACGGTGACACACCTTTGTAGAACAGCCGCTTGACGGGTTCATACAGCCCCAGCCGCACGCCCGTGAACAGGAACTGCCGATGCAACCCTGGCGACAGCCCCTGTGTAGACAGGCCACAGCACATGGCCAGGCTCCGGCATCGAACTCGTCTTGATACAGCAAGCTGGACCTCTGTACTAGATAGGCGTCTGCGCCAAACAGTTGAAAGTGTTCAAAAACCACCTTGAATGGCGCCTGCATGCCCTCTTCCTCCATGATCGTCACCACCGTCTGGAATGGACCCTTGTACTTCGGCGGCAGGTGCACGCCCGTGGTTGTGTTGGCCACCAGCGTCTGCAGCTGCAGCCGCACCTGTGCCGAGAGACCTGACACGTCTCATGCGCACTTTGATGGTCGCCTCACAGGGTTGATATCACCAAAGCTGAATTTGGACCGCATTAGCCACTGCTACAGGCGCATGCATTTGACATGCCGGAGATCACTGTGCAGAGGGGCACTGTACCTTTGCCGTGTCCAGCGGCAGCGTCGCTGCCTCCGCGACGCAAGCTGCGGTAGCGCCGCTGAGGAACAGGCGCGCAACGCCAGCCTGCTTCTGAGGCGCGGCACCGCCGTCGCCGCTGCCCATGGATTCGTGGCCTGGCCGGCTGCCGATCTGAAGATCTACTCCCTTTTACAAATTGCTCATCGCTGTAGCTGATCAAGCCGTTGCAGGCAGGGGTACTGCGGCACCGGGCATCGCGGCCGCCCAATGGCGCGTGTCAGGCGTTCTGAGTTTGATTGATCAGGTTTCGCGCACTCGGTCAACGCAGTCCTTCGAGGCGATCTGCCTGCCCGTTGACCAGGATCTCCAGAAGCGCTTTGCACTCGTAGCAAATGGTTCGAAAGAGGCAATCGCTCCAATAGCCCAGACAGGCCCACAGATGCGTCAGCGTAAAGATCTGAATGGCCCCATCCCCTGTCATGTCATTTGGATTAGATAGCTCGACTTGGACCGCTGAGTTGGCAAATGCGAGCACTGTGAGAGCAATGCATTCCTGCTATGCTGATTAGATAGCACCTACATATTGACGCACGTGCAGACTATCTTGTTGAAGGACAGCAGAACGTGCTGCGATACAATTCGATCAAAGCTTGTTCCTTACATCAAACATCCTTGTTCTCTCTGCAGCATGATGTTGGCGCACAGGCAAGCGGCACCAGTTGCTGCAGCATCACGATCAACACAGCACGCTGGCCTGTTTCGGTTGCAGCCTGCACGGCCGTTTCAGGTCGCGCGGCAGCACAGCAGGCGCAGTGGACTGCGGCAGATTGTGAGGGCAGAGGCTGCCACCGGAAACGAGAAGGCGAGCTGCTGTTGCCTCGAGGCGCTCGTACTGCGCAGGCCTTGCGCCTCACTCTGCACCTAAGGCAGCCTATGCTCTGCGGCGTTTACGGATGTCATTGTTGTCATCTGCATTTCGATTCTGTGATGCGACACTCTGAAGGGCGCATGCAGCCACATGCTTTGAACGATGCGGGGAACTTGTGGTCAGCCGCGGCGTATCAAGCGCACTTAAGACGCAGCGGAGAAACTGATTATTGCTGTCTGTCGGACTTCAGCTCCCCAAGTGGGAACTGATCTACAAGTATCTGAAGGAGGAGAACGACCTGCGGTCGCTCAGCGCGCAGCAGGCGGAGGAGCTGGTCAACAGTGGCGAGGCCGTCATCGTCGACGTCCGCCCTGGGTGAGATGTTGTGCCGCTGTAACCCGTACTGCCGAGGCGCTGAATGCATTGGTCACATAGGTCACACTGGTTCACACCACTGCGACTGCACAAGCATTGTTACTGGCGCTCAAATCAACTACAATGCATGGTCTTGCATCCTATCACGAAATAAAAAATAAAAGCAGAAATAATGTGCATGTGATGCGGTGCAGCAACCTGTACAACGATGCGACGCCGAACGGCGCCAAGAGCGCGCCGCTGTTCCAGCTGGTGGACTGGTCGAAGCCATCGTTCACGAAGGTACGACCAGCATATCTTCGCGCTCCACAGCCGCCTACGTTCCTTTGGCATTGAAAACGCTCATTCGGCATTGTTTGTCTGCGCATCCTCCCGGATGGCTTGCATATATATTTTCTGAGTTGCTGCTGCAGCTGACTATGCACCTTCTTGAGTGCATCGCTATCAACAGATGCTGCGGGCGGGCGCGCTGCTCGCGAATTTCGTACATGCAAATGTAACCTGTCACCATGTAAACATATGCAGGTTTGCGGGACGGTGCGCGTCTGGCGAATGGTGTGACACCCAGAACACTGCTAGGGGCTGCTGATCATGCATCCCTCTCAGCAGGTCGTGCAGGCTGGCGCACTGCTGGCGCAGCTTAAGATAACACCATGCAGCCGGTCAGGCATCCTGCCAAACAGTACATCACGTGTCAGTACAGCACACCAAATGTCAATACGGCCGCTATTAGCTGTGAGCTGGTCCTGCGGGCGGGCGCGCTTCTGGCCAATGGCGTGACGCCGGTGGAGCCTAACCCGGACTTTCTTGGGTCGGTCAAAGCAGGAGTTGAAAGAGCAATACCCTCTGCACTCAGGTCCTGCGGGCGGGCGCGCTGCTCGCAAACGGAGTGACACCGGTGGAGCCCAACCCGGACTTTCTGGAGGACGTGCGGCGGGCGGCGGACGGAAAGGGCATAATCCTGGCATGCGAGGGCGGCGGCAGCACCCAGCCCACCGCCAGCTTCCAGTGGGTGAGTGCACCATTCGAGAGCTTTCTGGAAAGCTTTTAGCGGAGGGCATGTTCCGTGATTGCTGTCCTCTTTCGTGCATCTCTCGTGTGCGAGGGGGCGGCGGTAGCACCCGGCCCACCGCCAGCTTCCAGTGGGTGAGTGATCCGCCACCGATATCCATCAGCTGTCTTCTTCCTTGCATCCCTAGAGTGCGAGGGCGGCAGCAGCACCCAGCCTACCTTCAGCTGCCGGTGGGTGCGATTGCAGCCGTGAAACATCGCATTGGCATGCTCTCCAGGCAGCCACCTTGGGCGCCCAGTGGTAACTGCAGTCCGTGAGTCCGTCGAGGACGATCGCGTGCAGCAGCTGATGCGATGTTTGTTTTGGCATTGCAGGGTAAGGCGTCTCGCAGCCTCACGGCTGCTTATAGGTGAGACTGCGCCAATGCGCCTTCCCTGCATTCTTTTCCCGAGAACTCAAATCCGAAAGGTTGCAAGGGCTGGCAGCGTCACATGCTTTCGCATGCACAGCTCACAGACGCGCATGCGGGGATCTGAGGGCTCGGTCGCAGCTCACCCACAGCACCGCCTTGTGTGACGCAAATGCAGGGTCCTGAGGGCAAAGGCAGCCAGGCCGGTGTACCACCTGCAGGGTGGAGTCTACGGCTGGTACACCACATTTGGCGATGCGGGCTTCACAGGTGCACACACGGCGTTCAGGCTGCACACACGGCCTTCAGGCTGCATTATGATCTGACGGCCTGCCGGTCCGGGCTGTGCAGGCGGACGTGCGCCTGCAACTGCGTCGCACGTGCGCCTGCTGCACTGGCTTCGAGCAATTGAGCAGGATTTTGAGGAGCATCACTTCGAGCAGCTGAGCAGGATGGTGACTTGACATCAACTTGCAGGCGAGTATGACACAGGCAACATTGGTCGTACACCGAACGCTGCAGGTGAGTCCTGCTTGCGGCTGGCAATTTCTGGGAAGGATGCTTTCATCGTCACAACACCAATGGCGCAATCGTTCGGCCAGTGTCTCTCAGTGTCTCTATAGAGTACCAACTCCTGTTCTGGTGCTGACACAACTGCAGCGCCGGCGGAATACCCTCCCAAGAAGTAGCCAACCTTATAGGGCTCCAACTTCACTTTGATGACAGCCTTCGGTATGCTGACGGCTGTCAGTGTCGATATGTAAGTCATTGCCATGTTGTTCCAGACCAAAATTTTCTGAGGCAATTTTGGATCTTTTGCTGATCACCATGATCATGAAATGCCCCAGATTGCCCAATCACGACTCATTTATGGACTCTATCATTTTGTCCGCGGGCTCATCTCTCGCAGTCACAGCCTCCCTGCCTTCGGAGTCCATATTATCCACCACGCAGAATGCAAAAGACACCACTGCCATCGCCAGAGCGGCACCTGAGACAGGGAAGACAGATTGATAGATCAGCCGCTTTAGATATGTGCACATGCTCACGAAGAGAGAAGGGTTGATGACGAGGAAAATCTGGTGACCAGCCAGAGAACGGTGTAAGACTTGGAATTAACCAAGCCTTAGAATCACCGTCCGAGCCGCGGGCCTCATTCAGGCACATTTCCAACGAACAGCTCATAAACTCCGCCTCTGCGCAGCTTGAACCCGTTCTGAACCTTGAAGCCGAGAAACCCAGAATAGTTCCACTCACCCGCCATTGTGTCGCTTGCCCAGTGTACGTCTGAGAGCACCCGCCCCACGGCGGTCACGCCGCCCAGCACCAGCAGCGGCGCCGAGTTGCGCCGGATGAATGCCGACACAGGCGACGACGAGCCGTCGGCCGCACGGGCGCTGGCCAGAAGAATGGCGCACCCGACGAAGAAGAATGCGGTGAAGGTGTGCCTGCAGACGAGAGGCGAGAATCTGCTCTCCAGATTTCGCCATCGATGCCTGGCGTTCAGCAGTTGACGTTTCTGCAGCTTCAGCATGCCAGTTGATGTTTCTCCACCTTCAGCATGCATGTCGGTATGAGTGCTTGCCCTGACGGAAGGCTGAAGGTGCCGCTGTGGATGAGACCATATCCTGGCCGCGCTCGCCTGCACATTGCCGACTTCAATCTTCAAATCGCTTTCACGTCACTCTCCCACACGCACTTTTGTGCAGGCCATAAATGCAGGAGTTGCCTGGAACCAATGCGCACCGGAAGATATGTTTCAGTAGGTCGAGAAGCGGCACATCCTTGTGCGTCAATCCCCAGCCTGGACGCATTGCTTCAGTTGCATCAGACATGGGTCAAGAGTCTCCCTGTCATGCATGCTGCTGCTTGTATGCTCGTTATGCAATGGTGCGGCAGTACAGGCTGCAACCTGCTATCCGAAATAGAAGCACAGTATACCTTGCTGAGCCTCCCAGACATCACACCTGGTCCAAAGTAGAGCGATCCGCCAAGCGCCGCTCGCCGCAGCGTCCGCAGCGGAGCGTGGACGCCCGATGCCACGCCCGCGACAGCGCACGCGCCCAGCGCTGCGATGATGGGCACGTTCGAGACCGCGTTCGCGATGCTCCTGGCCTGGGGTGCGTCGACCGGCCAGCGGCTGGAGGCGAGGCTCTGCACGGCGGTGTCAAGGGGCGCCAGCACGTGGAACGATCCCGGCACCAGAATGTCTGCGATGATCAGGCCGAACGCCGCTGCTGCGCCGGCGCAGAAGCGCGGCTGCGACAGCAGGTCGGCAGGGTCTGTGGCACCAGGCCGCGACGCCGCGCATGGGGTGCGTGCGCGTCGGGAAGCTCTGCCTGGGCGTTTCCGTGTCAACATCGCGGTTCTCGGCAATGTTTGTAGGGCCTGGCTGCCGCACAACATGTGTGGCGATCCACGGTGCCAACAGATCGAGAGGTGCGCCATGACTCAAAATTCGCCCTCCAAGTCTCGCGGTCAGACGACGCCTCTCGCCCTGGGAAATCACGCCACAGAGGTTGACAAAGCCAGAGAGAGAGATAGATGTTGCCAAACCGATCTGCTGGGGCGGTGCTAAGCTGTGTAGGAGCAGGGGGAAATTCTGCAGGATCACCATGTGGATTCCGCGACTCCAATTGGCCAGGATCCGGCACACAACACGGAAGCATCTGAACGCCAGCAAGCTATAGGAGGCTATATTGCTCCCTTCAAAGCAGCTCACCCTCCCATCTGCGAGAGGTAACATGAATGTTTCAAGCCGCTCGACCGCCCGCAGCATTGCTTGTTCCTCACTGCTTGTTGATGAAATTATTGGACTCTCGAAAGATAAGATGTGGCCTGGCAGTCCACAGTGTATTGGAGGTCGGTTCAGCTGCGGACCGCGCTCTCCCGCTTGACCGCTCCGGCTTGGCGGAGCGTCAGAAACCACCGATTGTGCGAGAGTTGCCTGTTTCGACAATAAGGGGAACTTGTAGGCGCCTGTCGCTAGTCAGCTCACAATGTGAGTTGAAACTCAAGCTTGGCAGCGGTTTCTAAGTCACCTTTGCGCGCCCGTCTCTGCGGCAGCTCGCCGGAGCCGCGGCCGGAAGACCTTGCGAAACAACAGAGTGTCGCTGAGGCGCTGCACAATCTGCGCTCTTATCAAGTCTGGCAGCGCTAACCCAGTCTAGCGCCAGCCTCGCTATACTGATCTTGACAGTAAGCGCCGTTCATCGCTGTGAAAGCCGGACACAGGGCAGAGAGTGGGCAGCATGTCAATGTGGCGCCTGGATGGCTCGCCTGTAACACGCTGCCAGAAAATGCATGGTTTCTGCAAAAAGGTGTGAGTGCAGCAGATCCCATGGCTGCGATGGATGTACTGAGCTGTCAAAGAGACCATGTGATGTTACAACTATATGTTATCTAGTGACTTAGTTGTACGACAACATGCAAAACAAAGGAAACGGACAAGCCACACCAAAGGCGTCAGGGAAGCAGCAAGCAATGCAAAGCCTTTCAAATTCCACTAGATAAACCACTGCCGTGTGCCCAGAGGATCGTGTCTGATCAAGGGCCGCCTGAATTGCAGCAGCGCTCCACGAGTTCCGGTGCGGAACGCGCGCGCAGGCCAAAAAGGGGAGCATGCAATAGAATGCGGATAGTTGTTGTGCCCAGCTTGCGATTTGTGTGCTGTGTGCGCAACTTTCGTCTCTTTGCTGTCGCTCAAAACTGTCTTCTGACGGCGCGAGCGCTCTCACTGCAGCAGGTCGTGCGGGAATTCGACTATTGGCCCGTGGTCCGACGCGGGGAAACCGTCCGTGTGCGGCAGCGGCTGCATGCCCAACATGCCAGCGCTGAAGTCCTGCAGCAGGCCCTGTAGCGTGGAGAGGGTAGCAGGTTTCAGCGCCCACTAGACATGGGTGACCAGTCAAATTATGTCCACGAGTCAGGCTATCAGGCTGGGGAGGAGGAAATGCAGATTGTCGCGAGGCAGGGGTTATGTTTGTGTCGGGGTGCACCTCATCGAAGGCCAGGGGCTGCGAGGCGGCGGCGGCGGGCTGCGGGGGCCGCCCGCCGCCAAAGCCGCCTGGCGGCCCCTGCTGCTGGGACGGCGGCGCGCACATCTGCGGCAGCGGCCCGGAGGAGGTGTAGCCCGCGGGCGCGAGGCCGCCTGGCTCGAAGGACGCGTGCACGCAGGCGGGCGGCCCTATAGTGCAGCACGCCGGCAGGCAGTCCAGCGGCAGGCAGTTCAGCGCGCACTCCTGGCTGCCGGAGCTGTGAAGAAACATATCACACATGAGTGATTGCAATTTGCAGGACACATGTTTCAGGTTCAGGTGACGAGCCTGAGATTGACGATGATGAGTGGAACCCACGTTGACAACAATGATTGTCGATGACTTGCATTGACAGGCGGATGACAAGAGTATAGAGGAAACCGCACCCGAGGCCGCCGCCGGGCAGCAGGTGCGCGATTGCATCCAGGCTGCCGATGCGGTGGCGCGCCGACAGCCGCGGCAGAATGCCGGGCGCCGCCATGGGGATGCTCATCGCCGGCCAGCCCGACAGCTCCGGCAGCATCTGCGCTTTCAGCGGGCGCCGCATATCAGGTCCCGCTGTCCTTCACTAAGTGCGACCAGAGGAGGCACACGGTGTCTAGCTTGCGCTTGCACTCAGATCTCGCACTCACATCTAAAGGTGTTTACAGCGCCCATGAGCAGGCAAATGGAGCGACGCTGCACCACCGCAGAGAGACGAGATCAACGACGAGGCGGCCAAGGGGCGGCAAGCTGGAGGCAGCAGGCGGGTCGAAAAGCAAGCCACTGGATCGTTCTATTGTTCAGTCGAGCGCACCATGAGCGGCTGGCTGGGCTGCGACGCGAGGCTGGAGGCGGGAGGGTGCATGAAGCCGGGCACCGGCGGCAGCACGTCCATCGATGTGTGGGCTGAGCCTGCACGTATGTGAGGGAGCACAGCTTGGTTGACCAGACAAGACGGCTGTTGGAACATGGCGTTGGTCCATAGGCTGTGGAGGATTCATGAACGTCAGCATGCCCAGCTTCTCGGCCCTGATATGCCATAGCGCAAAAAGGAAAGGCCTGCCAGCCAAGTCGCTGCTGACAGTCTCGCATGTCTGCATTCGACTTATTATAGAAAATGGGCGTCTGGCAAGGAGATGGCGAGCCGCGAGGTCGCGCACCAAACTGCAGCGTCGCGGACTGTGACGACTTTGGTGTGGTCGCCTGGCTGGCGCCGGATCCAGAGCCAGAAGCGCGCTCCTTCTGCTGCCCCTTGCGGGCGGACCGCAGAGACGGGCGGCGCGGCCAGCGCGCGATGCCGTGCCGCCTGCAGGCGCGCTTGAGCGCTGCGCGGAGCACAAGCGTGTTCGGCGCCATCTCGTCTTCAATAATGCCATCTCTTGGGGGTATCAGATTACAAACAGAAAGCAAGATGTGTTTGTAGCATGCCACATATGACTGAACCAAACTTGATATCGTCGCGGGCACAACCTGTGACAGCTTGCAGCTGTGCTGGTGACTTGGGAGGAGCAGCAAGGGGAGGGCACTCACTTGTGGGGCAGATGCCCAGGTTCACCGCCGCCTCCTTCAGGCCGCAGCCGAACTGTGCCTGCGGCAGCCAGTGAAGATATTGTTCATACTTGCAGACCAGCCCTGCAGGCCCCTCGCGTGACACATCTTCCGGATGCGTGTTCGCAGGCATGTGCTTGCGCCTGCCGCTGCCTGGCAGCAGGACATGCCGCAAGTCCCGCAAGTTCTGTCGACAAGGTCCTCGAGACCTGCGGACCCCACCTGCAGCTGCTGCAGCATGAGGCGCTTGCCGGCGCCAGTGGACGCACAGCGAGGAGCACCAAAAGCCTAAGTCTGCCGCCGTCTGGCATCAGGGCATGCCACAAGTTCTGCAGTCTTCAGGGACTCGGTCTTCTCGAGTTCTGCGGTCCTCACCTGCAGCTGCTGCAGCGAGAGGCGCTTGCCGGCGCCGCCGGAGACGCGCTCCTCGCCCGCCTCCTCAGTCGCGCCCGTCATCTCGCTGCTGCCGGCGCTGAACAGCGACGCCGTGCTGCTGAGCCGCAGCCGCTGCGACCTGTGCGGGTGCGACCTTAGGCATCAATGCATGAGGTTGAGTCATACTGGGATGCCTTTTCATGCATGTGGCACTCAGGCGGCTCCAGGGCAGGGGCATTCCGAAGCTGTGAACGCGCAGTGGCAGAACATTGCGTGCGTCTCAGCCAGGCTTGGGCAGGCAAGTTGCAGGGAGCGGGTGCCAGTCCGAGAGCGCACTTGTAGGTCGGCGTGCGCAGGGTATCTGGATCCAGGAGGCTGCTGCCGCGCGACATGGCGCGGGACGCCACCAGGGGCTTTGCTTCCTCCTCCGCCCGCGCCCGCTTGCCTGCAGGGACAGCTTTTGCGGGAATGTGTGAAAGGGTGTGCGAGCACACACCAGAGGCATGCTTGCCGAGCGCCGGGCTGGCGAAAGTAAGGTTCCAGCATCAGATGCGCATGTCTGCAACACAGGCACGGACAATCAGTTCTGTTCAGTGCAAAAAAGTAGAAAAACAAATCAAAAAGATACTCCGTAAACCCTTCGGCAAGTCGCCAGCAGCCGCACCTGACGTCTGTATGGACTCGCTGCTGTTGTTCTCGCTGCGGTCGCCGCCCGACGCCGCGAGCCGGCCCTCGCCGGCCTCCTTGACGTCCGCTGCCGCGCCGGCCTCCGACACAGACGGCAGCGCCGCCGAGCTTGCGGGCTGCTGCAGCGACGCAGCGCGCAGGCCGCTCTGCTGGCGGCCGAGCTGCCTGCCCCCGCCGTTGCTGTTGCCGGCGCCGCAGGCGTCCACGGCCACGCGGGGCGAGGCGCCCGGCGGCCCCTGCAGCCCGACCGCCATCGCGTGCATGCGCGCATCGACGGTGTGCAGCCCCGTTCGCTGCAGCCGCATAGATGAGCACACTCGGTACCGTACACATGACGACCGGCATGTGACGACCGTCACATGGACGCCTGAGGGAAGGGGAGGTTTGTATTGCCGCATGTGCGCGCGCACGCACACATGGACACTCACCTGACAGCTGGATCTGCCATGCAAGATGGAATCGATCTTGTTGGACTGGCTCGGCAGCAGCCCACAAACCTGCAGGCAGCTGACGAGGCAGTCGACCAGGGCGGGAAAGAGTACGTCCCGCTCCGCCTGCGCGACCTCAAAGACGGCCACCGGGTGGTCGTGGCTGGCGCCGCTGAAGAGCGGCATGAACAGCGACGAGTGGACCCTGCACCGCTTGGCCTCGCCCACGCGGATGTACAGGCTTCGGTCATACTGCTGCACGTCGTGCGACATCTCCGGCTCGCCAGAGGCGAAGACGCGGCCGATGGCGCCCATCTGGAGCCCCGCCGGCGACGAGCCGATCGCGAAGCGGTAGCGGCAGGAGACGCAGCGGAACAGCGCCAGCAGGTCGCCCATGCCGGACACGGAAAACGGCTGGCCCTGCGAGCCGGCGGAAAACCAAGTCGGCAAGGCACTGGCGACGAAGCTGGAACATTTGTCATTGCGATGAGCCTTGGCAAAGCCTGGTGTTAGCGTTGCCGACGGCACGGACATGCCACAATTGCCAAGATGACCAGAGAAAAGTATAATTCGAGGCGTCTGTGAACATTGCGCGTCGGCTGTTACAGGTACGCATCGGTACGCTGAGCAATCAACTGCACAAGACACAACGCCGGCGCCAGGACCGTGGGCACACCTGTGTGCTCAGCGAGATGCTGCCGTCCACCTCCGGCTGCGGCAGCCACACCTGCACGGACGTCGTGCGACGTGCGTTAGCCCACGCGTTGCACAAAAAACAGATCCAGTTCCGAAATTGCGGCCGCCCGCCGCTGCTCGCGCCCGGGGCCGCCGTACACAGGCGGCAAATTTAGCTGGCTTGCCTGGTTGCCGAAGCGTTGTTTCGTTGAACACTCAGGGTGCGGCGGCAAAGCTTCTGTGGGAGAGTGTACCACAACGCTGGTTTTTCTGGCAGAAACAGCGTCGGGAGCAAATGGACGCTGCCTGTATGCAGCGCCCGCGCACCTGAGCCAGGCATCCACCGCCTGCAGCAGCGATGCGGCTGGCAAACGCGCACGTCGCAGCTGCCAGCTCCGGCTTGAGTGATTGAGCCATGCCGCTCTCTAGATATGGCTCAGGTCGTCACCCCGGCGCGCCGGGACAACTGCGCCAACTCCGCCCACGCTCACAGTCAATGCTTCATGGTTGCTAGCGCTTTCGATTGGGCACCCAGACGGGGCCGGCCGGGTGATATGTTGCCAGCATTCTCTGGCTGGGCTGACTAGCTGGGACTTTCTACCAGCTCGCGTAGTTTCCCATTATTACTAAGGTTTCCAGCAAAGATGTAAGTTTGGAACCAGTGTGTCAGTGCTTGTAGGCAGTGTGTCAGTGCTGTGTAGGGGGTCAGTGAGTCAGGCGTCAGCGCCCAACACTGTTTGGAACTGATGAACATTGCAGTTCAATCCCGTTTCATGCACCTATACTTCTTGCCAACAGTAGACAGTTGACCAGCTGTCGAACGCCAGCTCACCCAATCGAGACGGGAAGCGCTGTTCGCGCGACCCGAGAGATGCCAGCCAGAGGACCCTGCTGGAGTGAGACAGATGTCCAACCTCAGCGACGGCACCATGCACCCGGTCGAGCAAGCAGACGCACAGACAGCGGCCCAACCAGTAAAACTCGCCACAGTTCCGTCATCGCCGATGGCCGAGGGCGCGCACGAGCCCTTAGACGCAGCGGCGGCTGATGCGCGTGCGGTGCTGGAGACGTGGAAGGCGGCCAACCCGTGGTGGCGCACGGTGATTCTGCTGACAGTTTCTTGTTCGCATGAAACATCCTGCATGATTCGGCTTGACACATGGATGATGTGTTTTGCGGCATCGTGCTGGGCGGTCGCGTGATGAAGACGCCGATGTCGGCTGGGCTGCGCAGGCCAAGAACAAGGACCTGCCGCCGGAGTTCTGGGACCTTCGGCGGCGCATGCGCAACCAGAAGCGCACGCACCGGCAGCAGGCCAACAAAGCAAAGAAGCGGTAGGCGGTCGGCGATCCATGAGAAAATATGCGACTCCATGACAGCAGCGGTGCACATGGGGTACGCGGTGCAGGGTTTAACACTCATGTCGCAGATGCCACGTGCGCACGGAGCTTGAGCGGAGGTAGGCACCACATCAAGGCAGCGGCTCGCTTGCACACCACTAACTTCTCATCTCCTCACGCGAGGGATGTTTCATCTTTTTCCCGCAGAAAGGCGGAGTCGCAGGAGCCAGAGGAGGAGCTGACAGAGGAGGAGGCGGCAGCGCGGGCGGCGGAGGCCACGGCGGCAAAGGATGTGCGCGTCAAAGCGCACCTGGCGCAGCAGGCGCGCCTGGAGCTGGCGCTGCGGGAGGGCATGCGCATCGTGGTGGACTGCAGCTTCATCCTCAAGTCCTCCGAGCGCGAGGTGAGTGCCCGCCCAAAATGGTTTTCCAAATCCCCGCGCAGCCCTAGCCCTGCGCATCGTCGTGGACTGCAGCTTCATCCTCAATTTTTTCGGGCGCGAGGCGAGTGGGCGGCTCGTTTGGGCATGATGTATTTCCTTCCTTCATTGATTCACGATTCACGATCCAATGGGATTCCTGCTGTACCTGCCTCTCTCTGCGCATCGTCGTGGACTGCAGCTTGATCTCCCTCCCTCTGTACTCTGCAGTGCTGCACCGTTTCATGTTGCATGGACATCGCATGTCACTGCGGATTGCGTACGCTGACGCCACGCTACATTTCTGCGCCGCAGATGCGCAGCCTGGCGAAGCAGCTGCAGGAGTGCGTAGCGGCCAACAAGCGTGCGCCACAGCCCGCGCGGCTCACCTTCACCAGCTTCCAAGGTTGCCTTCTGATGCGTACTGGAAGCCAGGTTGTTCAAGACTGCAGAATCAGATTGCAGGAACTGGCAACACACCTCTGCCTTCCAGAACACAGCCTGCCTCATCCGTCCTCGAGCATGCCGGTCGGCTTCGTCCTTGGGCACAGATGCCGAGCGCCCAGCACCCAGCACTTCATTTGATCTCGGTGGAGTTCTTCCATTCATTATGGTTCATCACTCTCAGTGGGTGTCTGGCCCTGTGCAGGTGAGCTGCGCCGCTTTTGCGAGAAGATGGGCGGCGAGCGCTGGGCGGTGAACCGGGAGGAGGGGGCCACCCTGGAGTGCTGCCCTTCGGGCTCGGTTGTGATGCTGACGCCCGACGCGCCGCGGCCGCTGGACGCGCTGGACCCCGCAAAAACCTACGTCGTCGGCGGCCTTGTGGACCGCACGCCAAGGAAGGGCGTCACCGCCACGGTGGGTTGAGGTTCAAGGATGGAAAATTGGAAATCAAAAACGAGAATTCTGCAACAGAAATTGCCGCTGGAGGCGCTGGACCCTGCTAAAACCTATGTCGTCGGCAGTCTCGTGGACCGCACGCCCAAGAAGAGCGTCACCGCCACGGTGGGTCGAGGGTTCAAGTCTGAGAGGTGCAGATATTATCGATTTTCCCACTGGAGGCGATGGACGCCGCAGAACCTACGGTAGCGGCCCCGTGGACCGCACGCCGAGAAAGGGCGTCACCGCCACGGTGGGTTGGCTATCAAGCTTGGAGTAGGCTATATCTTTATGTCTGTCGTGCTCCTGACGTAACCTGTACCCGACATCCTTGAATGTGTGTCATTCCCCTGCCGCGATTTGCTCCATAAACCCTGCCATATCATTGCGAGAGCTGCATCAGCGCGTGCACACACACAGGGTGGACTGCTGCTTGGAAGGCGCCTCTCCCGCCGAGGTCAGCCACCAACCTGAACCCCACCAACTGAACCCATCGTGTCTGGTGCTCCTGAACAGTTCGCCGAGGAGCACAACGTGGAGGCGCGGCGGCTGCCCATTGCGGAGCAGGGCCTGCGGACGGCGGCCGGCATGCCGCTGCGGGACACCAACTTCATCCTGAACGTCAACGACGTCGTGTCGGCGCTGCTGGTGGTGCATGGCGGTGCCGGATGGCGGGCCGCCATTGACGCGGCGGTGCCGATGCGCAAGCGGCTGCCTGCAATTGGGGCCGCATCCGCAGCGCCTGCGCCGCAGGGCGGCGGCGGTGGCGGTGCGGGCGCTGGAGCTTTAGCAGGATCTTGTGCGGCCCGCAGCACCGCGGCGGACGGGGCTGGCGCAGCTGCTCCAGCCAGGAGCGACATGGAGGCTGCAGCTTCAGCAGCACGGGCGGCCGCAGCACACGAGGCTGGTGCGGCTGGGGCTGCGCCGCAGGGTGACGACGACGACGCAAATGTGGGATCTTCGGCGGCCGGCAGCGCCGCGGCGGACGAGGCTGGCGCGGCTGCGCCGGCTGACAGCAGCGTTGGCCAGGATATCGTTCCAGAGTCTGATGCTGCAGCAGCGGCAGCTGCGCGGCAACCTCCAGCGCTGCAAACAGATGAGGGCGCGAAGTTCACGTGACAGTGCTGATGCGTAAGTGGTGTGGTCTGTTGTGTCATACCGTACCAGCCTCAACCCGGCCCTCTTCTGCTCACCACTGCAGAGGCGCTCAGTCGCTGAGAGGGTTTTTGTCCTGGCACAATTGTCTGTGCGCACAGCGCGCCGCAGTTTTCGAAGGTCTCGGTTTCTGCTCGTGCAATTTCCAGAATTTATTTGGCAACTGCCCGCAAAGGGCTAAATGAAGTCGCACTGGATGTGCACAGCCTGCGTGAGCAGCTAGAACACGTTTGCGACTGCTTGCGGACCCGTAAGGTGCCTAATCTGGCCTCCGCCGGCGATTCCGCAGGCGATTACGTTATTGGCATACCGTAGTCACGGGCATGATTCGCGCAAAAATAATTCGGCGGCCGCTGCGCGAAGCAATTTCGCGCGGGTTTTCAGCACTGCGCGAAATCCGCGCGAAAGGTGGATAATAATTCCAGCAGTGCTGCGCGAAACGGCCGGATACTCGAAAATTACAGTCATTTGAACTGTAGATTAAGAAACGCGCCCGTCACCCGCTGCGAACGAGGCCAGCATCGTCATTAAGGAAGCCTCACTGCCCTCTTTACGCAGTTCAGAGGTCAAGCAGTGCATTTGCTGCTGGTTTCGCATGATTTGCGCATGATTTGCCGCTGATGCGCGAGCCGGCGGAAAAATTGGCGGGCAGCTGCGCGGAAGCTGCGAAAATTGGCCTCAAGGAGCGCGAAAGCTGCGCGAATCGCTTAACTTATTTCCATTTTCGCTGCTGCGCGAATCATGCCCGTGACTACGGTATCTAGGCGCCACTTTTCAGCTTCTTCCTGCAACCAAGGAATCTAGCCTGAATTCCCGTCTATATTCTAGGCTCAAAGCCTTGACGCTTCCTGCCTAGCCTTCAAGTTCACTAAAAAGGAAAAACGTTCAGTCCTCTTAATCGCCCCTTACTGGTAACTGGGAGCTGGTAACTGGGACTGGTAACTGGGAGCTGGTAACTGGTAACTGGTAACTGGGAGCTGCCAAACCAGGCACACTAGGTATTAATTCTGCGGCAAGCGTAGATGCGCCATTTGTCCGGACATTTGCTGGAAGCCAGCAGCTTCCGGCAATTGAACGAGTTTGCTGCAATATCTGGCAGATATCTCGTGGAATTTCTGGCAAGTAGGTAGCGTGCAGTGGTGGGTTCGCCAAAAAGGTGTCCTTCTCTGAGCAGGATTCACTGGACAACACGTCAAGGGCTGCAATTGATGCTGCGTTGTTGTCTATCGAGTGCCTATCGCATGCTGGGAACCCCTGTGGCAGACTACAGCGGCATATCACATTGCCCGGCGCGTCTTTTCAAAATGAGATTTTACATGTCCATCAACGTCTTTGAAGCGCCAGATGACCGGCGAAATAATTGTGCGGAAAACACTGCGCAAAGAAAGACAGAGCTGCGTTCCTCAACGTCTCGGGATGACTCCCAGAGCCGTTTGTCGAGTGACGGGGCGTTGCCCAGGCGGCGTCCCGGCAATGGGCAGTCAGCAGGCAACCTTCATCAGGTGCTGCCGGCAAGACCGGCGTATGCAGATGAGCCGAGCATCAGCGCCACCGTGCCAGCCTGCGATCACACCACAACGCCGTCAGCCCTGTGGGTGTATCACGGCGATGCATATTCCGCCATCGCAAATCACGTATGGATCGGCTCTGGCCAAGACAAGTTTTTCCCACAGCTTCGGTACCTGAGCCATGACACGCGCGCGCATCATCTTCTGCGAGAGCTGCGAGTTTCCCTGCGCGATGAAACTTCGCCGTCAATGTGCGGTCGCCACACACCAAGTGGCATGCACAATTGCTGTCCTGGGTGACAAGACCAACATGGCATGGCAGGTTATTACCTGTTTGAATGCTATGAGGCCTACCACGAGGACACCAGCGGTCAGTCCGCACCCTGTAGACACCACAGCGTAAATTCAGCGAATTCAGTGTGAAACCCGCATGCCGCGGGCCTGGTGGCAAACGTCAGTCCAACACTCACCGACGATCACCAAAGGGTTACGGCGCCTCTGGATGATGTCATCGTCTTGTTCTGACATCGAGACGGGCAGTGAGAAATCCCTGCAGCCGAGGGCACAGGGCATGTCGTGGCAACATGCAAAGAGCAAACATGCGTGTCGCTCTATACAACGCGTGCCACAGGCTGCATCAAGCATAAGAGCATAAAAACTGCAAGCTACTAGTCTATCGCTCTGGTTTGCTGTCTCACTGTGGAGATTGTCAGCAGAACCCAACAAGTGCCGCGTCGGCTGGCCGCCCTAGGCTCGGCCCGACACGCACAAATATACGGTACCTACTTCAGCAAAGTGTGACCGGGCGTGAAACGAATATGAGCTCTGGCATTGCCTGGCACGCAAACGGGAAATGCTTTGCGTGCCCACAGCTTGAAAGGCGACATTCGCCCTTTTGCTGGATCCCATCTGCGATGGGACCTTGCAGTGCCCCTTTCAGAATTCCCGCCCTGCAGTGATCTGATGAGGCCGAGGCCACTTGTAGCGTGCCTACATATGATCACACACAGCAGCAGTTTGATTCTGAAGCTTTAACCCCATCCAAGTCACCGTGCAGAGCCTGAAGCGACGTGTGTCGCCTCACTCCAATGCTAGCCCTGAATGCAGCCAAGCGCCTCCAGCTCTCCAGCGTTGCTCGCTGCATCTTGACGCAAACGCGGGCAGAGCACAGCGCCGCGCCGATCGGCAACGGCGCCTCCGCAACCAGCCCGGCCAGGCCTCTCGACAGGATATACCTGCAGGGGATGCAGTTCTTCGGGCATCATGGCGTGCTCCCGGAGGTCAGCCTCCGTCCGTGGGACGTACAAGAAGCGCAGATGATCAGGAGTTGCCGCTGCGCTGAGCTCGTGGGCGTGCATCCGGAAACACGGCATAGTCTCCACTTCGCAGGAGACGCGCGACGGGCAAGACTTCTTCGTGGACGCAACCCTCCTGCTGGACCTGCGCCCGGCAGGCAAGAGTGACGACCTGACGAGGACCGTCAACTACGCAGAGGTCTTCAGGTGCGGGTCAAGAGGCCGTCAGGGTTCAGGATGAGCAGCGAGTGACATGTCACAACGCTGCCACAGGAGTATCACATTCTTGCGTGCCCAGCCCCTGTACCCTGTCGCCTGCCACACCCGCGGGTGTGCGCCGAGACGCTAGCAATGTCTTACTCCACCCAAGAATAGCATCGAGATAACGATTGTGATACCCACTGCAGGGACATTGCAGACATTGTGCAGGGCGAGCCGCGGCAGCTCATAGAGTCGGTGGCGGCGGCGGCGGCGGACATCATCCTGCGGCGGCACCCGCTGGTGCAGACGGCCATCGTGCGCGTGGACAAGCCGCACGCGCCCATCGACGGCGACTTTGGCACTGTTGGTATGTTGACTTTGGCACTGTTGGTATGCTCTAAATGCTCCTGCGCAAGCGTTGCATGTACATCTGCCTCTGGTCTTGCGCTATGCCCCGGGCTGGGCCATGGCCATGGAAGTCCGATGATTGCGCTTGTTTATGCCGCTATATTTTAACGCCTCTGTGATGCAGCTGTGGAAGTGACCAGGAGCCGAGAGCACATCGGATGAGCCAGCCTTCGAGAGCCAAGAAGCAGCAACGGAGTCGCTGCGACATGAATACTTGTTAGCAGTTGAGCAGCATTCTGACATGTATTTGGTGTTGGTTGGCTTTCGTTAGCTTGCCTGTTGGCATTGTGCGACACGCATGCTGAGGGTTTCAACCACCGTCGCACAGGAGGAAGTGAGAGGCGTCGACACGTTCGTCACGTGCCGGTATTTAGAACCATCATTTTGCAGCGAAGCAATGGACGGTGGTGGTGTCAGAGCAGCGTTCCACTGATCGGAGAGCTGTAGCACTCAAGCAGCTCGCACGAATAATTCGCAAAACTGCTGCTGTGCAATTTGCCCTCGTCTTGCATGGCGTCTAGGTGTCCAATTCACATGTCAGCAATGATCTTGGCGCTCACATTAGTTCACCGGCTGCCTTCCCGATGCGAGCAATTCGGTACAATACTAGGATACAACTGTCCCATTATTCCACTGCAATTGCACTGCTCCATTGTCTCACAGATACCTGCACCATGAGGCGACAATACTCAACGATGTCTGTCACAGCGCACAAGCAGTCCAGCATCACATCACGCCGAGCCTGCATGTATGATCGTGCAGATCGACGTGCTCTCACCACTTCAGGCGCCGGTCCTCACGCATCTCAGAGTAGACCTTGATAACCTAAGATTGTATGGGAGCTTCAACTGAGACAGCGTTGTCAAGTGCTGGCTCTTGACTGAGCGTGCACAGGCTAGGTTCTTCTCGACAGACTTTCAGGATGGCATTGAACTGTTTGGTAAAACACAGCCGTAGCCAACGCACCTGGTCACTGTTCTGCATCGTGACCGGGCCAATGGTCACGCTGGTGTACTTCCCTGCAATCAGAATGGATCAGCCTTGAATCAGAAGCAAGCATATGCCACGCCTTTGTTGCAGCATGCGCACGTACATGCAACACAGCATGCGCATGCACATGCTGCAGCTCGGGTAACACTCCAGCAGGTTGCGCCCAGGCCAGTGCGGTCCGGCTGGTGAACTTGCCCTTGGCGGAGGGGCGCTGCTGCACCCGACTCGGCTGCACCTCTCCCCCCACGGCTGCCTCGACGGCGCCGACCATGGACTGCACAAAATCATCGCCGCCCATGCCAATGGCCTTGAAGCTGCGCTCTGTCGGGTACTGATTGACCTGGCCGTCAGCAGCAACGAGATTCGAGATCTTGACAGCAGTCGGTTGCAGCAACGTGAGTTGGCAGAGGTGCGCAAGAGTCATGTGGACGAAACTTCAAGAAGAGGCCCTTGAACGGGCGGCCACTATGCATGCCGCATGTGAAGATGCCAAAGTCACCTTCTCATCGAGCTCGCGCCAGCCCTCCAGGCTATTATCTCCACCCAATATCATGTTTGTAGACTTGGCCACCCGGCCCTCGAGGCTGCTGATACCTACAGCGCGCGGAATGCATGATAATTAAACCAGGAGGTGAAGACATGCAGAGGATATATAGTCGCACTCATACTGCCATTTGCAAGGCATCAATTGGCTTGCTTAATCTTACTGGGTGCACCTGACAGGGTCTCCGTCAGCGCGGCCGACGCATCCGCTGCGTCATCCGCATTTGAGTGTGCCACAAGGCGGCTGCCTATCCGGCGATGGGCTTGTCTGAGTGTAGGCTGCAGCTGCAGAACCCTGCTGTGTGCAGAGGCGGAAGCACATGCATTTGCCCGAAATCGCGAACATGCAAACTGCATGCGCTGGGCAATCGACGCTGTGGCGGGCCGCATGTCCGTGTGATACGAGTTTGGGCAGAACAGATGTTGTAATACGCAGCAAACTCGCGCTGAGAGCCTTAAACGCACCGCATACTACAGCCAAATGCAACCTCACGTGTCAACTGCGAGAACTACCAAAACGATGGCAGTGCCTCAAACTTATTAATAAGCTGCTATGCGGTTCCTAAGATGAATCATAAATGCTTTGGCGCGCCACGGAAGTGCAAGCGGCTGAGCAAAGCGCGCACGTGAAGCAGGGGGTCGGCAAGGGCAACAATCCACCTCCGAAGGAGCAAGCGAGAAAACAGCACAGGCAAAAGTCACTTCCGCGCGATCTGCTCACTGACCTGGCATTCAAGCTGCGGATTGACACGGCTGGCGCCGGCGCAGCTTGATCTCGGATCACCTGAGGCTCGAAGTGGTGCTTCGAAGGTAGGCCATGGCCAGCCTGACCCGGCTGCTGGGGGCCGGCAGGAGCGGCTGCGGCCGGCTGGTTCAGTCACATCTGTCGACACAGGCCCTGGCAGAGGCCAGCGCCGGCGCCTCACGCTCCGTACAGCAGCTGCAGCACCTCAGGGGATTCGCGTCAGCGGGTGCGCGCTCTCCCTAGGCATTCACGCGTGTCACGCATGTCATCAAGGCTACACACCTGGAATCGCTGCACCTCAAAATCCACAGCGCTACAGCTTCACGGTCTGGCGAGTTCATGTTTTGCCGCTGCCGCAGGTCACCATGGGGACGGCGTGACATTTGAGGGCGTGACGCTGCACAAGCCGGCGCGGTGGCACGTCATGTGGGGCACCGGCATGTGCTCGCTGATGTGGTGAGTCCTTGGCAGCAGAGTCCTTCTCTCCCGTGGCTCAACCTTGTGCTTGGCAGTGGAAGAGTGCGTCGCGCTTTCGGCGTTCTCATGACAGCGCGATGCGCGCCATCCTGATTCTTATGCGTGTGTTCCTTTCCCAGGTTCTGGGTGATGTACCGGGCGTACTACGACGGCGAGGCATTTCTGGTAAGAATGCAGTGGCTAATACTTTACGTAATGTTGTGTCCATTCTTGCACTGTCTGAGTCCATTCTTGCATGAACCATCTCAGAGCAAGGACCTGCTGACATGCAACTTTCTGTGGGGCAGTATGGCCATGCGGTGCACTTCGAGCACGACAATCACGGTGACCACAAGGAAGAGGGCCACCACTGACTGTTGAAGCGGTGTTTGAGGAGAAAGCAGCATTGGGGTTGGTCTGGCTTGCCGACCAGTGCAGCGAGTGCCAATATATGCTTTTTTCGGCAGCAGCTTGTTGTACTTGGATGAACGCTACACGAACTTGAGTGCTGATCCACATTGTAGAGGATGGTCTATGGCAAGGTCATACAACTTGCAACCGCATAAAGAGAAGATGCGACTTGCATCTCAAGGGGCACATTGAGACTTCCCGTGAACTTGCTGTCGTAAACTTTACACTTGCTATACCATACAGCACGACAAATCGACGGAACAGATGCGAACAATCAAAGTCTCCCACCCCACAAGCGGCACAGCAAGCAAATTCGTTGTTCAATTCCTGTTGGTGGCATGCAGCGGGAACGCCAAAATGCAGCATGGCATCTAGGCTCGTACGCGACAGCCACAGATGCCTGGATCAAGCCGAAGCTGCCGACAAAGCGGACAGTCCGCAAGCTGCAGCGGGCTGATGCAAGCGGCTTCCGTTGTCCAGCCGCCAACAAGATACAGCTGCGGAGTCAAGACAGCATGGCGCATCATCAGCCGCGGGGACCCATGCCCTTGCGGCCGGTCAGCGGGACGTCCGCGTCGCCGCGCCGGTAGTCCTGCAGCACGCCCTGCCGCGACGGCTGCCGCATCTTCCGTAGCGCCTTCGACTCAATCTGCCGGATGCGCTCCCGCGTGACCTGCACTCACGGTTCCGCCGCTGTCAGATGTTGTCAACTGTGTCGATGTTCCGCACAGCCATCGCCTAGGAATCGTGTAGAGTCAGGAATCCTTCCCCACACTTGAACCCACTCTCTGGCTTCTGTGCTGTGCCGTTCCACGCCGCGGCCAGAGTTGTCTGTACCACGACTTACGACACTGCCGCTGCAGACGCCGCACCTTGTAGCGCAGGCCGATCTCCTCCAGCGTCTTTTCCTCGCCGTCGTCAAGGCCGTAGCGCATGCGCAGCACGCCGCACTCGCGCGGCGACAGCGTGTGCAGCACGTTGTCGATGTCCGCCTGCAGCAGCCGCTTCACCGCCAGGTCGTCCACCGTCTCTGCCCGGTCGTCCTGCAGCCAGAATGTTGTGATGAAGCTTGAGCACACACCATGCGAAAAGTGACTTTTGGGCCATGTGTTCATGCTTCACCCTGACATTCGTTTGTGACAGCCTGTGTACGCAACAGCCAAAGTGTGCCAGTGAGCTGAGTGAGCATCAGCCTCCCAACTGTGTAAGAAAGCCAAGTGAGCCAAGAGGGTGTGTGCCAAACCCTAAGGCGGCGGCGCACTTCGATGGTGTCCTCCAGGGTGTCTGTCTGGTTGTCGATAGTTGTGAGGACTGCGTTTTGAGATGTGCCAAAGTTCCAACTATGATACCATACTCGGCGACCCACCTCGATGGTGTCCTCCAGGGTGTCGGCCTGGTTGTCGCCAGCCTTGCCTAAGGGCGTGCTCATGCTAGTCGGTAGCCGCGCCACCTTGTTCAGCAGCATCAGCCGCTGCGGCGTGATGCCCACCACCTGCGCGCCAGAAAATTCAGGGTTCAGTGCTCAGAGTTCGAGTTGCGCACAGAGGTGATATTGATTGTGCATGACGCATTTTTCAGCGGGCTCGCCAGAGGGAACTGAACAGTTGCCAGAGTTCATTATGCAAAAAAGCTTTCGCATCGTCTGCCGCACACCTCTGCCACCTCATCCGGCGTCGGCCGCCGCTGCAGCTCGTTGAACAGCTCCAGCTCGGTTTTGCGGATGCGCGAGATGATGTCGTGCAGGTGCACCGGCAGCCTGACGCGCACGGAACAGCGAGCAGGGGTGAGCACAGTGACGAATTGGTCTGGCTGACAACGGGCAAGCCTTGCGGGGTAGCAATGCCATGCGCATGCGCAAGGACAGTTGGCACCGGGCGCAATCCAACCTCTATGCATGATCCAACTGTAAGCATTGTTCTGGCACAAGACTTGAGACACGATTGAATTCATGCCCACAACGCATGCACCAAGCGCAACACAAGAGGGTGCGGGCGGTCACACCTGATGACGCGGGCCTGGTCCTGGATGGAGCGCGACACCGCCTGCCGGATCCACCAGTGCGCATAGGTGGAGAATTTGAATCCGCGATTGGGGTCGAAGCGGTCCGCGCCCTTTGCCAGCCTGCGGGGAAATATATGTAAAATTCCTTTTCTGGCAGTCAAAAAATGGGAAAGGCTGCATGTGAGAAGCACTTGCGAAGCTGAGCGTGTGCCAGATGTGATGGTGATGCCGTCCCGAAATGCACATCTTGAATTACAAAACTCCGCCGGCCAGCAAAGAGGGATGTGGTGTTACTTGGGTTTAGATGTTTCAAGATTGAAGAGCTTTCAAGAGTGTCAAGGCGCACCCGGTGACGCCCTCGGCAATGAGGTCCTCCAGCGGCATGCCGCGGTGCATGTACTTCTTGGCGATGGACACCACCAGCCGCAGGTTGGAGTTGATCATGTGCTGCTTCGACTCTTCGCCCGCCGCAAAGCGTGTCTGCAGCGCAGGAAGCTGTTTTGCGGTGCACAGAGGCGCGGGTGCACCGCCATTGCGATTTCAGAGCCAGGGAGCATCCAGGCGCAGCGATGCATTGCTGGCAGGGCGAAAAAGCGCACCATGTGGCACGTGTCAGTCGCAGGCCGCAGCAGCTATAATTGAAACTGTTATTGAACACTTTCAGGGGTATGGCAGTCATTCTGTGAGATAGCATAGCATGCAACAGCGCACAGATAGCACTGCTACACAACAGCACACGTACATGATGCCACAAGTACATAGCAAAAGTGCACCTGGTACTCTGCGGGCGAGATGCCTGCCTTGGCGGCCACCTCCAGCGGCGTTGCCTCAGCGCCGGTCGCCTCCTCCAGCTCCGCCGCGATGTCCTTCAGGTCCGCCAGGTGCTGGATTTTGACTGCCAGCATCTTCTCCTCCTCTGCCGTCAGCAGCTTGTACTGCCCCGCGCGCTGAACAGCAGACATTTTCAGTTTTGAGTACACAGGGAGTTGACTACATGCTGCATGATTCATAGGTCCAGATTGACGATTGTCTGGATTCTTAGATAGATAGTGCGCACTGCAGAATCACATCGCAATGGTGCCAAACGCTGCAAGCGATAGAGTCGCAGCCATAACGGTATTGACAAGGAAGCCACAGCAAACACGCACCTTCATGAACATGCGCATGACGTCGTTGGAGCTGGTGATCGCCTGCGTGCCGGGCATGCGCACGCCAACTGCTGCTGTAGATGAGGGCCGGCTTTCCACGTGCTGCTTGCCCCACCGCGCGGCCTGCTGCCGGCGCGCGCCGGAGCGCCCGCTGTTGCCAGAGATCCGCATCCGGGCAGAGCCCGCCGCCGACCGCGCCGCCACGCTCGCGCCACCGAGGGCGGCCTCTGCTGAGACGCCGGGCAGCGAGGGCGCCTGCGGCAGGCTGCCCAGGACCGCCGCCTTTGTCGCGATCGGCGAAGCTGCCGCTGGGGCCGGCGGCTGCAGCTTAGCTGGCTCCGCCAGCGGCGCCGCCGCCGGGCTGGCCTGCCGGGCAGCCCCGGCGCGCGCCAGCGCCGCCGTCGCTCGCCGCCGGGAGGCTGCCTGCTCCCGCACGGGGGCTGCTGAAGCTGCTGAGGTGCTGGCCACCGGGGAGAGCTCGGAGGCTGGGCTCGCGGCGGCAAAGCGGCCAGAGTCTGGGCTGTCGTCCCGTGTCAGCTGGCCGGCCACGGCTGGCGACTGAGGCAGTGCCGCCTGCAACGCGTCGCTGCGCCACGCCTTCTCAAGCCGCTCGTAGTCGCCGGCCTGCGAGGCAGCGATGCAGGGACACCTCAGCACGAAGATATTGGGTCGGCAAAAGCGAACCCCAGCGTGTATGATGCACAAACAATGGATTTCTGGCACTGATCAGGATTGAGCTGCAGCCGGCGCCCACAACAGCGGCGCATGTAGTTTCCAGAAACAACAGGCATGCGCAGCAAATCCCGGAAGTTGCACCGTGGACGCGTCCGAGCCGGGGACATCCAAGGGCTGCAGCTGTGCGGAGCCGTAGGTCTCCATGAACTGCTTGAGCTGCTCCGTGACGCGCTGCACCTGCAGCAGCGTGGCGGCCGAGACAGGGCCACCGTGCTTGCTGTCCGAGCCAAAAGGCCGCTGCTCCGCCTCAGCGTCTGTCCGCTCCTCGACGGCTGCTAATGCTGCCACTGAAGCTGAGCTGTAGGCGCTGCGCGGCTGGCAGGACAGCACGCGGCGCGTGCCCGCCAGGCGCGGCAGGGCTAAAGAATGGTGCAGTCGGCCGCGATGCAGGTTCGCCAGGGGGCAGCTGCTGGGCGATCTGCTGTTGCATGCTGAAGCTGCCGCTGAGCCGTCGGACCGCCCTTGCCCGGGCAGACGGCCCGTCAGGCCTGTAGCGAGCTGGCAGTGTGTGGCTGCATGGCGAAAATCAAGCAGCGGGCTGACAGCGGGCAACATGGCGCAGCGGCCAGGCAGCAGATCGAGCACCCGTTTGCTCGCCCGCAACACGTCGCGCACGCTGCGATGAGCGCCGAGAGAGGCTGCTGTATCTCTGGTGGCGGGACTTGGGGTGGGCAGCAATGGGAGCAAGGTGTAAGTAGGGCTTGGCAGTTTGGCTGACGAGGTCGAGCGGTGCCACGACAGCAAGCGACTGTATCTGCTAGGCCTCGACCTGGAGTCCTTGTGGCGTTGTGACGATCATCACTCTGGCTTGAAAAACCCAATTGCAGACAATCGTGCAGACGACACCATTTGTAAAGCTGCCGGCGCAAAATTCCAGTGCTGCCGCCGCAGCGCGCACCCGGCTGGGAGTCAGTGCACACAACGAACACTCCCTCGTCAGGATCGCCAAGTCAGCTCAAAATATCGCCGAAGTCTCAAAACGGTTCAAGAATGGCTTGCGTCTGAATGGTGTCTCATATCCGGCGCTCCCCCCTCACTGCGGCACCCGCGCCTCCGCCTGCGGACTGTCGCTGCCGCTGCCACCGCTGCCCGCCGAGCCGCCACTGCTGTCTTCCTGCGACGCCACCGGCACCTCCTCCGCGCGGCCGGCCGCCGCATCCGCCACCGGCTCAGTGGGCTGTGCCGCCTGCTCCAGCTCCGCAACCGGCTCCTCCGCTCCGCCACTGCTTTGCACCTGCATGGCGACAGGCATAGGTTTAGACAGTCAAGATAGTGACAGGTCCAGAAGTAAGGTATATACGCAAGTCATTTTGGATCATCTGGGTCACAGCGAGAATGCAACCACAGCCAGGACTGGCAGGTGCCACCATGTGCTGCACTTTGGCACCAGGAGGTTGCGCCAGAGCAACAATTCGTCGCCAGCGGCCATCAGCAAACCCAGCGAACCGACTGAGAAGCATGCAGGAGGTGCGACGCCTGGGCAGAGGGCTGCTCGAGGCTGCGGCATGGGAACAAAAGACGTCTGAAAAGAACGAGGGTGATCCCGCGCAGACCTGCGATGCGACGCCCTGCGCAAACACCTTGGTGGTGCCCGCGAGCGCCGCCAGCGGGGCGCCCACCGTGTTTGTGACAACCTGCACGTCGTTCAGCAGGTCCTGCAGGGCAGAGGGCGGCTGCTCGTCAGCTTCCGTCGATCGCTGCATGCGAAAATTGGCGGTTCCGTCGATTGCTGCATGCGGGGGTTGGGGTGGCAAGCAAGTGCTCGTGTGGCGGCTGCGGACAGTGGAGGCTGGACTCACAACTGCATGGCAGACATCACGCAAACCACAACACAGCAGACTCTGCGGCCGTCAGCAGCTGACTCGCTGTGCCCGTCTGTCGTGCGTTGCCATGTGTAGCATGAGACCAGCTGCTGGGTTTTGAGAAACATTAAAACACCCACCTGCGGCTTCGAGTACTTGGTAGTGCGCAGCAGCGCGGTGAACAGCAAGCTGCCGGTGCCAACGTACTGCAGCGTGCGCCGCCAGTCGATCAGCACGCCCACCGCCAGCGCGATTGCCGTGCCGCCCAGCAATATGGACGTGGGGTTGCTGCAAGCGAGAGCACCAACGGCTCAGGCTGTGAAGCGCGCCGGTGCTTCACGGAAAGCCATCAGGAGCCTCTGCGACAATTTTATAAACACCCGCTTCCTCCGACGAGCAGCACTCAAGATCTGAGGGTCGTGTTTGGAGGGCCGCGCCGGCAGCCTCCTTTAGATGGCCCAGTGTTTCCGTCATCATGCAACCCACAGTGGACAATGGAACCCACCTCGTACCAGTCGAACAAACAGGTAGCCTCCAGCGGGGGCGCACCTGAGGACGAACAGCGTCTCCTCTGCGGCGATGCTGCTGCGGGTGCCCAGCAGCTGCAGCTGCGACACGTTGTAGCCGTCCCGGTCGCCCTGCACCGCCAGCCCCTCCCGCGCCCACTGCCTGCGGTAGCGGCACATGCAAAACTGTCAGGGTTGGGTCAAGGTACCGCAGACGGCGATAGTGCAAGTAAAGCCGTCGTGTCATCACAGCTCTGAAGGCAGGGCGCCCACAGATCTCAAGAGAAGAGCATGACAGAGGTACTCGAGGGGTAAACGCGGTCTGAGCCTCCTGCTGCGGCGTCTTAGGGCTGCACTCCGTCCAAGCTATATTCTCCTCAACACACAATTGCGCTACCATGGGAAGCCACGTACACAGGCCTACCACCAGCAATGCACATGGAGCAAACAAGCAGAGATAAAACTCGCCGAAGCCAACCAGAAGAGATCTCACTTAATGCCGACGACCGGGAATGAAGCACTCACTTGAACCCGCCCTGCACCACGAAGGCGCGCTGCACGCCAAACTTCTGCAGTCGCTTGGCGATGGGCACGGCGCGGCCGTCCCCCCGGTCCAGCACGATGACTTTGGTGGAGCGCCGCCGCAGCAGCTTCAGCTGCGACAGTTGGACGGAGCATTGAGAACACAAGTGGCGCATTGCCATTTGTGCAGGTCTGAAGCTTGCAGGGAGCGCCTGCAGGGACATACATCAGGCAGCTGCGCTTACAGTGACATACATCGGGCAGCTGCGGCGGAATTCGAGCCCAGGTGGCCATGCCGCAGGATTGCAGCTCACCTCTGAGATGGTGAGTGCCACAACGCCAATCGACACCTGCTTCGCCCGGCGCAGCCTGCGGTGACACATTTGGCGGCAGCCAGTTGCCCAACTCGTTGCGAGCGCCACGATGCATGCGTTACCGTCGACAAGCTGCTTTGCGGGTGCAGCGGCGGACAAGAACCCTGCGGGCGTGGTGCCGATGGAGTCGACCAACTTCGAGAATGCACCAGGGGAAATCTTGAAGTCTCTTAATCCTGAGCGCCGCACTTGTTTGCGGGCGCGGTGTTGATGGAATCCAGTGGCACGGTGGCTCCCTTGCCCAGCGCGCCCCGCTGCAGGTCGGGCAGCCCCTGCGCCGCACGCTCCGCCTCGCTGCGGATGTCCACTAGCAGCGCATCCTCCTTCTGCAGATGCGAGGTGAACATGTTTGTAAGCTTGAGAGACAAAGCGAGTCTGCTTGCTCCGCCTCGCTGCGGATACTTGCCAGCAGCGCGTCCTCCCTATGCAGCGCCAGGGCGTAATGGCCGTACATGTTGAATATGCAGAAATCGCTCGACATGCCGGAGGCCCATGCGCTGCCCCGCTCCGCCTCGCTGCGGATGTCTTCCAGCGAAGCGCAAGATCTCGTTTGCCCCCATGGTTCATCCATGAGGCGTCAGTGCAACTGTACAGGGCCAACACCTGTCTCTCTGCCGGCACGATCTGGCCTGCATGCGAGGCTACGATGCCACGTACAGATCGCCGATCGCCTGGCCGCGTCCAGATGACTTGCCACTTCCAAACTCATGCTGCCATCTCCCGTCGCTGCGACAAAGTCAGCAGGCTGATCTGGCGGCCATGAACGAAGCTTGCACCCTGCTCAAACGCACAGGCGACCAACTGCTGCGGGAAAATCCACCCAACCAGCGATAAGCAGCCGCTCTCCAATGCCACGACAGCATCATCTGAACGCGACTGACCTGCAGAATGTCGTAGGTCTCGGTGGGTGTCAGCTCCCCCTTGTAGCCGGCAAAGCGGGAGACAGACTCATCATGTAGTGACTTTGAGAGATTGAGAGATTGCTTTGTTCAAGTCTATTACCTGCAGACCTCGGTGGGCGTCAATGCGCCCTTGTAGCCGCCAAAGCGCAGGACGAGTTATAAGAGATCAAAATAAGAGATCATCTACGCGATACATTGTTAAGACTGATCACCTGCAGGATGTTGAAGACTTCGGTGGGTGCCAGCGCGCCCTTGTAGCCGCCAAAGCGGGAGACGAGCCACAGCAGGCTCGGCACGCCCAGCAGCGGAACCGCCAGGAAGCTGGCGGTGTTGGGGTTGGCGGCCGCCTGCGACACCAGCTGCGCCGCAAAGCCCTTGGCCTCCGCCAGCCCCTGCTGCACCGGCGGCGGCAGCGCACCTGGCAGGCGGCACCCCACACGAGCATTAGGCAGGGGGATCGACCAGAACCCAAGCAACATTCGCTCCATGTAGTCATGTAGGTTGATCAGGGATATCGAGCGGTGGCGAGTTGTGGAGGAGAGGCAAAGGGCGGCGGCAAGCTCACCCACGGCGCTTGCTGCGGCGTCGGAGGCCGCCCCCGTCAGCTCCGAGGTGCTGGCCTGGAAGCTGCTCAGCAGCTGCTCCGCCTGCGCCTGCGCGTCCGCCGTCACGCCGCTTGCGCCAGCCAACAGCTGCGACGCCGTGGCCTGTGGCAGGGGCAATAGACAGAGGTTTAAGGCCAGTACGGAAGCTGTGGATGTCTGTAATACTCTCGTGTGTATCCATTATTTGGTATCCTACGGTGTAACCAGTTTTGTTACATCAAACACAAACCTCCCTGCGCAGCGGACAGGCTATCGTCTGCGGCGCTGCGCAGGCCAACTGTTGCGTGTGGTCCTGGTATTGAGGGTTTTCAAGTACCAGACAGCAAAGCACCTGCGCTGCCGACAGGCTGTCGTCCGCGGCGCTGCGCAGGCCGGCCGTAGAGTCCAGCAGCCCGGACGCTGCGCCCTTGCCGCTGTCCAGTAGCCCTGACGCCGCACCCTGCACAGAGCCCAGCAGGTCGGACGCCGCGTCCTGCGCCGCCGACGCCGCCGACTGCGCGCCATCTGCATCAGGGCACAAAGCAGAGTGCTCAGACAGCCGTCTGCATCAGGCAATGGAGCACAGTGCTCAGACGTTTGCATGGATGCCGTAGCCGCCGCGGACTTCGTTCTGCAGATCCAGCCACTTGAGATCGCCTTTTCTTGCAATATGGCAGCCACGACGCCGCGCTCTTCGACCGGCCTGCGCCGTCATTGCCGCAGACTATACACCCTCTGCGCAGGCAGTCAGCAGATTGTATCTCGATGCAGCAACACTGATGCGGGAGGCTCGAGACGCTTGCAAGGGGCCAGCACCCCGCAACCTGCTGCCATTGTGGCGGCAATTCTGCCCCGATGATGCTTGGCGCAAACCTTTACAGTGCATATCCAACAATGTACCTGAGCATGTGGGCAGGAGCTCTTGCAAAGCCGCGCTTACCTGTCAGCTGAGACAAGGCTTGCTGGGCTGAGTCGGCTGCTGTGTCCAGCGGCGATAGCCCGCCCTGATCCAGCGCACCGCTGATGGCGCCGCTCGGAGGCGCTGACGCAGTGGACTCGTTCAGCGTGCGGGCTGCCTCCGCAGGCGCTTGAGAGGAGGATCTCTGCGCATTTTGCACTGCATCGCCCGCCCGCTCCCTGACGCTCTGCGCGGCGGAGCTAGCCGCCTGATTGGCGGCCGGCGGCGGTGGCGGCGGCGAAGTCTGCGCGGCGCTGCCGGCCGCCTGCTTGGCGCTGCCGAAGGCCTGCTTGGCTGCGAGGCCGGCCTGCTCGGCCGCCGGCGGAGCCTGCGCGGCTGTGTCGGCCGCTCGCTCCGCGGCAGCGGTGGTGGGCGCCCGCTGCACCGTCTCGCTGGCTGCCTGCACTGCGTCACCTCCTGCGCCGGCACACACGTCTTGACGCCTCAACGCCGTGCGGAGAGCTGCCGCATGTGACGCAGCCTCACGCATAGTGTATTTTGCATGCTCCGATACCACTTGAAAGTGAGGTCTCTCCAGTGCCTAAGCGGCGTCACTCGCCTTTCTTGGCGCCGCCGTTGCCGCCTAGATTCAGTGCATCTGACAGCAGGGCGGACAGGTCCGTGGTCTCCGCCACCTTCGCAGCCGCTGCTACGCGAGTGCCAGGCCGACGGCCCCGTCCTGCACATGCAGCATCCGGCAGGGCTCAATGCTCCGTGCCGGCAGGGCTCAATGCTCCGTGGCGCCGTCGGCATGCCAAACACTTGCATGATCCCGAGACTTTCACCATGCGCATCCGCTTGACGGCTGCGTCTGAAAGGTAGGCATGGCGCCAGGAGCCCTCCAGCGTGTCCGTGCAGTCCTGCCTGCAGCGAATCAGACACGTGATGGTGATGCATGCACGCCAGATGACCGCGATCCAGTCTTGCTGTGCAGCTAGTTCAGCATGTGCACATCCAGCTCATTCGTTCTGATCAGGAGGAGTTTTTGTGCTGCGTACTTGCAGCTGGGGTGGAGTACTTGCTCCCACGCGGGTGGAAGCTAAATACATCGTGTGCACGTCGCTGCTTCCCGGCCTGAGACGTCACAACGGACCGCTGATTTTCCTTTTGAGTAACACTACGCAGACGTGCTGTCTCATCTAGTACGCAGGCAATCAACAACTGGCGTCAGATCACAAGCGGCATCAACTTTGGACTCATCAGATTTGGGAAGGGACACTCAGGCATGTCGATGCAGGATTCCCTCCACAGCTCGATTTCACGGTGGACGTGCGACTTCTTTTGGCAAATCCCTCTTTCCCCAACCAGTGGAAACGAATACCACGTCGTGGGCGGGTTACCACGCACTCGGGCGAGAGCTGCTCAGGGCAATGCACGTCCTGTTCGCTGTCCTGATAAGGCAAGACCGCTCTGTGGAGGCCGGCTCCGAGGGGTCGGTAAGACAAAAGCGTCAGAGACAGATAAGGATAAAGATAAGCATCAGAGTATATGATGTGCACCTAACGGCCCCCCGAGAGCTATTTTAGGCAAATTTGACAGCCGATGAACAGAAGCAACAGTCCAATATACATTGCGTGCCATTTGTGCATGTCAAAGTGCATGAGCACGTTCGTAAATCGCCAGTGTATACACCGGCCGCACTTGCTACGTAGCAAGTGCGGCCGGGCGGATTTCCACCCAACATTTGTATGCGCATGACTTGCTGGCAAGTGCCCCGGCACGGTTGCCACCCAAGACATCCGTGTTGCAAGGCGCTTTGCGATATGCACTCAGGCGAGGGTTGTTCAGGGTGACATGGCCTGCTTGGCCGTAACTTAGTATTAGTAATCTATTGTGCAGGCGGCTGGAAGAGACCTCGCCCAAGCGCCTGGTGACGCTCGAACGCCCCCTGGTAAGCTGCCGCGTTGCCGGGTATAGGCTCGATTACCTGCCACAAGAGTGACGGAGGAACATCAGGCACGTGGCAGGTTTTTCAAAGTGCCAGCCTCGAACCCAACAACCATCCTGGCTAGCATTTCAGCAGTGCGGGAATTTGTGCACACAACAATGTCACGCATTCGAACCAAAGTCACCTCATCGCTCACTGCCGGCGGCGCTGCGGCGATGTACTCTGCGACGGGGACGCCGCGGTGCGCGGCTGCCGCCTGTAGCGCGACTCCCAGCGCGGCAGACTCCGGCTCCAGTGGCAACACCACGGACAGCTTGAACACGTCTGCCACGATCTGGTATGGAAGCACATAATTGCTTCAGGACCTCTCACACATCTATTGCATGATGAATGACGCACGAACAGCTCACAGAAGGGCAGGTTTCTCGGGGCTGCGCACTTGTCGCCACAGCGGGTTCCTGGACCCGCCGCCCACCAGGCGCAGCTCCGTGGCTGCCGCTCCGTATTGCCTCAGAAGCACCATGCCTGTGCACATCACCAGGCAGCCTTGGCCTCGTCGTCACTGGAACGTTGGTCGTCCCTGCCCACCAGCTTTTTTGGTTGCTTAGGGAGGGAAGAGCTCGCAAACTCTGCAGCTGTGGGGCCATGCATTGACAAGTCCTACAGCCCTAAAAGCGCGCCTGCAAAGAGGGAGAAGGCGGCGCCCTCGAGCGCTGCACGGTACAGAAGCCCCGGCCGCAGGCACCTGCACATCAAGAAACTAAGGCCATCAGTACTGGCATCAGCCGGTGCACAGGCGGACACATTCCAGAGCATCGACATGATTGCGGGCAAAACATTGTCCTACTGCTGCCGAGTATCTTGCAGATGAAAGAGAAGACCGTGACTGACCCCGGGCCCAGGCCGAGCAACGCGCCGCGCGCGTGCGGCCAGTTTGGCGTGCGCGCCCCGGTGAGGTATGGCAGGAAATTGACGCCGCCGCAGCCCGGCGGCTCCCGCTCTGCCAATTCTGTAAGCTCCTGGTGGCTCATAGAAAAGGCCTGGCAGACCTGCAGCAATAATTGGGAAACTGATTGTGGGATGCGTCACGTTTTGGAGAATGCATTGAAGTTCAGCTGGAATCCTACACACATAAGCGGCAGGCTATCCTGCAGGAAACATCCAGCACGGCAAGTTCCACTTGCAGAGGAGCCGATCACGGCAAAAGCATCCTCCCAGCAGCTGGATAACGCACCTCCTGCGCGACGCCGGTGCAGTTCTGGAAGCAGCACAGCGGCAGCCACTTACCGGTCACGTCGCAGAAGGGCGCCACAGTGCCACTGCGGTCCAACACCGGGATGTCCGACGCGCCAAACAGCGTGCCTGTGGATGATATATGAACGGCAACACTCATACTATTGAAGTCTAGATGATTTTGGAGTGATCTCAGCAGAAATCGAACATTGCATTCGATGCAGATGAAATTCCAATGCAGCTGGTTGGTCAATTTGTTTGTCTGTCTTTGGCATCTGGGTGTCTGAGAACTATTGCAATAGCGGTCGCAGTTGCAGCAAACACGCCGGCAAAACCAAGCTGTGAAGGCAATGGCAGGCAGAGTAGCGTAAGCCAGCTATTCCGCTATTGATATTGGGTCTGATGGGCAAATTGTGACACTCGCACCGCTGGTGCCCAGGGACACGACCCACACGCCGCCGGCGACGGCGCCCGATCCCAGTGCGCTGGCCGCGTTGTCTCCTGCGCCTGCGCCCAACAGATTTCTCCCAAGTCAGCGCGCTGCGGTGCCGCGGTGCTGCAGGCCCCTGATGCGGCGGCAAATGGGCAAGCATCCTATGCAATGCCTCGCATTGATCTGCATGCCTTGTATTGGTCTTGTTACTATCATGAATGCAAGCGAGCGCGCCTGGGCCTACGATGACATCGGTGCCCAGCCCAAGGTCCGCCGCTGCGGCCTCTGTCAGCGTGCCGACGACCTGCGGAGAAGGGACAAACGCCTCTGGAAGTTGCTGTGCCGATGGGCTGTTGATACGCTGATGTGCTGTTGCTGAGTTCCCTCTGGTTCTCTGGTGGCACAGACAAACCACACTGGGCATTGCACACGGCAAACAAATGGTGCTGCAGTGCCGCACCTCGTCCGCGCCGATAAGCTCCGGGAAGCACTCGTGCAGCCGCTCGTCAATGTGCGCCATGTGCTCCCTCGAGAAGGTGCGGCTGTGCACGTCAAAGACACCTGCAGCGGCAGCAGTTTAGGCTCAAACGCCTAGTTTCATGGACGTCTCGCATTCCAGCATCCAGCAATGAGATGCCGCTTTGCCATTCCGCATCCACACACCTGTGCCGCTCGCATCGCTGCACTCCATGCACAGCCGCCCCGTCAGGTAGAAATTGACGTAGTCGTGGGGCTGCGTAGCACCAGGTGATAGAGTCAGGTTCCCATGGTATGGTTGCGACCTGGCAGCACGTGTGCAACATTCCGAAATAGGCAGTTGACATTGTTAACCCACCAGCAGGACGTGCCGCAGCCGCGCGAAATTCTGTGGCTCCTTGCGTTTGAGCCACAGGATCTTGGAAGCGGTGAACCCCGGCACGAGCGTGTAGTCAAACTTCTGCGACAGCTCCTGGGCCTCAGCGGCGCTCTCCACGTCGCACCACAGCTTAGCTGGCCTGATTACCTGACGGCGTGAGGCACGGGACACCATCATGGTGGTAATTACAGTGCATCTGGGCGTGCTGTTTCTGCACGCAGGGCTTGACACCATGGCAAACCCGAAAACCCATGGCTGGCGACCGCATTGGCGGCGTGTCGCGGCACCTGAGACGCCTCTTGCTTTGTCTCCGCCATGCCCACTACTCCACATGCGAAATTTGAGGAAACATAGGCTTACTAGACATGCAATCCTGTGCTTGCCTGCTGCTGCTCGTCCAGGGCGACCAGGCCATGCTGTTGACCGCTCACCGCGACGCCCCGCACGCAAGCGCTGTCTACGGACTGCAGTGCGTGCCGAGTGGCTGCCTTGACGCCCGCGATCCACTCGGCCGGATCCTGTTCGGCCCTTCCAGGAGCTGTTGGATCGACAGTCAGGGGCAAGAAGAGGTGCTGCCCGCGCGCCACTATGGTATTTGAATCTGCATCGAGCACTATCGCCTTTGCTGCCGATGTGGACACATCAAGGCCGATGTACAGGTTCTGAGCCATCAGATTTGAACGTGTGGCGGTTTGTCCTGAACTATTATCGAGACGTGATGTGCGACAAGTGATCTGGTCTGACTGCCAAGGGCAGAACGGCGAATTTTGCAGTAAGGCTGCACAACCCCTCCAAAGCTTGGAATTTCAGGATTGATAACTGTTCGTGCACATGTAACACTGACAACACTGCAACTGCAACTTTGTTCGCGCAAACATGCGCGATGAACCCTGCTTCATGTTGGCGTCATTATTCGATTTGTGTTGCAAAAGACACCGAAAATCACACATCGTCTCGTTCGCCAGAGGACATCGAACCCGTCTCCAGCGCATTCTCGGGGACATTTGTTGGCAATCCATCTTGCGCACTCATTTTTACCTGCAGCTTGCCCGTACGTAGCCTCGCCACAGACTTGCTCCTTCTCAGAGCAGACTCAGCCTTTTCTGGAGGTCCTTGCGGGAGAGTGCTGATTCCTATCTCAATTGCATCATACGCTGAGCAGCTGAGACTTGCGCCTCCGCAGCATCTTGCAATTGCACCACCGCACTGCTTACTCATCACAGCTCTGATAGAATGCGGCACGGCTGATTGGTGAAGCGGGCAGTGCGGGCCATGGCGCATGTGGCGCCTGGCCGCGGCGTCATCTCACTCCAAAATATCTGCCTCTCGGCGCTTGTGGCGGCCAAGAGCTTGCTCGGTAAAGCTTAGAAATAGCCAGCTGCATTTATTCATCTCCAACTTTGCCCCTCCACCCAAAGCCTGCTTGCACCACATGGACGTGGTGTGCACAGTGTCAATGCTACATGCTCAGGGGTGCAGCTCACGGCAACATGCGGACGAACCGGCACAGAGAGTGCCGATCTTGTGGTCACGCACGCAGGTGACATCGGAGACGTGCCAGCGGAGCTTCTCGGGCCGGTGCTGAGCCAGTGCACTGCGCAGCAGCTGGCGGCCATCGAGGACGAAACAAGGTTAATTGGTGTCGCTGTTTTGGCGGCCTTGCACAGTCACTATCTCCCCGCTCTTCTCTCAGCCTGTCTTGCTTCTGCAGGGCTGGCGGCCGGGACATTGGCGCGGACTTGCAGCCGCACTGGCACCGCCTGCTGGTCGAAAAGTTCGGAGCGGCCAGCTGTTTGGGGGACAGCCACAGCGGCAGCAGCGGCGACGGCGATGGCAGCATCGCTGGCGGCGACGGCGCATGGCGGGCGGCGTACGATGCCAAAGAGCGGGAGCGGGCCGAGAAGGAGCAGCGCATCAGGGAGAAATGCCAGCGCATGTTTGAGCAGGAGCGTACTGCGAAGCAGCAGCGGTGCACCCAGGTGAGAGTGCCTCCTGTCACCACATGCTGCCATCTGGATTGCATTGTGACACCTGCGCAACCGCGTGGACACATGGGCACAGCTGAAGCCTCTCTACCCTGCGCTTTGGCGTGAGCGTTCTTCCAGAGCGTTTTTGTCCAAACCTGCAGGTCATTGCCATCCAGCCAGGCAGGAACAAGATGGGCAGGTCGGTGGTGCAGCCCGGCAGCCGGCGCACGGGGCCGCCCGTCGGGCCACCCTCGATCAGGCACTCCATCCTGAAGAAGCTGGGCTTCTCCGCCCTGGGGCCCGCTGCCGCCAAAACCCAGTCAGCGGCGTGCCGGCCGGCGGCGGCGCCAAGCCGCATGGCAGGCGCCCGGTGACGTGCACTTGGAGAGGCGGACAAGTGGCATCGCTGCACGGCGAAGATGACTGAGCAAGTGTGACCGGAACTGTGACATCATATCTTTGTATCTTGATACGAGCGTTTGTGCGCCGCAAGGCAAGTGCAGCGAACTGTACTTAATACCGCCCAAGACAATTGTGGCGACACTGATGTGCTGACGACAAGCTTGTTTTCCTCCTGTAAGCTTGTGACCCGCCGACCTCCGCCGGCAGCAACTGTCCCTCCACTAATTTGTACCGGACAGATGCTAATGAATTCCGAAAGACCGAAATCGACTAGTGCAAAGCCCTTCACTTGTCATGCTGCGAGACTCTAGCCATGGACGCAGAGCCGCCGGAGTAAAGGTGATCGAGGCGAGGCTCGCTCGGTCTCTTTCCGGGCCGCTCCTAGCAACGCCGTTCTTGCTCCTGTTCGTGGGGAGGTGCAGCACAAGGGGATCACCATGGCGCTCACTCAGCGCGAGGCGGTGAGGCCCCGTTCGCTGGATGCACACCTTCTGACGCTCGCCTGCTGGGCGGCGCAGCGCGGCAAACGGCCGGGCCGGGGTCGTACAGGTCTGTAATATTCGCCGCTTTGCTTCTGCAGGACATCCAGCTGCTGCTGGCGGCGCAGTGCCACCTCGGCACCAAGAACTGCGACTTCCAGATGGAGCGCTACGTTTACAAACGCCGCAACGACGGCATCTACATCATCAACCTGGGCAAGACCTGGGAGAAGCTGCAGCTGGCGGCCCGCGTGATCGTGGCCATCGAGAACGCCGGCGACATCGTGGTGCAGTCCGCGCGGCCCTACGGCCAGCGCGCCATCCTCAAGTTTGCGCACTACACCGGCGCCAAGGCCCTGTCCGGCCGCCACACCCCGGGTGAGCCATGTGCATTGACAACTGCATTCTCTGCTTGCAGCATTGTTTCGCTGGGCAACGCGTAAACAATCGGCTGGAGGCAGACCCGGCCGCGGAAGCAGGAAGGAGCAGTGGGAGGCTGCCAGCCGCTGGAGCTCCTGCTGGTCGCCGCGTGGAGCCTCAGCTGGGGTGGCAGGCACAGAGTGCAGTATGCAAGATGTCAGCAGCATCTGGAGGTAGCAGCGCTCAGCATGCAGCAGGCGGCGGCAGGCGCCGCAGCGGCTCCAGCAGCCAGCACATATCTGGCCGCGCCCACAGCAGCAGCACGCACAGCAGTGCTTCATGCACATGTCAGCAGCGTCTGGGGCTGCAGCTTTCGGTGGGCAGCAGGCGGCAGGCGAACATGGCCCCAACAGCCCAGTGCACTTTTGGGCAGCGCTCACAGCATTTGCAGCTGCCATTTTGGCAACGAAGCTGGGACTGCAGCAGCAGCAGCCGCAGCCCTAGCACGAGCTTTGCGATGGGAGCAGTAAGACAGCAAGCCGGGCAATAGCACTGGCAGGCGGCCTCAGTCACCCAACTACCATGCTGGGGGCCGGCAGCGCTCTCTGGCTCTGCTTCCGGAGAACCCAGGCATGGCTGGCCGATTCCTCGACTTCCTCAAGGCCAAATCCTGCATTTAAACCCGTCAGCAAAACCGTCACCCCGTGTGCGCCGCGCGCAGGTACCTTCACCAACCAGATTCAGAAGGCCTTCGAGGAGCCGCGGCTGCTCATCCTGACGGACCCGCGCACGGACCACCAGCCGATTCGCGAGTCCGCGTACGTCAACATCCCCACCATCGCCTTCTGCGACACCGACTCCCCGCTGCCGCACGTGGACATCGCCATCCCCGCTAACAACAAGGGCAAGCACTCCATCGGCGTGCTGTACTACCTGCTCGCGCGCATGGTGCTCCAGGTGAGAAACTTGAATCCTGTTGCAACCCCAAGCCTTGTGTTGCTCACAAACTGCGTGCAGACGTGCGCGCCCGCTTTGCACTGGGGATGACGATGTGCACCTGGCATCGCTCCCATGGTCCCAAACGTATGCCCAGCAGCTCTTTGCAGTGACGCCTGCACTTAAAATTACTCTGCCCAGGTTATTGGTTGCCAATATGCACGGTGTCCATTGCCATGCACTGTACTGTGCCCCTCATGACACCCAGGTGGCCGACGGTTGCTGATGGTCGCTAATGTACTGACGTGCATCATCTCCCTTTCTTCTGCAGATGCGCGGCACAATCAGCCCGGCCAACCCGTGGGACGTGATGGTGGACCTGTTCTTCTACCGCGAGCCGGAGGAGGCCAAGGAGGAGGAGGAGCCCGAGGCGGTCACCTACCCCACCGACAACGCCGGCTACACCGCCGGCTCCGCCCTGCCCGCCCCCGGTATGTTCCTGAGCTGTCAGCCTGACCAACAAAAGCTGCCTTAAAAGACTTGAAGGCCGCCACCTACCCCACCGACAACGCCGGCTACACCGCCGGCTCCGCCCTGCCCGCCCCCGGTATGTTCCTGAGCTGTCAGCCTGACCAACAAAAGCTGCCTTAGAAGACTTGAAGGCTGCCACCTACCCCACCGACAACGTCGGCTACACCGCCGGCTCCGCCCTGCCCGCCCCCGGTATGTTCCTGAGCTGTCAGCCTGACCAACAAAAGCTGCCTTAGAAGACTTGAAGGCGGCCACCTACCCCACCGACAACGCCGGCTACACCGCCGGCTCCGCCCTGCCTGGCCCCCGTAGGGTTATGTGCCTCTGGTCTGGCAGACGAAAGCTGCATGGACTGGTTGATCTGGACTCCAGTCACACTGCCACAGTGGCAGCCTGCTCGGCCCCAGTGCTAGCCGACATGGCCACGGGCCAAAGCAGGAACATCTTGCACAAAACTCTGCAAGTTACTTGACACTGATGAGCGCCAGCGGTGAGGACAGCCGGGAGATGTCTGCCGATAGGCGCCCTGAGCTGATAGGCTATTACTGGGGCGCAGCGGCCTGTCTCATGTAGTCCTGTGGACTCGATCGTCGTGAAGCTCATGTTGACGATGTGCTTCACTGCAGACGCCTCTGCAGGCCAGTGGGACGCTGCCTCCGGCTTCGACGCCGCGCCGGCGCCGGTCGCCGCCGAGGCTGGCGAGTGGGGTGCTGCGCCCGCGCCCGCCGGCTTCGACGCCGCGCCCGCACCCACCCCCTACCAGGAGGGCCAGCAGCAGTTCCAGGTGAGATGCAGCATTTAGCTTCAGACGCCGCCGTGCTTTCAACCTTCTTGTCACCAAGGATGCTTGCCAGAGTGCCAGTCTGGAAGGCAGGTGAAGACAGCGTTCACCATGCACATGCCACTGGAATGCAGCTTGTGTCTGAGACACTTGATGTTGACAAACCTCATGTTCCATTGACACACAGGCGACGCCCGCGGGCGACTACACCTCTGCGCCCGCGCCTGCCGCCGGCTACTGAGCAGCCGCCCCCACCCTGTGAAGGGCTGGGCGCAGCGCTCGCTCCTGAGCCTGCTGCAGCCGCGTGGCGCTGGCTGCTTCAACTGCCCGCGCTCAGCCGCCGTGCCCCCAGCCCGCAGATAGAGCCATCTTTTTCAGGGGCGAGGCTCGGGGCGGTGTGCCCCGGCGCTGCGTTCGCCCGGTGCTGCGTGAGGATGTGGTTCGCCCGCACTACGCTCGTGCCGGGAGGACGCCTTGACAGGCGCTGGGCATCAACCCCAGCTTGAAACCCAATTGACCGACAGACGCCGCCACAGATCGGATGAAAGCAGGATTGTGATGCCAGAATAGCGTGCTCGTGCGTTTGCTTGGTGTGTGCATGATGGCTGTCAGCCACTGTAAACACGACTGGACGTTTCACTGAAGGAATGTGTAACTGCTTAGAACTCAGCCCAGAAGCTTTAAAATCTCGACGGATATGCTCCCCTCCCTTACCCCGCATTTCCAGACCCACACCCGGTCTTCCTCAGCTTGACGCGTCAAACGCTCCACCTGCTTGAACCTTGTTGGTTAGCCCTCAAGGAACCGTTCCGCCAACTTGGGCTCGGCTCGGATGAGTTCCCGGATCTCATTTTCGACCGCCTGGACGTCCTTGATGAGCATCTCCTTGTTCTTCGCCAACTCCGCCTGCTGATGCCCGGCGGCGGTGTGCGTCTCCTGCAGCGCCTTCTGCAGCTCCGACTTGGGTCTCAAGAAGTACCTGCAAGCACGAAAGGACAGCATTCAATCGCATGCACGAATGCCACTCTCCGCCCGCCCGCTCAATCCGCTCATTTGCGAAGCCGCGCTCCCGGCATCCGCATCCGCAGGCAAGACTGTGACTGAGTCACACATTCTTCAGGCCAGCAGCTTCGTGCGACTTACGCTCGGCCGACGCTCTCGTAGCACTTCACCGCCTCCTCGAGCTGCTGCAGCTCCCGCAGCGTGAGCTGCGACCGCTTTGACGTCGTCTCCGCCAGCCGAGACTGCTGCGTCACCTGTCGCACATGCCGCAGCACTGTTACTGCATCCACATGGTGGCTGATCTGTGGAGCTGTTGCATCCACCAACGGTTTGCAAGGGGCACCAGCTGGCATGGCATGCAGCTTCAGTGCGCCGATGCGGCGGCGCCGAAGGCGCACGCGCACCTGTTTGAGCATGTTTGTCTGCTGCACCAGCTTCTGCTGCAGCTCCTGGAACGCAGGCTCGCCCATGCTGACAGGGTGCGCTCGCTTCTGAAGACCGCTCTTGGGCACTAGCTCAACTCAGCGGGTGCGCGAACGGTGGGTCACTGAAAGTGCTCGACGAGCTCGAACTTCACGGTCGCGTGTCGATCCACTGTGTGTAACCTTTGTGGAATCTTGTGCTTGAACCTCAGGCTGATGCAGTTGTCGCACTGAGTAGGCTGCGTGAGAGCGCCATTTCAGCATGCACAGCAAATTCAGCAGGGGACTCCCGACACGACACGACGAATCCAGCCTACTGCTTGCTGCCACTTCGGTTTCCGATCTACATTTGCAACCTCCATCACGAGCGAGAGGACCGCTGCCTTGGCGGATCCGTCTGCGTCTGCTGGCCGGCTGCTCCAATTAGAAACGAGGCAATGCCCTATTTGGAAGCTTGAGAACCGTGCGGAAATCATCGAGGCTCATCGGCAGCGAACCAATCGATCGCTCTTGTGTATCTGTATCGCTGGGCACGTTCTAGGCTGCCGGACCGGAGTTCTGAAAGCTGAAAGCTGAAAGCATGCTGAAAGCATCGACATCCCTGCAGAAACAACCGCGCTGCTGCGCGGGAGGGATAGTGCCTTCATCATAGCGTAGCGATCTTGAAAGTTTGCGCCAGCGCGTGATCACATCGCTAGCAAGCCTGCCGGGCCCTGCGGCGCTGCCAGCGACATCGAAGAAGCATGACTGCAAACACGCTCGGCGATCGGCTGATGCGCACCCAGGAGGCGGAGCTGGGGCAGTGCTCGCTGGAGGGCACCCGCTACGGCCGCCTCAACCAGGACTACACGGTGATCATCATGGCTGGTCCATGACATCCAAAACCCGCATCGCTAATCGTGTGGGCCGCCCACGGTGTTCAAACCCACATTGCTGATTGTTGTTGCTGTGATGGAGCCCTGAGCAGTCAATGTTGCCCCGTTGCGCAGGCCGTGCAGAATTTGCCTACAGCACCCGGTGCAGCGGATGCCGGTCAGGGCTTGGCGGCGGCGGTGCTTGACGGTGCGAACTCGCACACGGGACAGCAGCATGCAGGTCACGCATGCATTGCGCCTCCAACTTACAACGGCCCGCCCAGACGATGACGCGCGCATGACATCACAAGCGCATGACGTCACACATGGCGGCGACGGCACATGACGCCACGCACAGTTGCTGCTCAGTCTCTCTGTTGAGGCCGCGTGCTGTCTTGTCTCAGGGCACGGCATGCTCGGCGAGCGCGCAGCGGAGACTGCATGCGGCGTCCTGTTGGAGCAGCTGGCCAAGAAGCTGCCGAGCGCTGACGTGACAGATGCAGAGGCCCTGCAGCGGTGCAATCCTGTCAAAAACCCTCCAATTTCCTCTCAACCTGAAGCAAGATACTCCACTCCAACAGCAGATATGTTCGCCGCATGTTGTGCCCAACGAGATCCAATATTACAAGTTAAATGCAGGCGCGATGACCCTTGCTGTATTGACATGCATGTAAGACGTATACTAAATGGTAGTATGCATAGCATGTTATTTCGCGGATGCAGGGTGATGGTAAAGGCGTTCAAGGCGGCGCACGAGGCGGCGCTGGCGCTGTACCGCGCGCCGCAGGAGACCTACACCTACCCCCGGGGCTCCAGGTGCATCTTTGCACCATTAGCTCTCGAACGTATCATCACTTGCTTGTGCCGCTGCAGCTGACAAGCCTGCCGATCAGCTCCTCGAAACCAACTCCTGTTAAGGGACGAGTTCAAGCCCCCGCTGTCTTGCGTCGTGCAGGATGCAGGAGCAGTACTCGCTCACATACACGGAGGGACTGCCAATGTACAAGCCGGCAAGCGGTGCCAGCGAGCGGCTGCTGGAATTCGGCACCACCTGCACGGTCGCGCTGCTGCGGGCCGGCGGGCTGCTGCTGGGCAACGTTGGCGACAGCGGCGCCGTGCTGGGCAGGTGCGGCCGGTGCCGCCTTTATTGCGTAACATGCCCCGTTCACTGTTTGAGACACATAGGGTCTGGTGACCTGGTCTCAGCATTGTGGGCGGGTGTAAGATGGCATGGTGCAGGCATCAGGTTTCCCATGACACTGCCTGCATGCTGCATGCTGCAGCGCCTCTTGTATTCCATCACAGCCACACCAATGATAAAACCATGTTTGATGACATCTTCGGTATTCCTCCAATGAACCTGCTGGTAAGTGAACTTTCTATACCAGAACATTCCGAAACGTGACAAGTCCAAGCCTTGCTCTGTGGGCTGCAGCCGGGGCAAGGACGGCTCAATCAGCGGCGAGGAGCTCACCGTCCGGCACTGGGTGCGCGTTTCAGCCGCCACACTGAACGCGACGCCAGTCGTCGAACGTCTTTCGAGCGCACGCCTGACCTGTCCGGCCACACTGCGGATGCCTGTGCTCAGACCAAGTCTGCGGGTGCCTCTGATCAAAGTGCGGACGTGTGCGCTCAGGCGCAACCCCAAGTGCATGGTCAGGTGATTTCAATCATAAAGCCGCACTGTGCATGCCATGCACTTGATACACTCTGCTGTAGTTTGTACTGCTTGGTGCAAACCCTACTGCACACCGGCAGGGGCTGGACGAGGAGGAGGCAGAGCACAGCAACTCGGCCAAGGGCGGCCGCCTCCAGGATCAGTTCATCGGGATTTCAATTGATTAGGTTAGTGCAAAACCCTACTGCTTACTGGCAGGGGCTGAACGAGGAGGAGGCAGAGCGCATCAACTCGTCCAAGGGGGGGCGCGTGGAGATCCTGGAGCAGGACGGCTACATCTCCGTTGCCGCCGGTCGCTTCAAGGGCTACCAGGTGAGGCAGCGCTGCTGGTTGTTTCTGATGGGGTACTAATGTATGTAATTTGAACCAGGCATGGACGGCTACATCTCCGTCGTCGCCGGCCACTTCAAGGGCTACCAGGTGGGAGGGCGCCGCCTGTCTCTTCTTGAATATCGTGTGAAGAACGGACTGCGCACTGATCATGCCAAGGCGTGCACTGGTTTGGCGCGCATTTGTTGGAGTAGATTGCAGCCAGGGCAAAGCCAGCCGGCACGTCGATGCGGCTCCTGCAGCTGTTCGTACTCTAGTGCATCATCGTGAGGAGGACCTTAGCATCATCCCGTAGGACTTTGCCCTGAAACCTTTGATTTCACCTGCAGCTGTCGATGACGCGGGCGCTGGGGCACAATATGCTGGCAGACTTTGGCGTCATCCCGACGCCGTCGGTCGTGCAGCGGCAGCTCAGCCCGGCAGACGTCTGCCTCATCGTCGCCTCTGACGGTGACTGTGCTGTGCTTCCTCGCCTGATGCACACGATCTCAGCTCCTTGTACATGATTGATCGCGTCATGCTGAGCCGCTGTACACTCGACAGGCGTCTAATGTCCTGTGTCTTACAACCTTCTGGCGCCCCGCATGCCCGTGCTCTTTGCTGCATGATGTGAATCTGCTCTGTGCTAAATAATGCAGGCGTCTGGGACGTTTTTGGTCCGAATGAAGCCGTGGAGCTGGTGATGGAAGTCGCCGAGCGCGGCAACAGCGCCTTGACGGCCGCCGAGCAGCTGTGCCGGGAGGCGATCGACCGGGCCATTGACAGCGAGGACGGCGAAGCAGACAACACGTCGGCCGTCGTCGTCATCTTCCGGCCGCCGCAATAGCGCTGTCCTCCTTTCGCGGCAGGCTGGACTACACGTCGGCTGTCGTCGCCATTTTCCAGCTGTCCCGATAGATGTTATGCATCGTACAGGGCGCCATATCGTTTTGCGGCGATTTGGCGGTCGGGGCGCGTTGGGGTAATTCTTGGCAAGAAAGTTTGCTCGTTCAGGAGTGTGGGGATTGTATTCAGCTGGGGTGCAGAGGGTGGATTTGACAATCGCTTGTGATCTTTGAGGAACGCAGGCTGTCAATCTGTTTTTGGGTGGTCGAGAGCAGCTTTTGTTCTTGGCTGCGACAGCGGGCTTGGATGCTTGAGGGGCAGCAATTGGGGTGCAATGGCCAGCAAGTCGTGTCGAATCGCTCAAAAGCGCTCGCGTCTAGGAATTGTATCTGTCTGGAGACATTTTGACCAGCCGCGGCCGGTTGGTGGCTTGGTTAATGTGAAGGTCATAGCCGGCTTCTTGCAAGACGTCGCTGGCAGCAACGCCCTGCGCCTGCAGAGCCTCTATGGTCTTCTTCACCGCCGCGTTTGCACTCAGGTTGCGTACGCCCCACAGCGCCCACTCCTTGACCAGGGGATTGGCCTCGTCGATCTGCGCTTGCAGTAATGCGCCAGTCAGTCGTCCAAGGACTGCCCAACTGAGCGGCGTTTGCCAGAGGCATACTGGGGCTGCAATGTTGCACTCTCACTGCAACACAAGACGATGCACGCACAGCTTGACAGTAATTTACCTGGCACTGGTCCAGCAGGAGCTCCACGCCGCCGCTGCGGCTGATCTGCTCCTGCACCGGCGGCCGCCCAAACGCGGCATTCGCCAGCACTGCATGTCAGCACAAAAGTTGTGGGCAGCACAGTCTGCCTGCTGCATGAACGCACGGCCTGGTGTACTGAAATTGCAGAGGTCGCACTCCAGCGCGGCCTTCGATCGGTTTGGGGACAGACAACTGTCGTGCTGCTGTGCAAATACCTAAAGCGGCCAACACCAAAGCGGCCAACACCAATGCGGCCAACACCAAAATTCACCTGCCACCAGGTCGCTGCGGTAGCCCTGGTACGGAAGCGCCGATGGCAGCGACGGCGGCGGCACGCCGGCGGGCGGCGCCGCCGGCGGCGCCCCGGCGGAGGGCTTTGTAATGGGCGGCAGCGCCCACAGCGCGCCCAGCAGCAGGCCCATCAAACCCTGCTGGCACAGCGCCCAGGTGACGTCCAGCTCCGTGCCGAGGCCGTCACGGGGGTCGATGCCGCTCAGGTCTCGCACCACCTGCAGCAAAACCCTTATATGTACATATACATGTAAATGTATTCATAGTTGTATGCAGCAAAAGCTGGCTCAGAAAAAATTTGGCTGGAGGGTTGCAGATGTGTCCTCTCGGGTCTTGCATGGGCAGAGGCAGCTTCCGATCAAAGCTGTGCCTGATGGTGGATCATGAGCAAGCAGACTCCTCCGCCTCTGTATGGTTCCAGCAGCAGCTAGTATATATGCCGATGGTCCTTTCCCCTACCTTTAGCACAGCGTCCAGGTGATTGGCGTGCGCCTGCGCGGCGCCTTGCGCGTCTTTGTCTGCAGCTGTGAGAGCGGCAGCGGCTGCGGCGGCGGCTGCGCGGGTCAGCAGCTCCATCAGCACAGCCGCTAGCTGCGCAGCCTGTGCAAGAAAAGCGCCACGTCAGGTTCCGGCAAGCCTTCTGGGCAACTTGCCCACCATGCCTCCACATCACGCCATGCCCCACGTTCACACAGTTCCTCTGCATGCGTCCTGCAGCAGTGCCGTCCAGTTGCCAGCCAGCGGCTCTGCCGTCTGCATTGCAACCACAGAGGGTGTCGGCAGCGCACCGCAGCGGGTGACGACATCGTCAGATCGTCCCGGGACTCTAGCTCCTCGCAGATGAGGTGCAGCTGTAGTGCCTGCGCCTCGGCCGGCAGCCCATCCCGCACCTGCTTTGGGGCATGGGCAGAATACTGTGAAAGCATCATGACGTGATGATGACTGCCATGAGTGTGTGAAGCGAAGTAGATGCCGCTAGCTGTCCGGGTCGTTCTGCGCCGTTCTCACGTGCGCGGCACAGTGTTATCACGATTGTGCCTTCAGCGCATGTGGCGCTTTGCATGACAGTGATGATGGACAGATCTACGAGCTTCAGGGTTGACAGCTATTGGGTTGAGAGGCTTTAGGGGCGCACCGCAGCGAGTTGGCCGCCAACAATGCACGCCTCCACCAGCAGCTGCTGCAGCCACAGGCGCGACTGGCCCTGTGGGCGCGGGATGGCAAGTGTCAAATGGAAAGGCAGTGGCCGCAGCGGCATGGCACCATCCGGCAGTAGGGATGCCAATGCATGCTTGTTGCATGCGCTCAATGACGCAACGGTTTATAGGATCATCCGAACATGCATGCAGATGCATGCAGGTCCTGGGTAAAATCCCACCTCGGGCGCGTGAATGAGCAGGGACTGCATCAGCCGTGCGCCAGCGGGCGACACGAGGTCCTGTTGCGCGTTGTCCGCGGCGACCACGCAGCGATACATGACGCACCCTGCCAGCTCGTGCAGCTCTGCGGCCGCGACGGTTTCAGTTTTGTGTCACGTTGAAAAGGTGCAATCACAGGACCGTACGCAAGGGATGTGCGAGATGTCGTCAGAATGATCTCTATAGACGACAGTGCTGACGTCGGTGCACAGCTAGGTGTGCACACCCGGATGGCAGCTGGCTATGGACGTCAACGCCGCTGGGAACAGCGCCTCCCAGATGGTGGCCGCGGCCGCCGGGCTGCCCGTCACAAAATTGGCCAGCGCCTGCATGTTGGCCTTCAGAAGCTGTCCCTCCCCTGCAGCGTGCCAGACAAATACCTTTTCGGGGTTTCTGCAGGTGCTACTGGATCACTTTAGGAGAGGTGCATGCATGTATTCAGATCCTGCGCCGTCACTGCTGCAGCAGATCAGCGGCGCACCAGGGGGAGACATAAGCAAAGCGCATGCCGATGCAATCAGCACTTCAGCTGCGCCCGCCCGCGACAGCTGCTTGACGGCCGCCTCGCCGACGGCGCACAGGTTGCGCACGATGCGCAGTGTCTGCAGCAGGCTGTTTTGCTGCTCCGGCGTCAGCGCGGCTGCGCCCTGCCCGCCTGCCGTCATGCTGCCGACATGCTGCGACAGCAGCGCCGTCATACGCTCCGGAACGTGCTTGTCAATGAGCTGCTGCGCCACAGCCGGACTGCTGCTGTCGGTGGTCAGCTGCTGAAGCTGGCTTTTCGACATGGCTGCCAGGCCAGGCATGACGCAGACGGCAACAGGTGCGGCGCTCCAGGGAACGCCTTTCCCACAACCGTAAGATTCAATTAGCAGCTCTCGTGAATCATTATTGTGGTAGAGTTCTGGCTGTACCTCGTCATGCGTGGCCAACACTTCGACACCATTTTCACATGCATGCTTCGGCTTGCGCCTCGAGCGTGCTCCTCAGTTGTCGTTATACAAAGTAGATTCCAATCAGACCTGCGATACTACTTCGATTGTAATCTACTCTGCTGTCATTACACGCATCGGTGCGCCTGGCTGGCGGCAGCTTCACAGCACAGATCACTTTGGATCTTGCCTGAATATCTGTGAGCGAAGCTCGCACACCGTAAATAGCGAGCCTCGTCCCGCTTTGACACAGAAGTGCAACGATGAATTTCATGCGCAAGAAGAAGGAGGTCGGGCTGATCGGCAAGATCACCCGGGTGCGCTGCCGCACTGCATGGCAAGCGCACCGGCGATGCAACCTGGTTATGTTTGTTCGGGCGCGAATGGCACGACACAAGTCTGATGTTTTCCTGGCGCAGGTGGGACCCTACTCCGTGAGGGTTGATGCACTGCTGGCGGAGGGCGGCTTTGCCTCAGTCTACCGCGTGCAGGATGCCACCACCCAGAAGGCGCCACTCCAGCCCTGAGCAGCCCTACACGTCTGCTGCTGAAGACCGCAACGCTCTTGCAATTTCACGCCTGCTTGTTATGGCTGAGCCTCATGCAGCCTGCGGTCGGCCCATCGCCTGCTGCAGCGTCACCCGCCACCGGCCAGCTCTTCTGAAAAAGTATGAGCAAACAAGGATAGCCGTGATGTCGCCTGCGCAGATGCTGGCGCTGAAGCACGCGCGGCTGGGTGGGCACAGCGAGGCGGTGGCGCACGTCAAGAAGGAGGTGGCGATAATGAAGGCGCTGCGCGGCAGCCCCAACATCCTGACGCTGCGATCCGTCGCCTTCTCCGGCCCCACCGACCAGGAGAGTGTCTGGGTACCGCTTGCGTGCTAGTTGTCTGCCGGCAACTTCTGCTCTAATACAAATCTTGCACATCCTGACGCTGCGGCCTGTCGCCTTCTCCGGCCCACCGACCAGGTGAACTTCTGTGAGACGCATCAGCGTTGCCTATTTCGGGCCTGACAGTGTCACCGTGCAATGTGTGCAGTGAAGAGCCGCCTCAGGTGTCAGCATTGATTCGTTTCGCTGCGCCGGCTGATGCCGTTTTCACCTGTGTCATTTGCAACACTGCTTGAGATGCAACAATCAGCATCTGAAAATTCACGGGTGGCTGTCTTTGAGCTGCTGCACAAGGTTGCACTGCCTAGTCCGATTCGCATATGGGTTTCGCATACACAAGCCAGTAAAAGCACACGAGCCAGTAGAAGGTGCAGCCACTGCTGGACCGCGGCACAGAACCATTCTTTGAACCTGGCAGCACGGCCTTCCCGTGCTTAACTGGATACAGAGAGCATGCAGAAACTGATAGGACGGTTGCAGCAATTGCGGCCAGGTCAACACATAGGGTTTCAGCTGTCTGCCTTGTTTGCTGCCAGAGACTACGAGGAACCGGTTTCGGGAGGTTCACGCTGCCGCAGGAATCTGAGGCGTTCCTGCTGATGGACCTGTGCGATGGTATGCTGGTGGATGTGCTAGAGGCGGCACACATGACTTTTGCTTTACATCTGCTTGACATATTCTGCAGGAGTCTGAGGCGTTCCTGCTGATGGACCTGTGCGATGGAACGCTGGTGGATGTGCTGGAGGCGGCACAGGGCACGCTGCCCGACAAGGCGGTGCTCAAAATCTTCGCGGACGTGTGCACCGGCGTCCAGGCGATGCACAGCCAGGCGCCGCCGATCGCGCACAGGTGCCGGTGCTTGCGGACGATATGTCTCCCTGCTGCTGCGCACACGCAGGCTGTACCTCGTGCTCGTGGCAGGTCCAGCCCAGCGTGCATGGCAGCACAGCAAGGGCAGCACAGCACAGCCTCGCGCCAATCAATGTCACTACTGAGGTCTTTCTGACCCTAAATAGTCTTTCTGAGTGAATTCCTGTGGTCACTGTGCTGTGCTCAAAACGCGGCAGGGACCTCAAGGCGGAGAACGTGATGCTGCACGCCAGCGGCGACTGGCTGCTGTGCGACTTTGGCAGCGCCACCAACAGCACCCTCGCCTCGCCTAGCCCCGACGCCATGGGCATGGCCGAGGTGCGCCAAGTTGCATTTTGGCTGCAGAATTCGTTGTGAACAGATGAGTAAGCCACGCTCAGCTCGCCCGGCCCCGACGCCGTGGGCGCGGCCGAGGTGGGCTGCCCACATGTGCATGCGACTCCTCTCCGCAGGGCCTTGCTGTGCACGACAAGCATTGCTGATCGCGGGGGCCACACATGCTGCGCAAACGCTGTCGTCTCTGCATCTACCGACAGAGGCGCGATCGGCGCTTGGCCTCAGGCTCTGTCGCACTTGTGGACTCAAGACTTCAATGGGCTCGGAGCGTACAGTGGTGCACTTGCTGCAGGACGACATCCGGAGGCACACTACGCCGTCGCACCGCGCCCCAGAGATGTACGACCTGTACTCCAGGGTGCCCATCGACCACCGCGTGGACCTCTGGGTGAGTCGCAGCTGCTGAGCTTTGAGTTCTTTACCAGAAAACTGTGGGTCTGGACAATCCTGGCATGTCGGCCTGTGTCCACGATGCTGCCATGCCGCACTGCCAGATGCCGGGGCCCTGCCTGCTCGGTTGCGCCTGCGGCAGGCGCAGGTGCACATTTGTGCTATTTCCATCAGCACAGAAACTCCATTGCGGATGCAGATATCCTTTGTCAATCTTGGCGCAGGCGCTGGGGTGCCTGCTGTACAACATGGCGTATGGGCAGCTGCCGTTTCCGACAGACGCCAAGCTGCAGATCCTAAACGGCGACTACGTGCTGCCGGACTCGCGCGGGTCGGCGATCGCCAACCTCATACGGGACCTGCTGCAGGTAGTTACCCTGTGAACACATCAACTTTTGCGCCATGCCTTTCGTCCTCATTTTTGACCTGCTGCGGGTACAGACAGGGAGCGAAACTGCGTTGCGCTGGTACATGCGCACATGCCTCCGCACGGCTCAGCCGCTGGGACCAAACTTACATCACGACACCGCTCAAACGACTGCAGCGTCGGTGTTCCAGTTACTCGAGTGGCAGCACTGTGGATGCATGAGGCACTGGCGGAATGCGGCGCAGGTGCACCCAGACGACCGACCTGACGTGGAGTCGCTGCTGCGGCGCGTCCACAAGGCGCTGCAGGGGGGGCAGGCCTCGGGGCCGCAGCCGCAGCCGCACTCGCCGCAGCCAGCCGCCGCGCCATCCACACCAGGTGAGCGCACAGTGACGAAGCTGCCATCCGACCGCGTGCCCGCTGCTGCTGTGCTGGCCCGTTGAAAGTGTTGTTTCTGAACCTCTGGCCCACAAATCGTGCATGTGCCTGTGGCTGCAGACGGGCGGCGGCAGTCGGACTCCAGGGCGATTCCGCAGCCGGCGCCCTTTGCGGCCTTCAGCCCGCCGCCGCAACAGGCGCGGCCAGCAGCGGCGACGCCGGCGCCCCATCTCGCCCCCTCCCCAACGCGCCAGTCCTCGGCTGCGTTCTCAGCGCCGCCCGCACCGGCGACCCGCAGCAGCGGCAGCGGCAGCGGCTCGATTCCTAAAACCCTACACGGGTCGGCGCCGCAGCGGTCGGCCAACCGGGAGCTGCCGCCGCAGGCGCCGCAGCCCACCCCGGAGCAGAAGCGGCTCGCCGGCGGCGGCCAGCAGTCTGGGGTGAGCAACCTAGCAAACTTGACAGAAGAAACTATTCGCCAGAAGGCTAGCAGGCTGAAGTGGTGTACGGACGTCGGAAAGTCAGACGTTCCGAAACAGAATGTCTGTTGTGGAAAGGGAAGTGAATTGCATACGACCGTTTTATGCCGCGGATATTCAACACTGCTTTGGCGGCAGCAGGGCGGCGACGCGGCGGCGCTGCGGGTGCAGCTGGCGGAGTCGCAGCGACACAACGCGACGCTGCGCGAGACCGTGCAGGAGCAGCAGGCACTCATACGGCAGCTCAAAGCGCAGCTGACGGCGCAGCCCGGCGGTGGCCGAGGCTCAGCAGACCAGGTGCGTGCTACGATGTAAGCTTCAACGTACGTTGATGTACGAAAGGCCGCTGCATTTGGCTGCCTCATTCCCAATGCTGCACACGCTACTGCACACGGCACGTGGAACCCCGAAAACTCGTGCCCGCATCACAGGGCACGAGCAACGGCAACTGGGTGGCCTTCGATCACGGCGCGGCGGCGCCGGCGGCAGTGCCTGAGGACGCGTTCGACAGGCTGTCGGCCGGATCGTCAAGGGACCCCTTGCCCGCGAGAGGCGGCCATAACCCGAGCAGCGATGCTTTTGGCAGCGGCGCCAGTGGCAATCCCGGCGACCTAGGGTTTGAGCGCAGCGCATTTGATGGCGCTCTTGCGAAACCAGGCGGCTCCTTCTGGCACTGATGCGCTGCCGGCAGAGGCGAGATCTCTCAACACCATGTGCTCACTTCTGGCTGAGATCGGGCTTGCATCGATGTGTCAGATGGTGATGTCATTCATGCTGCACTGGGCTGTCTGAAGTAAGCGAAGTCGGAGGCCTAGTTCAGTGGTACCCAGCTATCAAGGCTTAATGTACAGGGCGGTCTCTGAGCAAGGGGCGGCCTATCTGCGAAGGATTCCTGCGAAGGATTCCTGCGAAGGATTTTCGACCTGTAGAGACCTAGAAGCCTGGCCTCCAGAGTCGCAGGCAACAAAGCCGGCTACATAAGCCTGTCACATTGCTGTGCAAATTTGCGATCTACCTTTCATACCTCTAGACGCATCTACACCTCGAGACCATGCTGCAGCCTAGTCTGCTGCAGCGGAAACCGTGCATGCTGAGCTCTGCCCCCACCAAACTCTTATCTGCCGACGCTGCCTGAAGGTCCAAAATGTTCCTGATCTCGACGGGTGGCTACCTAAATGGTGCATGCGCTCAGCGGTTGGTGGAGCGCAGGGCATAGCGGCGGGGGCGGGAGTCTTCGGCGGCGCCCTCGGCGCCTGCCTCCTTGCCGTCGGCATTGCCTGCTACACGTGAATGTACAATAAATAAAGTTACTCAGGCGCAAGGGGCGGACACCACCAGGGCGTTCAAACCACAGAATGTGGGCTGGAGTCATGGTGAGTGGCACAGCACAAAGCAGCTAAGCGGCCGGCGGCAGCCGGCACCACACCCCGTCTCAAGCAAGCCGTGATCAGCAGTCTCAGACGCACGAAGCAAATCCAAAGCATGCAGCGCTCACCGGATTCCGTGTCCAGGTCGCCATCGTTCTCCTTTTCCGACGAAGGCGACGAGTTTGCCGCCGAAGCTGCCGCGTCTGCCGCCAACGAGGCCGCCTCCACGGCGGGGCTCGCAGGCGAGGCCGCGGCGGCTGGCGGGGACGCCGGCTGTGAGGCAGGCGATGCGGCGCACGGTGTCGCAGGCGACCTCGGCGCCGCGGGCGACGCCGGTGCGGCGTCGGGCGAAGTCGTCAACCCCATGGCCGACGCCAGCGCCACGGCAGGCGCCGCGGCGAGCCCCAGCGCCTGCATGGCGACCGAGGGCGAGCGCGGCGCGGGTGACGGCGCGCGCACGGCCGCCGGGCTGTATGGCATGCCCATCGGCGCCTGCACAGGCAGCACAACATGAAGTTGCTTCAGGGCTCGCATGCACAGAACATGCACATCGGACCGCAACATGCGAACGGCCGCCGGGCTGTAGGGCGTGCCCATTGGCGCCTGTCACACCAGCAAGAAACGAAAAGGACTGCTCCAGGGCTCTCCCATGGCAGAACTGTTTGTATGTCAATGCATGCCGAGTGAATCCAAGGAAGCCGGTGTCCAGCTGGGGAGCGACTTGAAGGAAACCTTGCAACAACCCTGATGACTCTTGAAAAACCCACCAGTCCCGACAGGTGCAGACCTTCAGATTGTGCAAGTGCTCAAATCCGCTGGGACCGAGGCGATGGCCGAGCCGGTTGCTTGCAGGGCAGGTGTGGGAATTCCAGAGAGCGGCGCTTCAGGTGGTCCGCCGGCGAGGACAAATGAGTGTTGGTTTCGTGACAAATGTTCATGATTGCTTACCTCTGTTGTCGCCCCGGCAACAGCCGAGCCGGCGTCCAGCGAGCGGCGCCTCAGGTAGTCCGCCGGCGAGGGCCAGCCGTTGCCGCCGCCGGCAGCATCCTGTTTGAACCATCATTCCGGCTCCGTATCAGGCTCCATGCCAAAAGACGCATCGGGCGAATGTCAGTCATCGGCCAATGTCCAGCTGCCGGGGACATGTTGTGCATGCATATGCCTCCTGCGCGGCTGCCCAGCCAGCTGCGTTGACCCACGTTTGATTTCTTCCTTTCTCTCCCGTCGTTTGTTTCCTTGTCTCCGCCCACCTGGTCCGAAATTTTGTCCTCCGAGTCGGAGCGGCTCATGCGCAGCTTCGCGGGCGAGACCGCCGCCTGGGCCGCCAGCTCATGCTGCGCCGCCGCCAGGTCGCTGCTCACGGTGTCCAGCTCCTGTGGGGGGTGGCCAGAGACAACAGTCATACACGATGACAAAACATTAACAAGTCAATGTGCCAGCTCATGCTGCGCCGCCGCCAGGACGCTGCTCGCAGTGTCTCAACTCCCCTGGTACGGGGTGGCCGAGAGATAAACCAGTCTTCTGAGGGAATATAACTTTACACAATCAACGTGCCAGCTCGTGCTGGGAAGCCGCCACATCGCTGCTCGCGGTGTCCAGCTCCTGAGGGCGGCTAACCAAGAAGAAGGTCATCCCTTGATGAAACATAGCATGAAACTATCAATGCCCAGCTTGTGCTGCGCCCCTGCCAGGCCGCTGCTCGCAGTGTCCAGCTCCTGAGGGGGGTGGCACACCAAGAGAAGAGTCATCCTCAAATGAAACAACAGTTATCAACGTGTCCTGGATGTGTTGCGCCGCCGCCGGGTCGCTGCTCGCGGTGTCTCAACTCCTGGAATCTCCTGGAATGGTCGGTGAGGTAGCCACGAAAAAATATAACGATGTCACGCGACAACGAGCGCCGGAAGCCTGGCCGCTCTTCGGATCAGTATGTATTGGAGACTGTGCATACGCTGAGGTGTCCGACCTGGCACAGTGCCGCTGCCTAGTGGACAGCGGCACAACCTGAGGGAGCGCCTGGGAGTGGGCTGCACCGCCGGTCCGGCCTGTCGCAATGGACGCTGCAAAAACTGCATTCCACACCTGCGCAAGCGACTGACAGCGGGCGCGCTCATCGTCCAGCTCTGTCCGCAGAGAACAAGACAATCAAATGAATGTGCACCCCGAAAGAAACCCAATTTTGTAAACAGTCGCAGCACCTGCGCGAGCGACTGGGAGCGGGCGCGCTCGTCGTCCAGCTCCGCGCGCAATAAACGGAGCGTTTTGCGGCTTAGACGAATTCAACATACGAGCAACCGCAACACCTGCGCGAGCAACTGGCTGCGGGCGCGCTCGTTGTACAACTCCGCGCGCAGGGAAGGGGAAAAGGAAGCTGTTTGATACAAGTAGAACACAGACAGAACACCTGCGCAAGCGAATGGGAGCGGGCGCGCTCATCGTCCAGCTCCGCCCTCAGGCTCGCGATGTGGCCCAGCTTCTGCGTCATCTGCGCCCTCGCCTCCGCCAACTCCGCGGCGCGCGCCGCGGCGGCCTCTGAAATCTGGTCCACCACGCCCAGCCGCGCCTGCAGCGTCGCCACGGAGGTCTCCAGCGCCGAGATGTGCGCCGCCTGCGGTCGCAGCGCGATGGGCCTCAGTCTGGATGATAGGTGGTGACGCCCCTACCGGCATCGCCAGCCGCGCCTGCAGCGCCGCGGTGCACGCCTTGTCTTGCCACTTCTCCCCCCGTCTGTTTCACCCTGTTTTTGTTGGAAAAGAGTATACTTGTTTCCGAAGTGTTGGTATACATGTCGGCGTCGGCGCGCGCCAGGTCGTCCTGCAGCTCTCTGCACCTGTGGTCTTGTTTTGGTTTCTATGTCAAAAAAGAGAGAGTCTCACCTTGGCGTACACGTCGGCGTCGGCGCGCGCCAGGTCGTCCCGCAGCTCGCTGCACTTGCGCTCCTCGGCCGCGCGCGCCGCCTCCAGCGCCGATGCGCGCCCCTCCGCCTGTGCGGCCACGTCCGCAGCCGTCTGCGCCTCACCCCGCGCCGCGTCTGTCGCCGCCTGAACCATTTTCATTGACCGTTATTGTTGCAATACAGCTATCAACTGTTTTGAAGCCTTAGAATGCCTTGGACATGCTTCAAAGTGCTGTACTTCAAGCCGTGACAGCACACTGGCGATTGCGCGCACACCGGCGGAACCCGGCGGGAATCCGGCGGATCCCGGCAGGCAGAGGTGCACCCGGGAGGCGCGGCCAGGCTCCGGGACTCGTCTCCCGTTCTTCTCGCAAACAAGCGCTTTTGGTCCGAGGAAGCACGGAAAGTCACCTGCGCCAGGTGGGTGTGGCCCTGGGCCGCTTTCAGCGCCGCCTCCCTCTCCTCGTCGTGCGCCGCCGCCTTCTTCGAGGCCGCCTCTGCAGAAGCGCGCACGCTGTCAGCCTCCTCCCGCGCCTGGAAGAAAGGAAACTGTCATCACATCAGTGGAGGGGGCTCCAGCGGGAGCGGAATGGCAAACAACAAGAGCTGCAAATCCAAAGCTGCAGAAACCAAACAAGGAATGCAGACGTGCCTGGGTCTCCTGGGCTTGCGCCGCCTCGCACGAGTCCTCCAGCTCCTGTGCAAGAATTTTGCCACATTTCTTGTGACTGTGTATCTATGTCAGGGTATCTATGTCAGGTCGGCACGAGGACGAACCTATTTGGCTACTGTCTACTGGCAGTTTACAGCAGGTTTCAAGTAGCGACACTTTCACTGAGGGGGTCACACTCATGCAACTTGAAGCGCTTTCCGCACGAAGCACCATTCGGCAAGCACCTTGCATCTGGTGTTGAGCGCCTCGCAGCGCGCGCTCTGGCGGTCCAGCTCTGAGCGCAGGTCGGCGATGCGTTTGTCTTTCGCGGACAGCGCGGCCTGCAAACGTGAGTGCACAACAGTGAGTGACCAATACTTAACATGTCATGCAAGCCTTGGCCACTGTGTGGAGCAGTCCTCTCATGCCGCGGCTTTGATCGAGCAGGTCTCGATTTGGAGCTTACAACGAACCTGCACTGCGTCCTGCATTTCGCCTGCCTTGGCCGACTTCTGAAGGAGGCGCTCATGCTCCTCCTGCAGCGCAGCGTGCGCCGCCTGCACGGAGCATCACACCTTCAGCACCGCATTCTCGGCGCGGCAGCCGCACCATGACGGCCATGTGGAGAACGCATCGCAACAAATCTATCCTGGCAACCAATGCATCACGCGTGCACGATGGCAGCTGAATGACCAGCAGCTACAATGCTTTTCAATACGAGAGTAGAGAATGACAGCTTGCCTGCCGAGATTCCGTCTGCTTGCGCGCTTCCGCGTTGCAGTCCGCCCCATGTGCCTCTAGCGAGGAGGTTGCGGCCATCAACAGAACCATCTCCAGCAAAAACCAAGAATTTATAGGAGTACTGTGCCTGAAGAGACTCCGTCTGCTTGCGGTCCACCGCCCTGCGGTCCGCCGCCTTGGTCTGCAGGGAGGCGATTGCGGCCATCGCCCCGTGCAAGCGCTCCTGCAGAGCGGCGCCCTTCGCGGTTGCGGCCTCTGTGGCGTACGTGGCCTCAGCCAGCCGTCCGTTCATGCGCTGCATCGCGGCCTCTTTGGCCTCAGCCTGCGGTTCAGGGGAATGTCAGCCGCTGGACACTTGAGGACTTCCGCCAGCGCAGCTCAGCGCTGCTCGAGCTTTTGCCTGAAAAAGAAGACAGGACAGGGCAGACAGGGCAGAAGCCGGCCCGTCATTCAGTGCGGTGTTGAACTGCCTACCTCCGCTCTCGCCGCATTGAGCTTCTGCTGCAGCGACCTCACGTGGTCCAGCTGCATGACTGAAGTCTCCTGCAGCTTGTGCACCTGCAATGCCAAAACGCCAGCCTAGATCCCCATGGCTGCGGTGGTTCTGCTGCGCCAGCAGTGGCATGTGCCTGTGAGTTTCAACTCACGTATCGATGCATAAATTTTTTCAAAAGCACCTGGAGCTCGGCGGTGTCCGCGTCCACGGATCGGTGGAAAAGGGCGGACGACATGTCGGCACGCTGTTTGGCCTCCGCCAATTCCGATTTAAGCCCCTCAATCTCCGTGGCCTGCACAGCCATCAGTTTATTAGAGGACCGGTCGCAGGTGGAGTTGGCACTTCCTTAGAGCAAACTCTATTCTTCGCAGCTAGGGACGCGGAAATTTCGAACCTTAAGCATGTCTCGCAGCTGGGCGCGCTCTGCCTCTGCATGGGCCAGCTCTGCCGCCGCCACAGCGTCTGCTGTCTCCTGCTGCGCTGCCGCGACCGCCGTGGGCAGCTGCGAGGCGCTCTGCTGCGGATCTCCGGAAGCGGCCGCTGCCGGTTGTGCAGCAACCGCTGCCGGCGGCGCGGCCGTGTGCTTCTGCAGGCCGCTGCGCTGGCGCATCGACTGGGCGACACAGACACAAAGTGTTCGCGTACTGACGTACAGACTGCACGAAAACACACTGCCTCGAATTTGTGACCAAGTGCGAGCATGCTCTGGCAATGTCGCAAATGCACCTGCCGCAGGCGCGCGAGCTCCTCTTTGGCTTTCTCTTCGCCCTGGTGCGCCACCGTGAGCGAGTTTTCCATCTGAACCAGGCGGGATTGGAGGCGTTTGACCTCCATGCGGCTCGGCGACTCGCCAAACATGCTGACAGCTTTGCCTGATCGATCCGGGCAAAGCTTTCTCAGGGTGCAGGGGGCCCGCCTGTGGCAACAATCAGATCAAGCCGCTTGCTGTGCTGACTTGCGCATGCCTCGCGATGTATGAACCTGCACAGTGCTGCGACAGCTAGTTGGGTCATTGGACGAACTTGAAACGACATAAGCTGCTTAGGCGAGGCAAAGGGAATCCTACAAAATATATTTTCCCCTGTCCGGAGCCAGATGGAAGCTGGTTCCGATCATCAAGTTTCAAGGTGTGGAGATGAATTCTCAGTAGCGTCGAAAGAAAGCGAAAGAGGTTGCATTGGAATGGTGACCATCTGATCATCCAAGACACGCTTGTTTGTCACAGAACATTCTGATATCATCTACGATGTTTACCTGCAACAGCCAGCTCCTGTGCCGCCCTGGCCACACCGCTTTCACACAAACACCGAGGCAGTCCAGGCGGCACGTGTCGCCAGTGACTGCCACGCCGAAAGACAAAGACCAGGGCCAGACCAGGCCACCTAGTGAGATCCCGGCCGCGAAGGATCATGGCAGCAAGAACGTGAAGGATGAGAACAAGGTGATGAGGGGGATTGAAAGAAGAACAGAGGGCGAGCTTCTAGTAGAGTGCACGGAAGCACCACCTCCATCTAGCACCAATGCAATCGCAACACCTCCTGCAGCAGCCACACATGAGGTTGTATCTTGGTGTTCAACTCATGTCCGTTTGGCGACGAACTCACGCTCTTGCATGCCAGTGCAGGCTGTCGACGATGCACCAGCAGAGGTGAGAATGTCGCTGATGACCGTGCTTTTGGGAACGCCTCTCATGCCCGCCACTCGATGCATGTGCGCAAGGCCCAAGGCTTCGAACACTGACTATCTGATCTGCACGCAGATTCTCTACCCACAGGGAGCCGAGAAGAAAGGGCAGAAAAAAGGAGAGTAGTGTACGGACTTGATTGGGGTTGCGAGATGAGGGCGTGGGGGCGAGGCGGGGCTGCATGTGAAAGTAGAGCATGCTACCGAGTTGAGGTCTGTATGAGCTGAGCCTGGCACATAGAAGGCGTCTCGATGGCAGACTGTTCATGTTGATGGTGGAAGATGTTCATGTTGAAACGCGTATTCAAGGATGTACACCACGTTCAGATTGTTGAAACACGTTCCGATGTGTCAGACCAGCAGCGCAATGGCATCGTTAACATCGTTGCCGGCAGCCTGCAGCGCCTGCGCTGCCCTCATCTCGTCAAAGCCCATGGCCGCCAGCTGTGCGAGCCCCTCTGGGCTAGGCTGCGGCAGCTGCTGCTGTTGCTGCTGCTGAGGTGCCTGCACAAAGCAGTCAACCCAGAGGTCACTACCGTAGACACGGGCATGAATCGGGCATAAAACAACTATATCGGCGGTGCGCGAACCTGCGTGAAATGACCCAAAATTTCGATTTTTCCAGAAAAATCCTTTTAGTTGCCAGCAAAGTCCGCAGATCGCCCCACAGTGTGCAGACCGCTTGTAATGGATGTTTTTACGCCATGTTTGGGCTGAAAGCGTCGCTGAAATCGGGCAGAAATGGGCTGCAAATGACCCGGCGAAAATTCCGGCGGCAGCTGCGCGAAAGCTGCAGAAAAATAAATTTCCGCTGCGCAAACCTGTGCGAATGCCCTGTGCGAAAAATTCGAGTTCCAAAAAGTGCGCAAATCATGCCCGTGACTACGGTAGGTGAATCTGCGCCATCGCCTGCATACATGACAGTGGAGGCTGCATGGGCAGCAAGTGACTGCCAAGTGGACATTGAAGGCGGTGTAGACACGTCTCCATCGAGACTTTTCCATGCCAGATGACAGCCAACCTGCTGTGCTGCGGCAGGATGCTGCTGCTGCTGCTGCGCCGCGTGCTGCGCCGCACCCGGTGGCCCAGCATGCCGCACGACCGGCCGCGCCGGCACCTGTGTGCCAAACAGCGTGCACGCCCACCGCGGCAGCTGCACATGCATGACAGACGGGCGTCACGTGAACCATAACATCAGCCATCGAAACACCGACATGTATCATTGCCTTCGAGCATGCAGGGGTGCTGCAGGATTCGGCAGGGGGACACGTGAGCCAGTCTGGCGAATGCGACGCTGCACAATGCTTCAAGGCTGTGCTGTAGCTGGGGCAGCACCTTGAGGCGCTTGAGGCCAAAGGGATTGAGCTGGTAGACAGCGCCTGCCAGCAGGCCGGCCGCGCCGGCGGGCACCGTGAGCCGCGGCGCGCTGAGCAGCAGCTGCAGACCCGCCGCCCAGATGAACGCCTGCAGGGAGCGTCACCAATCCATCAAGCACTGTGCCTACGCGCACCCCAGGTATCATGCGTTGGACGAACAGGTTCATCGTGTCGGCACCATGAGGCAAGTCATTGGTAGTTCCAGGCCACACATTTAACATCCGACAGCAATTTTTTGCAACCGTGGGGTCCACACCCGGGCATTGGTGACACCAAAAAAGGAGCAGCCGCTACCTTGTCGGTGAGGCGCAGGCCAAAGAGCGTGAAGCGGTGCAGCGGCGGCACCTCCAGCGCAAACGGCACGAAGCAGCTGAACAGCAGGCCGTACGGCCCGCTTGCTGCGCGCCAACTGCAGAAACAACAAAAGGCCAATGATGTCCGGAGAGGGTGATGGTGCCTCTACGCATGCAGCAGAGCAGTTGGCACTCAAACACCTCTTCTGGGACACAGCACGACTCACTTGAATGCCGCCTCTGCTGCGCATCTGAACAGGTACGACAGCCCGGATGTGATCAGCACCCTGCCGCCAAACTTTGCCGTCCCCTTCTGCCGCTCAAACAGCCTGCGGTAGCAGATAGCACTGTGCTCACCATCTTGGCAGCGACCGGATGACATGTCCCACACCCAGAGACCACCAGCGATACGACTGCCAGACGGGACTCAACAGAGAACCCAGATGAACATTGAGCACCTGAAGTAATACAGCAGGCCTACGCCGAACAGCAGCTCGCCGGGGTGGCGGAACACGAATACGTCCTCCCAGGCAGATACGAATGCGGGCATGGGCCGCCGCGCCGCGCGCACCGCCTGCACGACCACCGAGCTGCCGGCGGTGGCCAGCACCAGCGCCCTGCTGATGGGCGCGCCACCTGTCAGTGCGCCGTACAGCAAACAATCGGTGGAAATTAAACTCGATGTCGTCGTCAGTCGTCGTCTTTTTTATGCGTGTGCTACGCTTCAGACGGTACTGCAGTTCGCTTCCTGCGTCTCAACTTGCTCAGGCATCGTCGTGAGGTGCATTTCTGGTGCATGGCTGATGCAAAGCGCACCGAAGCTCATGCTGTCGAACGTCGGCTAAGAAGCTACGACAGCACCACTATGCTATCAGAATCCAAGCCGGAGTGCCTCCCGACGACTGACAATGGGCAGCAATGATGTTGGTTGGCGGGTCTTGGGGTGTGCCTCCCTGGTCGAAGTTTTTCTTCGCGGCCACGGCTGCTAGCAGAACTGGCATGACGGTCTCATGCGACTTCAAGGATACTGAAGTCTTGCAAGACCGCTTGAAAGCCGGAAACGGTTCGCAGAACTGATCGGGGAGTTTGCGTTCGGAAGGGCTGAAAAAGGCTTTGGCTAGTGATGATGTGCTCGGTGCGAGGAGCGATGCCTGCAGCACACGCTGTTTCGTCACAGGCGAGTGTGCGCTGAAGGTGGAAATATGGAGGACGTTTCAACAATTTTGATGGCATCGCCCCCGCTGCTCCACTTTCGGCGGGTATTGATTCACATACTGTCTTACTCAAGCGAAAACGGTGAATCACTGTGCCAGCCGGGCATTACGCACTCAAGTAGGCTTGATCGGGTGTTGATTCACAGATCACAGGCCGGCCGATTTGCCAAGCTCGCTTTCAATCAACTTCAATTCTGGAAGGATACACAGGAAGGCTGAGGGTCTCCATTGCTGTGTGTCGCCGCGGCTGCACCCGCGGCTCACAAGGCTTTCGTCGGCGCCTTGCCCAGGTGCCGCAGCGTGTCGCCCACAATGTATAGCGAGCCCGTCACAAGCACCTGCGCAGGCACATACGTGTGGTCAGGTTTTGTGAGCATATCAGCAGCAAAGGCTGTGCTGAGTCCTGCGTCCGGAAAGGTCTCTGCCACACCGACCTATGCTCGCCGGCGCAAAGCCCATGTCAACACACAGCAGCCCCCGCTGTTGCAGCACAACTTGCGTTTCCGCATGTGTGGAGACAGTGCTTGCAGCACACCTGCATGTGCCGGCGGGGCTGCTCCCTGGCGCAGCGCTGCAGCCACTTGAGCGTGTCAGCCAGCGACGGCACCGCAATGCCGCGTCGTGTATCCTGTCCGTGCAGCTGCGGCAGCGCCGGCGGCTGGCCGCCATTGCTCCTCGGCGCCGCCGCTTTAGCCCCGCTGCCGATGGCATGTGCGCCGTTTGCCTGCCAAAAACGGACGTCAGCCTGAATTGAACTGCTCTCTGGCAGTGCTGTTGCCGTGCTGCACTGACAATGTGCATGAAAGTTCAGCAGGAACCAACACCCAAACTCAGCGGCATTCACACTCGGCACAGATCAGCAGTAAGTCCCAAGCGCCCACCTGCGGCTCGGAGGCGGCCACCTTGGCGCGCCAGATGGCTGCCAGCCGCTCCTGCCAGGAGGTGTCCCGCACGACCGCGTCCCCGCGCTTGGCCAGGGAGGTGTAGGAGGAGTCGGGAACCACGAACAGCGCGTGCGCCGGCAGCGCCCGCCGCTGCCGCAGCGTCTGTATGAGGGGGCTCAGCAGCGACTCCGGGTCTCGTTCCTGCGCGGGTGCGAAAGCTCCAATTCACGGGTTGAGAATGAGGTAATCAACAAGGTTCCTGCAAAAACTGTGCCCACCTGCATGCAGTTGAAGACCAGCACACGCTGCACGTCGATGTCGCCGGGCGAGCTCCTAGGGTTTGGGCCCTGCGCCTCGGCTGCGCCGCAGGCGCCTGCGAACCAGTCGGCGCATGTCGCCATGCTCTCCGGCGTGTGCGCGCCGTCTAAAAAGTAGGACACCCTCGGGGAGGCAGCAGCGGCGCCTGCGCCAGCCGGCTCACACGGCACCTCCTGGTGGACTACCTGCAATCAGATTTGTTGTATGTTGTAAACTGCCTTGCCATTCTCAGTCGTTCAACATCAAACCCGAGCAGGATGTTTGCCGCCGTGGGCTGGGCTGCGAGACGGGCAAAGCCCCAGGTCTGGCCCTGCTCATGTGCTCGTGTCTCTGTCTCCTCCAATACTCAGCTTCCCAGTACTCGTGTAGGCGCTCGATATCAGTTTGGTAGTGCAGGGATCCTGTTACACCACGGAGGCCGTGCAAAAGCTGCAGCGCAGACCCAAGAGATCCGTCCCCATGCAGCCTATAATCATACCTGGCTCCTGCCGGGCCACTCGCAGATTTGAATGCCCTCCGCATACACCGCCGGCAGCAGTCCCGCCGCCAGCTGCGCCTGCCGCTCCGCCACCCCTGCCTGCGTGCCCGCTGCCGCCTCCCACGCTGCAGCCAGCCCGACCTGCAGTGCGCGCCAAAGACAGCTTCAAACCATGCGCGCATGCTGCTTTGACTCATCCGGCCTCTCAGGCGCATGCCGGTTTCGTGTCACAATCACAAGAAAGGCGCCGACTCCAGTAGCGAACGCACAGGGCAGATCAATCAGCAGTTGACTGATCGATTGACTGGTCGTGTATTCATTGGACTGCAATCTGAACTCTCACCGCCAGCGATGCGTTCTGCAGCTGGTGAGCGCCGCCGAGCCGCATCTGCAGCTGCGCCCCGCTCTGCAGACGGTACTGCTCCTCCAGCGGCCGCGCAACCTCCAAGCTAGTGCCCACCTTTGCCGCCGTCTCCTGTGCAAAATCGTGCGGCACATATGAGGGCAGGGAGGCCAGGAGTGATGCGGAGTTGCCGTCGTCTCATGCGGTATTGCCTTCGTGTCCTGTGCACCATCATGCAACACACATGAGGGCAGGGCTGAGGGCGGGCTGGCGCAGCAGCAGAAGATGCAGGACAGGCCGGGAGGCAGCAGTGATGACGACTGGCAACGTTTGCCTTTGAGGAGAGGTGAGAGCACTTCCAGAGGTGAGAGCACTTTCCAGAGGTGAGAGAACTTCCAGAGGCCTGCGACCGCAGTAGTGGTGCGACATTGCAGACCAGCACCTGCAGTGCGGCCATGGCGTCTGGCGGCTGCGGCACGGTCAGCGCTGGCGCGCCAACCTTGAAGATGCCCGCCTTTTCCCGTGCAATCTCCTGCAGCACAATACATTTGAGCGCCACTAACAGCACGGCCAGCTCCAGTCATCACCGAGCCCGGACCGTGTGCTGTAGGGTCGTCAAAACACGCTGTGGGTCCAGGATGCTGTTGCCCACCAGCCGCCAGGCCTTCTGTCTGAACCCCTGTCAGCAACGATGTCCGGATACGTCATGACAGAGGGGGACAATCTATTCGAGCAAAACGCACCAGCAGGGTGTGCCCCAGCACGTTCATGTGGTCAATGCCAAGCGCGCTGATCCAACACGTCATCACAAATGGGCGGAATGTATTCAAACCCAACGCACGGGCAGGGTGTGCCCCAGCACGTCCATGTGGTCAAAGCCGAGCGCGGTGACACCGCACACCACGGGCGTCCGCACGCAGTTGGTCGCGTCCAGCCGGCCGCCCAGCCCCACCTCCATGATCGCCACGTCCACGCCCTCCTTCAGAAACGTCCGCAGCGCTGCGCCGGCGACATCAACGTGTTAACAAGTCGTCAATGGAATAACGCCGTTGAAACGATGGAGCCTGACCAGCCCGACCTCTGTGATTGCCAGGTCCACGTCCTGCTCCAGGAACATATGCAGCGCTGCGCGGGCGGCAATGCACACCATGAGCATGTGATGTTGGGGCACTCTTGCAGCATTTCCTGCCTCCACAGGTGGCAGACTTGGAATGAGCGGCAGCTGGCCACAGCAGAACATTCGCAGACTTGACTCATAGTTCGGCTGATGCATGGGGAGGGAGTGTGCGACATGCTCCTGACAGTGATGCCGGCGAAGAGGGCAGAAGGCATGTGATGCAGCAAAAACAGTGAGGAAGATGAAGCAGTCAACCATGTCAACCGCACTCGTCTGATCGAAACGACTTTGATATCTGGAAATCCATTGATGCGCGCACCGACAAGAGTGAGGAAGCGGAAGTAGGCGGCCATGCCGTACTCGGCGTCCGACTTGTCTGCCAGCCGCGAGTAGCACCACCAGAAGTGGTCCAGGAACAGCTGCTTCCCGATAGGCTGCCTGCTCGCAACATGCACACGCCAGGCTCAGCATCAATGACGCATTGCTTCCTCGTCACTTCTGTCGCCGCCGCCGAACAGCAGAGCAGGCGCGTGCCACGATGTGCGCTCCAGTTCACGCATTCGATGCAGCTTATGCACAATGAGCAGCAGCAGCTGTTGGCAATCAAAACGGAAGGAGGAGGACTTACATTAAGTATTGCAATTGCAATACAGCTACTGAGTCAGCAGGTAATTGTCCTTTCGACTGCCCACCCGTCGAGGCGGATGCGCTCCCGAACATCTACCAGGTGCGGCGAGGTGAACATCCCGGTCTTGTAGCCGGCGTGGCGCAGGATGCTCTCCACCATTGCGCATGTCGAGCCCTACAACAAGTATCACTGGATGTTCAATACATGTAGGCCTTGGTCGGCCGATAGGAACAAGAATGTAATGCTTCTGAGGAAAATGCTCTCCACCGTCGCGCACGTGGAGCCCTGTGCGCGGCAGGCCCGCCTGATCAAGGACTGGCATACAAGAGGCTGTCTGCTCTGAGTAAGGTGCTGTGCAGCGCAGAGCAGCAGCGCAGCCAGTGCCATTCAACGCTGGCTCATTCAACAAGGAATGCCGACTGCTGTCTGGCGGCTAATGCTAGCTTCGCTGAATCAATTCGTCGAAGCAAGCATCAAGCAACTTCCGGGCCGCGCAGCTTTTTCTCACCTTGCCCTTGGTGCCTGCAACGTGCACCACCTTGAGCTTGTGCAGCTCGGTGTCCAAGTCCACGCGCTGCCACAGAACACGACAGAATGTCAAAATAGTCCAGCTTAGAGGCCAGATCTTGTATTAAATGACATGATTGGACGCACGGCTGCAAACAGCGAAAGCAACAGCAAGGTCATGCACTTCAGATTCGTGTGGCTGAAACAACTGTGTCGCCCGCCGCGCACCTCAAGGAACACGCGCATGCCCTCGTACGCATGCTGCCACTTCTCGCCGTGCGACCGCTTCTTGCCAGAGATCAGGCCGCCGAGCGCCACCAGGGCCTTCTCATACTCGTCCGCCTGACACATCCTGGGCGCCTGCGCATGTGGGCACAGCATGCTCTGGTACATTGAGACGCTGCGGTGCTGGCGCATCAGCCAGGCATACATTGCTGTGTTACTGTGCATTCCTGATCCAGCTAATTCGCTTCCACAGCAGAGAAGACGCAGCAGACTCACCTTCGGTGCTGGCTCAGGACGTTAAAGCTTGCTTGATTTGTCTTGCGCAGCATGCACGGCGGCGGTGCCGCCGCAAGCTCGCTTGTGTGCTGCTGGAAGCTCCTCGAGTTCGGCGTAAACCGCGAAACGAGTCTTGCCGTCCCAATCAGAGCAAAATACACGTGTACCGATAGAGCAGAGGCACGTTGCTCAGCCAGTGTGGGTCGGCCTGGTACCGATCGAAGTGAGCTGATTCCGCGGGTGCCGCAGCCTGGCTCAGAAGGATTCAGAGTCAATCAGAATGGGGTCAGCACTCAGCAGCACGGTTCAACAATTCTGCTTGCGATTGTGGAGGCGTGAGACTGATCTTGCAAGTGCATACGCTCCAGGGCGGCCAACATTGCCAGAACATTTCCGGCGGCCTCAGATTTTGTGCCGCCGCCTGAATGTAATGCCGATCAATCAATCAGACCGCCTGGCTAAGACAGCTGTTCAGTGTCCAGCGTCACTACAAAGGCCCGCATTCATAAGACAGGCTAGACCAGGCTTGTCGGAATTGATGATGCCTCCGTAGCGGCATTACTGCCACTTGCATCGTTCATTACATGCTGAGTCATGCATGGGATGTCAAATGCAGTCCACAGTCCCGCCATCTTCAGTGTTGGCCGATGCATCTGTTCATTGTTTCAGCCTGCCGACATGACACTGAACTCATGGAGCGTGGGTGACTGCCGTCCCTGAGAATTTGCAGATTCTGCAATTGCGAGGAAATTTCCATCCAGATGTTTCCGTCAACCCCCCTTCTCTGTTTGTCCAGAGACCCGCAGCGCTCATAGCAACTCCAGCACGTCCTTCTCGATGTCCTCCGGCGTGGTGGTGCTGGCGTAGCGCTTGGCCACATTGCCGTCCTTGTCCACCAGGAACTGCGGTTGTGAACAGTGAGTTATGCATGCATCTGAAAGGGACTTCGAAAGGGGGAGCGGCCTCTTAGTGGAGAGCTGGCAGACGCACAGGCCAGCTGGTCAGGAGCAACGCTACAGAGCCACCGGTGCATAGAGCTGTGTGCCACGCTCACCTTGCTGAAATTCCACTTGATGTCGGCGGTCAAGAAGCCGCCCTTAGCGCTCTTCAGGTGCTGCCACACCGGGTCCGCTGCGTTGAGAATTGGAAGGCCTCCGCCGATGAGCGTACAGGGGACCGATAACCATAACAAGCCGATAATGACACAGCCTGCTCTTTCATACATGCACTGATATGCCGAGACAACGCCTCCAGGAAGCACAGACTCACCGTTGGGTCCGTTCACGTCCACCTTGTCAAACATCTGGAAGCTGGCGCCTGCTCGAAGGGCGGGTTGGTCACTCGTCAGGTCACATCACAGCGTATGCAGATGGCAATCACGCCGCAGGATGTAATGGCACACAGCGTAGAGCAGAAAGGCTTGCAGCTGCAAGTCACCCACCCTTGTTTTTGGCAAACGCCTTGATCTGCTCTGATGAGCCCGGCTCCTGCCCGCCGAACTGGTTGCCTGTTGCAATTAAAATGATCCATTCGGACAGTGCGCTCGACATGGCAGGCCATACCGCTGGTTGTACAGATATAGGCTCCACAGAAGTGCACAATCACAATCGCAGAGAGAGAACGTAGCTCACATGGGAAAGCCAGGACCTGCGCGCAGAAAGACCAAGGCTTCTGGCGTTAAAGCAATGGTGCCCGTATTCTGCATCAAGCAGAAGTCACACATGTTTGGTGCACTGCAGATTCACCTCAAAGCCCTTGCCCTTGTACTTGTCGTGAAGATCCCCCAGCCCCTTGTATTGCTTTGTGAACCCGCACCTGAGCAAAGTGCAGATGTGCCGTCATGTACCCTCCATAACCACTGGATGGGCCAGCTTCGAAAGCCGCCAGCAGGTGCGTTCTTGCTTTCTCGTGGACTCAATGCGGGGTAAGCAAGGGTGTAAATCGGCTGCAGCAGATAAATGCGCATGATGGTGGGACTCACTCGGAGGCCACATTAACCACCAGCAGGACCTTGCCCTTGTACTTCGACAGGTCGATCGTCGTCCCGTCGATGTCCTGTTTGGCAGATTGCGGTTGTTACGCAAGCGGATATGATGTATGATTGACTGCACCGCCGCCTGCCATCTATCATCGATCTGCCATGCAGATTTTCTCCCGCAGCGCATCGTTGCTCTACCATGCCTCCTGCCACGCACCCATTGCTGCGCCGCGGTCTGGCATGCATGCCGCATCTGCCATGCACGCCGCGCTGCCGTCTGCCTTACCGAAACGCGGTGGCACCTACCGCACAAGAATTTCACAAGCCGCCATGCTGGTATACAGCCCCTTTAAGCTCTGGCGGACATGCCGCAACTCGAGGGAAGTTTCAAGAGGCCGCACCTTGGCCTGAAAGTCATACAAAGTCGTTGCTGCTGCCATGACGACGCCACCCGAGAGCGTCGACCGACTCCTGCTCTGGCTCGGGGCTATCCTCTGCACGATCGGAGCTCCGGCAAGCTTGCGGCTTGGAGCTGCAAAGCTGTGACGTGGCAGCGATCTGAAGGTGTGAGCACCAGCGTAGGTGGCGATGCGCGTGGCGGCGACGCGCGTGCAGGCCTGGACTGCCATGGTGGTGTGGACCTGTGTGGGTTTCAGAACAGGAAAGTGACAGCGCGCGCGCTGCACCTCCAGCACCTCGCGTGCAGAAATCACAGAGATCTGGGGGACTCTCAGTCCGATAAATCCAGGGAGCTGGAGGGCCTTTCGACGAACCGCCCAGTTCGCTGCTTCGCCTCGCTGGTAATTCTCACGCTAACTCAAAACTACACGGAACTTCCACCTTATGCACTCTCAGCACGCGCGCCTATCTTTGGATACTGAATTTGGCTGAGAACTCGCTGCTCGATCGCTCCGAAACAGCGATGGCCAGCGACGCTGGATTGTATGGCTTGCTGGGCATTTCGCAGCAGGCTACAGTGAAGGAGGTCGGTCCTTCTCGAGGCTGCAACACGCGATCTGAGGAATGGCAGGCTTGAATCGCGACGTTGATGGGTGCCTGCATGTGGTGCAGGTGAAGCGGGCGTATCGCAACCTCGCCACCAAAGCACATCCAGACAAGGTTGAAAACCTTTGAAGCTATTCTGATTGTCTTTGAAGTGGAGATAAGTCGGACACCCACGACAGAAGAGGACAGCTGGACAGCTGCGTGCATCGGTGCAACAGCACAAGATGCGCCGCGCTCACGTTCATGCTGCAGCAATTTGCCCTAGTTGAGAGCCGATCCTAAGAATGGCTTCGTGTGATTATACCAATGTGACAGTCCGGATGAGTTTCCCTCATATGTCATTATTGTTCAAACTGTTGCAGGGCGGAGACCCTGCGCATTTCAAGCGGATACTGACGGCCTACGAAGTACTGTCAGATGCCAAGAAGGTGCGGAAGTGTCATGCATGAATTTTCCAATGCGGTATCGCACCAGTCACCCTATTTACGCCTCCAGCGAATTGCTGTCTGGTTTGCCGGCAAGACCCTGATGCACATGCTGAATTGTTTGCACAGCGGGAAGAGTACGATGCAACAGGCCGGATCACAAAGACGGTCGAAGAGGACTTTGCGGGTGAGCGCCATCCGAATGCCTGTATACTCTATTTCTTTTGTTGTATGTTGCAGCCTTGGTTTTTGCAGCTTTGAAAGTTTGCCGCATGTCGTTCCCGCCGGAGCCCCGCCACCGGTCAGTAGCTCAGGCCTACTTGGGCACGATGCAATTCCTTTCATTCTACATTGCAGACGCCTTTGGCGGAGGCGCGTTCCGGGACCGGGGCCTGCACCCGGAGACGGCAGCCGAGACGACGGACATCTCGGAGCGCATCACCGTGCACAAGGACGACCACCAGAGCCACACCGCAGGCTTCGAGGTCCGGGTCATGCCCGCAGCCAGTCTTATGATGCCTATCGAGAGAAATGCTGTGCCACTTTGCAGGTTGCTGCAGCCGAAAGCACATCCGTGTGTGTGCAGGCATGGATGCGAGCGCGCGGCGATTCTGCGACAGAGATCCTGACGGCAGACTCCATGGCGGACAAGTACGGCGTGCAGAAGGGCAGCTACGAGTCGCTGCCGCTGCCGGCAGACGCCGTCGTCCAGCAGGTGTGGAACATGCAACACACCTGCCGGTTTGGTCTGGCAGAAACGCCATGCTGGCATGCCAGCACATTTTCAGGCCCAGATAGGGTCGCTGTTTGATTCACCAGTATTCCTGAGAGGAGAACAAAAGGCAACGTGCTGCTGCCATGCTCATGGGCGCTAGAGTCTCAGCGTGTATCACAGCATGTGATCGGGTGAAACACAGGTTTCTGCCACCGAGGGTGGGCAGCCTGCGGATGTGCTGAAGCTGGCATCGGGCCGGCTGCCGCAGTCGCTGGAGTGGGGTGAGGTGCTGGTCAGCATCCAGGCGGCGCCCGTCAACGCCGCAGATCTATACACGGCAAAGATGGGAGGCACCTACGGCAGGTACCCTCCTTCTGCTTTCATTCTGCCCTTCGACTCTCGTCGAAGGGCTGCATTGCACAGCGCCGGATACAGTGAAGCAAGACAGCTTGCATCGACTCAGGCAGTGGGTCCACCTGCAAGGCAGGCAAGGTCACATGCCATCACCACACCGTTTGACCTCTCCATAATTCATCGTGCAGCACAAAGACAGCGCTGCCGTACATTGCGGGACACGACTGCATTGGCGTCATCGTTAAGGTGCGCATGCGTTGCTGTGCGCTCCGACCATTGTATTGCGCTGTGTTGCTGTGCTGCGCGGTGGCGCTTGCAGTGGAAGCGTGACGTCGCACCCGAAAACTCAAGACAATCTGCCAATTTGCAGGTCGGCGCGGGCGTCAAAGATTTCAACGAGGGGCAGTGGGTGATCCCGCTGAAGTCGCACATGGGGTGCTGGCGCAGCGTTGCCGTCTGGAAGGCAAAGGACCTGTTGAAGGTGCAAAGCCGCCGCAGCTGTTTTGTACCTGGCCCGACAACATGTCGATGCTCGCACGACTAAACCGCCAATCCATGTGCACAACATGCCTGCCGAGACCGACATAAACTCAATGTCGTCTCATCATGCTTGAAGTGTGTTCGTTGCTCCTGCATTCTGCAGATCCAGGCGGGCATTGTGCCAGTGGAGTATGGCGCGATGCTGCGGGAGATGTTTCTGGCGTATCGCCTGCTGGAGGACTATGGCAGATTGAAGGTGACGCATCGACTTTTGGGTCCGCCGCGCCTTCGAATCGTGCATTCTGCCTGAACTCCATAGCTCTGCAGAATAGCTGTTACAGTCGAACATTGCTGCAACTGGCGTGCACTCGTCTGAATGCGCCACACATTGTGGTTTTTTCACCAATAGCCACATCTCCATTCGGACTTGTCCCTTCACAACTATGCATGCAGTACCGAGCGGACATGCCGAGCAAACTTTCCATATGTACCAGCGGTCTCTGCTGAGATTTCTTCATGTTTTTCCGCGCAGCCAGGGGACTGCGTCATCCTCAACGCCGCTAACAGCACCGTCGGCCAGGCTGTCATTCAGCTGTGCAAGGTGATTGTTCACCATCAAACTTAGTTCCCAATAGGATGTGGATAGCGCATCGAGCAGCGGCCAGACGCCACCTCAAGCTTGCAAAATGCGAGATGTGATTGCCGTCACTATGCTGTGCAAGGTGCTCCGCTTTTGCTTTATCCGACTTATGTGCCTCTGGGACAGCGAGTCGGGTTTTGCATCACCCTGACCAACTCTGCCGGACGCGTTTGGCCCAGCCTTTTGGATTTGTCACTCGCCTGCGTATCAAGTTCTCTTGCAAACCCTACAGGTGCTGAAGCTGCGAGCCGTTGCAATCGTGCGCAAGCCGGACGACGTGGCCGCCTGGCTCAAGGAGCTAGGCGCATCAGTCGTCATCTCCGACACCGCCGCCATCAAGGTGCAATGACGGTCCAGTAACACATGAGACTATTCGTGCTCTTTAAGATTACGGTGTGTTCAGCTGAACGTTGTCACCTGATCATGCATCTGGCAGCGCTGCATCATGTTGCACATGCCACAGCGCGTGTGAAGCTGTGTTGCTGCAGCCACCGCACAAGCCGTGTCAGGGGCATTGCGCGATCCTTTTGCCATGGAAAATCTGCCATATGCAGTCGAAATGACTATGTAATTGCTCATCCCAGGACGAGCTGGATAGTCTGAAGTTCTTCGGGAAGCCCAAGCTGGCACTGGACGCCGTCGGCGGCTCGTCTGCGGCACGCATGGCGGACGCGCTGCAGGAGGTCTGATACTTCCATAAATGATCAAGTTTTGATCCAAGTGTTTCCCTTTACGAGCCACTCCTGTGTGCCAGGGAAGCATCAAAGGGGGGGTGGGGAAAACTATGATCTTGACGAAGTGCGCGCTGAGCTGTGCTGTGTCCTGCGGCGGCAGGGCGGAATCACGGTATGCTACGGCGCAATGTCGGGCAAGGCGCCCGCGTGGCCGTGGCAGGCGTGGGTGTTCCGGGAGCAGCAGGTGGCGGGGTTCAACCTGCGGGCGTGGCTGGCCAAAAACACGCGCAAGGTGCGGCGCATCACGTGTGGCTGTCCTGCATGCTTTCCTGATGGCGTGCAGGCAGCCGAAATGTCGCGACATGTCAGCTTTATGTGGCTCTGGCGCCCAGTAATTACTCCTGGCAGGGCTTCAGATAGCGATGATAACTATTCCACATGCCCTCGGTTCACCCACTGACCGCATGAAAAACATATGTTCATTGCCCATTCGCAAGCACATTCGGTGTCTGCAGGTGCCCCCGATGCTGGAGGCGCTGGCGAAGCTGGTCAATGCGGACATGCTGAAGATCGCGTACACAGAGTACCAGCTGGACGAATTTGCAGAGGCGCTGGACCACGCGCTGGACGCCGGCAAGAACACCAAGATCCTTCTGCGCATGCCTGGCTTCGCCCTGCCGCAGCAGTGACTGATTTGGAGGCCAGCACCTGGCTGCGAATGCCGGGTTTCGTCTGCCGGAGCAATGATTGCAATTGAACGTAGGAATTGATCCGTGAGGTCTTTGTACGTCCAAATTTGCACAAGATAGGGCTACCGGATCCCGCCTCAAATCGCTTGGGGCAGCTGTGGACAATGTTACACTCTAGCCACCTGTTGATCTACAGTTCTGATTGTTGCTTGCCAGTGCCATCTCGACCGCTCAGCCAGCTGTAGCATCCGCAGCTGCAAGCGCCGTCTGTGCCGCCTGCAGCAGCGGGTGGCCGTCCGATTGCGCCTCCCATTCCCGTAGGTCCTGCAAGCATCAGCAGGTGGCGATTTCAGCCAACGGAACATCCACACAGCTCTGTCTGCTCTTGTGAGTATAGCACGAGTACAGCACCAAACGAAACGAAACGCTTGCTTATCATAGCTGCACCTCGGCGGTGTCAATATCACGCAGCGGCGGCAGCAGCTCCGGCGGTGCAATGCTCATGCCGAGCTGCTCTGCATGTCGAACGGTGTCCAGCAGCACATGGTCGGTGCTCCAGGTCAAACCCTGCATCGGAGACACAGCAACACGTTGGCGCCGCTGTTGCTTTTCCAAGCAGCCGACAACAGCGAGTAGGTAATAAGTCACATGCACACTATGACTGCAGTGGGAGGACGTCATTGGGCAGTGCACATCGGATTGGATGCTCACCTCCAGAAAGGTTGGCGGCACGCGGGTTGCACCGATGCAGTAGAAGCCGCCATCGCAGGCCGGGCCCAGCACCAGCTCGTGGCTTCCCAGCGCGCTGAACGCGTCCTCTATGATTGTAGGGCTGATCCCCGGGATGTCACTGCCCAGCAGGACCACCTGTTCATATCACATGACGAGGTAAGCTGCTTGCTCTGCTCTGAAATCTCAGCAGAGCACCTCTGCAAGCGAACCAAAGCCTCCGCCTCATCAGCTGCAGTATCTGCAGTGTAGTAAAAGGTACATGCGCTGCTTCCCCCTTCGTTTCCACCCACCTGCTCTGCCGTTTGAAGCTCCACCGCCAGCGCAGAGCGCATGCGCACGCCGAGGTCCGAATTGTCCGCTTGCGGCGCGATCCTGAAGTCCTGCCTGGCACATCGCACCGCAGTCACGACCCTGTTGCCATCGCCGAATGGCATGCATGCTCAGATGCTGCTGCAAGACGTTGTCTGAGGACTGGTTTCGGGTTCTCAAGAGCAGGAACTCCGCACCAGTCCGCAGGCCGCTATCCAGTCCCTCATGGCCGCCTCCTCCCCTGCGGTCGCATGGTAGATGCACAGCCTCGCGCCCGCACACCTGCAGGCAGCTGCCGTACTCAGCGTTGCATTCACGTAGCCGTTCCCGCAATGGCTGTGCATGTCCGCGCCTGTGCTTCAGCAGCACACCCGCCGGCCTGCCGGAAAGCATGCTCCGCGCATGCTCTGTAGAAGTCGGTCGCGGCGGCAGCTGACCCGAGCGTCTTCGCCAGCCGGGTCTTAGCCTTGCCCTCTACCGGAAGGCGTGCAAACACGATCACTACCCTCCTGTGGCGCTCAGGCATCAGACCCCCCACTGCACGGCTCAGACGATTTGAGCAGGTGGCATAGTCTTTGAGGCGAGTGGAGTGTACTCAAAGGCACTCAAATCCGATGGTAACTTCCGCAGCGATCGTACACAGCGCTCGACGCTTTGAGATGCATGCAATGCCAGCCGATCAATCCAACTTCAGCGCCGCGGGAGGCGGCACAGCACCACAGACACGATGCTCACAAGCAGATTCGGGACTGATCGCAAGCTGCTTTGCCGAACAATGCCAAGAAACTGGGTGTTTGATTGGAAGTAGCAGGGTTTTCGTCTGTTCCAAGTGCATCCACCCTGGCCGTTGAGCTTCCGCGCCCTGCCGGCCCTGCCCCTGCTCTGCTGCCACAAAAATAGTCAAAGAGCGTTGGTATAGACCGGTTCGCCATCTGAAATGGCGTCCAAGCCTGCGAAACCGGTGGAGATCGACGACGACGCTCCGGATGTCTGGTCTGCAGCTGTAAGTCTCCTACACGCCTGCAACTGTAATCGAAGATAACCGTGTCGTCCGTTCATATTCAGTAACATATGACGCTATATGCAGGCGCACGCGACGATCCCGGACGACGCCTGGGAGTATCACATTAGGAAGTCGCTGAATGATGCGGCGTACAAGGGGCTGGACTATGTGCCGTACTGCTCGACGATGCCGCTGAAGCCGGAGAGCGAGAACGTCCGCTTTATCTGGGTGCGTGGCGCAGATGATGGTGATGACTTCGGGCTTGTTCAATCTGCACCGTGCCGCTGTGCATTCTGAGTCATGGCCCTCATTTCGATTGGTTTGCATCTGCAGAAGAAAAAGGGAGCGCACTGAAGGGGCTGGGACACAAATACAGCGAGGCACGTTGGCTGTTGTTCGGCTGCGCCGGCAAGCGCTTCCTATGGCAGCGCAATTCGCAGAGTGCGCTGGCAGCAGCCAGCAGCATCCCAGTCCACTCATGTCCTGAACGTGGCGAAGGGTTGCCACTTCCGTCCACACGATTATTTACAGCTTGCTCTCAGACGACACCTCGATACGATTGTACATTTCTCTAGTTGCAAAGGGTCATAATGGCTGTAACGCGTTCGTAGCATCCAGCTTCAGCATTTCGTCTTGCAGCCGCATCAGCTGCTGCTCCTCTGCATCCACCACCTGCCACGCATCACATGTGCGGGACAGGACCGTTTCGAGCAGCTGCCAGGTTCGCCTGCCGCCGCTACCAACGCCGGTCTCTGGAGCGTCATTCCAACCTGAGCGACCTGCACTTGCACGAGGCTGTTGTCAGCCGCATGCAGCCTGGCCTTGAGTCACAGAATTCCGGTTGATATTGTACAGCAGCAGCAGCACCTCAAACGACTTTGCTATCGCACTGCTCACCTGTCAACACCTGCGCAATTTCTTGGACAGAGCGCTGCAGGTCCGCCTCGATGACGCTCGCCTCCTCTTCCTTCATTCTCTGCACCTGTTGGAATGCCAGCATGATCAATTATCTGAAGTACTCATCCGTGTGCACCCGACGATCCCCAGCTCGTGCAACTCTTGCTTGTGCGTGACATAGCATAGCGCCGCTAGATGCGCTCTCCTCGCTGCCAGCGCACCTCTTCATATTTGACTGAGGCAGACGCGCGCACAGCCACCTCCCTCGCCTGCAATTCCCGCAGCTTCGCTGTGGCTGTTTTGTACTCGTCGCCGAGAAGCGAGTTCTCCTTCGCAAAGCTTTGCTCCGTCTCAGCGTACTTCCACTGCGGCAGCACCACATCATGGCATCAGACCATCATGCTTCTCCGGCACCAGCTATGCCATGTGGCAACCGATCTGAACTGAGGACAGCCTTGACTTCTGGCGTGCTCGAAAAGCGCGTTCCATACACACGCGAATCCGAACCTTCAGGGTCTTAAGGAGCTTCTGGGCGCGGCCGATGCTGCGGGTGTGCACCTCCATGTCCCGCGCCTGGTCCGGCCCGTTCAGCTGCAGCTTCTCGTGCGCCAGCTGCAGCTTCTCGGCGTCGATGAGGCAGGCGGCGTGCCGAGAGCTGCACTGCTGTTCCAGCTCGTCGACTTCCTTGGCCACCCTGCCGTCAGATTTTGCACGACAGGGACTACAGTTCAGCTTTGGAAAGAGCTCTAAACTGTCTATTATTGGAAAGCTGCAATCTCTATCGGCATGCCTTGTTGACCATGAAAACTCGCCGTAATATACATGAACGGTGCACACATCACCAGCAAGCACACGCGGGTGCCAGTGGCGCCAGCAAAACACATGAGCAGAGAGCGATCGTGATGCCGCACATTGTGCGTAGCGCCCGGTACTCCTCCGAGCGGCTATCGCGCAGCCGCTGCAGCTGCTCCTGCCTGTCATTTAGCGCCTGCGCCGGTGCACAGCAGTCATGACGGGCGCCGTCATTTTATGCGCCGTTATGTGACGCAGCAGGGAATGCTGGCGAGGCTCCCGGTGCGGCATGCCCATGCCGAATGCCTGCATCACTCAGCGGAGGCAGCACAGGAGCATAATCATGGTGGACTGTCAATGACAACGTCGCACCTGCAGCTGCTGGTGCATGAGCGCTGCCTCGGCGGACTCGCGCTCGCCGCAGAGGCCCTCAAACTCGGCCTGGTCCGCCTCCAGCCCTGCCCGCTCCTCCTGCGTTGCACAACGCGAATGTTTCCGCAAAAGCTGCCTCAATCGCAGATTGCATCTCCCAAGCGCTCCAGACAGTGCACATGCGTGCGGCTCCCTCACGAAGTGGGCATTTCGGCAGCGCACCCGCATGAGGGGCACTCAACATCATTTCTTTTATCACTGAATCATCATTCACGTTCATGAACCCCCTCACCTGTGTGTGCAGCGTGTCCAACGCTTCCAGCTGCCGGGCGCAGGCCGCCTGCAGCGCCGCCAGCTGCTCCGCCATTGCGCCCAGCAGCCCGTCCCGCTGCCCCGCCTGCTGGTGCAGCGCCGCAAGGTAGGCGTCTTGCGCCGCCAGCTGCATGCCCTCCGACCGCCGGATCACCTGTCGGTGTATTGAACCCCATAGTAAGACGTATACAAGGCCACAGCCCGTCCCGCTGACCGGCCTGCTGCTGCAGCGCCGCCAGGTACGCGTTGTGCGCCGCCACCTGCATGCCCTCAAACCGCCGGATCACCTGCGGGTGGTGCGTGGTGCACTGATGTAGCAAGGCACGAAGACAATGTCACCTTTCCTGCAGCATGTTCGACATGTGCACACCAGCATGATGGCACCACCTCTGGACACGTCGCCATGCGCAACTCGTCAAGGTGGAGATAAGAAGTCCATTCAGCATGCCAACAGACACTTGTCCATCATTCTGCTGGCTCACCGCTTCCGCTGCGGTGCCGCTGGCAGCAATGTCCTTCGACAGGTCATCCATGGCATCCGCCAGCCGCTGCGGGTCGGCGAGCTGCACGAGGGCGGCGATTCGCTCCTCAATGTCTGCCTGCTGCGCCGGCCTGGCGGCGTCGATGTCGTCGATGCGAGCCTGCAGCTCCTGCTTGGGGGTGCACAAGCGCCTCAGAAGTCACCTCCAGATTCCAGGGCAGTTCCCGCCACCATGATGATGTTCAGATGCACACCGACCTCCTGCTGGTTGGAGCGGATCAGGAGTCCAGGCCAGGAGATGAATCAGAGCAATTATCAGTGGTCGTCGCAACCCTTCGAGCGTGGGCAGTGTCGATTTGCTGGTGCGCTTCATGGTGTGGCCGTCAAAGGCGCACCTGTACCGCCGCAGCAGCAGCCTCCGCACGCTGTGCCTCCTCAGACTCCGCCCTGGCCCGGATCGCTGCATTCTCACCGTCGTTTGCCTCGATGATGCCCGTGACGTGCTGCCGAGCCTGCGCATGCTGCGCCCGCGCGGGATTGAGGAGCGCTGGCGCCTGCGCGTCCTGGCTAGGGCCTGCGCCACAATATGAAGGCTGAGGTAGGCATATGATTGGTTGCGTTTATGTGCGTTTTCGGCTTCCTGCAGCGTCAAGCGTGTCACAGTGCCAGGCGAGATTGTGCACCTGCGGCGTGATAACCAGCTGCCAGGCGTGTTGACCAGCGGCGCTTCCGGTCTACGATGCGCGCATCCCTGAAGATCAAACCGTCGAGAGTCTGCAGAAGTCACATATGAGGAATGGGCAGCGCAGTGCCCAGCCTGCGAACAAACGAGAAAGGGCGCCCCAAAACTCCGGAACAGAGGGTGATCCCGATCGATGCTTTCTGGCTGCGAGTTGCCGCGTCCACAGCACCTACCTGGCGTTCTTCTTCTTGATCTTCTCCTCTATGTCCATCTGATTTTGTCGTCTGCACTTTGCCCAGATATGATATGAAATGTGTAAAGGCACAGTGCAGATGTTGTGTGCAGCACCGTGAATGCTTAGCGTAGTAACCTTCGACCAGACGATCTCATGAATCAAGACTGGGCACACGATGTGCACTCGAGGCGCAGGCGCCGATTATACGATACAAGGGTTTTTATTGCACTCTCTGGCACCGCACAGCAACATATGACCCTGGGATTGCAGGATTGCATTTACCGCACGAGACTGGGCCGTGACCTTTCCAAGTCAAAGTTGATGAACTGCAATGCAATCGCCACGACATTCGGGCATGCCTGCTGCCTAGGTACCTGAAGCGGTGCTTGACACACGATGCGCTGTAGACTGCTCCAAAATCAAAGTCGCTGAGTAGGACTCTCCGTCTGAATGCTGTTATAATACATGTATGTGACGCGAACTGCTACGTCCCTGTCACCCACAGGTCAATGGGTCACACGAAAGGGTAACCCCACCCCAGCGGCCTGTATGCATAATCCATCACGATCATGTGACCCGTCCCGCTTCGGGCCCGCCAGGACTGTCTGCCATGAACTGCTGCCACAGCGCGGCGTCGCTGCTGTTCAGCGCGTCGCCCGGCGGCAGCTCCGAAGCGCCGCTCGCCGAGTCGCCGCTGTTCAGCAGGTCAAAGTTGAAGTCGTCCTGCGGCGTTGGGGTTTAGTGTTTAGGATCTGGAGCAGGCGGCAAAGTCATTCAGTAAGACATAAAGCGAAAGCCACACATGGGCACCACATAATGAGTGCGTCAGCTGCAAGGCGACAGGCAGTGGGTGCACCTGATCAAAGGCGACATGACGTTTGAACCCATGACAACAGCGTAGTTGAGAAGGTCAGAGGGGGCGCGCACGATGTTGTAGTTGGCGCGGGACTGCGGCATCGGCGACGCGCCGGTGGCTGTCAGCGGCGGCGTCGCCTCCGCGCCGCCGGGCAGCCCCGCATCGCTGCCGAAGAGGCTGGTGACGTCGCCACCGAGGCCGCCCATGCCGCCATTGAGGCCACCCATGCCGCCAATGCCGCTGCCCATGCCGCCGCCGAGGCCGCCATTCATGCTGCCGCCCAGGCCGCTGAGCCCGGTCATGTCGGACAGCCCGTCCAGGCTGTTGGGCATCGCGCCCAGGTCGCCGCCGAGGTCCATCGAGGGCAGCTCGTCCATCATCGGCATGCCCGCCGGCAGGCCCGCCGAAACCGGCTGCTGCTGCTGCTGCTGCTGCTCATTGCCGACGGGAATGCCGCCGTCGCTGCCGCTGCCATTGGGCGTCGCGCCGCCGGCCATGGGCGTGCTGCTGACGCGGGGCACCCCCCGCGCCGGCTGCGACGCCGGCTGGCTGGGGATGGCGGGCATCACCGCCGCCGGCACGTGGTCATGCTCCTGGATGCGCACGCTGGAGGGCCACACATTGCCCGCCAGGTCTGGCCTGTCCAGGCTCATGCTGCCCAGCGCTGACCCCACCTGTGAGACATCAACCGTGCGGATGAGCACTCGCATGCAAGGCTGAACATGCAGGAGCGACAGCAACATGCGCATGCAGGATCGGCAGCAGCGTCCATCGTGCAAAAAAATCTTGCTCAAGTAATGGTCCCTCAACCACCGGCTGTTCCGGACAAAGGCCAGTCGTGTCAACGTGCCCAGTCGCAGGTGTTCATCCGCAGCACTTCCCACCTCCATGAGGTTGGGCTGGTTGCGGTGCAGCTCGGTGCTGTCGCCGCTGTCGCCGAGGCCATCCAGCCCCATAAGGCTGCTGAGGAAGTCATTGCCGCCGATGGCGCCAGCACCCTGGTATTGCACCAGCTGGTTGCCCGGGTCCTGGCCGTTGCCGCTCTCGCTGCTGTCGTCGCGCGCCGCCCGCCGCTTCAGCTTCTTGCGGCCTGCGGTGAAACAGAGCAGGGAATGTTGAGGCGCTGAGTGCGTGACACAATACAATGGAAACGTCAGAACATGCAGCGCCTTCATTACAATGCAAATGACGCCTGCTGCAGCAGAGTCTTTGGCTACTGGGAAAGTGAGGTTGCAAGCTGCGGCATGTCCAGCGCTATGACGGGTAATGAACCTTAGAGTCACTGGGAGAGGATTTATGGCCAGCAGCTCTCACCGCTGTGGCCGCCAGAGATGCGCTGCACGTTCTGCCGCGCCCCCACCAGCTGCTGTAGCATCTCCGGGTGCTGCAGTGCCTTGCTCAGGAACTGCATCATCTGCACCTGCCGCTGCTCCTGCACCTCCAGCCGCTGCTGCAGCATCCGCATCTCCGTGTCCGAGCTCTGCATGAGCAGGCAAGGACGTCGTCTCAGGAATGAGACCACAAGGCCTGCTGATGACAACATCAAGAACACTGACAGGACGCCGCGATAGGTAGGATATAATGTGGCCAGCCGAGCTGGGCAGCCGCAAGACACTGCTGCTGGCATGCACTACTTGTAGCTTGCTGCATTGACCGTCAGGTCAATGGTTACTCTCCGATGCACGAGACTCGTGCACCAGGACATCAAAACCCACCTGCTGCTGCTGTCGCAGGCGCACGAGCTCGACCATGAGCACGTTTTTGTCACGCTTCAGGCCCTCCAGCTCATCCACGATGCCCCCAAACTGCCCCACCTGCAACAGCGCCGCATGTCACAGTCACAGTTTACAATTGTGTGCCACCACACGAATAGCACACGAACGCAGCCCAAGCCACCCGCAGGACGTCATCACCTGACAGGACAATAGCACCTTGCGGAACAAACACTGCTCACCTCGATGGCAGTCTGCTGTGCACTGGTGGGCGCGGCATGACCGCCGCCAGTGGAGTTGGCCGCCGGCCGCCGCCGATGGATGTGGCTAAGCAGGTCCCGCCTGCCGCGGACGAACTGCTCCTGTGAAAACTCCCAACGGTCCGCATCGACCTTGCGGAAGCCCTGCGATTATTTAATGAAGACAGGTCAACGCGTGTCCCAGTACGGATGTATTACACATCCAGCATTGACGTCGCAGCAAGGGCACATCAAGTTGGCGAAGACGCTCACGTAGGTGTTCAGTTGCCGCACGAAGCTGGAGAAGTTGTTGTGCTTGAAGTACTGCGGCAGCAGGTCGCGGGAGAACTCCTCGTGCTTCCAGACGATGAAGCTGCGGAACAAGGTATAGAGATGTCAGTGATTCATGCCTGCATGATGCAAGTTTTATGGCATGCCATGCAGGTGTGCTCCCGCAGGGGCGCAGCGCAGGGTTGGTCACAATGCACGCACCTGGTGCCGTCCTCGCCCCAAGATACCACCGGGTCTGTCGCAGGATCCGACACGAGGTCGTAGCTGCAGGCAACGACACGTGTGCTGTTAGTGTGCGCCAAGTGTGTCCTTCGTTGAGCATGGGAAGCTGGGTTTTCAAGTTCAGCCGGTGCTGCGGCCACTTCAGAGGCGTAGGTACACACAGGGCAAGTATGCATCGAATGAGCAGCAATCAGACACAGGATCGGCAACGCACGTCTTTATAAGGAATGGCGGGGGAGCTGCTCCATCACTCGCGTTTGACGCTGCGTTGCCGCCAGCTCGCCTGGACATCACACGGCCGTTGTGGCGGCGACGAGGACCGCCGTGCTGTCGAGCCGACAGACACGCGTCAACAAGGGTTGCCTTCCCGAGCCCAATTGTGAGATGTTTGTGTGCCTCGCTAGGTCAACGAGTGGTGCGCTCCTCTGCTGGTGGCTTGGTACAGCGCATAAGAGTTTGTTGCAAGTGTGCAGTGGCGCTAGGTGGCAATACAGGTTGTGGCTGCCTTGTGCTGTGCGCGCTGGCACAAAAACCCTGAGTCTGCCTTACCCGTACGCAGGGAAACTAGCTCGATTAGGGTTTATTACGCCAAGCATACGTCGAGAGCAGTTTTGGGCCTGACACACAGGGGGTGTGTCAGTGTCAGTGCTGACCTACTACCAGGGGGAATACATTCCCCCTGCTACTACTGACCTGATCGGATCGACACAGAATTGACACAAGCTGACACATCACGTGGGACCTAATGGGACTACAGTAGCATGCCTTAGAAACCAGGGGAAACAAGCACGTATGCCGGCTCAAAAGTGGTGCAATCGACAGCTCTGCTCTTGTTTACTACAAGATTCCATTCTTCAAACATTTATACTGAGCTGCTACAAAACGTTTTAGGGTATGGTTTAGCTGCCGTGCCAGCTGGCGCACGCCACCGGGAATCTAGACTGACCGCTAGACTGACCTGAGATTCCCACGACTTAACACAGGCGCTGACATTTGAGGGGTGCGTTATGTGTTTAGAAGGTCAGTGAGTAAGGTGTCAGCGCCCAACACTGGTCGAGAGGCTTGTCTTGCACGTACTTGCGCTTACATTGTAGCTCACTGTCGCTTCAGAATGCGCATGATGAGGACCAACAGCATGCTGGCCTCGTGCGTGCTGGTGGCGCTGCTGGGCTGCAGCTCCGTTTCAGCTGCCCTCCGGGTGCCCAGCCCCAGGCTTCGGGAGACAGCACTGGACTTCACGCAGCAGGACCGGGACATCCGGCAGGCGTCGTCGGGCCCAGAGAGGGTTGCCGGCTACTTCCGGTTGTCGAGGAGGTGCGGAACCATTTCAGTGATGACCAACGATCGTCCTATTGTGGATCAGTCATGAGTTCGACAAGCAATCAATCTGCCTTCAGTGAGTATTCTGCTGCATGTGCGTGCATATTTCGCACGAAGCGACATCTGCTGATGGCAGAACCTTCCCTTGGGGCATGGTGCCCGCATGTCATGCGGCGTCATGTATGTGACCTTGGCAGAAGCTCAGCACGTTCGTGTGCCGAGATATGTGCGTGCTGCCGAATGAAATGGACCGAAGAGACGCTTGGGAAGTCTGCTGGCAGTCGTTGCGGGCCATTGGCAACATCTAACAATATTTGAACGGGCGTTGTGTATCAGGCACGCCGACAATGCGGAGATGTTCTACTTCTTCTTCGAGGTAACCAAAACCAGCAGAGTTTGATAGCCGTCAGCATCCGAGAGCTGCGGTCTGTATTCTGCATGTCATTGGCCTGTTCCCAGACCGCCAATAACGCTGATACAATGCACATCTGAGCGTTGACCTGTTTCAGAACGTCTTTTCTCGTGTCTGTGCAGGCACGCAATAACAGCAACACTGCGCCGCTGGCGATTTGGCTGACTGGCGGGCCCGGCTGCTCATCCGAGCTGGCGGTGTTCAAGGAGAACGGGCCATACGTGATTAACTCGCATGGGGACGTCGAGGAGCGTGAATATGCGTGGGATGTGGAGGTGAGCGAGCAGAGCCGTTGCAGCCCGCCACAAACGCTGCCATTCCTGTGGCAAGTGTTGCCGTTTACTGATGCAGTATTTGCTGTGCATGGCAGGCCAACATGATCTTCGTCGACTCGCCGCTCAACGTGGGCTTTAGCTACTCCGAGGTATGCAGCCAGCCGGCTCCCTCATTGGCTCCACACTCGATGCACTATCACAATGCGCTTTGTGTACCATCGTGTTTCACTGCCAAGCAGGACAAATAATTGAAAGGCTTGGCTGCTGCTTGCAGGACCCTGATGACAGAGTCACAACCGAGGCCGGCGTGGCAGGAGACCTGCTGGACTTCTTGGTACGAAGCATTTCCCTCGATTGAGGTTTTTCACGTGATTGCTTCTCAGTGCACGTTGTGAAGGGACGCCTCTGCTAAGTCCATTACGTGCAGTTACGGGATGCTAGCATCGTTTGATATCGAGTTATTGAACTTGTCTGACGCCCGGCATTGCAGGAAGAGTTCCAGAAGGCGCGTCCGCATCTGGCCAACCGTGAGTTCTTCGTCACTGGCGAGTCCTACGCGGTGAGGGCTGACGAGCTCTGCGCTGACAGACATGCCATGTGATTGCAAACACACCATGCCTTTCTACTGCACCTGTCGGTTGCTTGTGGCACATACCTGCAAGCTGACGGCAGCTTTGCCAGGATCTACGCTGGGGGCACTGATGCAATGCACTGCTCTGATGCAATGCACTGCTCAACACATGTGGCCTGCTGCATGTGCAGGGTCACTATGTGCCGGCAGTGGCTTCGCACATATACCGCACGAATCAGAAGAAGAAGGACCCCAGCCAGCGCATCAACCTGGCTGGTCTTGCCATTGGCAATGGCCTCACAGACCCAGGTGTGCCGCTCTGGCTTGCAGGCTCTCAGGCGCGCATCCAGCAACCTGTGCCATACCTTGCACTTGCATGCATGCATGCATGCAATGCGACGGTACAGTGCAGCGTGGCTGCATGCGCTGACTCGTGTTGTTGTCAGCAGGGAACCAGTACGGGTCATACGCGCCTTTCGCGGAGGCAAAGGGCCTCATCTCCCCTGCTGCCTCCAAGGCCATTCAGCTGGTGAGCCATATGTGTACATGAGATTCGATTGGCGCACTGCATGCATGCTCAGGATTCCTTGTGCGAATGCTGATGCTTCTCTCACTCTACTTGCATGTTTGCAGCCGACCTGGTCAGCTTTGCGTTGGCCAGCTCCTGGTGGATATTATTTTGAAGAACTGAGACCTGATGTGGGGGCTTTTATTATGCAGAGCTGGCCCATCTGCAAGGCGGGCATCTCGCTGTGCAACTCGGGCGTGCCGCTGACGTGCGACCTGGCGCTCTACTACTGCCAGGCGACGCAGTTTGCGCCCATCGTCGCAATGTCCGAGAACGCCAACATCTATGATGTGAGGATTGCCCCTGGGTTATTCAGAGGAGATGCTTTGAGTGTCGGTATTGCTGTAGTTGCGCTTACACTGTGACCCTCGTGGCCTGCAGATCCGCAAGAAGTGCCAGGGACCGCTGTGCTACGGTGAGTCGCTGGCTCTGCTCCAACAGCTGTGCACAGGCTGTCTGATGTGCCAGCATCATACGGAGTCTGCTTGGCAATACCTTCCGTTGGTCAGATCAAAGCGTTTTCGAATGTGGCTGTCCCGGACTGTGCAGACTTCAGCGATGTTGACGACTACCTGAACCGGAAGGACGTGCGGGAGAAGCTCGGCGTGCCGAAGGGCCGCCAGTGCGGCATTCTTCTCCTGCCTTGACCATAGCTGCTATCGTGTGTGTGCACACAGACTGCGATCCGTTTTGTGCGTCTCCTTCTGATGTGTCGTGGAGCTCGACACTCCCAGTACGCTTGCTGATGTGCGAATCTCACGACTGCAGGTGGCAGGAGTGCAACATGAACGTCAATGCAGAGTTCATGGGTGAGCCGCTGTCGCCCTCACTGCCTGTGCCTCACGCTTTGCACCTTGGTGCTGTGCCCTTCACAGGGCCGCTGCCAGGGCCTGCACCGGTGCCCAATCCTGAGCGCCGGACCCTGCAGCCTTCTGCAGCCTCAAATCTTGGTGGCCAGAGCGTATAGCGAGCATTCTGGCAACCCTGGACTTCCATATGAGCCGTAGCTTTCACACGCAGGCGACTTCATGCGGTCGTATGCAGCGGAGGTGACATACCTGCTGGACGAGGGGCTGCCGGTGATGGTGTACTCCGGCCTGGAGGACCTCATCTGCAACAGCCTCTCCCAGGAGTGGTGCGAAACAGCTCCACGTCTCAACGTTTGTGCTCATCTGCGTTTCACCTCTCTGCATTCTTATCCATGCAAAGGTCGCTTGAGATCCTGAACAGTTTCTGATCAACTGCACCTTCCTCTCCGAGCATGTATGGCGGACTTTGCAGGTGGACGTCGGCGTTGGAGTGGGAGGGGCATGAAGCCTTCAACGCGGCGCCCAAGCAGGACTGGCGGGTGGACGGCGACCTGGCCGGCTTCATCCGCCGCGCCAAGCACTTTGCCAACGTGGAGATCCTGGAGGCTGGCCACATGGTGCGCTGCTGCCCATGTACAGTGCATACTGTCGGAACGGATGTGTGCGGGAATGGGCAAGGACAGGCTAGCTTTCCAGTGTGTTTCGACAGCAAGCATGCCATGCGCATCTGTCCGCCTGCTGTTGCGCAATTGTCAGGGCAGCGGCATCACCGGCAGAGGATTGGCCATCCTGGTCCTCAATCCGCACTGCTTTCCTTTGGCGCAGGTGCCCATGGACCAGCCCAAGCGCATGCTGAGCCTGTTTGGCGACTTTGTGCACGGCCGCCTCTTCGAGCACACGCCACAGGCCAAGCCGCAGGGCGGCAAGGTCAGCTGGAAGCGGGATGCGGCGACACAGTAGAGGGTTGTGCATTCTCAAATACAACATGCAATCGCCAGTGTCCTTCTGTGTTATAGTCATGGGCTACATCGCCATTGATAATTTAATGTAGCGCTCTGGTCGAATGGGAATTTTCACAGTAGTAGTTATGATTCGAACGTGAAACATACCCTGATTGAAACACCGCCACTGCTAACGACAGCATGTTCGGGAGTTCAATGTTCTGAACCTCGCACATCATATGGGCGCCAGTGGCACGGCAAAACGGCCGGCCCTTCAAAGTATAAATAGTCTGCGGCGCTAGCTCGCCAAAGACAATGCGATTGCGCCTGGCGCCAAAGAGCCCTCGCCATCATCTGCACTTTTTGCAGCACAGGTAGCGCTTCCGCCTTGCCAACGCTCCTTGCGATGGCCGTGGCCCGTGTGTGTGTGTGGGG
>JAABUL010000091.1_pt1 | contig 170923 bp, 178 predicted proteins | sample 5559151 | NCBI WGS metagenome assembly JAABUL01 (sample SAMN10711876, study PRJNA513368) | rock metagenome | isolation source: Antarctica rocks | place: Antarctica: Victoria Land, Pudding Butte sud | reverse complement strand
CTAGTGTACCTTAAGTACGCTCTGACCATTGTCAGTCTTTTTGCGACCCCCCTGTACATATGTTGCGCAATCACCTCCGGTAGGCAGTGCACACTAGTACCCGAATAGGAATTTCTACGTTCACTGATTTGCTATATATCGTTCGCGGGATGTGATTGGTTGGAAGTAGATGGATTTTGGGCTGCAATCGTTTCATGACGTGCAGTTTGAGAGCTAGGCTGAACGGGGTATATGCCCCTTATGTGCAAGTGGAAGTTGAGATGAGATATGAGTAGTCGGAGTGCTTTCAATAGTAAATGTCGTCTTGAGCCATCGCAAGATCGGACAGGAAGAGCGAGGACAGGCTTGAAAGCATGGGTGAGAGATGCAGGAGATGTACGATGGTCAACCGGTCTACAATTGGGAGCAACCGCAATGGAAATCTCGATGAAGCCCGACTGCGTGCTTCTCTTCGTGATAGAGGATACCAGCGAGGACCTACTTCCTTCGCGGATGTCCAGGAGGGCGTGTAGTGTGCTGTTCGAATGGTGTTCCTCGGCTGAACGGACGCCAGGTAATTATACAGGTTGGGGCCATCCACATCACCGCTGTATCTTGAATTATTGAGCGGTTCAGCATCATCGCACGCTGCGATAGATCCTTGAGGCAGAGGTAGGTGGATTTGTCGTCCGACTCAACAGCACAGGACAAACCAAGGTGAGCGGTTCATCTATATCGTCGATTCGAGTCAAATAACGTCAACACTGCTCAAGTCCTGCGGCTTCCGGGCCAGTTCGCCACATTTTCAGCGGCCGAACGCGCCCTGGAGAATCTTAACTTCGTTTGCTCTGTTTCGCTGAACGTGTTCAGCATTGCAAGGCAATTGCGGCGTTGCCGGTAACGTCTTGGACGCGTTGTTGGTGCAGACGACGGATGACAATGGTGCGATTTTGAGCAGTCACCGAGAAAGTTGACTCGGGGCTGAGAGGGGATTCCGGGGCTACAGGTGTAGCATTAGAGGCGGAGCAACTCAGGATGCCCGTTACATTGTCGACTGAAGGGTGATCAGAACGAACGACAGCTCCGAGATCTTCGAAGCAGCATCAATCGCACGAAGGCGCCTATATCTTATCAGTAATAAGCTTGATGTTTGTATTTGCCTCGACCAGCCGCAATCCTGGAAGACGCGAACGAGGGAGCGCTGCAGGTTAGTACTGGAAGTGAGAGGAACGCGATAAGGATCGGTCAGGTAGCTTGTTGAGAGGTTGGTGGTGTCTGAGAATATTGCAGTCTCTCCTTGTTTCATGTCTCGATAGCCGGCGCCGTTTGACTCCGGCTTCTGCATGCTGCAAAGAAAGCACCCATCATCCTGACCATGCTTCGTCGACCATCGATATCTCCCGCGCCCGATTCAGCCTATCTCAGCCTCCTAGCCTCGCGCTCAGACTCGAGCAAGCACAGAATGTCGTCTTCACGGACTGTTCCAAAAATCAGTCTCTGTTATCTCCTGCTGTCCATATTCCCGCGCTTACCTGGGCCCTTGACGTTGCGGATGATGCTTCGGGTTGTGTCGTCCATGAACTCCACGCGCACTTGTGTCACACCACCACGCGAGCCTGCGCATCGTTAGAACCTCTCTTTCTCACGCACTAGAATCACCACCTCTCCTCTTCAATCACATACCAGTGCGGCCGAGAACTCTGGTGACCTTGACGAGCTTGACGGGGACCCTGCGGCTCATATTAGCATCCTGCCCCTACGAAGCACTCTTGGAGTGGCGTACTTTGCTGAATCCATCTTTGCGACTTCGTAGGGGTCGTTGTTGAGTGGTTGTTGGTCGTGATGTCGTGATTATCGTCGTCGGCGTAAGGTCGAACTTTTCGATTTCGTCGTTGAAGTTCGGCGTGCATTTCGGCGAAAGTGGGCTTTCCCGGCTTGGCGGTCATATATCTTAGCAGCATACGTACAGACAGAAGTCGACGCTCGGCACGAGCCGCAGCTCTATCTGCAAGGGCCTGCCATTGAAAACTGACCGTGACAACGATCTCTCAAATAACGATATCAACGATAAGAGGTTTGAGGGCCGCATACAGCCTCCAGCAACCCTCACGAGTGAAGGGAGATCGAGCAATCGACCGGCCGCCGAACGAACATTCAACCTTCTTCTCAACAGCGAGTGAGTCAAACCACGTGAAACTCGATCATAAAATCGAATTTTGTCAGACTCAGATCACGTCGTACGGCAGCACGAGATCGAATCGCACGGCAGAGAACAAGCAGTGCCAGCAAACCCACGACGACAAGCTCTCCAAACATGGATTTGATGCATAGGTATGTGAGCGTCCTGATCTGACCATTTGGATCCCCATTCGATCATGGAGAACAAAATTGACACTACCGGCAGCCTCAATGATCGTCTGCTTTTCGCAGTACCCAAGAAAGGACGGCTTCACCAACCCTGCCTCGATCTACTATCGGGCTCCGACATCCAGTTTCACCGCCACAACCGACTAGATATCGCCCTGGTCCACAACCTACCTCTCGCGTTGATCTTCCTCCCAGCTGCAGACATCCCTACATTCGTTGGCGAGGGGCGTGTTGACCTCGGAATCACTGGTCGAGATCAGGTAGCCGAACATGAAGCCGACACGCCACCTACCGACACCACGGGAGTCGTCGATATCATGGATCTTGGCTTCGGAAAGTGCAAATTGCAGGTGCAAGTGCCCGAGAAGGGCGAAATTCAGACGGCTGAACAGCTCGTTGGAAAGACCGTGGTGACGAGCTTTACAGCGCTCTCGAAGGCTTACTTCAAAGCGATGGAAGTACAGTCACTGAAATCGGCAGCTCAAGTGAATGGCGACGCGGAGAACGATGCAAAAGCGCTCCAAACCACTATTAAGTTCATTGGGGGCAGTGTGGAGGCAGCCTGTGCTCTTGGCGTTGCGGACGGCATCGTCGACTTGGTCGGTACGTTGCGCCCCCTCTCCGAGAACAGCTCAGCGACGATGCTAATACAGTGAAGAATCTGGCGAGACGATGCGAGCCGCAGGCCTGAAAGCGATCGATACCGTCGTCGAGTCGACTGCTATCCTCATCAGCTCAAAACATCCATCAGATCCAAAGCTCGTCGAGAAAGTGACGAACAGGATCAAGGGAGTGATCACCGCGCAGAGATACGTTTTGTGCACGTATAATGTGTCACGGGCACTGTTGGCCAAGGCTTCTCAAATCACACCAGGCAAGCGAGCCCCTACAGTCACCGCTCTCGAAGATGCGGACTGGGTGGCAGTACAAGCTATGGTCGAACGTAAGCAGGTGGCAAATGTTATGGACGAGTTGGCTGAGATGGGTGCTACGGATATTTTGGTGACGAAGATCGATAACTCGCGGACGACCTGGTAGATTGTGGCTGCTCTCGAGGAGGAGACTACGGATGATGCGACTACACCTCATGATATTACATAGAGCTATACAACGAGAACCGTCGAGAGGCGGCTGAATGGTCTGGTCGACACTTCCGATTCTCTTTACCAACGTTGATTTCCAAAACATGACGTCGACCTCTATATTCGCTCCTTCCTATCTCGGAGATGGCGCCGACTCCACATTTCAATGGCGTCAAGACAATCTCGAGAAAATAGAAATTCTGTCCTTCTCGAACTTCACACATCTTCTCCATACCTTCATCAAGCCGTACAGATGCCTGAGACCAAATACTTCGAGCGGGAGATAACGCTCTCGCCACAATCGGAGCCCGCTGGCTCGAAATTCCCGGCCAAACTCGCATACTGGACGTTCGGCGATGTATCGAATCCAGCCGTGTTGTTACCCAGTTGCTATGGAGGATCTCTAGAAACGACTACACCGTTTCTATACTCCGACGCACACGCTTCTGATCCCATACTCTCCCCATCAAAATACTTCGTCATAGTCACCGGGTTGCTGGTAAGCACTGATGGGTAAAAGAGGTTTCCCGAGATACGATCCAACTCTGTGTAGTGCTCTGAGACCTTTTGAGCTCTTCTACATCTCCGAGACACTTGCTAACCCTGATACCGTTCTTTTCTGTAGGGAGGCGGCGAAAGCTCTTCCCCGGTCAACACCGCAGCGCCATTGGACGGACCCAACTTTCCCCACATGACCTATGAGGATAACATTAGACTCCAATATGCCCTCTGCGAGAGTCTGGGCGTCAAGAAGCTGTTCACCTACATTGGCTTCAGCATGGGCGGCCAGCAAGCCTACCATATGGCCACCCTCTACCCGGATTTCGTAGAGAATATGGTCTGCTTAGCCGGAAGTGCCCGGACGAGCTGGCATAACTGGAGCTTTCTGGAAGGACCGAAGCATGCTCTCATCACGGCCGTCGACTTTGAGGACGGGCACTACAAGCAGCCGGCGAAGCAGGGTGTCAAAGCTTTCTTCAGGGTCTACTCTACCTGGGCGCTGTCACAGGAGTGGTTCAGAGAGAAGTGCTGGGAGGAAGTCGGCTCTAAGTCTGCTCCGGAGTACTTAGAGGCGAATTGGTCTGGTGGGCCGGGTGTAGATGCGAATGGTTTGCTGGCTTTGTTGTGGACGTGGCAGAATGGGAACATTTGTTTGTACTACACTGAGGATGAGAATGATCTGGCCAAGACGTTGGGCAGGATCAAGGCAAGGTGCTTAGTCATGCCAGCGAGAACGGACATGTACTTCCCGCCGGAGGACAACGAGGAGGAGGTCAAGCATCTGAAGCATGGCGAGTTTAGGTGCATTGAAACCCCTTGGGGCCACCTTGCTGGCGGTGGGAGCGGACGGAAGGCGGATACGGAGTACATTATCAAGGAGATCAAGAGTTTCTTGCAGATATGAGATAGAACTGCAACGAAGGGCACGAGTTTGACTTGTGAGACGATACGACAAGTAAGTGCTCTGAAGCAAGCGAATAGGCTTTTTGCGCTCACACAGGTATCCAAATGGTTGCCACAACCTCTTGCTAGAGTCAAGTGAACATTCACTTGGTGCCAAGAGCAGCTAGCGTTTGCATATGACGGCAATCTTTTCACCACACGCAAATTTCCTCACCTCACATGCACTCATCGACACCGAATGTCTACGCCAACAATGGCAGACCAAGGCCGCGAGATGGGGTTGCAGCACAGAGAAGACAACGGCGAGTCTTGCAAGGAGGGTGACGAGGACGAAAAGCAGATGGAGGAGATGTTCCAGCAGATTCAGGGAACCATCATCGATGCCGGACTACGAAAGCTGGACAAGCAGACACGCAAGAACCAGGTCCAGGAATACATCGCTCCCAAGAAGAAAGTCACCGCCGAAGCGATACAAGCAGCATCCACACCCATGGTCGCTCTTCTTGAGGGACCCAGTTTCCAGACCTACAAGCCTGATGTACTCGAGCACAAGATCCTGAACTCTCTCCGCAAACGCCTTGACTCAGGTGCTGGCGTCGTCCTTAACGGTCGCACGGCAGAGCACTTCCGCATCAGCTACGACCCATCCCCCACCGACATTACGAGCTTCCGGCAGCACTTGCACAAGACTCTATCAGTCAGCGATGGTTTCAAGACTCTAGAAGCTCTTCTACTGCCAGTCGTAAAAGCGAACGACACGCTGTTTCCAGAGCTCAAGAAAGTCACCAAGAAGAGTTGTCGACGGCTGGACGAGCGCTCCTACCGTTCTTTCTGGCTCCATCACCAGAAGACCTACAACACAATCCATCCGATCTCCTGGGACAAGCGCGAAGAAGAAATCGCCACTATCGTGCAGGTCCTCCGCACACATTGTGACCGGGTCGAGCCTAAATCGCTGCTGTTGCGCGATCCCGACACGCTGGTTGAGCATACGTATGAGGACGGCGTCCATGCTCTGACTGTGAAGTGTCCTCACGAGTGGAGCTTGTACGCCACGGAGCGCGGGCTTGGTAACAAATTAAGGGCTTGCTTCGCAGAATCCGAGCGTTCGACGGAGGACTATGAGAACCTCGTCGAGCGCGAGCTATACCGGTTCAAGCAGTTCAACCAGAGCGCTGTGTATGGGCCTCAGGGCGAAGAAGGTGCGGCCAAGGCAAGCGTGGGGGTACGTCGCAGGAAGTGATTCGGGCGGAGAGGCGGTGCTGAGCTGGAAGAGGATCAACGGTATGACTAGGCTGTTGGCGTAGAGGTTTGTAGACTGGCACAGTTAGCACAAAATTGAATTGTATCAAGTGAGGCCACCTGCGTCACATCGTGAGCCTTCATTATTGTGGTGTTCCGCTTGCGTTCTATGACTTGGTACGCCACCAGCCGGAAAGGGCGGCTGAGCGCACCGATGGCAATGAGCAACGAAGCAGTATGCATGACATCCAGCAACAGATTGAGGCAGTGACGGTCGACTCTCAAAAGAAGAAGAAGAAGAAGCGGAGGGGAGGAAAGCGGCGTAATCTCAAGCAGAAAGCCGCTGCTCTTGCTTCTACCCTGGGTGACCTGGTGATTACTGGAGATGCCGGAACCCAAGAAAACGTCAACACCATCGCAACAGGAGAAGCCAGACGGCAGAGTGCGCCCAGCATGGTTGAGTCCCAGCAGAAGCACAGAGTGACCAAGAGAGGAAGGAAAGAAGGCCATCAAACCTACTACCGCTCATATCAACGAACACAGTACCACAGAAGTGCAAAGCACACCTATCCTGGTTGTCCTCGCCGGCCCAGACTTCAAAACCTACAATCCAGAAGATCTGGCAGATGAAATCCTGTGCACCATCGACGATCGACTAGAGGACCACCCCGATATGCTCCTCCGCGGCCGCACGTTGGATCACTTTCGTATCAACTACGACCCGTCTTGCCCACTCACCGACCTCACAAGCATCAGACGCCACATGTACGACGTCATGCTCATTAGAGACAACTTCCAATCTCTGGACCTTCTGCTTCGACCTGTCGTCATGTCCAACCCAGAGGCATTTCCGGAGGCCTACGAAGTCAAGTGGACCAGCAGAAAGGACCGCAAGTTGAATGCCCGTACATACAACTCTCAGTGGAGTTCTAACGATGCCCTCCTGAAGACGATCCACCCCGTCTCATGGTCCAAACGTGAGGAGGTGATGAAGACCATCGTCGACGACTTTCGACTCCAATGTTAGAGGCTCGATCCACAGTCGCTTCTTCTGCGATACCCAGGGAGCCTGGTACCTAGTTCGCCGGAGGAGATCGAAGCGGGTGTGGATGGTGATAAGGTGCACCTTATCAGGAAGTGCAGCCTCTATAATACGGAGTCTGGCTTTGCCAAAAGGTTGCGAGACTGCTTCGTGACGAATAACGGCTCTATCGAGCAGTATGAGGATCTGCTTGAGCGTGCGATGTACGTGTTCAAGCTCGCGAACATCTTTGGCCCGAAGGGTCACAGTCATGATGTTGCGGCTTGAAGAGCGGATACTTGGGAGGAAGTCGCAAGGATGGTTCTCGGAGGAGGCACACACCATGTAGCTAAGTACTGGTAGGGAGGGTCCGCAAGCCTGTACCGATACTGCCACTATATTCAGCAGCCGGACGTAGCAACGCATATGACACTTACTCGTTCATGTCGCGGTTCAGCTTGACATGTGATACGCCAAGAAGTAAACGCGTCGCACGGGCATCGTCCACTTCCATCCAACCTGACTTCATGAAACCTTCTCCAAACTCTTCAACATTTTGTTCGTCATCGCGTCGTCCTGTTCATCATGGCGGATCACGACCATTCTGGAGAGGCGCTTCAGCCAAACGACACAAGCAAACATCTGACAAGCGGCGAAAGATCCGAAAACATCGCAGAGCAGCAAGGCAGCAGCGAGCAAGTGAAGGACATGAATGCCGTGTGCCACCAGATGGGCGCAACTGTTCTCGACACAGAGGCAGGAAAGTCGATTCTTCAACAGGATGCGACCGCGCAGATGGATGAAGCAAGCACAAAACCCACTCTTGCCCTGATGTACCTCGCCCGTTCAGGCTTCGAACCTCACACCCCAGAGGTCCTCATGGAAAAAATCCTGTCCTCGATCCGTGACAGGTGCGCGCGTGACAACCGTCCTCTGAAGAACATCCGCGGCCGCACACCGGATTACTTCCGCATCAACTACGACCCAGACGCTACAGACATCACCAGCATACAACGCCACTTGAGCGACCATGTGCTGAACCAGGCGTTCGCTGAGAGTCCGGATTATGAGAAATTGGATGTCCGCATATGCCAACCTCTGATCAACTCAAACTGGGCCGTGTTGCTGAAGTACAAGAAGCTTGGAAGTGTCGGCAAGTATCCTCCTCACAAGCTTTGGGAGACCGAGTATCGTTCCTGCTAGGACCACCACAAGCACGCCTTCGACAAGATCCACCCGATATCATGGTTCAGCCGCGAGGAAGCCATCGCCACCGTGGTGGAATCTGCTCGTTCTCGCTGTTCCAAGGTCGATCCGGAGTCCTTTCTCCTCACTGATCCAGGCTACCTTGTGGGAGCCGATGCCACATGGACCCCAGAAGAACTCGAGCATGTTCGCGAGTGGAGCCTTTACGACACAGAGCTTGGTTTCGGTGCGAAGGTGCGGGTCTGCTTCGAGAGGGACGATCCCACGGTGGAGCAGTACGAGGAACTGATCGAGCGGACCATGTACCAGTTCAGGGTGAAGAATAAAGAGGCTGTGTATGGTCCGAAGCAAGAGGCTGAGTACAGCGCGAACCGGCGGGTGCGGAAGAGGGTGCTGCGACACGTCGAGCGTGATCAGAGGCGGTCGCTGGGCGATTAGATGCGGCACAGCTCATGTGTGCGGCATTGCATGGGAGGTTTGCAGGCCCAGCGTTGACGCCAGGCGCCAAAGGTGTACGGAGGAGAAGGCAGCATCATAGCGCACAGCGTTCGCAGCCTCTGATGAAGTGTAGAAGACTCATTGTACTGCACACGAGATGCGTAGTGAGCAGACAGTGGTGTAAATGCAAATGGCACTTACATCGACATCAAAAACAATCAATTGGGCTGTCCACCTACCTACCACCCCCCTTCCCCCCAAACCCCCCACTATCATCCGTATGCCCCTTCCCCTTCCTCCCCTTCTGCTGCGCGTGCTCATGCTTCCGCAACTCCTCCGGCACCCTCGAAATCTCGCTCTTACTAATCATCTGCTTCAAATCATACATGACATCTGCATCCTCGTTCCCCAAAAACGTAATCGCCACACCCTGCTTCCCCGCACGACCGGTACGTCCAATCCGATGCGTATAGCTCTCAATATTCGTCGACATGTTGAAATTAATCACCACACTCACATCCGGCACATCGATACCGCGACCAGCCAGATCCGTAGCAACAAGGATATCGATGCTACCGTTTCGTAAAGCGGCGAGGGCAGCTTCACGCTGATCTTGCGTTTTGCTTCCGTGGAGCGTGATGGCGCTGTGGCCCATCCGCTGTATATCCCGCGCCACGACGTCGCAGTTGCGCTTGATGTTGACGAAGATGATGATGGGCGGTTTGAACTCGCGGGAGTGCAGGATCTCGCTAATGCGCTTCTTACGCTTGTCTTCACCCTGTATGAACTCGACGCGCTGTTCAACGGTATCGACGGCTTCTCCGATGTTGCCGATGGTGACGATGGCGGGGCGGCGGAGGTATTTGCGTGCGATGCGCTCGACGGCGGGAGGCATGGTGGCTGTGTACATCATGGTTTGGCGGTAGCGGTCTTTGCCGCCGAAATGCTGGGACATCACCACCGCATTTTCGGCGTCATCGGTGTCGGGTTTCTCGTTGTTGACGGGGAGGGCGTCGAGGATCTTGTTGACGGGTTCTTCGAAGCCGAGGTCGATCATGCGGTCGGCTTCGTCCATGATTACGTAGCAACACTGAGATAGGACGAGGACGCGACGCTCGATGCAGTCGACTAGACGACCGGGGGTGGCGATGATAATTTCGGCGCCGTCTCGCATGTTGAAGCTTTGCTCTTCTATGGAGTGCCCCCCAACGAGAGACACGCAAGTGAAACCGAGCGGTGTGGCGAACTTCTTGGCTTCGAGCTCAATCTGCTGGGCCAACTCACGTGTAGGCGCCAGAATGATGGCATATGGTCCGTCGTTCTTGGTCATCTCATCCAGTTTTGGCAACTCAGAGATGTACACGAGTAGTGGCAGCAGGAAAGCAGCAGTCTTTCCTGAGCCGGTAACAGCCACACCAATCAGATCTCGTGACTGAAGTGCAATAGGGATAGCTGCTCGCTGAACGGCGGATGGCTCTGTGTATCCAACCGAATCAACAATATCCATAAGTCGCTTCGGCAAATGTGCCTCTTCCCAGGTCCGCATGGGATTCGGTATGCTGCCGCCTTTAGTCGCGATATTGAAATCCTCCTTGAAGATACGCCAGTCACGCTCACGCATCTGCTCGAGTTTCTTCTCGCTCCAGTGCTTGTCGATGCCGTTCCTGCCGCCTTCCTCGCGCCTCCTCCGCTCCATCTCCAGGATCTCCAGAGCCCGCTCTCGGCCCGCCTCAGGATCTCTCTCTTCAATAGCGCGAGCATAAGCTTTGGCCATGGTGTCGTTGGTATCATCTGCAAACCCACCCAACCTGCCACGGCCGAACAAGCTCGTACCTTCCGCACGAGTCTGATATAGCGGATTGTAGTCCGGGCTGGTATCTTCCTCGGTATTCCACTCGAAGTTGAACTTCTTCTCTGTAGTCCTCTTCCGCTTCTTCTTCGCGCTAAAGGTAGACGTGTTGGTGTCTGCACCCATGTAGCGGTGCTTAATCATCTCTGCCTCGACACCTTGCTCGGATGCCTTCTTCGATGATTTGGGTCCATCAACAATCGCGACTGACTTCGGGGGAGGTGGCGGCGCCATATCGTAGCCCTTATTCGGTAGAGATCGCATCGATGATGGGCCAGTGGGTACCTGACCGTTCCTGCCACCCCGCGGGCCAGTCGGAGGTCCTCGATGTCCGTTTGGTTGCGCATGAGAGCGTGGAGGTGGCGGTGGAGGAACGTGGTTGTTCGCTCTCTCCGACTGCTCCTTGTGCTTCGACGCTGCCACTTCCTTCTCGCGCTTCTCGAGTGCTATGCGTTCTCGTTCCTTCTTTGACAGGAACTTCGGTTTGGACGCTGCATCGTCGGCGGCCTTCTTCTTCGCCAGTAGCTCTTCGATACTGAGTGGCGCAGCTTTTGGTGTGCCAGCGCCCCATCCAAGCTTCCGCTTCTTCGCACCAGACTCTGTCCCGTTCACATCGCTGGGTGGTGGAGGCGGTATTGAGTCTGACGGGGGTGGAGGCGGCGGGGCGTCGGAACTCGGCGGTGGTGGCGGAGGGGGCAGCCAGTATCCGTTCTCCATGATCAATATCCTCTTCGTGCAGATGTGGTTCTGATCTGGAGAGGTTCGAACTTCGTTAAGTCGGAGAAAGAAGGCTAGCCGGATACGGCAGACACGTGAAAGTCAATTTAAGGTATTAAGCTAGACACTACCTCACGTTCGCCTTCACGCATGGTCTTCATCTGCACCTACAACTCCAGCATCAATCCTTGTTGCAGGCAAAGTATCTTGCGTCTCACGCACGGTCAATATGCAGTTTCCCTCGAACTTCAGCACTCAGGTCTATGAATAGCGAGCCCTTGGCACCCCCCATGCTGGTTGGTTTAAGGGGACGCTACAGCGGATGATCTGCAACATGGGTTTCACAACACCCACCACTGCCAACCTTCCGGTTGTCTATATTGTGTGATGTCCCTACCGGACCTCCGGCCCTATCTTTATTACGCGTTGTTTCCTTCGAACTCCAGTATGTGCGCCGAACCACGCGAGAACTGATCGGCTTAACAGCACCTAGTATGTTTCGCCTACTAAAGCGGTCTCACGCGCCGCAAGAGCCCAGTGAGCAACGTTCAGCCAGGCCAATCAGCCCGGATCGCAAACCTCAATTGCAACAGCGGGAAGTGCTGGCTCGGAATGATAGCAACGACGTCAACGACACCTCAACTTCGGGAACACCAAGCGAGACCATCGAGGAGCGCAAAACTCAGACTTCACTGACAAACGAGAGGAAGAATGACCGAGGACTCCTGCTTTGGTGGCCTGAGCTGGCTGCAATGACCCTCAGCATTGCATGTCTGGCGGCCGTCATCATCGTATTGCTCCGAATCGATGGGACGCCGCTACAAAGATGGAGTATGCCCTGGCACGTGAAGCCCAATACCCTTGTCTCCATCTTGATCACGGCCTCCAGGGTGTTCATGCTTTCTGTACTGGTAGAAGGCGTGAGTCATTTGAAGTGGGTGTATTTCGAGCGGAGCCCGCGTCAGCTCACGGACTTTCAAGCATTTGATGAAGCGAGCCGGGGTGAATGGGGTGTGCACTGCAGTTGATTGTCAAGATCCGATGGCGAGCCATGGTAGCCTCAATTGGCGCACTGCTCATAATATTGACGCTGGCTATGGACCCTCTCGCACAGCAGCTGGTGTCGTATGAGTTACAGACGGCGCCCGGGCCCGGCGCAACCATTGGCTCGGCACGCATCTACGGCTCTCTTGCTCAGTCTGGTACCACCCACGTATCCGGTACGTATAGCGGCATGGATTTCGACCTCAGAGAATTACTGTACTAATACGGCATAGCTGACAGTGGGACAAACTTCGCGCTCGTCGAAGCAGCGCTAGTAGCGCTGTTCACTCGGGATGAAACAATGGAATTCTCTTGCAAATCCGGAAACTGTACGTGGCCGACTTTCCGCACGCTTAAACTATGCAGCCACTGCGAAGATGTTAGCTCGACGATCGAAAAGGAGTGCACGACATATACTTCACATGATCTGAAACACGCACCGGAACAGGACTGCAATTACACCACACCCCTTGGTGCCAGGCTCAAAGCCAGCTCTCAGTGTGGCGAGCTTGGCGATTACCGTACGTTGTGGAGGACAGCAACGGGCTTCAGCGCTTCGCCTGGTGCGACCGTGGTCAACGTATCGGCGATATTCTTTCCATATGACTCCGAAACGTCCTTGGACACGACTCTGGGCTGCCCACTTCCGAATCACAAAGCCTGGGATTGCACCATATCGTGGTGCGCGAAGACATACTCTGCCAGTGCCAGCACTGATGGTCGCTTGCAGGACGTGCCAGCATTCACCGAGCTGTTATCGATACTGGCCTTCGATGATCCAGATATGGACTGTTACACTCACCCCGGGTATTCATATGGCTCTTACTACCGGTCAAACGAAGGTGCAGTCCTCCTATCAGCCGCCTTTACCCCATCCGAGATGCCCCAAACTTTCACGTGCCCTGACACAAACCTTTTCAAAAATTCCGCCACCGCGTTTTGGATCAACAGCGCCGATATGCTCCTTTTCGCCGGCGAGCTGCAGCCCTTCTTCAGGGGCGGAATCATCAACGGCCAAGAGACAAGTAATAACGCAATGAACCATCCTGCCGCCACCGCAAGTATGCAGGCCATGTACAAAATCAACGGCGGCAACTTCTCGATGACTATGGAGAGCCTGGCGACCTCCATGACAAACTTCATCCGCCAAGGTCCCAACAGCACTGCCGTCCTCGGGCATGAGCACTACACGACCACCCACATACGGATCAACTGGCCCTGGCTATGCTTTCCAGCAGGCCTCGTCGTCGTTGCTGTTGTTTTCTTGATCGCTGCTATTATCTCCTCTCATACGAGCAGCAAAACCGGGTGGAAATCTTCGAGCTTGGCCATTCTGTTCCATGGACTCGATGGGTGGATTGAGCAGGAGGTCCGGGATCATCGTAGTACGCGTGGTATGCAGATGGCAGCCAAGGATATGTGGGCTAAGCTGTCGGAAGGCGATGATGGCAATCTTAAGCTGACGAGGACTCGGATGTAGACTGCACTGGCTCATAGGACTTAATGTGATATTGGGATCCGCACTGATGTCTATGATTTCAGATCTTTCCCAACAAGCGCTCGTACTGCTTTGCGATCTCCTCATACGCTCGTGCGCATTCCCGCTGAGCATCAATAGCCGCTTGCAGCGCACCTCTCAACGCCGAAAGGTCTGGTCCAACAGCCACGGCTTCAACGTGGGCATCTTTGCGCTGAGCGAGCTGGGCAGCAGCCTCGACCTCGCTCAGGCCACGGACTGGAGATGTGAGCTGCTTGAGCATCGATTGCGCGCCTCGCTCGTCGGCGGCCTTTACCATCTCCCGATCCTTCAGACCCTGCCATACCACAAACTCATTAGTAGAAGCTCCCAGTGCACGGGCGATGTCCTTTCATACCAGTAATTGACCGTACATAAGCAGAACAAATATCGTCGGCACGACAAACGCGATCAAAACTGCTCGATTTCCTTCGGCCCCCGCGGAGAGCGGCAGATTATGTTCCCAGCTGCTCCCAAGATACGTTCCTAGACCAACGATGAACAGTGTGATGCTCATGATCACCACTTCGAACGGCGCCTGCAATATCTGATGCGCCACTATTGAGCTTCGCAGATCCTGCGTCTGAGTCCTGTCGTTCCAATATGTCCCGTTGGCAAGCCACATCCGGAGATCTTTCGTCTCGATTTGCCCTCCGAACGAGGACTGTTGCAGGCCGGAGAAGAAGACGGACATGAGCGACATGACCAAGGACATGACGAAGCTGACTCGCGCAATGTAATGACAGTTTTCGAGCCCTGGTAATTGCAGAGCTGTCACGCCGCAGGACGCGACCAAGGCACCCTCCATATGGTCAACGCCGTGTCATTCATCAGGAGGGTTGTACCCACGATAATAGCAATCATCCCGCACACACTCAACTGGCTGACCCTCCAGCTCTCGACGTGCGCATCGTCGCCCCGGTTGATCAGTTCTTCATGCTCCTCCAGCTCTTTCGTATCAATCGTTATCCAGGGCTTCCATCGCACACTTTTCCCGAAGCGCCGCTCGGCATAGTCGGTGGTGACGTGGGCGGTTGAGCCTCTGTTCATCACATATCTGAAGGCCAGCAGCGCGCGACCTGCGACACGAGCTGGGAAGCCGAGGAAGGAGAAGAGCTCGATTGTGTCGATCATTGCGTAGGAAGCTGGAAGGACATATATAGGCCCGGAGTTGTAGCAATGGAAAACGGTGAAGATGGGAGACGAGGTAAGAGATGTTTCAAACTACCTGCGTTCAATACACCCACTGTGTAGCAAGACGTAGCTCACCGGAGCCGCTCGCCATTTTGAGTACTGTTTCGTGCCGCTGCTAGTAGGACATGGGGATGGAGGTATACCCTGTATATCCGTTAAGGCTGAAATGCGAGCAAAGCGCGCTACATCCAAAGAGGCAGGTGCGAAAGTCAAATCCGACTCCACCTGCGCTCCCTATTACTTCTTACATTCACTTGCAAAGAACATATCAACTCGATCAGTTTTGATTTCTAACAATGCTGCTTGGGGGCTCATCTTGACTGACGATTCCGCGTCTTCGGAGTCCTACGATGTGGTTCCTGCAAGCCACTCATGCTAGCGCAACCTGGGCGTTAACGACAGTCGAGCTGGCGTGTAACGGAACTTGCTCTGGAGACTATGTTCTCAACATAGCGCCTATCTGCCTGGAGTGAGGTGCAAAGTATGGCGTACCCGCTGGCAGCACGGCTCACTACCTTCCTCCTTACTGTCTTCAGCCTCATCAAGCAAGTTGTAGCACAAGCTCCCGTCTCAGACCTTGCTCAGTACCCAAGTGGTTCATCAAGTATCGCAGTGGCTGCTACTACGCCATCCAATGCGAGAACGACGATTTGCCCTCCTGGAGGCGACTAGCTGGCCACGGAATCGAGCACATAGCTCGAGAGCACGCAGCTGGTCAACGCAAACTCCAATGCCGAGACTTGCACCTCGATGGTATCACGGCCGATCGCGAACCGTCACACTACCAGCGGGAGTCATGGAATTGGCGGACTTGTGGTCTGGTAAAGGGCGGCATGCTGTACAACAACTTGTATGATCCTCGGGCTCCGCTAATTAATGCCAAAAAGGTTGTGGAGGCGAGTGCGTCGGCATTCGCTGACCTGCCTCCAGCTTTGCGGACTCTACTGGCGAACAGGTACGGGTTCGGCACTGCCGGACACACCGTTGCTACTTTGGCCGCGTTTTGCCAGATCGCCGAAGGCTTCCCTGATGCCGCGTATTTCTGTGAAGTTCGACACTAAGGAATTGCTTGAAAAGTACGCCAAGCTCAAGAATTGCCTAGACGAGAAGACGAATCTTGTTACGATGCCCATAATAAATGGCAAAACCATCACAGAACTCGACACTCTCTACGTGGGTGCACATACGTGGGAAGGTGGTGGTCGCGAAGTCTTCACGCCGTGCTCACTCTTCATCCGGACCTTGGTTTACCGCGTCGGGTTCACTTACGCCGAACTGCTGGCAAGCTCTCATTGCTACCTCACTGAAGCAAAATGGGCGGCATGTTTCGAAGTTTCTTTCTCGCACGCCGTAGATGCAGCAACTCCGGAAGCTACCATTATCGATGAAGTCCAGATAGCGACGAAAGCCTGCTTCTTTCACAAGCAAGACTGCGATCTCCGACTTTGGCTTCACCGCTTTGGCGACCACCTGGCATCCTTAGTCGGAGGTCGAACCATAGCATCACTGGTAAGCCTGGGCTCTACTTCTGGCAGCTGGGTAGCAACTACTTCTGCAGCCGTCGCAGATCCAAAACCTGTGGCAGGCTACACATCGGCCGCTTTGGGCTACCCACGAGGTTGGAGAGCTCACATGGAAGCTTGCAGTAGCCCAGCTACCGGCCCTGCAAGTATTTGCTTGAAACACCAGTCCATCTTCCAGAGCTTCCAGCCACATGTACTGCAGGACGTCTCGTGGCAGCTCATCGCTGGCACTCTCAGCGTTGTTGTCCTCATCTTCAAGTTTGAGCTCCGTATTGCGCTCGGGTTCGGGTACTTCCAGCCTCCTGCTGAATGGATTAGCCGCTTGTGTCTGGCCTCGGGCACCATCGCTGTGCTCATCGACTTCCAGATACCCATCTATGCATGGCAGAATGGTAGCAGATGGAGTCTTGTGCACGCTTCACTCATGTTGCTGCTAGAGATTGCTTTTTTGGTCCCACGCTTCGTGTGGCACGATCTTTCAGAATCGTCAGCAATCTGGCAATTCTGGCTAACAGATGCGTGTGTTTGGTTGCACTGTCTACTGAGCGCTCTATTTTCTGTGCATCTGTCGAAGGCCTGCGAGTACCCATTCGTCGGCTGGTTCTGGCTCTCAGCATGGCTGTTCGCGTTTGCTTCCTGCGGTGCTGGGTACCTAGGGCCTATACCGGCCAAGCAGTTGTACGTTGATCCTCTTCCCGTTGCGCTTGGTACACCTGCTTCGGCAGGAAAGTGATGGTAGATGGTGATCATCGATATCGCATCGTAAAGCATGAACTATCATAATACAGATATACATTTACATGAAAATAACCATAGACAACGATCTTAGATATGCACTTCGTGCTTACAGCTGCGCCCTCAACGGGATGTCCTTCCACGCCTCATCAAAGCCAGCCGACCTCACCCAGTGTGCCACGCCGTCAAACTTCTCGGTATTCTCCACTGAGTCGATCGCCATATGGCCCATCTGCAACCAGTCATCATGCTTGATCCTGAATTCATCCTTGTGCTCGTACGGCTTGCAGATCTTCTGGCCGTGTGCAAGTGCTCTGACGAGCTTCGAAGCGTGGCCTTCATCGTAGAAGTCGCACACTCGATCTTGTATGCGGTCCCAGCCAGAAGGACGCTTAGGCTTGTAATCCCGAATCTCATCGAGGCGGATGTCTGGACACTTGCGCGAGGCGTACATGGCGAGGTCCAACCTCACTTTCCATTCCAAGAGACGAACTTTGTTCTCTGTACTGAGCCAGGCCTGCTTGAAGAAAGCTGGAAAGAAGATGGAGGAGTTGACACAGTGCCTGGTCAGATGCGTATCAGTCGTCTCCCACTGTTTGTTGCACGATGTAATACTCACATATAGTAGAAGTCGAACATCACCATGTTCGGAGGATGTTGGGCGCCTGCCGTATAATAACATACAGCATTCGTCATCTCCGCCGTCTTCTCGTCCAGTTCTTCAGCTTTGACGTGGTACTGGGCTGCAAGCTCGGTCATTCGGTCGCCAGCTCTGGGAATGATGCCGTCGTATATTTTGTTGCCATCATCCCAGTGAGGCGCGCTGCGCAGACCTTCATCTTCGTGGATCGTATCGAGCAGCTGTACAATGGTCTTCGATGATGTATCGTCATATTGCTTAGCAGCTTTCTCGGCCGGCAGGAGGAGTTTCCCAATTTGGTCGTCATGGCAGGCTGCTTGAGCAAGAGCTTCAGCTACAATAGCAGGCTGACGGAACTCAACACCGTAGCCTAGGTGAATCAAAGGATGCAAGAAGCCAGCGAACATCCTGACAAACATGGCTTCCGCACGATCGTCCCCAGCAAAGACATACTTCTGCAGCACCTCTTGCCAGCTGCTCCTATCGATCTCGTCCCGGAAGAACTGCAAAAACGTGTGGTAGTTGTCCCTGGGGGTGAGGTTGTTCAAGAACCCAATGGGATCACTCAACTCCTTGAGGATCTTCTCGTCAACGGCAGGCTGTGCGCGCTGATATCCTTCGTTCGTCTCATAGTTTTTCTGGATCTGCTCGGCCGAAGCGTTTAACGCCCAGATGCACAGAAGATGATGAGCAATATGGTTGTGCAAACCTCCAGGTCGAAAGAAGATGTGATAACGATCGTGGTTTCTCGTGAGCAGTTCTGATGTTCGCTGAGTCTGCTCCTTGGTAATGCCCTCGCGATAGTACTCAGGCAACTGATCTGTACGAAGCTGGACCTTGCTTGACGTCGCCATGGTTCGTAGTGCTGTAGGTCGGATGCTCCTTGTGATTGCAAGGCTCCAAGATCGCAGCGTGTGGCGAGTACTTTCAAATGCTCACAGCAGTTCAGTCTCTGATACACCAGATCAAGAACACGTCACGTTTCTCGACTCGCCCCTTCGCTCCGCTCTGAGAAATCGATCGTCCGACCAAATTAGAGGCCAATCAAACGAAACCCTCGTTGTTGTCACGCTGGTATGGAGCGTCAAAGTGGCAAGAAGCTCCGCTCCGCTTCAGGATGTGGGGTAAGGTTGTTCCGAGGGTTCGGAGTTCTGAATTAGGTGTTCCGGTTATCCGGGTTTGTCTCTATTGATCGATGAACAAGATCTGATTGATAAGCGTGCGATCGAGGAAGCGAACGAGATGTTTGACGGATACTCAGGATGTGCTAGCCGTCGGTTTCGATAAAGTTGCGAGTCTCGCGCACTCCTCTCGGCGCCGAAAGTCATTGTCGTCAATCAGAAAACCCTATGAGTCAGGGCATCTGGCACCTCTCTTCCATCAGGCACACATGCTGTCTGGAAGATCCCGTCGCAGATTGTCGATGAGAACACGGAAGAACGACTATAGGTTCGCTCTTGCCGTCCCATGCATTTCTGCGAGCTGAATCTCGCTGTCTTCAACATACTTCCGCCAGGTCTCATACCTGGGCTCATAGAAGTTCGCAAGACTCTCCGTACCGTTCTCAGCGATATACTCAGCCAACTCGACGCCATCTTGAATGGCGGCATTTGCTCCACAGCCACCGAGAATCGGAGTAGAGTGGGCGGAATCGCCAATGATAATGATGCCTTGGTGTGCCGCGCTACGTAGCTCCTGCACATCGACGAGACTTGACCGCATGAGCCAATTCAGCAGCCGATCACCCTTCATGCTGTCAACACTGAACACTTCTTTGAACGGCCCTTCCAGACTGCGCAATTTCGCTAGCTCCTCGAAGAGCTCGTCTGGTATGTCTGTGGCCCCCGACATGGACCTATCGGGGTTGAAGATGGCATCCGATTGCTGCGCGGAACGAGAGTAGGTGTAGCTGATACTCACAGAGTCATCGCTCCTATCGTTGGTCGAGATCTGCATGAGTGCTTGGCCTTCCTTCTGCTCGATCACGTTTGCACCATCCATATACGAGGCATACTTCTCGTCGAATGTTTGGCGTTTTAATCGACGCTTGCCGTTGTAGACCGCGAACGGCAAGACGTTGAGGTCGGTGACGGGTGATATAGATTTGCGTACTGCTGAGTGCGGTCCGTCAGCGCCTACAACGACTACAGACTGCGCTTGTTCGCCGTTGTGGAACTTGATAGTGTTGGAATTGCCATGGGCCTTAATCTCGCTGACGCCATGCTCCCATTTGACGTCGAGTCCGTTTCTCAGCAGGTGCTCAAACTTCTGTCTGTTGGCACGAAAGGATGACGCGTTGATATCCTCATCGACAGAGTTGCCACCTTGGCCAGTTCCGCCCACAGGTGCATCAACAGCCAAACTCTTCTTGAAAGTCTTCTCGTCGATCTCCAGGTACTTCAACAGTGGTCTGTAGGCCCATGAGTGCAGCGTGATCCCGTAGCTGTACCTTGCGGTTCGCGAAGATGCTGCGTCTCGTTCGAACAGGGCAAAGGGTATGCCACGATGTAAGAGGCATCGACCAAGCACGAGGCCTGATATTCCTGCCCCGATGATGCTGATTTGCGGATGTGACATGATGATCACGTCGACCACCGAGCAAGCGGAATCAATGCGAGCGAAATGGGAGCAACGCAAGGCAAGCTCGATCGGTATCTGTTAGAGCTTACCTACAGGATATGAACCACGTCGTATATACAAGCGAACGACTGATGGCCTCGCTCCTTGATCGATGTAGCGCCTCAATTACTGCGTGTTCTAGGACGGAGTCGCGAGGAGGGCGAGGACTTTGCAAAGGAGTGATGGCGCTAGTCGCGTCTCTAGCGTGTTTTGATTCGACGACACATCTTCACACTCTACAACACCATGGCTTTAAACCTCTAAGCATGAAGAGAAAGCGCAAGACGGAACGTGTTCACCGCGACAATAAGCGGCAAAAGTCTAGCCACGGCTGCAAAGAGCCTCCAGCATGGGCATTGTTACGTCAATACTATCCCGAAGTTTTGACGCTGAGGCGACACCTGGCATCGAAACTGACCAGCACGTCCAAGAACCGGCGGAAGCGGCTTCTACAGTATGGTCTTGATAATGGGAGCGGATCTGAATTCGACGCCGATCTCAGCCGTTTGCTAGATGGCATCGCTGTCGGTACATTCGACCATGCTCACCAGAACGATGGCAATGCCGACCTTGATAAAGACATCTCGGTCTTCACGCAGCAAGTCTCTGAATCATTGGCTTCGATTGGCCCAACCCAAGGCGCGTTGAAGCAGAACGAGGTAGGGAAGGCTCATGCTCCGTACATTCTCTGCTTCGACTCTCGCAACATCTGAAACGTGACGTGGTACTGACTGAGATCAGATTGTCGACTTTGTCCTCTGGCAACTATTTCGGACACATGGCGGATCTCATACACCTCCGCATATGCTCTGCAGAGGGTACCAGAGATATGCTACGAATTCAGTCAACGAGCCCGACATATCTGCTGTGCCAGGAGTACCAGGCTTGTTTTGCAACACTGACAATCCATATGTGGCCACTTTGAAGAAACATCCGTGGTGTGCTCTGCCGCCTCTACTGGGTCAAGGTGGTGAGCGTATACTAGCGGATCTTTTCATGCATTGTGGCCTATTCCTGCAAGTTGTGGCGAGCAGTAACCTCAATCAGCTCAGTGGAGTACCATTATCCGATTTGAAGCCATTGTCAGCCAGTAAAACCGAAACTCAAGACGATGGTGATGCCGCAGCTTCTCATCCAGATGGAGACCGTCCGCAACTTCGGCAGCCAGTGCGACAATTGTCAGACATTCGTTTCTTTCGCCATCGCATGTTGTATGCAAGGCCTACGATCTCCTCAAAAGGACGTATTCGTTTGGGTCTGCCTCGTGTCCATGCTTTTAACCAGCAGGAAGAGAACGATAGTGACACTCGAGCAAAGCACGTCCTCAAATACCTTTTCCCGAGACAATTCGGGCTACACAATGTCTTCACATCACACATTGATCTGAAGGACACATCGCAGCCTTTCATGGACTACACCCTCCGCGACAAAGAAATTGCTCGCTTGACATATGATTGGAAGCAAAGGCGTAAGCCGGCAGATTGTGCAGAAACCCATGAGCCACCATTGCCCAAAAGACTGCGTGGTCGGATCATGCAGCTCGCCGTTCGTATACTCAAGCGACACTCCACCTGTGCATACAACGCACTGCTTGAATACCACTGCCCAAGCCCACTGAAGGAAGACATCGACTCGGCCAGTTCCATCAAGCACGCCTCGACCCCGTCACAAGTATCTGCGTTCTGCAGAGCTGTGGTCTCGAAAGTCTTTCCGGGTGAGCTTTGGGGACTCGGAGAAACCAGGGTTCATAACAGGCGAGCTATCTCTTGCAGGATTGATCGCTTCATCCGCCAAAGACGCTACGAAAGCCTGACGCTGCACGATGTACTGCAAGACATAAAGATTCAAGACATAGACTGGACTGCTCCGATAGCCGGCGACACCGGCCGGAAGATGAGCGCTTCCGACTTTGCCAAACGTAAAGAGCTCATGGCCGAACTACTTTACTACATCTTCGACTCCTTCCTCATTCCTTTGATCCGAGGTCACTTCCATGTCACGGAGTCTGGAGCTCACCGCAACCAGCTGTTCTACTTCCGGCATGATGTGTGGAAAGCACTATCCGATCCTGCTCTTGCTTCGCTGAAGGACACTATGCTTGAGGAGAGCAACACCACTGAGGTGAATAATGCGATGCCGAAGCGAGCGCTGGGTGTTAGTACGGTCCGTTTGCTGCCGAAAGAACACGGCATGCGTCCGATCATCAACCTGAGAAGGCGTATGCCACGGACGAAGAATGGTCAACTCGTGCTCGGCAGGAGCATCAACAGCATTCTCACCCCGGCATTCAGTATCCTCAACCATGAAAAGGGTACAAATATTGACCTGCTTGCCTCGGCGATGTTCTCGGTAGAAGAAATCTACCCTCGTCTGCAGTCTTTCCGACACATCTTGGACAAACAAGGTCTGTCCGGCAAGCCCCTGTTCTTCGCAAAAGTCGATGTCAAGGCGTGCTTTGACACCATCCCACAGCAACGGCTGATGGTACTGGCAAACAAAATCCTGGGCCACGAAGAGTACCGCATCGCAAAGTACGCCCGAGGTAAGCTGATCGGCAGCCACAGCCAGGAAACACCGGGCTTTGGGACGAAGTCTTCGTGGCGATACCTCACCAAGGCAACTGCTGGCAAGGACGATTTTGACTTCGCGGCTGAAGCCAGAGACGATACCGTGGAGGGCCGAACACGCTCAATCTACGTCGATGGCGTAGTCCAGAAGACCGAGAGTCGCCAGGCCGTTCTCGACCTACTTGAAGAGCACATCCAGTCCAATCTCATCAAGCTCGGCAACAAAATCTACCGCCAGAAGGAAGGCATCCCGCAAGGCTCGATCGTGTCCAGCTTGCTCTGCAGCTACTTCTACTCGGAGATGGAGCGCGAACTGCTTGGTTTCGTCAAGAATGACTCCAGCATCCTGATAAGGTTGATCGATGACTTTCTCGTAATCAGCACGAAACAAGACGTCGCGGAGCGCTTCCTGCGTGTGATGCATGCTGGCATTCCGGAGTTTGGCATCGAGATCAAGGCCGAGAAGAGTCGAGTCAATTTTGATGTCGAGATTGATGATAGAGCGGTCCCACGACTGCCCGGCGAATACGAGTTTCCGTACTGTGGGAATGCTATCAATACTGTTACGTTGGACTTGAGCAAAGACAAGGAGCGACGAAAGAAGAGCAGTAGTTCGCACAAACCAACTGGCTAGACGCAGACCGCTGACACTTGCTCCAGATATTCCAGACTCCATGAGTGTCGAATACTCCAAGCTCCCAGGACAGACCTTCTACCGCAAAACTTTGAGGTAAGGCTGAGACAATAATGAGTTTGCTGTTCCATATACTGATCATACCTCCCTCCAGTGCACTCAAACTCCAGATGCAGCCGATGCTCCTCAGCACTTCTTACAACAGCCTGCCCACTGTCCTGTCGAACCTCCGACACAGCTTCATCGAAGTGGCCCAGAAATCCTACCACTACATCCATTCCCTTCCGGCCTCCAAACAGCCTCCGAACAAGCTCATAACTCGTACGTATGAACTCTCTTCCAGTTTCTCTCGTCAGCAACCACGGTCTAGAAAAAGCCAAAAACATTCAGCAGGCGGTATTCCCACGCGGTCACCCATCGTAGTACTAATTGCCCGATTCACGGCTTATGGAAGGCAGAGCGGACGGGATGCCCAGTTTGTCCGTGATCTGTGGCCGAATGTGAAGGACTGAGAACTACAATTCTTTATGAACATGCGAACGCAGCTGACGGCAGTTGAACAGGGACGATTGACGACTTGATCAAGCTTGCGTGCGTGCTGATGAAACGCCGGGAACGAACGAAGAAGGACACAATACCGTATGGGTATTGCGTGAGCGGTGCTCAGGCACGATGGTAAGCACGACTATCATTCCTTTTAGACCTCGACTTGTTGTAGTACACCTGAAATTACGATTTCGATTGTCGATACCCGAAATTGTGGCCAGGCTTTCGCAAGCTCCCCTCCGCCACCGGTATCTGCAACAGCTCTCTGCCGCACAGCTGGAGCGGAGCTGCAAGCCATCGCGCTAGCTCTACGTTTCAGAATCTGTGGTCAAGAGCCGCTTGTCCACAGATTCATACACATGCTTGCATCTTACGATACGGATGCGAGAACGATGCTGATATTGATCGATGACGCAGGCTTGCATGTACCGCTTTCCGCGAGGTATTCCAACGACGGCAGACGAAGTATATACAATTATTGGCGTGGTTGGATGGTCAGCTGAAGACGCCAGCTATGAGGAGTCAGGCGAAAGGGTTGGGGAGCGTTGTTGACTGGTAGGATATATGAAAGGTCGAGGCCAAGGATCAGGCGCACGGAGATCGCACAGCGATTCTCACATGCAGGTTTCCGCCCCTCATGCAGGCGTGCGGCTGGTATGCCGGGTCTGGGCTGGGGGTCGAAGAATGCAACTTCTGGACTGCGCCTTTCAGCGACCATGTAATGCGTGCTGATGTTGATACGATCTGATGAGAGCAAACAACACACCTGTCGTTCGATCGAAACGTGCAAAAGATGTCGAAGTCTAAAATAACCGCGCGCTATCGCCGACGAAGCAGACCGAGTTTCCCCAGCCAACTTCTTATCCCTGCGCCTTACCGCTGTAGTGCAACACATTCCTTGACGATAGCTGCGCGAACAAGGGCATTGTTATTGCCGTCACATTCACGATCGTTTCCCTTCTTCAAGACTGCGAAAGCAGTTCAGCATCTTCATGAATAGCGTTGACATCAGAGTACATTGTCCATTGGTCAAGGACTGAAGCCACAAGCGTAAACCTAAACTAAGGGGCAAGCGAGCGATCGCGACGTCCAACGTCCAAGATGGCCGTCCCGCTCCTACTTCCGCCAGCGAAACATATTTACCACTTCGACACGCTTTTATCACCACTCCACGAAAGTCCGGATGCCGATGACCGTCACGAACCTGCGGACTGGGATGGATTGAAGGAGAACTGCAGTCCGAGACACGACATTACTATTCTGCCATTACGAAATGAGTTACATTCACTGATCTTCGGGAATCGGCAGGCTGGGAGTGCAGGATATACCAGAAGTACTCGGAGAGGCAGCGAAGGGGCGAGGACGCTTGGTTTGAGACTGCCCGAGACTGTCGCGGCGCCGCAATTATTGTCTCGGAGGGCCGCAGATCGAAGACACCTACGGTCATTGTCGGAGCCATTCGTGTCAAAGACAAGGATGGCTGCAGTGATTGAGGAAGAGAAGGATATGGTGGTCAATGAAGAGGCGACTGCGCCGAGTAGTCCGCCCGACTTGAGTTATTCGAAAAGCAGCAAGGACTCGTCGGCTTCAGGCGACTCGGACAGCTCGGACGATATTGTCTCGAAAGAGAGGTTGGACCAATTTGACGATGTCAGCATCGATGGACGAGACAGCGTGGAAGACAGCAACTTGAGACCAGAAAGCCGGCCGACGTTGAGAAGACCACAGCCGCGTTCTGCGACAATGGGTGAGATGGGGCGGAAAGTGCTTTCGCCTTCCTTGCCATTGAAAGAGCAGAAGTATCCTAGCTTGAAGGGCGCAGTGAATGGTGTCCTGAGAGACCAGTCGTTGAATTTGCCGCACGGACGAGGGATGCGGAGAATGGTTAGTAGTCCTTCCTCGCCTTCTTACACAATGGGTGGAGCGCAAAAGATCGAGTCGAGGTCACCTTCACCGAACAACCCACTCAGGCGCACTAGTACGAATGTCTCACCACACACATTATATCAGACGAACTCGAGGCTATCTACTGAGCCACCTTCGCCGAATCCCAGCAGTGAGGGGCAGCTCGGGCGCCGGAAATCATGGCAACCGGGACGGAAAACTGTGAAGCAGCTCGAAGCGGAATACGATGATCTGGACGAAGAAGTGCCGGATGAAGCTGTTCTCCAGAACGTACCCATTTCTCCAATGCCAGGGCAGACACGATTATCACCACGACCTTCGCCACGACCTAGTAGATCGACGACGCCGAGTCCACATCGACGTTCAGTACAGCCTGGCCTACCATCAGTTCCATCCCATACGAATCTCCATTCCGCAAAAGTGCCCAAGAATGCTAAACGTCCGTCGGCGCCTACCATCATGCCAAATGGACAGTATGGCTCGCCACGATCTCCCAGACACTTTCGACCACCTCCGCTACAACACAGTAACACCATGCCGGCGAACTTTATAGATCCATTAACCAGACGACTGCGCTCCAAATCATGGACGGAAGATCTGAACGAAGAGGCGAAAGCGCTTTCTGCTGCGCTAGAAGAATTTGCGGAACGAAGGTCGAATGAGATACATGGCTCAGGAACGAACAGTGTCTCGAGCAGTCCGCCGCGACCCAGCTTTCCACTTCAGCGCTCAAAGACCACGATCATGGATATGCCTCCTATATCGTATGGCAGCATTATGATCGACCCTCTACCTTCGAGCAAGGAGAAAGAAGCTGTGCTTTCCCGAACAAGACCTTCATGGCTGCCTCCGAAGGATCAGAAGGAGGACAAGAAGCATATAAGAGAGTGGGAAGCGATGATGGCTCGCGCAGCAGAGAACGAGAAGAAACGTCAACTCAAGGAGCGAGAAGCACAAGAGGACAGCGATGAGCTGAAAGACAGCCTGGCCAAAATCTGGGACCAGCACGTTCTTCCTGGTTGGGATACCGTCATTGCTGAACCACGCACCCGTGAGCTGTGGTGGCGAGGCGTGACCCCGAAATCACGCGGCCTCGTTTGGCAGAAAGCCATTGGCAACGAACTCCAGCTGTCAGACTCTTCTTTCGAGGCAGCGCTGAACCACGCCACCTCGTTCGAAGAAAAGATTGCGCAGATGACTCCAGATGACCGCACCCAGAGCAACGAAGCCGCCTGGTTCGCCGCCATCGTTCGAGACGTCCCAATCACCTGCCCCGAGCTGTGTGAAGCAGAGAAGCGTGCACCTTTCGAAACGGCGCTCCGAGACGTGTTGAAAGCATACGCCATGCACCGCCGTGATATCGGCTACGTCTACGGCACACATCTTGTTGCCGGCATGCTGTGTCTTCACCTTAGACCTGCAGATGCTTTTGTCTCGCTCGCGAATATGCTCAACCGGCCACTTCCGCTCGCGTTTCTGGTGCATGATGTTGTGGCTATGGGTCGGGCGTACGAGCTTGTGATGAGTACGCTCAAATACAAGCTACCGAAGCTGCACGACCATTTTCTCTCGGAGGCAGGATTGGATGGGAAGGTGGGCGAAGTGGTGGATCCAATGTTCAGGTGCTTGTTTGCTTACCACCTTCCGACCGAGCTCGTGAGCCGGCTATGGGATGTGTTCGTCTTCGAAGGGGACAAAGTACTCATCCGGGCCGCGGTGGCTGTGCTCGGCAAGCTGGAGTCAAGACTCTATGGCAGCAAAGACGAGATCTTGGAAGTCGTATCCTGGCGCAACGACAAGGTCTTCGATCTGGGCAGCGAAGACGATTTCATGACTGCTGTCCGCGATGCTGGGAAGGTCGATGCGAAAGGCGAGGAGCCGAAGCCGGTGTATGTGTGAAGATAATGGGAAGAATGACCTGAGACTTGGATTGGAAGACTTTCTTGCTTATGAGCGACGACGCATTGCAAGGCGCTTTTGGGTAATACGGCACGCAAGTGCGTTTGTATAAAGAGGGACAGCAAGGGAATGGGAGATCACTACCTAAGTCTATCTGTACGTATTGTGTAAAGTGGCACAGGATGCTGATGTACAATCACACACTTGCTACGGCGCTGAAGGTATCCGTGACGATATGACTCTTTACTACTGTTATGTGAAAGCGCTTGGGCCACCAAATCTCCCGGCTGAGCAGGTGAGTCTTGCCCTCCTTGCTACCAGCGGCACAACCTCGCTTTTTCGAATACTCACAGACCCGTCACATTTCTCTTATCACAGCAAGCATGTCGGGCAACCTTAGTGTCACCTTGCCCAGCGCGGCAGAAGGGACCCCATATACCGTCCGGGCACCTTCTCGATCAAGCCGCCTCTCTCAGCCTCAAAGACGCTCAGGACAAACTCGACTACCCAACTATGCAGCAGCGACTTCTTGATTTCGTACCCAAGCTCATATCCGGCAATCAAAGAAGCGATCGACCAGTCGCCTGCAGCACAGCCCGGTCATGGCCCAGATATCATCGACCCAGATCGCTACATCACCATCAATATCACCAGGCTACTCGTACGGTATACCTGCGAGATCCGGACAATCCTCATCTACTTCGACATCATCAACAACTGTCGGAGGCTTGCGTTCTCGAAAAACTGGCAAGGGTCCATTCCTACTTCGGAGACACCGGCCAGGGTAAGAGTGCTTCCAAAAACACTATCCAGTCATGGCTAATGATGGTATAGTTGTGCATGGAGGAGGGTGATACTCTATGGATCAAGGAGATCTAGAGCACACTGGTACATGCCCATGGAACGGAAGTCACACGATGATCGATGATCGGCGAGCTGGGGGTTTGAGGGCAGGTCGCGAGGATCTCATTGGCGTACGAAACAACCGATATGGACATTGACCACGCTGCGTCGATACCAAGCGCCGAGTCTTCTCCATGGTCGAAGCGCGTGTATTAAGCTCAAACTTCAGCCTTTGCAGAGCCTGCAGCATGCAGACTGCTTCACTGAACGGCGGACACAGGCTCACTACCTTCCATGTATACCTTCACTGCTAAGCTTCATTGCATATCTTTCATACGACAGCGCTTTGGCCACTCGTCCTTCTCATAAGTACTGCCTCTTCACTGACCTTCGGCATTTCAGTTTCTTCACTCACAACATATCCTCTTACGACGAAATCATCTCGTCCGACAACGTGTTGTCTTGTGATAACCTCTTCCCCTCGACCATCAATTCTGACGACAACATCCAACCTGACGGTACCATCACCTCCCCAGCGCCGCCACGATGTTGGTCGAAATCACCACCACCTCCAGCATGCAATCTGGCGATTTCCGTGTTCCTTTCACGATCAAGCAATCTCTCCGCGCCTCAGCAGCCTAACACAACAGTGACCACAGTCGCTCGTCGATCCAACAAAAGCTTCTCGAAGTTATGCCGAAGATCGTCTCCGACATCAACGAGGCTACTGGACACTCTGAGTCCTTTGAGACGGAAGACTGCGAGGTCGCCCCATTTCTGGTTGCTAGCGATTGCGTCACGATCAAGGCTACCGACGGGGAAAGCACGACTAGCTTTCACATCCGCAAGGACTGTGAAATGCGAGCGATCCGTGAGTGGTGGGCTACACATGACGGGTTCTCGGCGGAGGAGGAATACGAGATGGAAGTCGACTCAGAGACTGTTGAAGAGGACAAGATTCCAGATGATGTGAGATCTATTCTGAAGCTGCCTTCAGTTCATTGCTAATAGTAATCCAGCTCGGGATAGTGGGTGGGGAAACCGTTCGTATGCGGAGAGTTGAATGAGTGTGAAGTTGGGCAGAGGAATACCAGATCTCGAGGCACTCAAAGCAGAGCCGTCAGCAGCATGAAGCGTTCCTGCGGAAGGTGCATGGTGAGCGGCAGCTATCCGGAGGGCAGTGGTCAAGCATGTGGAACCGAGGACAGCCATATGCTGTTCTTGGGCAGATTGAAAGGGGAAGGCATGAGCACCAGAGCGGAATCTACGTAGAATGGGACGAGGATAATATCGGAAACAAGCATTTGGCTGAAATTGTGCTCCCGGAAAGATCACGTGATTCAGCGTTGGCTCGACCAATCATCGGTAGGGTTATGTCAGCTTTCAAGATTGTAATTTTTTCGAAGTCTGCTCATACCTCAGATTCTCCAACTACCTCCACCAATCCGACGTAACAATGGCCACCGTACTCCCACCGCCATCCAAGCGGCAGAAAGTAGCCGCTTCTGCGAAAGCTCGCGAACCCGTCAATACAGCTCCCACACCCGAAGGCCTTGTCCGCGTGCAATTCCGCGACAGCGACACCAATGCGTCGCAAGGCCCAGTCGTAAGTGTCTCGCTCGCTGATCTCCGCCCAAACAAGCTCTCTCTTCTTCTGAACAGCCTGCTCGGACGGACAGATCCGTCCGAGCGCTTACCCTATCGGTTTCTCAATCCGCTGGGCGACGGCGAGTTCAATCAAGAAAAAGTGATCCAGGCGTATTGGGAGGGCACAGCGACGACTGAGTTACAACTCGATATACCATGCAGAGCGGAGGCAGTATTCAAGGTCAAAGCGGTTACGAGATGTTCGGCGAGTATCAGCGGTCATGGGGAGGCTATTCTGGCGACCGCGTTTTCTCCGGCGACGTCTTCCAGGCTGGCGACTGGAAGTGGAGATAAGACGGCACGAATATGGGATTGTGAGACGGGGACGCCGATGCATACATTGAAAGGACATACCGGGTGGGTGTTGGTAGTGGCGTGGTCGCCGGACGATGGGATACTTGCGACAGGCAGTATGGACAACACCGTACGGCTGTGGGATCCAGCGAAGGGGACGCCATTAGGAGGAGCGCTGAAGGGTATGTATACCATCCGAAGCTATGCCTTCACGTTCTGGAGGTCTCAGCTAACGGGCCTTTCGCAGGTCACACGAAATGGATCACCAGCATATCGTGGGAGCCATACCACCTACGAGAACCAGGCCGACCACGATTAGCTTCAGCATCGAAAGACTACACCATCCGAGTTTGGGACGCTGTTGGCCAGCACACCGACATGGCGCTTACCGGACACAAGGGCACTGTCTCGTGCGTCAAGTGGGGTGGATCAGGGTGGATATATTCGGCCTCTCACGACCGGTCTGTGAAGGTGTGGGACTCAAAGACAGGCACTCTGGTACACACGCTCAATGCGCATGCACACTGGGTAAGCAAAATCGGGTAAAAGGATCCTCAGAGACACGATCGGACTCTATGTCGTGCTCTGAGACCTTTTGAACTTTTCGACAGGACCGAGACACTTGCTGACCATTTTACCCTACTGTGCTGTAGGTCAATCATCTCGCACTCTCGACAGATTTCGTGCTACGGACCGGATACTACGACTACAAAGGCAAGAGCACCGTCCCGGAAACTGTGGAAGGCAAGCGAAAGAAGGCGAAGGAGAGGTATGATGCGGCGACGGCCGGAGCTGGTGGCATTGAACGCCTGGTCACAGCAAGCGACGACTGCACTATGTACCTCTGGCAACCTTCCGTCTCGACTACACCGGTGCAGCGCATGGTTGGCCATCAAAAGCAAGTCAACCATGTCACATTCTCGCCCGACGGTGCGCTCATAGCCTCGGCCGGCTTCGACAATCATATCAAACTCTGGACAGCTTCGGATGGAAAGTTCATAAGCACGCTGCGAGGTCACGTGGCGCTGGTCTATCAGTGCGCGTTCTCGCCGGACTGTAGGCTTTTAGTCAGCGGCTCGAAGGACACAACGCTGAAGGCTTGGGATGTACGGACCGGCACGCTGGTAAGTCAGGGGTAGAACCTCTCCGCCTTGTCCGAGTATGTGAGACACGTAAGACACCTGCTGACCTACTACGCCTGTGTGTTTTTTAGAAGGAGAATTTGCCAGGACACAAGGACGAGGTGTTCGCAGTGGACTGGGCCCCCGATGGGGAGCGAGTTGGTAGTGGAGGCCAGGACAAGCTAGTGAAGATATGGCGGAACTGAAGTGGAGGGCCAGCAAGTGTCTCGGAGCTAGGGTCGAGCAGATTGAGGTCTCAGAGCGCCTCTTGGTGCTTGATACTAACTCCGAGAGCCATTCCACCCATCGGTTTGACCTTTTAGGTGAAGTGTTATAGCTGCCCGATGAAAGATGAAGGGGATCCAGAACATAAATGGTGTCCAAGACATAATTTGGAGACTGGTCCCCAAGCGATCGCTAAAAGGCTCTCGGACTTCGTCATTTGAGCTTGGAAGGTCACAGCGCCCTGCTTGGTGCGTAATGCGGTCTCGGAGATCCCATTCACTTGTCGGGTTGGCGGCAAGGACTCAGCAAGTGTCTCGGTCCTTTTGTCGAGCCTGCAAAATTGCAGAGCGCCGCTCGGGGGGTGATCCTGTTTCGGAGAGCCCTTGCCCTAGCGATTTGGCGGCGCAATCGCAGAAACATTGGATGGGACCAAGATAGTAGGGCTGTGTCTGCCGGCCAGATTGGAAAGCCACGACACGACCTGTGTGAGGCAAGCACGCGCAACGTGACAAGCTTTAATTTGACCTCACCTCTTCCCGAAGTTGTCCATCTCCAGTAGCCTCACACTCTTGACAGCATAATACCACCGGCGCTATGGCGGCGAACACTCGTGCTTCGACCTCATACAGTACAGGTACAACTGGTAACAGAATCAGCACATCGACTCGCACGGGCAATCGAGTCAGCACGTCAAATCGGCTTGTGAGCACATCAAATCCATTCTACACCACAGGCGACTATGCAACCACAACCTCCCGTCCACGTACCGGAGCTCGCAGTGCCGGAAGACCAAGTACTGCACGACCAAGGACTGGAGTGTCTACGCTGGGCATCGAGAACCAGGAGATCATTTGTGCCGTGAGCGAGTCTCGTGGCATCTCGCCCACCGTCGGCCTCGCGTTCGTCAACCTCGACACGGCTGAAGCAGTACTCAGCCAGATTTGCGACAGTCAAACTTATGTTCGCACCATCCACAAGCTTACTGTCTTCAACCCTACCAACATCCTCATCGTGGCTACAGCAAGTCAACCGAAGTCGAAGCTGTTCTCCATCATTGAAGACAGTCTTGATGACATTGGCAGCAACATGACCCTACTGGATCGACGATACTGGGCCGAGACGACAGGTATCGAGTACATTCAGCAGCTGGCGTTCACGGAAGATGTCGAGTCGATCAAGACGGCTGTGAGCGGCAACTACTACGCTGTATGTTGCTTCGCCGCTGTGCTCAAATATGTCGAGCTGGGAATGAACAAGACGTTCCCAATGCGATCTCTTCGTATCAAGTACGAGCCATCCGAAGGCTCAATGATGATAGATCTGTCAACGATGCACTCACTGGAGCTTGTTCAGAATCTCCATAACGCCAAATCAAAGGATTGCCTCTTCGGCCTGCTCAACGAGACACTGACGCCTATGGGCAGCCGATTGCTGAGAAGCAACGTCTTGCAGCCACTGACCAGCTCCGAGACGCTCAATACTCGCTACGAGGCTCTCGAAGAACTCAGTACGAAGGAGGAGATGTTTTTTGCCGTCCGGCAAGCATTGAAGCCATTCCTCGATGCCGACAAGATGTTGACTCAGCTCATCCTAATACCGGTGCAGACTACACTCGGAGACATCGAACAGGCGATCAACAATGTCATCATGCTCAAACAATTCGTCAACCTCATCAAGCCGATCTTTGAAGCACTTGTTGGCGTTCGATCGCCGATGCTGGAGGAGATCCGTCGCCTGTGTGCCACTGGGAACATTGAGCCCGTCCAGGCGCTTATTGACGATGTCATTAATGAAGACACCAATTACGCTAAGCAGCCACTCGACTTACGCAACCAACGCACATACGCTGTGAAGTCAGGTGTCAATGGCTTGTTGGACGTTGCACGACAAACCTATCATGAAGCGATGACGGATGCATATTCGCATATGGATGACCTAGCTGACGAGCACTCTCTCCCAATCCAGAAGAAGTTCGAGCAGGCCCGCCAGTTCTATATGCGTATCAAAGAAGAAGAATTCGCCACCAAAGACATACCAGCAGTCTTCATCAATGTCGTGCGCAAGAAAGGCTGGGTCGAGTGCCAGACACTTAACCTCGCTCAACGCAACCAGAAGATCGCCGACTCGCATACTGAAGTGCTGAACATGAGCGACAAGACAGTGCAAGAGCTCGTTGAGAACGCAAGGCAGCACATGTCTGTCCTTTTCAAGATCTGTGAAGGCATTGCGATGCTAGACATGCTATCGTCATTTGCTCAAGTGGTCACAAGCCAGGACTATGTACGGCCGCTGATCTCAGAAACCTTGGCCATCAAGGGAGGACGCCATCCCATTCGTGAGAAGATCCACAACACCAAGTTCATCCCGAATGATGTCTACGCCACCCAGCAGACTCGCTTCCAGATCATCACAGGTTGCAACATGTCCGGTAAGAGCACATACATCCGCTCGATCGCGTTGATGAGCGTGATGGCGCAGGTGGGATGCTTCGTACCAGCACAGTACGCAGCACTACCTATCATCCGCCAACTCTTCGCACGCGTGTCGATGGACGATAATATTGAAGCCAATGTCTCCACGTTCGCAGCCGAGATGCGTGAGACTGCGTTCATCCTTCGCAACATCGACCGCAACAGCATGGCAATCATCGACGAGCTCGGACGAGGCACCAGTACTCGTGACGGCCTCGCCATCGCTATTGCCATCGCCGAAGCGCTCGTCAAGAGCAGAGCTCTAGTCTGGTTTGCCACGCACTTCCGCGACCTTACCCAGATCATGGCCGAACGTAACGGCGTCGTCAATATGCATCTTGCCGTTGACATGAGCGAGGATAGCAAGATGGAGATGCTGTATCGTATCTCGAATGGCGCGGAGAAGGGAGAGCACTATGGTCTCAAGCTTGCAAGAGTCGTGCCACTGCCACCGGATGTGGTTGAGCACGCTGAACACGTTTCCATGACTCTCGAGCAACAAGCGAAGCGGAAGCAGGGGCACAGCATAGCTATTGTGCAGGCCCGTCGTCGCAAGCTGATGCTAAATCTGAAGGAGCACCTGCTTCAGGCGAAGAACTCGAAGATGGGTGAGGAGACGTTGCGGGAGTGGTTGCAGGATTTGCAAAAAGAGTTCATCAACCAGATGCTGGCGCTGGACGAAGAAGAAGGCAGCGATGGGCATGAAGCTGAAACCACACAGAACAGCAACACTGGTGGTGCCACGGAGACAGAGATCGAAGCTCAGCATCAGCATATCACGAACCCGGCCATCATCGATCGAGAGCTTGAACAACATCTCCAAGACCAAGCTTTCCGCGACAGTGACGGTATTGAGCAGGTTGATGCGACTGAAGTCGATCCGCAGTCTGAGAAGGCCATGACCATGAGTGATGAGTTGCTGATGGACTACTAATGACGGAACACGCGACCCAGCGACTTTTCGTATATTTGAGCTACCAAATTGCTATGTGATCGCAATCTCGAGCTAGCCGCAAGCTGCCAACGTTTTGCTAGGTATCACGCGGAAGTACATTGCACAAACACATCCAAAGACACATAGTATTACCTCCTCGCACCTCAATCTGTCACCACTCACCCCTCAAAGGTCCTCCGAGAATCTTGTAGTCCTGTTCGGGCTCTCGCTCTTCTGTCCAGGAAACGCAGGTGGTGGCGCAAGGGACTCGTCAAATCGATCCCTCGCCTCCTCAAACTGCTCGTCATTGCTAATGGATTGATCCACTGGTCCAGCCGTAGCTGTATCCTTTGCGCTTGTGGCGCCCTTCCCCTTCGACAAGCCAAGCTTCGCAGCTAGACGCCCGCCACCACGACCGCGAGAGAGATCGTCTTCGTCAGCACCCGAGGAAGAGACATCGTCTAGATCTCGTGACTGGTTGTCGTAGCGTCTGAAGCTCGACGGGCTTGTGGGGCGTGGGTCGGCATCACCACTAGAACCACCGACGCGTGAAGAATCTCCAATCGGTCCATCAGTACCAACATGCTGACCCTCCGCCTCACGACCAGCAGATGTCGTCGTCACCGGCGTGAGAATATCGTCGGTCTTCGCATTAGTGGCAACCGGTTTCGAGCTGCTTGCTGCTGCAGTCGACCTCTCGCTCTTCGGCGGCTCCTTGTGCAGCTTTTTCTCACCCTTCGACTTGCCCCTGAACTTGCTGAAGAAGCCGCGGACACCTTTCTTGTCCTTTTCGCTCTCCTGTGGGTCGTGATGGGTAGCAGGCCCAGTCTTCACAGCTGGCGATGGTGCCGCGGATGCTGCATCTGCGGCGGCAAGACGCTCGACGTTGTCCTTCTCGAGGACAATGTTGCCTTGCTCGTTCTCACGCGGCATATCAAGAGTCGCAGACGGGATCGAGGTGGTGACCATCGGAGCTGAGCGCTCTTGCCGGACAGGAGCAGATCGCACTTCCTCGGCCTTAGTCGGTGCAGGCGTGGGATCGATCATCAACGCCCTGTCCTTCGCCGGCTCCTCCTCTGACCGCTCAACATGCCTGTACGTTTGCACAGGCTGCTCCACTGCTCTTCCAGTCGTCGCAGTACCCACAACAGGCTCGTCCTCATCATCGCTGGAATCTAGCTCATCATCTCCGTCCGAAGAGCTGCTGTCCTGGATGGTAGAGATGTGCCTTTCCAGATCAGGTCGTCCAGGAGCGAGAGTTGCTGGGCCAGCCAAGGTGTAGTTACCCGTATGTTCGGCACTGGCAACTGGATAATGAGCAGGGCGCTGCGCAGCGTCGTCGTCTTCTCCGTTGGTGGTGGAGACGCCAGACACCACGCGTTGGCTCGTTCCCTCGCGCTCAGCCTCCTCTTCTTGCCTGCGGCGACGTTCAGCACCAAGTGCACCAGCGGCAATGATGCCACCGAGAGCTGCAATACCGGCGGTTGCCGCGATCCTCTTGCCAGCTTTGGATACGCCCCACTCATCATCAGAGACATTGTGCTCTGCATCAGAGTCGTCTTGTTTATTGGCTACAGGCTGATGTCCTGCAGTAGCAAGAGCCGGTGCTGCTGTAGTCGACTCACTCGTTGTGATTGTAGGTACCTCTCTGGCTGGAGCGGTATCTTCAACATCGGATGACAACTCGCCACTCAGGTCCGAGGCCGTATCGATCCAACGCACCGGAGCGTGTTCCTGCTCGGCACCGAGTGGCGGCGGGATTTCGTAGCCATCGGGCGGTGGGGCCACGACACCACTCGGTGCGGTGTTACCGATCGGTAGGGTAGATGTGCCGGGCAGGACAGCATCATCTTTTGGCAAGCGTTCAAAGGTAGGGTCGGGCACCGATTGCTGCTCAGTGAGGGTGTCGTCCTGGAAGCTACCTCCAGCAGCCGTGCCATCGTTCTTCGAGACGATGTCACGTGTGCTTGCGCTGTCCTTCTCGGGCACAGCTTGACTTGACATCACGGCTCCAGCTACAACACCACCACTCAGCGCGGCAGCACCAGCCAGAGACATCTCGGTGTCGTTGTCATGCTTCGGCTCATCGGATGCGGCCGTCTCCTCGTGAGTCACTGGAACTTCCCGGTTCTCGGTGGTAGTCTTCTTCTCTTCACCGCCGTGCTTCTTGAGCCTGCTAGCAATGCGGTCGAACATGCCACGGCTTGACTTCTCGTTGTCTTTCGTCTTGATCGGCTCCACGTCCCTGGTCTTTGGCTCGTCGAAGGATTCGTCTCGCACTGGCTCATCGTCGTTCTTAACCTTGTCTGCAACTTGGCCGAGCGTGGCTCCGCCAGCAACAGCAGTAGCATCATCACGCTTGTACTCACGACTCTTGCGTTGATCCATCGACTTGCGAGTCTTCGCCTCTTCCTTCTCAGCGCGTTGAGCAGCCTTGCGCTCCTCCTTCTCCCGCTTTGCAGTGGCTTTATCCTGATCTACACGCACATGTTAGCAAGCAGTAAATCGACATGAAGGACAAAGCATACCTCTAATCTTCTTGAATTCGGCCTTCTGCTCACTGCTCTTCATCTTTTCGTTCATCTTGGACACTTCTTGACGCTCTTTTTCGGCACGGAACTCCTCGTCGCGCGCCCTCTTCTTCTCCGCTGTGTCGTTCAGCTCGTCTAGGGTCGGCTTCAACCTGGCAGCTGCGATGGCTTGGATATCTGCGTCGTCCATGTACTTGCCACCACCGATATGCGTCTTACCGGGATGCTTGTCACGATCTGCTCGATCGCGCTCAGCCTTCTCTCTTGCTTTGCCCTCCCATTCATCCATCATAGCTTGTGATGGCTTCCCGGTATCCATGAAGACCTTCTCATCCATGGTGTGCATCTGCGCGTGGACACGTTCCTCCGCTGCAGCCATCAGACGTGCGCGATCGTCAGTGCGCTGCTTGTCAGAAACGTTCGAGATGCCAGAGTTGAGCTGCGACATCTGTTGACGAATACGCCGAGCTTGCACCTCATCGTCCGAGTCGCTGTCATCGAATCGTCGTCGGCCCTCGCTCGCAGCACGCTTGCGACCGCCACCACCACTGCTGCGCATGGAGAGACGCGACTTCCGTGCGGACTTGTTAGGATAGCCGTAGTGTTCGCGATACCGGTCGTTCTCCATATCCTTGTCGACTTTGGCAAGTCGTTCCTGAGCAAGCTTCTGCGCTGCATCCTGGAGGTGAAGATAGCGAATCGCCTCCTCGCGGATGTTGGGTTGCGCAATGGCTGATGCGTTGCGGCTATGGGCAGTCCTGGCTCCGGCAATTCCGACGTTACCATCGTCGTCGCGCAGACTAGACGTTTCTGGGTCGACCTCGCCACGACGCTGCGTGGCATAGAGAGCTTTCGCATAGGATGCCGCCGATGCATGTAAAGCTGCTTGATGTCTTTGATCGTCCAAGTCCTCTTGGAAGACAATGTTAGGATTTTCAGAGAAGAGACCACGATCCATGTGGGCGTGTGTAATTCGGGCGGCCTGGTTGGCATCCGAGTTCCAACCATCGCCCGTGTTCCTCACGGAAGCTCGATGGGAGAAAGTCGCTGCACTCAAAGCGTTCTTTCCGGAGTTATGAGCGTCAGGATACAAAGATGGTGGAGCTACGGGTGTAGAACCAGCTCTCTGTCGAGACCTCTGAGCCGACATAGTGGCAGCCAAAAGAGAGTTGTTCCTACCAGCCTCTGTATGGCCACGATCCAGCTGTGGGCTCAGGCCTTTATTCCGCATGGCAAGTGTTGCAGCCGAGTTGCTAACTGAAGTCGGTCCCGTATGTTCCCACAAGTCAAGCTTTCCTCCTTTGCTTGCCAGAAGCGCTGCTTTGGAACTAGCAGAGCTGGCTTCCGGGTGCCACAAGTCCTTCATCTTGTAGTCTTTCGAGAGTAATGCAGCTTTTCCAGCATCAGCCGACGTGAGACCGCCTGTGCTGGGAAACGACGGGAGGTCTCTTGCGTCCGCCCGTTTCAAGCTGGCCGCAGCGCTCTTGTTTGAAAGCTTCCCATCGGATCCCAGCGGACTTTCCTTCTCTCTCGTAGCCAGAAGAGCGGCTGTGGATGCAGCGGTGGAGAGGTGGTCTTTCTTCTGGTGTGCGGACGGGTCGGGGCAGGCCTCACCAGGCTGCGGTGCCGTGGTGCCTGCCATTCCGCCTTCGTTGTTCCTTTGCCAGGATGCGGCCAGATTGGTCTGCATCGTGCAATCAATGTCATGCAGCTACCGGCGCAGTAGCGGCAAGTCGTCGCTCGCGGTCGCTCCGATCGGTGTTTGGTACTGCCTAGTCCTGCGATGGATGAATCGGATACGATGCGTGCTTGCAATTGTGGTATTGTGCAGCTCAAAGGTGTCTGGGAAGGACAGGGAGGTTGCGGGTCGCGATTGCTGTTTTGAGTTCCTCTGATCGTCACCCACCTACGTCACCGTCTGTGCATTATTGGCAACGACGACCGCCCGCGGCTGCAAGGATGATCTGCAGATCGAAAAGCCTATCTTGACCTCAATAATGCTACTGTGGTGTTGGACGACGAGGACCAGCTGATCTGATCAACCAGAGTCGGTTGGAGACAACGCAGCGCGACCCGGCGACACTCACACGTACGGGTACTCCGTCCCAGTGCTGAAGCATGATAGACGAACTGCGCAAGGCTTGACAGATCTACACCAAGGAACATGGATTTCGTCCTATGCACCCCAGATCAGACGGCCCGTAGCAATATAAATCAATCACCTGCACGAGACAAGCTCGTCAGCCTCTGAACAAAAGGATCGAGTATCATCTTCGACGGTCCGTTGCACCACTCGTACAGACGTAGCGCCACAACACCACCTCTCTATCATGGCCCAAGAGACCGCTGGCCGCATCCAGTTCGACTCCATCACAAACTTCCGTGACATAGCCCCCACCACCCCCCATCTCAAACCAGGCCTCCTCTACCGCTCCTCCCGCCCCGACGCCGCCACCCCCTCCGACCAGCATCGTCTGCTCCACGAACTAAAGATCAAAACCATCATCGACCTCCGCACCCCCACAGAACACCTCGAGCAAGCCAAGAAACTCGCTGCCACCAGCGCACCTGGCACAACCTCCACCCGCGCAGCTCCCGCCACAAACGCCCCAAACCGGATCGAGGGCATCGACTACGTCTCCATAAACTTCAACGGCCCCACGTACACTCGCGCACTAATTTCACAACTACCCTACCACTCAACCGCAAAACTAGGCCTCCTCTACGCGCTCGGGTGGCGGAAAGACGCCATCTCCATCCTCGCCAAAGCCGTCATAGCCCCCCGCGGCCTCACCGGTCTTGCAGAGGATAGTCTAAAGTACTGCCGCGCCGAGATCAAATCCGTCTTCGACATCCTCTGCGACCCAGCCCGGTGTCCGGTAGTGGTGCATTGTACGCAAGGCAAAGACCGCACCGGCCTGATCGTAGCGCTAATGCTGTGGCTATGCGGTGTAGAGGTCGAGGCCGTGGAGGCCGACTACCTAGCCAGCGGACCCGAACTGGCGAAGGAGCGGGCGGAGAAGGTGGCGGAGGTAAGGAGTATTGGATTACCGGATGGATTTGCTGATTGTGAGGTGGGTTGGGCGGGGAAGGTGAAGGGGTTCGTGGAGAGGGAGTATGGCGGCGTGGAGCAGTTTCTGCTGGGGTGTGGTGTGACGCTTGAGCAGGTGGAGAAACTGAAGGCGATTTTGATGGCGCCGCGGTAACGACTTCTATGCTGAGTATGCCTGCCTGGATGATCGACAACGCTGAGCGAGATCTTGTTCGAAAGATGAGCGGAGGGGCTGCCCAGGCAGGATATGTCCATGCCTTGGCTGCCGTGGCAAGCTACTTCAGGACGATGTGCGGCAGTAAAAAACAGCAGTGCCAGAACCAGACGCCAGCAAGTTGGCAACGTATATTGCGACTCCACAAGAAGACATTCCCTCTAAAGCAGTCGCGCCGACCATGGGATGACCAGGATTTGTTCCATGGCTGTATGGAAACGAGTAGGACGGGACGGTGTGCAACCGATGGGTAGAAGGGTTCTCTAAGACAGTATCAAGCATTGTGCGGCGCTCTGAGACCTTCCACTACTCGCCCACAGCTCTGAGACACTTGCGAACTCTTTTACGCATCACTTTGGGTAATTCACCGGATAGACTTGTCAGGGCTACTCGAGTCGCTTGCCACCATGTTTGATCGAGCTACATACATCGAAGTAGTGATCTCATACACCATTCAACATTAACACAGCGCCACCACTATTAACGGCACCGTGCGCGAGCCCGGCGTCCGCACCACCCACGGCATCCATCTCCTGCAGCGCCCAAAGTAGCACAAACCTCTCCTCCGCCGTCTTTTCCAGCCTCGCATAATGCCGCTCCGTATAAGCCTTCAGCGCATCGACAACGTCCTTCACGCTCTCCTTACTCTTCGTCCCACCACCGTTGCCATCGTTCTCGATAGCCACTTGGGCCATCGCGTCCTCGAGCTCGCCGTTCACGCCGTCTTCACCTCCATCGGGTTGCCGCCTCCGCTTCCGCAGACCAAGCAACCGTTCTTTCGAGTGGAGCCGGAAGAGCGCATAGAGGATATGTTGCGCCACATTATGCGTCCGTACATTAGCGTTCCAATCCCTCAACCGCCTCAACAAATTCCAGAGCTGACTATCGCTCAAACTCGCCAATACCTCGTCGATCTCCTTCTTGCCCGAGAAACTTCCTGCTTCACGCTCGCCGTTCACCACAGCGGTGAAAAGGTCAAGTAATCGTTTCGGATGGTTGAGTTGCAGCGCTAACACGATAGCGTCACGGTAGTTGGCAGAGCGGATGTAGTTTTGCAGTTCTTGATCTTGCTCAATACGTGCAGTGGCGACGGTGGTGGCTTTGAGGGCGGTAGTGGCGGTGGTGTCGGTCCAGAAGGTTAGGGTGCTGTCTGCGGAGCCGGAGACGAGGGTGAGGGAAGATGTGGCTGAAGGTGGATCGCTATCGTCGTCTGCTTCGCCGTTGGTCATGGTTGAATCTTGCTGGTTTTGCTGCTTCGCCTGCTCGGGCGAGAGAATGGGTGCGGGCATGACGGCCAAAGCCCAGACGCGGTCAATGTGGTTGTCCAACGTGGCTGCGCATTCGCCGCTTTGCGCGTCCCAGACTTTTACGAGACCATCGCCGGCAGCGCTTGCGACTTGGACGGGACCTCTGCTGTTCTTGTGCTGGGCGGATGAGGGTAGCCAGACGACTTTGAGGACGCTATTGGCGTGGCCCTCGAATGTTCGCAAACAGCTGAAGTCGCTCAGACTCCATACCCGCACCGTCTTGTCTCCAGATCCTGTGACCACCATACCCTTCGCACTGCTCGCACCGCCACTCTCGTTTGTAGTGAGAGCAGGCGTGTTGAGAGGTGAGAACGCAACAGACCAGACACCTCGCTTGTGTCCGCGAAGTACGCCTATCGCCTCGCCGGTCTCGACATCCCATATTTTGACAGTTCGGTCTTGTGATGCTGAGGCGAAAAGTGGTGTGGCATAAGAGTAGGAGACTTCGATGGCATTGATGTCCTTGTCGTGCGCCTTCCGAGTGTATGCAGCTCGCGAGCTCTTGCCAGTTTGTGTCGCGATGTTCCAGCGTTTGATCGTCTTGTCTTGGCTGCCAGTAACTAAGAATTTCGGCGGATGGGCAAGAGGATTGCTGTACTCCTTCGAGTCGATCGGTGGAGATGCATTCGGTAACGCTACAGCACCAATACTTTCGGCATGCCCGGAAAAGGTAGCGTAACAGGTATAGGAGTCGTTTGCAGGGTCAAGCCGCCACAGCTTCGCAGTATTGTCTTTGGCGCCCGTTGCAAGCCAGTGACCTGACCAGTCAGTATCGATGGTGATGACGATCTCGGAGTGGCCTTTCAGAACTGCGACATCTGCTCCAAAGTAAGGAGTGGAAGTAGAATTTGCTGATATATCTTGACGATCACCAACAGAAATAAGCCGGATCTCTTCAAGGTTGGTGGCGAGTGCGAGTAAGTTCCGTTCAGCACCGACATACGCCAGATCAATGACTTCGTCGTGAGTCCCGGAGATTCGTCGCAACACAGGCAGAGCAGATATGCTTCCAGCTTGCAATCCATCAAGCGGCTGCAGGGAATGTAGTAGTAGCGTTTGGTCAGCATGTACTGAAAGCAAGAAGGCGAGGCCTGGATGGTATAGCACATCCAGAATCGCTTCTGTCTCGGATCCTACTGGCTGTTCTTCGGTGATTCCCTTCCCAGACTGAGTGTTCCATATTCGTAGACGTGCCCTCTCTCCTCCAGTATAGAAGTGTGCGCTGCCCTTGACGAAGCCTGCCCGCTCAACGCTCTCGAGCACAGGTATTGTAGATTGTGTCTGCCATGTGTTCGAATCCCAGAGTATAGCAGTCTTGTCTCGGCTGGCCGACAGCAGTAACTTCAGCTCAGAAGAGTAATCCAAACTCCGCACAACAGAAGCATGTGATTCCAGTATCGCCACACTCTTCCGCTTGTGCAGGTCCCATATCCGTATCCTGCCGTCCTCTCCACCAGAAGAAAGTCTGAACCCAGCGGTGGCTCCGTCCTGAACGTCCTCAGCATCTCGACTCTTTCGCTTCTTGCTGTTGGTCGACTGAACCTCTGTAGTCGGCTCTACCTGAAAGAAGTGCAAAGCCGAAATGATCCCGCTGTGTCCATGGAACGTGTGCGTGGTATATCCTCCACGAATGTCCCACACTTTGACCACGCCATCTGCGCCGCCAGTCGCAAGCAACGTGTTGGTTGAGTCAACCGCCGACGTAATAACAGGTGTGGTATGCGGCTTCAGTGTCCGAGCAAGCTTAGCTTCTATCTCAGCCTCTGTCCGCTGCAGCGCATAGATGCGCATGGACAGCGATCGCGAGCATAGTATGAGATACGAAGCGTCTGGCGTGAGGGCGAGGGTTGTGATGGGCTCGCCGTCCTGCATACTTTGTCAATTGTCAGTCTCGAGCAGGCGACCATCAACGTGTTCTACTTACTCCTTCTATCCGGGCTAAATGTGCTCCAGTGTCGAGGTTGGTGAGAAGAGCTTCCTCTCCAAGACATGTCGCAAGGATTTTGCCATCCTCGCTGAGAGCGACATCGCCGCCGGTGTAGATTGGCTGGATCACTCGACTGGGTTCGAAGGTCGTTTTGGTGTCTGCTCGGAGTGCCATTGTCGACTATCGATCGTGCATGTTCATCTGATTTCTCGAGCATGTGAAGCAACTTTTTTTGGGCAACCACGGAGCTTCGGCGAAACTGATCTGCCGAGACACGCCCGAGCTTGCCGCGTCAAGTCGATCTGCCTTGTCGAGCTTCATTGACTGCAGCTAGAAGAAACATATATCACACTTCTCTTCAATCAACATCCACCACAACAGCAATCATGTACGCACTATCACACCCAGCACCTCCATCAAGACTAACATCGTTACAGGGAGGTCCTCCTCGGCATCACAGGCAAAGACTTCACCCTCATCGCCGCCTCCAAAGCAGCCATGCGCGGCGCAACCATCCTCAAGGCCACCGAAGACAAGACCCGGCCCCTCAACAAGCACACTCTGATGGCCTTTGTCGGCGAAGCTGGTGATACCGGTAAATCATCTCTTCAAACACTACAGATAATGTCATCCTGCTAACACGTATGATTTAGTCCAATTCGCAGAATACATCTCGGCAAACATCGCCCTCTACTCCATGCGCAACTCCACCCAACTCCCCCCCTACGAAGTCTCCTCCTTCGTCCGCACCACCCTCGCCAAAGCCCTCCGCTCCAAAAACCCCTACACCGTCAACCTGCTCCTCGGCGGCTTCGACACGCGCACCGAGAAGCCCGAGCTCTACTGGATCGACTACCTCGCGTCATCAGCGCCGGTCCCGTATGCGGCGCATGGGTACGCGCAGTACTATTGTTTGAGCATTCTGGATAAGCATCATCATCCGGATATTGATTTGGAGAAGGGGTTGGAGCTGTTGAGGATGTGTACGGATGAGTTGAAGAGGCGGTTGCCGTTTGATTTTAAGGGGGTGATTGTGAAGGTGGTGGATAAGGAGGGGATTCGGGAGGTGGAGTGGGAGGAGGGGAAGCAGATGTATGCGCCGTAGGGAGGCAAAGGCGGTGGTGGGAGTGATAAGCATGAGCGTGAGGCGTTCGGCGTTGAGTGCGGGAGCGATGCATTTCGGAATCAAGATATCTAGAAGATGCAATGAATATCGTGCATGCCGTCGTGGCAAAGCTAGCGGTAAGGCCTGTTCAACAGACGACGCACCGTAATCCAGTCTCGGCACAGTAAGTGGATCTCTACCGTGGCGTCACAGTCTTTTCTATCGCTCTCTCCTCGTCATCGACGCGAAAGTACACCGACAGCGCAGCACAGGATCAATGGCGGCAAAACTTTGCAATCATTGTGTTATCATCAACGAAGAGACCCGCCGCACCCCCGGATTATTCTCTAACATACAGTCCGCTCTTAGGAGCCACAAAGCCTTTCTCGTAAGACCTTCTTCTGTCTTACGTTTCGAGAGTGGACATGAGCTGATTGGGTACACAGGCGTGTCACAACTCGAGCAAATCGCACGCCAGAAGCCTTCGAGTCCGTTCTCGAAAAGTGCATCGCGATTGCTGGCACTGCAGCCGCTGTGCTTTGCTTGAGAGATGCGTTGTGATCACCGAGAACAGTGTGGACTCGAAACGGCTTCACTGGTCACCATTCCTGGCGCTATGCGCAGACCGGGTGAATTCGAGGTTCGTCCTGCTCACGACGCACGAGATCCTTTTCCCGGCTATGCTGGTCATACCCGTGCACGTTCTCGGAGATGGTGCCGCAGGTGCTGGTCTTGCATTTGTTGCTCCAGGTCTACGCAGTGGTTACTATCGGTGAGGCAGCTACGCAGGACCCAAGATCATACGGCTTGCTAACTTCTGCCACTTCTCTACGGCGCCGTGCTTGATGTTGCTTCTATCTGCTGAGCTCGCAGTAGTACAGATGCCGGTACCATTACTTCACCAATGTCCTGTGGCTGGCTTCCTCGGTTTTAGGTTCCTGTTACGATGTTACATCGGCATCCAATGCTTGCAATCTGCGACTAAGTAGTAAGCACCCAATACCGAACACAAAGTCCTCTCGAAATGCAGACGTTGCGATGTAGCCCAAGGGTGAACTGCGTTGCACCAGGCTTCATTGAGACGCCGATGACGGATGTCTTCAGCACGAAGGCGAAGGATATAGGCTTGGCTAAGCAGTGTTTGCATCGCATGGCGCAGCCGGAGGAGGTTGCGTAGGTTGTCGTGTTCTTGTTGAGCAACGACAGCAGTTTTGTCACGGGAGCGAATTACGCAGTAGATGGTGGGTGGTGTGCATGAGATACTTTCGCATGGCGTACGTTGGCAACAACGGTTCTTTACCAGCCCGATTGTAGAGGACAATGTTCATTGTGCTTGTAGGAGTTAGATTTCGTCTCGATTCTGAAGCTCCGGTACCAAAGGTACTCCGACCATTCTGACACCAACGCGGCGCATCGTTCGACTTCAGACTTCACCTGCTTTGCGTCCTCCTTGCAATGAGCTCCAACACGCCGTCAAATCTATTGTCCTCGCCATGATCATGCGTATTCGCTGAGCGCTCGGGAGATGATGCAAAGTGAGGAATCGAGGAATTGAACAGGCCAGAAGAAGTAGATGTCTTGCACAGAAACGAGCTCGTTATTGCAACTACGCAACGAGATAAAGCATATGGGCTTCCGCTTCTTCGCTAGCGACTCTCGGCGAGTCGATTGATCAAACTCGTCGGGAATGCAAAGGGGGAAGAAGCAGGATCTCGGATGCATACCTGGTTCCGTCTCACCATCGAACACCCGTGAGCATCAGCATCGTGATCAGATATCATGAGCGAGTGTCCAGGTGTGGGAACACTCGTGAGAGGAGGGCGTGCGCCTCGAGTGTTGCTCCGATGGCTTTCTGCTTCGACTGCCGCTTGTCAAACATGCCCAGGGAGGAGGGCTGGCGACCCGTTTGGATACACAGTTGTGTCAGGTAGGTTCACATAATGCAGGTAGGTACGCTCTTCAGGATCAAAGCCATTTGCAATCTGATCTCAAGATTATGTAAGGCGGATCTGTTCACTTGGTGGCTGCTAAAACAAATTTCTTCATCAGTAAACACTTCTTCTCTGGTCACGCTCATCGGACACTGGCGACTCTATTCGTGTACTCCTGCAGACGACTCAACCATCATCCGCTCTCGCCTACTGCGCGTTGCTACTCACCACTTGGCCTGCTTGCGAAGTACCTGGTGCTTCTCTCCTACATACCCTCTCGAGTCAGTGCTCCTTCCGCTTGCACAGCTAACTCTTGGCTCACTCCAGTTTGCCTTATCTCGACCGTGGAGCGTGTGCTACGTCGGCCTGCACTGCCCCCTGCGGGACGTCTAGCGGACCCTTTACTCCGACCCGCGTGCGGACGCCTTATCAACTACATATTCCAAAGATCTGAGCCTGGCTCAACCAAAGACTGACGCTGCTACGGCGTGCGACGATCGGCTCTCGGTTTGCTCTGCATTCTCTCCTTCCAAACCTTCTGGTGCTGCTTTGACCGGCACCACTTCTTCACATCAAGGGACGCCCAGCGGATCCTTCCAAGTTGAGATCTGAGCCTGGCTAACCCATGAGATGCCTGGCATCTCGTCTCGACGACCGCCGCCTGAGAGCCTGACCGGTTTCGTAGGTGCACCTTACTTTGAGTCACCTCAAAGTGCTAACGGGAGTCGTAGGAACACATCGTCAAATGACATCTTCGTGCGGCGCGACAAGGACCCCTCGACGCATCGAGCATTAGATACAAGACTCAATGCAAGGAGGGCTGACTAGGACGTTTCAGTCGGAGCGAGTCAAGGTGTTGCTGTGGGTTCGGTGGATGGTGGTAGTGCCGAGCATGTAATGAAGGGACGGCGATGGCTACGAGAGTAGTGAGTGTTGGAAGAGAGGCGGAGAAGGTGGAGTCAGAGCTGCCAAAGATGCAATGTGGTGACGAGTAGTTCTGTACATCATGCGTTCCGCGGGCAATCACATGATGATATGCTGGATGAAGGCAATTGGATGTGAAGTAAGTCTTTACTTCCGCTCGATTGATGCTCAATCTCACTTTGCCCTCTTACCATGTCAAGTGTGCAGTCCCACGCGCCTGCCACGTGTGATGTCGCAGCCACTAGCGTGCGTTCCTTTTTTGAGCATTGGTGCCTAGACGTCACAAGTCTGGGTTTCTCTTCAGCTTGACACTTTCACTCCACATCAACGTCGGACCCTTCACCAGGAAAGTCTTCCAAGATGGCGACAGACGTGCACGCAGAGCTTGAGAAGCAGTCTTACTACATCTCCGACGTACCTGACTTCACCGTTCGCGTTATCGAGCACAAAGAGGTCATCCGAAAGGCGATGGCAGCGGCCAGACGGTACGCATTTGACTCTACTTTTATCACCTTCTCGCGCAAAAGCTGACCACATTGCACCTACCAGACCAGGGTCATGGAGCCCAAGACCGTTCACGAGTTCAAAGTTGAGCGTACGAAGCTCATCTCACGCTCAGATGTCCTGAAGGAAATGTTCAGCCCAGAGAATCAGTTGAAGGAGAGCACACTCACTTGCGTTGATCTCCTCGAAGACCATCCGAAAGCTGTCGAGATCTGGTTCAAGGTCCTGCACGGTGTCACAGACTTGACCTCGGCGTACAGTGCCAAGATCATAGACGTCTGGGAGGTCCTCGAACTTGCTCACAAGTATGTGATGGACCCGCGCATCGCAGGAGCAAAAGCATGGTATGCAGGATGGTCCGAAGTTTACAGCTGTGGCGGCCGCCTCAGCTACGACCAGTACCGCTCGCTTCTGCTGCCCTGCTACACCTTCGATCATGCAGAGGGTTTCGCAGCCACGACGAAGTTCCTGGCATATCATGGGACGGGACACATAACGGAGGAGAAGCCGCCTGGCCTCACCCACGATCACCTGAGGCTTGAAGCGCGTGTCATTCGTGAGTTCCTTCCCTTGATCTCTCTACTTCTTGCCTTCCTGTGTATATGCAAAGCCGGCATACTAACATTTTCGTGACAACCAGAACAGCTGAATGCTGCCAGAGGTCGATTGAAGACCATCCTCCACCGCGGACTCTACGGTCCCATCGAGAGCATCCTCAGAAGCGACATGTGTTCAACTCACGCCAACGCTCTGTTCTTCTATGAGCTGGCCCTCACCAACTCGGGAGCGTGGCCGCTGGAAAGCCAGTTTCTCCGGAAGAGCGTCAACGATATGACCACGATGCTCGCCAGCTTCCAAGATCCCGCTGCAGCGAATGCGGAGACTGGTTGCCTCTACTGCAAGGTCGACTACAAATCCAACGTTGAAACAGCGGCAGAAGAAACAACACAGTACTTCGATTGCCTTTGTCTTGACTGCGATGATGCTTCGAACCCAAAGTTTGGGAATCCCGATGAAGATTACTGGAAGCACTCCAAGCAAGGTGTTGTCTGGGACCGCAAGTGCCGCATCAGCCACGGTCAACCTACGTGGTACTTTTCCTTTATGGATCGTAAGCAGGAGCAAATGGCTCGGATGAGGAACCACAAGTAGCCTCACTGCTCCCACGAGAACGATCCGGACTAGCGATGGTACAGATTCTCCTTCGTGCACGCTGTCTCGTGGTCGTCAGATCTTGCAGTGCAGCACCTTCTTGCTTGATTGCATCGATGAGACTACTGAGTTCGCTTCACCTCGAGATGACCCGCCGCAGAGGCAGGCTCAGACAGTGCGATGAAATTACCAGATTCAATGCGCTTCATCCATTTCGTGCTCTCGTACTGCGCCGTGAACACTGACATTCGCAGCGCCGGTGCCTTCGGCTCGAGCACGTCGTCGCCAGACCACGTCCATCGACCAAACGACCAGTTCAGGATCCAGCGTTGTCGTGCTTCCACGCCATCAATCTGCTCTCCGTTCGAATGTTCCGGTGTCTCGCTAGAGTACACTACAGCTTTGATTCGAAACACTTCGTCCTTGGGCGCAGTCTTCAGTAATCCATCGAGCTTCTTCAGATCAACTCCGGCCCCGGCAACCGTTGAGATGAGGCTGACAGAGATGCATTCAATCTCGCTTTTGTGGTCATCTGTTGACTTGCGGCCGTGGCTATGGTCGTGCGCTCCACTATGCCCACCTTCACATCGCTCACAGCCATCACTCTTCTCAGCCCACCCTCTCGCCATCTTCCCGTCCAACCCAAACAGCAGATCCACACTCACCCAGCCCTTATCACTCTTCACCTGCGGCGTATCGACATCGAGATCTCCCAGCCGATCCAGGAAAACATCGTACTCCCTCTCCCCCATGCCCTCCCACTTATTGATCACAATCAAATCCGTCTGCGACGCCTGCAATTTCGCCGTATACGAAGTATTCGCATATCCAGTCCAGTTCTCCGCATCTATCACACTAACGACTCCATCCAGCTCCCACGCTCCGGTCGCCGCTGCTATTCGATTCACTTCCAGAACCAGCTTGAGAGGCTCCGCACTCCCGCTCGTTTCAATGACGACCCGGTCTGGATTGCAGCTTTCTCGGAGCGTCTCCAGTGTAGTTTCGATCTGGCCGATGTTGGTGCAGCAGATACAGTCGCCGAGCAATTCTTGAGTACCAGCCATCTCGGCGGCTGCTGCAAGTTGGGTGTCCACGTTCAGGTCACCAATTTCGTTCTTGATCATGCCGAGCTTGTACCCAGGAGTGCGAGTCCGGAGTTGGGGGAGCAGGTTGAGGATGATGGTTGTTTTGCCGGCTCCAGCGAAGCCGGTCAGGATTGTTATGGGTGTTCGAGTTTGGCGGGCCATGATTGGAAAGTTATCAGGATAGTTGCGAGTGGAACGAAGGATGCCGTCGGTAGTCTTGAAATGTGAAGAGATGCACCCAGTTGGAAGATAGTTATGTTCCAGAGTGCTTCGAAGTTACGCTTTCTGGAGGATCGCGAAACCGAACTCACTTCCTGCTCCTTCCTATTTGGGCAAATTACGTTAGGCCAACTACGAAATGCTGGATCGCCTGTGGAATGTCTCACGGCTCTTGGCGTCGCTCGGTGAATGGTTCTCCAACGTTTCATAGCATCAAACTCGAAACTTGCGAGCCGCTCCTGCCCTCTGCCACGGAACCGCGTCATAATGCCAAGGGTGGGACAATCTATAAACAACCACCGTTGATACCTCACCTCTTCTCCTACAACAACATCCTCCACCACAATCAACCAAAACACAATCAACTCTACACCACCGAAACAACAACATGGAGTATGTATACATGCAATCTCACAGTGCTTCGCTCACTCGCTGATCCTCATTCGCAGTTGGATCAAGGCAACTTAACACCACGAGATCTTGCTCGCGTGCTCATCACTAACAACCCCATCAGAACCAAGCAAACAAGGCTGCAGGTGGCGGCAAGTCCAGCGAAGCGAATGAGGACTACCTCGACAAGAGTACGTCTTCCAGCCACCTCCGCTGGCCCCATCCTTCCACGACTTGGAGGCCCAACTAACGTGAGCATCAGCCATCGACTACGTCCAGGAGAACGTCATGGGCCAGGGCAAGCAGAACAACGAAAGTGCCGTTGAGCAGGCCAAGGATGAGCAGATCTCGGTATGCTACCTTCACCAACCAGGGAAGGCGTGTGTGGCTTGCTGACACTGCGACAGGACTACATTCGTGGCCAGTACAAGAGTCAGACTGGATCCGACATGCCCATCAAGGATAAGGAGACCAAGCTCGGTTGAGTGTGTTCATGCCTTCACGACGTGAACTGCATAGACGGGGGTTGACGAAATCATGCTGATGAACGTTCGAAATGCACGGATTCCCTAGTGGACATCCCGTAGGAGAAGTAGTGAGAGCACTAAATGAAACTGTTTGACGGATTCCAAACGACCGTTCAACTTTTGTCACGTGAAATCTATGGCAAAGCGCCTTTCTCGTAAGCTCCATGCCGGCCAGCTGGCCCTGTCCGTCTTGGAGTATGCACCTTCACGTACGCAAAGCACACCCCAACAATGACAGCCAGGATGATGAGCTTCGCCGTCCAGCCAAGATTCTCATCCGAAAGCTTCGGTGCAGCAACCGTATGTTCGTGCAGTGCCGACGTCGCCTTCTCGATCGGCTTACTGGACAATGGCACCTCACCCTCGCTCTCCTCGTTCAGTGGCTCCGCCGGCTCTGCCGTACCAGTATATCCTGCCCACAAGTCAGCCGACTACTTTCTGTAGACAACTCACCAGCACGTATAAAACTACGTACTGGCTATAGCTCGGCCCTGATACCTTCTTCAGGCACGGGAAGCTCCCCACTCTTCTTCACCTTGATCGTCTCCTTCGGCTTGTCGCCCGGGTTCTTCGCGCAGTTCTCGATCTTGTCAACAATATCCATGCCCTCCAGCACCTCCCCGAAGACAACGTGCTTGCCGTCCAGCCACGAGGTGATGACCGTCGTGATGAAGAACTGGGAGCCGTTGGTGTCTTTGCCCGAGTTGGCCATGGAGAGTAGGCCCTTCTTGGAGTGCTTGAGCTTGAAGTTCTCGTCGGGGAACTTGGCGCCGTAGATGGACTTGCCACCGGTACCGTCGCCTTTGGTGAAGTCGCCACCCTGGATCATGAAGGACTTGATTACGCGGTGGAAGGTGGAGCCTTCGTAGCCGTAGCCCTCCTCGCCTGTTGCGAGGGCACGGAAGTTCTCGGCGGTCTGCCAATGGTTCATCAGTGCTGGCTCTGCGTAAGAGTTAAGCCCTAGAAGCTATACCTTTGGCACAGTCTTGCCATACAGGCCCATCACGATCCTGCCAATCTCTTCATCGCCATGCTGGATGTCGAAGTAGACCTTGTGGGTTATCTTGGGACCACTTGCGGCCTGAACAGTATTTCCAAAGTATAGGAAGGATGCCGTGCAGATGAGGAGGAGAGAAACGATGAGCTTCTGAAGGTTGGCCATGGTGAACAGCGAACTCATTCAATCGATTGTGTATGAGTAGAGAATCGGGTTTCTATAGAGGACACTTGGAACTGCAAGGGCGCTCAAGGCGGTGGATGAGATGTGGGGAGCCAATGCGGTCGTCCTGGTTGTCTCAGAGGATCCAGACGAGACTTGAACATCACCTCGAGATCACCTTGAAGCTTTCAATCTTTACTCGACCATACCGCATCACACCGAGTCACGAGAACAACCCTACCTACTCTTACCTACCACCTCCGTGCGCCGCCACCATGGTATGTACACACACGGCGCACCCGAAACATCACATGCGCTTACACATCCCAGGTCTTCATCTTCGGCGTCAACTTCCCCGAATCGCGCCTCGTCTCCAAGTCCCTACAAACCTTCTACGGCATCGGCCCTCTTGTGCGCGCGCAGATAATGGCCAAAACACACATCCACGCCACCGCGAAGATTGGCGCTCTTACCGATCGACAAACAAATGCTTTGAGCGCGGAGCTCAGCACCATGACACTGGAGAATGACGCCAGGAGGTTCGTTAGAGACAACATAAAGCGGCTACGGGACATGGGGACGTATAGAGGGAGGAGGCATGCAATGGCGTTACCGGTGAGAGGGCAGAGGACAAGAACGCAGGTATGTGATTGTTATTGGGTGGCATGGCGGGCGCGGAAGCTAATCGTTGGGCAGATATCAACGGCTGCGAAGCTGAATAGGATAGACAGGAGAGGTTGACGGGGTGTCGTGTCTTCTTGAGCGTCTTAGCGAACATTGGGTGGCAGATGTGAGATTAAGTAGGCTGGAAGTCCACAATGAAGGCAAATCTACAAATCGAATACACCATATCAGATCGTGACCACAACGAGTAACATTTTAGTGGCGAGATAGATCGAAAGCTGGGTCGTTTCGAAGATCGAAGGCGGTGCTTTTGAAGTAGTTCGCGCGGCTTCCATACGTACTTCGGTCTTCATAATCTCCACGTGGTCGCAGCTGAATGAGAAGCGGAGAGTGACGAAGGTTAGTATTATCGCCTCCTTTCAATGGCCGTGTGATAACGCATCATTGGAGCGCTACCTGACGTGTTGCAAGCTACTAAGCTACTGATATACCCAAACTTACACGTTCCTCGCATCAAAAAATCAAAAGGGCCCGGGCGAATAAGACTTGAGTCCCGCCATGGTCACGATCTCATAAGCGGACCGAACAAGCAAAAGAGTTCACCCGCACGTGGCTAATCTCCCCGCGCATCAGCAGTCCTAGACGAGCGAGCAGCGTAGGCGTCACTGTAGGAGCAGACGGAACGTTACTTCACAGCCTCGGAAGGCTCACAGTGTGAGTTCTCAAGTCCCACGAGGTGGGACGAAACCATCAACCGGAGCCATGACGAAGGGAACATGAAAACGCAATATGAGCCTTGAGCATTCTTGCCGAAGTTCCACCGATAATTCGCTGTCATCTTTGTTGCTACGCTATGTTGCGATTTACCTCAAGCGTGAGCACACTGGAGGACTTACGCCACAGCGCTGGCCGGTAAAGCATGCTGTTCAGTATAATCGACTGATGGCGATGTTCTATTACTAGTCTGATCTCATCTATCATACCGCCAGCGGTGAATCATGCTATCATTCATCCTTATGTCGTGAGACACTCTGAAAGTCCTAGTCATCCATGCCAGCCTCAGCTCTTGAGGCTCAGCGTCCAATGAGACGCCTGCGCTGCAGATCATCCAACCCAATCCATCGCTATGCTGTGAAGTCAAACTTCGTCACGTATCCCATCCCATCCCAACCTGCTGTAACGCTATGCGTCAAGTACATAACCAGAAGCAAGAAGCAACCTTTATAATGGACTCCGAGATCATGCGGCCTCTATCCCAGTACAATCAAGAATCGTTGGTGAACACCAGACCTGAAAGCGGTCCGGTGTCATGAGAGAGTCATGCCATGCGGTGTCCTGCAACACGACACGACCCCCCTTGGCTTGGTTTATGTATTAGGTACCTGTGATAAGAGTCAGACCAGGTCCGAACAGGCAGCAACACCACAATACATAAAGACTGTCACTCACCAGGATCGCGAGGATTCGGGTCTCGAGCCAGTCGAGCACCCCATCGTCCGTTCCCTGCGTCTCGAGGCCAAGGGTCTTTGGGTGCTGGCTTGTCCGGACCGGCGTAGCAGGCATTCGGTGAGCGGTTGCAGCCATCGTCACGTGGCTGGACAGGCTTCGGTGGTCGAGACGGGGGTGACCGCCCGTTCGGAGGGTCGCGCGGCTGCGGACCCATGATGGTGGTCCGGTGTGTAAGGGATGCGATGCGGCTGTAAGTGATCGTCGTTGTCTTACTGTCAGACGCAAGGGAGGTGGTGTGTGGGCCGATAGGCTGTTGTGGCAGGCTGCTGATCGTTGTGGTGTTGTTCGAGTGGTTCTGACTCGATGTAGGTAATGATATGTTGTGTGGCTTGATGTTCTCTTGTTCTGATTTGTTTGATGTGAGACAAGAAGAAAAAGAAATGACTATACCTTCAATCTTTTAACTAAACACCAACATGAGTGACTAAATCTCCAGGTACCACAGTGTGTCATGCCTGCAGGCTGCCTACCTAGCCAATGGAGGCCGTCATCGAGGGCAATGCAGGCCGCAGTAAACACATGAGCGCGCTCCCGAATGGTTCTGGTACTCAACAAAGGACCGCATGATTATGCTAGTAGGCCTCTGCTTTAGTCGCCTTAAAATTCAACGGTGTTCTGTAGGTGGCATTTGACGGCAGCGATTGGGTGGCAAACCAAAAGTGGCAGCTGAGCTATGGCCAGACGGGTATGGTAACGGGGCCCGTGAGGTGAAGAGAAAGGGCAAGGTGAGGAAAGGAAAGTGAAGACGAGGGAAGGGAGATTTGGCATGCGTAAGTCGACCCATGACTGCATTGTTAGCAGGTCATGAGAGTCGCCAATGGAATGGACGATGTACAGGAAATCGGTAAGAGAAGAGCATGCGGGTACCTGGCGATGTCGTCCTAGCGCAGGCCTGGGAGCCTGAGGGCAGAAAGATCTAAGGCAGCGGGTGTCTTTCTCGAGTCACCGCGAGGACAAATCAGCGGGGACAGTCCGCAACTCGAGCTAATTTGCTTGTCGGCGGCCGTCGAGTTGGTTGTGGTGAGTCGCTCGCGGGGAGGCTTGGTCGCCGTGCAGACACTCCGGTGAAGTCGTCGTGCAGCGGGAACTCCTGCAGGCCACCGCGGCTGCGGTGCCATTCAACCAATGACATACGTTTGATCGACCTGTCTGCCGATGCAGCCTGCAGGTACAGGTGACGCGACAGATCTCTCATCTGCGAACTCACGACCGCTTCGAGAAGTACTGTCGCTCGAGCACCTTTGGTGTTGCGCTGTTCTCTGGAGCACCAACATTGCCGCAGCGAACCCACCAAACCATCACGAGACGATAAAGGCGCAGCGCCCACCGGGGCAACAGTTCAGCCCTGCGAGCCCTGATGGCCCTCAATTGCGCGGAGATAAGCTTTGTGACTGTGCTCTTCTCGTGACTTGAGAAGCGTGCAAAACGAGGCAACAACTAAGCCTCAGAGCAATGTTGAGGAGGAAATGGGAGGTAACGGGAGGCGCATGTTGTCGCTCGTGGAGTCACCCGCGAAGACGAGACGAGATGACGTTGCAGATCACGTGAATCACCTTGGCAGGCACTCGAGGCATTCACGCATGCATACACTTGAGGACGCGGCGGACTCGTGGATTATCATTGGCTCACACATAATCAACAGATATGTCGGTGTCACCGTTGAGTATATGAGGTGTTCCACAGGAAAGTACACGTACTTTAACCGAAATGTGAGTCCCTTCCTTTCTACACCTCGTTAAGCGATGTCGCCAACGGCGGTTCCGAGGGTCGTAATACCACCTCATGCCACGTACTCATTGCTGCAATGGTTGCCTTCACACTCAATTGGTTCTCCTGGTACTTGACGACTGCTGTCATTCCACTATTCGCTTGCTCACCTTCTGGAAGCTTCAGTCTATCTGCAAGAGTCATCGAGACAGGACTGAAGAGTGCTCCAGGTGCTCATCGCTGTTTGAAGGTCGCCTGGCTATCCATCGTCATCGTCTTCGTCATCTTCGTCTTCGTCATCTTCGTCGTCGTCTGCTTCATCATCGTCCTGGTCCACGTCCTCACCATCAGGTAGCTTCATCCCGTAGTCATCCTGGAAGTCGTTAAGTGCCTTCACCTCCGGCTTGTAGCCAGCCTCCGCAAACCGCTCCTGCAGCACATCCTTCATGATCTGCGCACATGTAATGATCAAATTCGATGACTCCGGCTTGAACACAGGCACCATATACTTCTTCATTACTTCTTTGATTTGCTCGGGCGTGACCGCCTGCACTTTGGCCAGCATTTGATGGCTCCAGTCCTTGGCAATGCCACGGATGACTTGGTTCGCAAAGCTGTACGACGCCGCAGAAGAGTAGCTGGGCTGCTCGTTGGCCATGCCTAGCACGATCTCGCTGACAGCGCCCTCGAGCGCGAATTTGTTGAACTCGATTTTGCCTGTAGCGTAGCCTTCAACTTGCTCTTTGGCGGCTGTGTATGCTTTGTACACGTCAGGTGAGCGCGAAATGGAGAAAGACAGTAGGCCAGTATCAGTGCCGCGTTGGAAATTGGTCCCGTAGGCAAGACCAGTGCCGCGAACGGCGACCCAGAGCGGCCCTTCGACTGCGTCCATGTACGTTGCTGCTACCATTAACGCGGCCAGGTCTGGATGGTCGTAGGAGTCTGGGCCTTTCGCGGAGATGATGGCGAACGAAGAGTCTACCGTGGACATAGGTACGATATAAGTGGTCGAGCCTGGGGATTTGCCGATCTTGCTCAGCAAAGCACGCTGCTTGTCCAGCGGCTCGAGAGGTTTGCTGGTGTCGAACCCTGAAGTTACAGCATCCCATGACGAGACTGGCTTCTCCAGCTTCTTCAAATCAGCGGCAATATAGATGCGGAAGTTCTCAGGTCGGTGCAGCGTCTTGCAGAGCTGGGAGAACTGCGCGATCACTTCGTCCGGTTTGCTGTCGAGAAGCTTCTTGAGCCGCCGAAGATACAGTGCTTTCGAAAGTGGGTTCTGAGCGCGAACACTTGATTCTCGCTCGTACAGCAGCATCCGATTTACACCATATACCATGCTTGAGCCACTGCGCTTCTCATCCGGGATGTCTGCCAGCATCTTCGTCAGGGACGTGGAGAGTCGTTCTTGGTCATGGATTGCATCGAAAAGTAGAGTACGAGTCCACCCAATAACACTCTGATAGTATTCTGGCTCTGTTTCGAATTCGATCGAGAGCACTTCTGCATTGGCGTGAGTCCTGTTCATGCCGAATCCGACAGTTTCCTTCTCCAGCCGAAGCACAAGATTTTCGAACTCTATCCGCTTGCCGTCCAGTGTGACTGGCGTAGAGAAGAAGTTGTTCATGTAAAGTGAAAGCATTGGCTTGAGCTCGAGAGGGACCGAGCCTGTGCAGAGATTGACCTTGATCCGCACGAAGTTTGAAGGAATGTGCTCGAAATGAATGAAGTGCGGCGATTTGTGGTCATCTTTGTCGACGATGGCCTGGATATCGTTACTCAGCTCGCCCATGTGCCGCGCTCTGCCGGCTCTAGCTGTGGTGGTCGATATGAAGTGTACTGATGTTGGAGATGGTACTGGGAACTTCTCAAGCAGCGAATCAGGAATAGGTTTGTCGTTCTTTGCCTGCGCATCGGCCAGCTTCTCGGCCAGCTGCTGCAGACCTTCTTCTCCGAGACGTTCTTTTTGGGCCTCCACACGTGCTTTCTCTTCGCGTGTGATCTTCTCTGATAAATCCTTGGACGGCTCGCCTAATACGGAGACGTGCTTTGCATCAGCCAGCCACTTTGACATGAAGTCGCGCCATTGCTGGTCGTTCCATGTTTCCAGGGTGTCAAGATCCTTGATGGTTTCCAGCGCCTTCAGATCTCGCCCATCTCGGTGACCATAGAGGAAGTCTTCGATGACCGGTGTGGAGAAGAACGATCCAGCGTTTTCTGAACCCATCTTGATCTGTCTGCGGTACCTTTTGATGCAATCCGAGATATAGCTCATGTCCAGTGCTTTAGAGGTGGTCTCCTTCAGAAGTTCCATAAGTCGTTGTTCGACGTCTGCAAGCTTCGTGGTCGCTACGGAACTCAACGAGAACCAAATAACGACATCGGGCCGTGTTTCGGTCTGGTAGTAGAACCCACTACATAGTTGCTCCTTCTCCACCAACGTGTTCTCGAGTACCGAGATTGATGACCCGCAAAGATAGTTGAGCGCAATCGCAAGAGCCAGATTTGCCAGTTGATCGTTACAGTCGGGCCCGAAGTACCCAACCATGACCTCACCCATGCTTTCGTCTTCTTCAGGAAACTTGATGCGTTCGACAATAGTTTTTGATAATGGTGGGGTCTGTTTCGAATCGACCCAAGGCCGCTTCGAAGGCGCATCGATGGTAGGCACATCGTCGACTATGGTGTCCTCGAAATCATCGAGAATCTGGAGAAGCTCATCGTGATTGACCTCGCCAGTCAGTACCAGACATAGATTTTTGGGCCTGTACATCTCCTTGTGGAACGCACGGATGCGATCTGGAGTCAGGATCCGGAGTTGCTCCATCATACCACCCGTCTCGTATCTATACCCAATGCCTTCGGGATACATCAGCCGCTGAGCACCCAGTGTCATAAGCTCTGCTGAATCGTTCTGAACGCCTTGCATTTCCGAGTAGACCACGCCTGCATCCTGGCCTTTGCCATCGATGTGGAACACCTCCGTATAGTATCCAGCATCCGTGAGCGTCGGAAGAATGAGATGTTCCAAGTAGACGGGCAAGATCTGGGCAAAGCCATCCCAGCCAGCCGTAGCGAGCGTGTATGCGGTATGATCGACAGCCGTCCAAGCGTTCGTGGTTGAATACGCACGGGTGGACAGTTTGTCGAGAAGGCCTTTGTACTGATAGGTTCTCGATCCCATGAAACAGAGATGCTCCAAAGTATGTGGCGCTCCGGAGTCATCGTGTATCTCGGTGGCGAGAGCGAAGTAGCCTTCCACTTTCGGTCCTGCTTGATCGACAACGACGACTCTCATGCCGGTGCGTGTAGACTCATATTGCCGGATCGTGACAGGAGCGTAGTCGAGTTGTATATCCTGATTGGTTCTGAAATGCGGTTTCAGTGCCGCGGAAGGCATGTCTGTTGTTTGGAGGAAGAGGAAGCGAGGACAAGAAGCCTCTGCCGTTGGAAAGACGTGGTCGGTAAAAGCCTTGCTGTTCCAAGGATTCACCAGCAGATGACAGTTGTGGTAGCCGTTCCGAATCGCCAGGAAACTTCCTGTGCCCGAGACAGGAAGGTGTGAGATGCCAGATCTTCGGATCAGGTGAACTGTCCGTATCTATTGAGTCGTTCGAAATACTCTTTTTATTATATCGTTGTGGTTGCAGAGAATCATAAGGTACCAAGACCCATGGGACGCTTACGCGGAATTTGCGTCGTATTGCTCCCCTCTTTAAGGTTTCAGTCTAAGTTCTATAACAGCTTTTGCACGGACCACAATGTCGATGTAGATCACTTCAACGGGCAAGTGGGAACAGACAAGTGGCACACCGTCCAGGAACGATTTTCCACTTCGATATTCGCTTCATTACTACAACTCCGTGTCGGCAATGCTTCGTCGGCTAGTGGCATAGAGCAGAGGAGATGCGACTCTACAACCTCGCCAATGCGATTACTGTGAGCTGTCAGACGGCAAGATGAGTTTAAGCAGCATGCTGGGCCCCTCTGCGGAAGCACCGGTCCCACCCAGGCCAGGGCCAGAAACAGATGCATCAATCATGCCACCGCCGCCGACCGCCCCAAGGAAGTCAGACCAGCTTGTAATCGACACGAACGAGACACCCGGCGATGAGCAGACGACCACCGAGCCGATGTACACCTCGACCACCACTTCCACCAGACGGAATGCGAGCGGAAGTGTCTCCTCGGTGTATTCGGGAAACAAGATACGTCACCTGAAGAAGGACGATGGGGTCCCGCTCTGGCGCGTGGATATACAGTTTGACTTTCTCGATCTGGTGTTCAAGGACAAGACCAGATGTTTCACCAAGCACAGCGATAAGAGCAGTGGCAACACGTTCGCCGAGATATATATCGACGCAATGGCAAAGAGCAGCAAGTGTAGCAAGATCTTAAAGGAGAAGCTGTTGCAAGACATGGATGGTGCTGTGTGTATGGCAATGGTCTGTCTACTGGTAAATGTGGGCAGGATGAACACCACTCTCAACTGTAAGACCGCCTTTGCGTGCAATGCCGCGATACAGAACTAACATCGTCTAGTCTTTCCTGAGATGCGGGCACAACTTCGGACGTACCACTCGATACCAGCACTGCAGGCCCACCAGGATCCGAATGCTTACAAGCAGCTGCAGGATGCTCCTCGCTTGAAGTCGATACTGAAAGGAGCTACCGAGGACGAGCCGCAACCCACCACAATCGACGAAGTCAAGATGGCCAAGATACCACGAACCAACCCTGTCAACCTGATCTTTGTACTGAGCCAATTCGCCCCGAAGATCAGTGAAGTCCACTTCCCGTCTCCCAGAGACTTCTTCGACCTCGTAATGAGACCTAGCCTTAGTAGTGCTAGCCGAGCGCGAGCATTTCTGTGGCTGATGTGGTGGTATTTGGAGAGCAATTTCGGCTACGATGACACGCAGCGCAACCCATTCGGTCCTGGCCAGTACGGAGAGGGCGACAAGGAGGCTAACCTCATTCCTTTGAAAGTGCCGACCCTGGACTGTCTCAACGAGGAACAGGCGGCTGCCGAGAATGTGGACACTGAAGAAGAGAAGCACTACGGTGCCGTCAAGCGTAACGAGCGTATTGCGATTCTAGCAAGCGAACCAAGTCCAGCTATGACAGCACTTAAGCGGGCCAGGAAAGAGAAAGGTTTGGTGAGCAGCAGAGGTCTTCATGCCACGCATTCAGAGGACGAAGGGCTCAGCGAGGCAGGGCAGCCGCCTTATCAGTTCACTTCGGCTGGAAGACCTGGCTTCAAACACGAGACGGCTAGTGATTATACACGGTCTCCGTCTCCTGTAGCGAATCGCGGCTTTCAAGCTGTGAACCACCCAGGCACCGGCGATATGCGCATCAACAACCTCCTCAACAACGACGATGGGATGTCCGAAGCTTCGCCGCCTCGCGGAGACCAGCTTAAGAAGGGCCCAGGAAGAGGCAACTGGCGCCGCACCAAGCAAGATCCGTCTGTACCAATGTCAACTGCAGATCGCTCACAACAACCACGTCTACTTCCGAACAGCGCACTAAACTTCGTGAACGAAGGTGTTCTGCGAGCCACTCCACCAAGCTTCCATAACATCGCACCCAGCTCTATCACACAACCATCATTCTACGATCATGTACCCACGCCCTCCTACCAGGCCCAGAAACGCCACCGCGGTGTGACACAACACCAGTCGGCTGTCATGACGCACAGGAAGCAACAGATAGACTATACACTCGACCGCCGCATCCGCAAAGTCCACAAACGCGCCCGACATCAGCGCCAAAGCGAAGGACCCATCCTCCGGGCGTGGAAGCGAATCAGCATGACGCCTACCGACTACGACTCTGAAGAAGAAGTAATCAAGATGCGCAAAGCTCGGGAACGCGCTGATAAGGACGATGACTGGCCCTTCAAAGGCAAAGAGAACGTTGATGCCGCTTTAGAGGAAGCTGAGGCAGCGCGTCGACCACGCATATATCTGTCTGGCTTCGCACACCCGAGCTATGATGATGAGGACGATATTGGCGAGGAAGCTCGGAGTCTTGCCAAGGCTTTCGGACGGTGTGGTAGGAGGCTGGAGAGATGGGAGAATAGTCCTGAGCCTGGCAGCGTCATGATTCGAAGGCGACAGATGCGAGCGCAGCCCAGGGGTGCGCTGCGGAGGCGTCATGGGGCCGTGCAGGGGATGTCGATGGAGCGGGATGGGTTTGAGGATGGCAGGCGGAGGCAAGTGAGGCGGCAGAGGAGTGGGACGGGGAGGGGTGAGCAGAGGATGGACCTCGAGCCAGACGATGATGATGGAGGAGGTGGAGAGCTGGATGAGGAGGACCGCGAGTTGCTAGGTGAAGTCGATGCGTCTGATAGCGAGGAGGATGAGGATATGGGGGATGATTGAGCAGGAGACCGGTGGCTGGCCTTGCACTATTGCTCTATTCGGGATACCTGTGCAGACGCGAACCGTATTATAGTGAATAGCTGCAACTGATGATACTGTTTCGGTTCTACTGACTTATGGTCTGAACAACATCAGGTACCCGAGTCTTGTTCCAAGAGCATGTGATACCGACCAAACTAAGGCAAGAGCGACCGTGCACCGGAGCTTCCCGGTAGAGATCGCCGCCCCTTAGCGCCCGCGCCGGAGAAACTAGGCTACTGATATCTCAGGTCTCAAGAGAAATTTCGACGCTCTTGCCTCCTCCTCAACCACAACATCAACCTCCATCAGTGACCTCTCACACACACACTCTTACCTTAGTCGTTCCTTGTCTCTTTGCGGTGTTTCTGCAGCTGAGGCAATTCACGACATTACTACGAGACCTTTCACAGACCAGCGTCACTCACTCACACAATCAAAAAGAACCCAACGAACAACAGCACCATGGCTGAAGCACTCAACATGAACGGGCTGTCCCTCAAGGACTCTCAGCATGCCGCTCCAAACGGAGCACCACAGCACAACGGCTTTGAGAAGGCTGCCTACATCCCACCACACATGAGGGGCCAGCAGCGCTCTGGACCACCAGCGGCTGCCGCCCCCAACGGCTTCGACGGCGGCCCACCACCCATGGCCAGCGGACTCAACAGCAGTGCATGGGCACCGCCGCCAGGGCAGCAAGCACCAAAGTAAGTATCTACGTCATATCCAGGTCGCACATTTTTGGCACAATTTGACTGACTTTTCACTCTCAGCGGCTTCGGCGCCCCTCCACCTGCCAACGGCAACGGCAACTGGGCCAGTGCTCAGGCCTTCACCCCTCGCGGCAACTGGGACAACTCTCCTCAGCTTCCTCGCACCTTCGATCGCGGCGCCTACGGTGCACCAAGCGGCGGCGGTCGTTCGGCCGGCGGCTCAGGAGATGGAGCCTGGAGAGACGGCAAGCACGTGCCAGGGCCACCAAACCCGCGTGTCGAGCGTGAGCTATTCGGTGTGCCCAACGACCCATCGAAGTCCACCTCGGGCATCAACTTCGAGAAATATGACGATATTCCAGTGGAGGCTTCCGGACAAGGCGTGCCAGAGGCCGTCACTGCGTTCACCAACCCACCGCTCGATGATCACCTTATCGCCAACATCGACCTCGCAGGTTACAAGGTGCCAACGCCAGTGCAGAAATACTCTATTCCAATCGTGATGGGCGGCCGTGACTTGATGGCTTGTGCTCAGACCGGTTCCGGAAAGACTGGTGGTTTCTTGTTCCCAATTCTTTCTCAAGCCTTCCAGACTGGACCTGCTGCACCTGCTCCACAGCAGGGAGGTTTCGCTCGCCAGCGCAAAGCCTACCCAACGACGTTGATTCTCGCTCCAACCCGTGAGCTTACGTCTCAGATTCACGAAGAGTCTCGCAAGTTCGCCTACCGCTCTTGGGTCAAGCCCTGCGTCGTCTACGGAGGTGCAGACATCGGCTCCCAGCTCCGCCAGATCGAGCGTGGCTGTGATTTGCTCGTCGCCACTCCCGGTCGTCTTGTTGACCTCATAGAGCGAGGCCGCATCTCGCTCGCCAGCATTAAGTATTTGGTCCTCGATGAGGCCGATCGTATGCTTGACATGGGTTTCGAGCCGCAGATCCGCCGCATTGTCGAAGGCGAGGATATGCCGCAGACCGCCAACCGCCAGACGCTCATGTTCTCGGCCACCTTCCCGCGTGACATCCAGATGCTCGCCCGCGACTTCCTCCGCGAGTATATCTTCCTTTCGGTTGGACGTGTCGGGTCGACGTCTGAGAACATTACGCAGAAAGTGGAGTACGTCGAAGATGCCGACAAGCGTAGTGTGCTCCTCGACATCCTGCACACGCATGGTGTCGGGCTCACCCTCATCTTCGTGGAGACCAAGCGCATGGCAGACACGCTCTCGGACTTCCTCATCGCCCAAGGCTTTCCCGCAACTTCGATTCACGGCGACCGCACTCAGCGCGAGCGTGAGCGTGCTCTGGAGATGTTCCGCAATGCTCGTTGCCCAATCTTGGTCGCGACTGCCGTCGCTGCTCGTGGTATGTCTCCCTTTTCGTCACTCTTTCCCCCTACCACAGCACAGCCCCTCTTTTCATCGTTCCTCTGTATCACAATGCATGCTGACTCAAAAAGGTCTGGATATCCCGAACGTCAAGCATGTCGTCAACTACGATCTGCCAACCGACATTGACGATTACGTCCATCGTATCGGTCGTACTGGCCGTGCCGGAAACACTGGTATGTCGACAGCCTTCTTCAACCGCGGCAATAGGGGTGTCGTCCGTGATCTTCTGGATCTTTTGAAGGAAGCCAACCAGGAGGTTCCCGCATTCTTGGAGAGCATCGCTCGCGAAGGTGCCGGCTTTGGCGGAGGCGGTGGACGTGGTGGCCGCACTGGCGGTCGTGGCCGTGGCTCTGCTGCCATGAAGGATGTGCGTACCTATGGTGGTGGCCAGCGTCCGGCTTACGGCGCTGGCATGGGCATGGGTGGATATGGTGGTGGCGGCGGCATGGGCGGTGGTGCTGGCTATGGTGCTCCTGGAGGCGGCATGGGCGGCGGCGGCGGCTACGGAGGTGGCTACGGCAACCCAAGCGGCCCGGGCGGCAGCAGCTGGTGGTAGACGGTCTTCTCGACCATCACCCGCCACCGACCGATTCGACACCTCTCCTTTCTTTACTGGCTTCGGCGCGATGCTTATTTTCTTATCGAAGGCCTTCGATCCGGCACATCGACCGAGCCTGCGGCACACGACGACAACAACAACAACGATACCCCCGATCAGCATGATAGACAGCACTGACTTTTCATCGACCGAAATGCATAGCATGCGGTGTGGGGAGACGGCGTTTTAACCAACCATCACGACACTGGCGCTGAGGTCCTTTCTGCTCAACAACTCGGAGCAACGATGGGACTACAGCATGTGTGTCACGATGGACTTACGACAACTACTCGGCTATTCTGGGCCGGCGGATGTCGCTGCTCACCAGATGACGGAATTTACAAGGCGTTATGGTTAGATGGATTTGGGGAATTGTTTTCCAGCAAGAGGAGGAGCAACGACTTCTTCGCATTGACTATCAAAAGCGATCCTGCATGCATGTGTTTTTCATCGGGCGTTCTAGCGACTTGCACACCAACCCACCGACTGCTGGCACCGGCTGAGAATCAGCTGCATCCTGGCATGGCGTGGGTAAATCATGAGTGCGAGGCGCATTTCTTGCTATTGCTTTCTGAGATACCAATATAGATTACGGCGGGATGGGTATCTGTGGGAGCTATGCATGAATGGACTTTCATCGTCTGGCGCTTCTGTAGAAGGAGCGTGGGAAAGATGACAACGTGCGATGTGCGGGATCAAGAGAAAAATAGTGCTTTCTGTGCGTGCTTGTGCGAGGTGGATAGCTTTTGTAGAGAGGTATTCTCTGCTCACATCACTGTTCCATCACTTCCATGTTCTCCAACTCATATCGCAAAGTGAAGCTGTTTCTCGTGAGGCAACTGCCATCAATGACATTGCCATCCGCTTTTCAGCCAATCATTCAGTAGTTCTAGCTGCAGCTTCCATCCGAGTCGCACAGCACACGATCCACAGCATATGCACACCAGTTTACAGTCCGAAGGCTTCGAGTAGCACAGCTCGTATTGATACTCGCCATCTGACACTCGACATTCACTTCCTCGGAATCTCTCACTTCAGGTCGAGGTGGAGAGGAGAAGGGGTGGCGAAAAGTCTGCGCTCGAAGACTATCCGTAACTCCACCTCCTAGGCTCATCTCCGGCGCGGCTCTTTGCTTTTCCACGTTATTGTTCACTCCATCACCACGACAGATCTGTTTCGGTATTGCTCCGAGAGACATCCGATGCCAAGCAGATCGACGGCAAAACCGTATCGCTCGACCTCCCCTCGCAGTCATCCCGACTCGAGAGAGCCACACGACTACGCGAGACCTCGACCATTCCTACGACAGCGGCAGTAGGGCTACACCAACAGTTTAACAACACCCGGGGCGGCTCTCTGCAGTATACAACATATCTCATATCATGCAATGGCGGTCGTAGCGAGCCACAACCAGCAACCGCTGCCACAGAATAATGCGCACAGCTCTCACAACTCGCACAACTCGCCCGCCTCGCCTATGGACTACAGTCGAGATGCATCCGCCTCTGAAGCCTCGACCGCGCCGCCTCCTCCGCCTCCCCCTCCGACCGCTGCGCCTGCGACTGCGAAAGGGAAGGCAAAGGGCAAGAAGGCAGCAGCTAGCAACGACCCGGCCGATGCTCATAAAGCTCTGCTCTCGAAGATCTCACAGCTCGAGGCTTCCTCTACCGAGAACGCGCACGAGGCAGCAGAGATAGAAGCGGAAGTGAAGAAGGCGAACAGGGATCTGAGCCAGCTGCTGAACACGATGGAACCGCACAACAGCAAGCTGGACACGGTGCAGCGGAAGTACACCGAACTACTCAGCGAGATGAAAAAGGTAGAGCGCGAGCACGTGAAGGCGAAGAAGCGAGGCGACCAGCTGCAGAAGGAGAAAGAGGAAGTCGGCAAAGAGCGCACGCGCGAGCGAGGGCTGAAAGAGAAGCTGGAGAAGCTGAGTCGAGAGCTCACGCGCGAGAACAAGAAACTTAAGGAGGATCTCCGGGACTTGCGCGAGACTTCTGCAGATCGGAATGAAGAGCTGCATCAGCGGTTGGAGAATATGGTGCTGGATGTGGAGGATGTGCTGATGGATGGACGACCGGACCGGCAGGCGGTGGAGCTCGAGCAGGATAAGCTGTTCCGGATGAAGTTCACGAGTTTCCTGCATCAGTACGAGATGCGGGAGCTGCAGTTCCAGAGTCTGCTGCGCACGAAGGATTTGGAGATCACGTATCATATCGCGAGGCATGATCAGCTGAAGCGCGCGCAGGAGAACGAGTTGAGCAAGAGCACGCAGTTGACGAAGCAGGTTTCGACGTTTAGCCAGACGGAGAGCGAGCTTAGAGGGCAGCTGAACGTGTACGTTGAGAAGTTTAAGCAGGTACGTCGGACATTTTCTCTGTGAGGACGTGGCGGACTCGCGGAGCGCCGCCTTACTCACCCCCGATCAACAACGGTTTGGTAACTGACTGACCCCCCCAGCAGGTCGAAGACACGCTCAACAACAGCAACGACCTCTTCCTCACCTTCCGGAAAGAAATGGAGGAGATGTCGAAGAAAACCAAACGGCTCGAGAAAGAAAACCTCAACCTCACGCGCAAGCAGGAAGCCACGAATAAAAACATCTTCCAGATGGCCGAGGAGCGCAGCCAGAGCCAGCAGGCGCTCGACCGCCTCACGCGCGAGAACGAGAAGTTAAAGAAGTTGTGTCGGGCTATGCAGACGGGCAGCTACTCTGGCGGAGCTGCTGGTGCTGGTGGCGCGAGCGCTCTCGGTGGAGCGGGCGGAGCGGCTGGTGCAGGGGGGTTCCGCCCTGCCGGCGGCGTTGGTAGTGTTGGGGCCGACCCGCTGGAGATGCTGGAGGGCGATACGGAGAGCGAGTACGAGGACGAGGAGTATGATGAGGATGAGGAGGAGGAGGAGCAGGAGTACGATGACGAGGATACGGAGGAGGAGGGCTTGGATGTGCAGCCGAGGACTTATGGGCCGCCGCCTCCGCCGCCGCCGCAGGAGAATGGGAAGATGAGGCAACAGCAGCAGCAGCAGCAGGTCAATGGCACCGCGGCGGCGGTGAATGGGGGGAGGCATTGATTGAGTGTGGAATAGGGGGTAGCTGTCGTTTGTGCCTTCTTTCCATCCTCATCCTTTTCTCGTGGTCGTTCTTTCCCCGATCGAGGTGGGTCTTGGCACCGCGGCCCTATCCGTGGCCAACCTCACCTCACTACTTCATCCCCCTTCCTTTCTCTTCCTTCCTTCCTTTCTCTCCAACACTACAAACATCAGCGCTGCAGAACAGATTACACACGCCCACTGCATCGCCCTCTCTACTGCAGTGAGGTCACTAGCAGGTTTGGATGCGTCCTTTCCGAGCGCGAGAATGACAGTCTCTTCGTTGCGGTCTGGCGATTGAGCCTCACTTTCGGGTGGTGGTTCGAGGCTGGATGGTGACGAGAGGCGTCCCAGGCTTTTTCAGACCTGCCTGTCCTGTGAGGTCAATGGGGGGCGGACTAAAGTCGTGGGGACATGCTTTTCGTGGTGAAGCACAAGGGGGCAATGAGTCAGGAGTCGGTGACGGTACTCGTACCATTGAGCGGTCTTTCTTGTCTTGATGCTCATGTTCAATCGCTGTGAGGCTAATCTGATTGAATACATATCTGTTTTCATATCACAAATCTGGCCCAACAAAACATCAGAATTATCAGTGATTTTCCGCCACCACTGCACAAGCCGTTCAACAGAGCTCAATCGCCGACTCTCCGTTATTCTGGCGACGCAGAACAAAATCCATTGAGGTGTTCGAGGTGACCTGCAGCGGCGGCATATTGAACAGCCCTTCCAGTGCACCGACTTTTCCAAATGTCCACATAGGAATCACAACATCCGGCCGCATTGTCAGTCGATACCGACGACCGTCTACGAAGGCATAGTAATCCGGAAGCCTCTTCCAATAACCGTCGACGCTCAAAAAGACGCGAGGAACTTGTGGCCACAAAGTCTCGAAATGGTTCGCCTTCTCCAGCCCCTTGACACCATGCTGTGAAAGCAAGTGTGCCCAGAACTGAGCGAGGCCGTGTTGTTCAGGGAGCCCGGTTTGAGAGGCCTGTGAGATACCAGTCTGCACCTGTTGCCAATCGACCTGCCAGGTTGTGGGCCGACTCGGGTAGAACTGGCGACTTTTCTCGGCAATGACATCTCCGGTCGCTAGATCGGTCAGGGTGAACGTTCGCTCGTGCGACGGGTGCGACAGTGCGGGTTCCATGCCTATGGTGACGGGCCGATTTCCGTGTAGTACGAACTCCAGTATCAATCCATCCGGCGCGCCCTTGACTATTCTGACGTCGACAGAAGGCAAGGTTGCCATATCCCGATCCGTTGAGCGCGGACTACACAAAGTCCACAAGGTCCAGATTTCATTGGTGACTCGGCACCAGTAGTGTGGAGAATCCACAAGTAGGACGAAGGCTTCCTCGCTGTTGTTCCCTCGCAGTGGTGGGCTGGAACGCTCTGCACTCGACAAGCCTGCTTGCGCCTGTTGCGTGCCAGCACTTCGCTCATCTTGGTCGAAATAGACTAGCTGAGGCCCCGTGAGCAGATGTGCTGGATCGAGAAACAGGAACATGTCTGGGAAGAATCTTCGAGGTAGGCTAGAGTATGTCGGCACTTCCGGTGGGACGAGAAGATCCTCGATGTAGTCCATAAGTTCTTTTGGCAATCTGTTGTCGCTTATCTTGGGCGATCTATGCTCGTTGACCTTTGTCAAGATCATACGAGTGCATCTTCTTCGAAGCATCGTAGCGTCTGCTCTTCGTCGAGACGAAGACTGAGCGTGATACTGGTATGCAGCTGCAGCATTCGTGATCCCCTGGATGATATCGAGAGTCCAGGCCTGACATTCTAGCATACCCTTGTTCAGTGCGTGGAAAAGTGCATTGGGATGCAGATGCATACTGTCAGATGAGATGTATAGTGTTATTGAGAATGGCGGGTTTTCTCTCGAAAGCCGTGGGTCCCAGACGCTGGTCACTGGCCTGCCCGTAACATCGCTGTACGTAGCATATCGAGTATGCTCCAACGGTTTTGGAATCAGTAGCTCCGTCATGTCGAACAAGCTGGCCATTCGTGCCCTGTCGGCCTTATTGAGCGCTTCTAGTGCATCGTGAGGGTCAGCCATATTGATCTGTTCCTCGCTGGCAGTACTCTCGGAATCGTGTTCCTCGTCTATGTCAAGCACTGCTTCTGGCTCCAGTTGCATGCTCATACCACCATCATTCCACCTTGCAAGCGACTGCACCGCCTCAGCGCCTCCACCCGTGCTCCAAAGCTCGCGTAGATGGTGGAGGGCACACGGCCACGATCGGGACCGTACGGCTCGCACTGTGCAGACATCCTCGTCTCGTGAGTCCCGCACTTCATCACTTAGTGGTGTCGCATGCTCTCTCAGGTCGAAGGCTACCCAGACAAGATTGCCCTCTGTCCAGTTTGTGCTGTCCACAACCACGATACGGCAGGACTTCGTTCTATAGTGTGATCCAGTGAAGGTGAACGTCACTATGCCGTTCTCATTGCGGTACCGTAGCTCGGTCCGCTGATGTGCTACGCATGACAGTACGTTTGGTAGCGGGTGCAGATACAGTTCGAGATGATAGTTGCATTCGGTGCTTTCAGAAGTTCTCCAATCATCACCAAAGTTACCCAGTCGTCGTATGTGATACACCAAGCTAGCTGGAAAGCTGGAGTCGGTGGCAATCGTCGCTGCCTTCGGCGTGAAGTAGACATGGATAGGAAAGGGAGGCAGGTTCTTGTGGTATGCACTGCCCAGTGGTTCTGGGAACCATACGACCTGTACATCTCCGCCCTGATTGTCTTTGATCTTCATGCTCCGGACTTCCGATTCCATACTGGATGCATCTTGGCCGTCGCTTGCATGCGTCACGTCCGCCGGGGGCCGTTGTGAGACGTCTGCCATGTCGATAGGTCCCTAGAGGTCGACCTCCGGTGAGATCAAAGAGGACAGAGGCTGATAGATGTCCTCTGGTTGGCATTGCATTTCGCGTGAGTACGACGTTTCTCGCTGCTGCTGTATGACCTGAAAGCCTGTTTGGAAAGCCTTGGCACCAAGTAGTAGCCCGTGCAAAGGACGTCGTGGTATGAGAGCTGACTTTGGCAATATGGAGCATGCGATTTGAGTCGCGAAAGCTTGATTGAAGGCTTCTACGAAATCACGGCGCGGGTCATTCTCCGTTCGTTTCATATCTGCAACAGATGCCACGGCCTGCTAAAATGCCGCAGCAATGTTGCGCCCCGAATGTTCACTTCTGTTGCAGGACTGTCTCATCGTTGATATCGCCATGGCCTCCACAATGCTGCTCGTCATGTCGTTGAGATTGCCATCCCTACTCCACTTCTATCGCCGCAGGAGCGTTCCGCTGCCGACGATCGGGCCTGTAACCCTGTCCGCCCTGCATACCACCACCGTTAAGCTCTACCTCCTTCTCCCGAACGAATTCTTCTTTCTGGCTCCTGATCACCGCCAGGACGTTTACCAGACTCCCCTTCCACGTCTCCAGACGACTCGCTACCTCTCGCCACTGGTTCTCGCCGAATACCCTGTACGTGCTGCGGTGAATGAGGAACTCCTGCCTTTGCTGCGACAGCTTGCCTTCGACCAGGCCAGAGCGGATGGAGTCAATCACCCAGATCTCAACATCCTCGCTTGCGATGTTCAGCTTCTTGGCGATCGTGCTGTAAGGTAGAGTTCTTGTCTGTGTCGCCTGTGCTGCGAGAGAAGCGAGGGTGAGTAGCCGCATTTTACGGTCAAGGGTGTCTTCGTTGAGGCCATTATCGGAGCAGAAAGATGGATTGGATTCTTTGAAGTCCTGGAAGTCGTCGTAGCTTTCAGAACTGAAAAGCTCAAGGATCTCAGACCACGTTTGATCACTCTTGCGCAGCGCTTGGATGCTGTCGAGCGCCGTAAGGTCCTCGAAGTCGAAATGCTTCTCGATCTGCACTGCCGCCTTCAGCGCTCTAATGGACAGATCGCGGGCTTCTGTGGATGTTGCGTCGCTCTGCAAGGTGCGCAGAGCTTTGAGAAGGTAGATGTAGTTGTCGTCGGCTTCGTTTGTAGCAGAAGCCGCATCTGCTACAGCAAGAAAGAGCTTGCGCTTCTCCTCATCCTCCATCTCCCATTCCTGCAGCCAGCTATCGAGGTTCTTCAGCTGCGGGCGTAGTGTCTCGTAGTTGCCAGAGTTGCGGATCACATCGACTATGGAGAGTAGGACATGGAATCGGGTATCATCGTCTGGCTGCACCGCGTTGAAGATAGTCCCCAGTATGCCGAGCGCAATGCCGATTCCGTTGTGCGGAGACGAAGTGATGGGCGCAGAGAGGTACCGGCAGACATGCGGAAGAAACTTTTCGGGATTCGGTGCTTGCGAGATGAGATGTATCAGAAGGTTGTAGGCCGCCTGGAGTTCGCGTTCGGGCGCAGAGTTCAAGACGGAGCTCGCGGTCACCAGCTTCTTGAGCACAGCATCCTTGTCTGTCTGCTGACCCTCCTGCTGCTTGTCTGCATCTGCCAGTAATGGGGCAATCTCGCTCGCGACATTCGACCCTTCTCCTTTCACAGTGTCGAGATACGTGGCAAGCTCTGACGACAGCTCTTCGAATGGACCTTCCACGAGGGAGAGTCGCGGTATGCCCGGCATGGCGGGGGCTGTTCACTCTAGTTCGGGCAGTAATAGTGTCTTGCTGGATGGCTCCGGGGTCTGCTGGGGTCGTTTCTGGTCCGGCAACAATCGCGTAGATCCGCAGTAGAATTTTTCGCTGTTCTCGTAACTGCAGTGCCGCTGTCGTGTCGTTGAAGGCGTGCTGCGTTGGTGTGCATAGATCACGATGCGTGTGTGGTCGATACTTCGATTTGCTAGCGTGGCCAAACTTTTGGCTTGGCGCGGGCATACCCGTGCTAGCACCAACTCTAAACTCAAACCTATGCTCTGCATCTTCTCGTTCTCCAAGAACAGCCCCCTAGCAAGGCAATAGTACGATGGAGGAAAACGTGGCCAACAGTAAGGGCGATGAGGGTGGCGATAAGGCTGGACGCGTTATAGTGGAGCCCAATAGAGTTGCAAACATCGATCAAGCTACATACATCCAACAACGAGCTACATACGAACATCTGAGACCGCAGAAGAGATAGAGATAGAAAAACAATAACATCCGATCGCACAAAATCATAGACAGACCGGATATACTCACCACAACTCCGGCTGCTGATCGGCAACCGCCACCCACCAACAGATAGAAATGACCTCCAGGTGTCCAGCTATGGGGTACACTGCTCCTTGAGAGAGTGTATGAAGTGAGGGCAATGGGAAGAAGGGTTAGCAGGCCTCTCGGAGATGTTGTTCGAATTCAGAGGCGATACAGCGTCATATAGTGCCTGCTTTGGTTTCGGAGAACCCTTCCACTTGGCGTCCGGGAAAGTGATGAGCCAAGCCTCTCGAACTTCCGATCAAGCTGAAATGGTCTCAGAGCACTGCTTAGCGCTTGATCGTGCTTAGGAGAAGCCTTTCACCTACTGTTTCGACTGACTTTTACGACTAAAAATCGCCTCCAAGTTCCCAGCTTCCAGGACTGCGTTCGGAGAAAGACTGTACGATCTTGATTGGTCCGCCGCTTTCGTTACGCAACGGCGCCCGCCAGTCTTTGAGGCCAGGTTCCAAGTAAGCATCAGACAGTTTGACGTACTTCTCATCGAAAGGCACAATCTCGAGGAGCACAGCAGGCCACTCCGTCATGTCGTGGTATCCTTTGCCACCATGACCTTCCTGGTCCCATTGCTGACGCTCTGCCGACGAGGTTGCATCGCGCGGATGACGCTGCATGGGTTGGAAGATGGTTATCGACTTGATAACTTTGTGGCCGAAGTTCGGCTTGCCCCGAATCAAAGCCCATACTATATCTTGACAGCATTGCATACTGAGAAGCCCATAATATGGCCTAGATGCGGTTAGTACATTCTTCCGCTCGAGGAAGAGTTGTACGTACCAGCTGCCAATCTCGAAGGTCTTACGTATGGCAGGTTGGAAAAGAGTTGTCTCTTCATAATTCCACACCGGGAATTGGCCGGACGGGCATCCTGTTAGATGCAGGCAACGTTGAAGGACGATGATATCCGGGTTGTGCCGGATGTTGACGATTGAAATGTAGTTCAGCCACCAGCGCATGCCCGGGCTATTAAGCTTCATGTAACCTGTGGTTCCGACCAGCCAGCCTTTCGATAGGCCGGTCCCATCGTCATCCCAAGAGTGAATCTTATCCCAAATATTGATGAGGATCTCAGAGAATGGTGTATGCCCAGTCTGTGCAGGTGGCTCCTGTGACATCTTGAACTCTTGGAGCATTTCTGCTGGTGTCTTGCTAGCAACAAGCACGATCACGCCATCGAATGGATTGAAAACAGCCTCGAGCCAGGCATTGGTGGCCTGTGAAGGTGTTAGTCAAGCTTCCAAGCACATGCTGCAGGCTCATACTAGAAGAGTGTCGCCTTTACCCGATCGGTATTGCTTATCTTGTTTCGCGATGATGCGTAAGTTTGGGAGAAAACCAGAGTTGTGTCGAAAGTCTACTGTACGACGGTTCTGGAACGACATCTCAGATGAGGGTGGAGTATCTTTGACGCCGATCGGAAGCGAGTGCAGGACCGAAACAAGGGGATCAAGGCCTCCCTCATTTCTGAAGGGTTCCCAATGTGACACACTCCAGTCAAGTCCCGCACTTCTAAAGCAAGCACGTGTCTCCATGTGGCTCTCAAGCAGGACCTTGTCCCATGGGAGAAGTAGTTGCTCTTGAACCGCGGTCCGAGTAAAACTGACAACTTTGTCCAGCTTATGGTTTTCAATGGGCATCCAGCCCCAACGTTTGGGAGCAGAATGGGACGCATACTTGCCCGTCGCATATCCTTTCGGTACAAAGCCTTTTGGTACAAAGCCTTCCGCCTGTGGGTCCATGGCTAGGAATCCGATAGGTCGTCAGGTAATTTCGTGAACTAGGCGAAGGCTTGACAGGTTATGTGTGAACTGCAAAAGTTAGCGAGACTATAACTGTGTGTGACTGTGGTAGGATATGAGCGGTACTACTAGCCTGAAGTATCAGAGGTGCTTCGGTGAGATGGGCGGCAGTGAAGTAAATCTCCAAAGAAGTGTGCACTGCTTGAGCAATCGTATCAGGCTCCAAGGTGCTGGAGAGTGTGTGGATTAGCAGGAGAATGGTCCAAGGCCAGGACCTGGGAGCACTCCCTAATATACTTTTAGCGAGGCCATAGTTTGCTCTGTTGACTCAGTAGACGTTCTCGACGAAGCAAATGCTTCAAGCAATCGCTTTTGGGGTTTATCTGATTATGACTGGTGAATTTAACCAGCGAGAACGCCCGTACCATCACGAATGACCCCGTAGCTGAATCATAAACAGATCATATGGTGGTTGTGACAAGCAACATTGAGAGATGTTTGTTCATCAGAACGAAGAAGGAACGGAACAAGAAGAGTTAAAGCACTTACAGAAATGGTCGATCAGCTACATACGTCAAAATGATGGGTGGAAGCACCCTCCGAGACGGTATCCAGCACCGAGTGGCGCTCCGAGGCCTCAACAATCTTGATTTCAGCATCGAGACACTTGCTAACCCTTCTACCCTTCACTTGAGGTACAGCCAAGGCAGCAAATGCTTAGGAGGTAGTATTCATGTGGATCGAGTCGGACGGCGAAGATGGGAATGGCCCGGGTGGACCAGAAGGGTCCTTGTTCATCATGATGCCATCTCGATCAGGTTGAGCAACGTGGCCTTGCTGACCTTGCTGACTCGGGTTGAAATCAGCAATCTCCCGAAGCAGCGCAGGCCATTTGACCATGTCGTGGTACCCAGTTGTCCGTACTCCATCTGGCAGGATGGGCTCCGTAGGCCGAAATATGGTTATGGACTCAATGACTTTATGCCCGAATTCCAACTTGCCTTGAACCAATGCCCATAGTATATCCTCGCAGCTTTCCGTGTTGAGCAGCGCATAAAATTGCCAGCTCCCGACTCTGAAGGTCTGCCGTACGTATGGAGGGCCGCTCCATGTAGGCATGTCTTTCCCACCAAGCTGCTGTCCCGGCAGCGTTCTCGACTGTAGACAACGTAGCATGATTCTTATATCCAATTGGTTACGCACACCTGTGATGAAAACGTAGTTCAACCATTGACGCATGGACCCGAATTTGGTGGGTTTCATGCCTTGTGGGTTCAACCCGGCCCATAGCGCAGGGTTGAGGGGCCCTACAGCACGAAGGGTAACGGGGTCAGCAAGCATCTCAGTCCTATCGAAGAGTTCAAAAGGTCTCGGAGCACGACATAGGCTCATAAAGCTCGATCGTATCTCAGAGAATCCTTTTATGTTCTACCCAACAGTGCTTACCAGGGCTTTTCAGCGAATGAATACCTGACCAGATATATTTGATGATGTCCGAGAAAGGCGTTTGTCCTATTTGCGGCAGTGGAATCTGCTGAGCGCCGGCTGCCTCTATCATCTCAGCTGGAGTCATACCTAAAGTGAAGTTCAGAAGGTTAGCAAGTGTCTCGGAGCTGTGGGCGAGTGGTGGAAGGTCTCAAAGCGCCGCACAGCGCTTTATGCTGTGTCGAGAACCACTTCACCAGTCAGTTGACATACGCGCAAGGAGTACTATCACTCCGTCGAAAGGATTGTACGTAGCCTCGATCCATGCCTGTATAACAGAAGGTCAAAAAGGTCAGCAAGTGTCTCAGCCATTTCAAGGAGGGCAAATGGTCTCAAAGCGCAACACACACTCCGATCGTGTCTCGGAGAACCCTTTACTCATCAATCCATACCCGCGTTGCCGCAACAGAAGGACTTTGACTGGTTCGATAGTGGTGGTCTTGGAATGCACAGATGCGCAGATGTGGCCCTGAAAAGCCATTTACACCACTCCCGAGCGTCCGACGGCGTCTGTACGATGCAGCTGCCGGCGGTTGGTTGATGCCGATCCAGAGCATCGACATTGGGGAAGACAGTGCGGAGAGGTTTCGATCGAGATCGTCCAAAACATGAATGTTCCAATTGTTCCTCGCATTACGTTCATGTGGAGCACACGCTGGGCCGAGGATCCTGGTTTGTTTTACCATATGAGGCTCTGCTTGTATGTCTTTGTCTGTCCTGAGCAGCTGGTCCTGGACGGACCGCCCATAGCGCACGCAGCCCTCCAGGGACTCATCGTTGGGCATTGGGTACCAATCCGGCGATGCCTGCAGAATGGAAGGGTAAAAGGGTTAGCAAGTGTCTCGGACTTCTCGAAGAGTCCAAAAGGTATTAGAGCGCGACATAGGGTCTGATCACATCCCGGGGAAGGAACCTTACTACCCAACAGTACTCACCCAGTCACTGATGTTTGTAGTAGGTGCATACTTCCAAGAATCATAGAGCGGTAGCCCCGGACCCGTACTGGAGCCTTGTGCACTCATGGCTCTCCAAAGAGCGGATTGGTTCGTGGTGGGTTTGAAAGTAAACTTGTGGAAGTGTAATTGATATTTGTTGAATGAGAGGCTTCTGATCGATAAGAAGTATGTGTGAAGGATGTTGTAGAAGCCAGGACTCGAGTGCCCTTGATATACCACGTAACCGCAGACTTGTTTGCTGCATTGATTCGAAAATCATCATCCGGGAAAGAACAAGCATTCATCGTCTGATGCTGTTGAGGTCAGTCTACCATAACAAACAGGCGTGACAGGTGTAAACAATCGAGTCAATCGGTACGCATATTTGGTTTGCTCGTGTCATCGACTGTGTCAGGATTCTGAACCAGGCATACACCCCCCCGAAGCCAGTCTCTGAGCTGCAGAACACCTATCGTAGACAGGAAAAGTTCCGACCGCCAGTACGTCAAACTGGTAGGTGGAAGGTTCTCCGAGACAGCATCAAGCACTATACGACGCTCTGGGACCTTGTAGTCCTCACCTATAGGCCCGAGAGACACTTGCTAGCCCGTCTGCCTATCTGTGTAGGTTTCGTGTGCAGGCAGCGAGTAACTTCTGCCGTCGTGTGAGGAGGTTTTGTATGCAGGCTTGGCGTCGTCGGCCGGCGAATACAGTAGTGGCTCGGGACCGATCCCAGGTTTTCTGTCGCTGGAGACTGGCGTTGTTGTTGTTGTTGTTGTTGTTGTTGTTGTTGTTGTTGTTGTTGTTGTTGTTGTTGTTGTTGTTGTTGTTGTTGTTGTTGTTGCATGAATAGGCGAAATAGGTCTCGCAATCGATCGCAGCTCGGTACTATCAGAAGCCTGGCCGCAAGAGCATAGCAAGCTCTGCCATCCTTCTCCAAGCCGCTGATAGCCTCGGACCCGCACAACCAGATAGCTCTTGTGTGATGGCATTCGTATACGCGTGGGAGAGAACAGGCTCAAGCACCCTCCTTCTTCACCTCCCCCTGTTCGGCACCTGCTGTTGCGTCTTTCAACCTCTGTACTTCTTGCTGGTCATTCTCAGCCTGCGCTAGGAGAGCCTCGATTTTGGCCTCCATATTGTTGAGTTGAGTCTCCAGCGCAGTGGCCGTCCGCTCGCCTTTGGCTAGTTCCTGGAAGGCCTGTGGTCGGATGTCAGTTGGGGGAGCTGCGCCTGGCGACGTTGCTCTTACTGTAGCAAGGTCTGCTTCGCCCGCTCCACTGGCTGTTGCGACGGGCTTTTCGGGGGCCATAGCAACGGTGCGCTTCGCAAAAGCTCGCGATGTATAACAGGTACTCGAAGTTCAGAGGCTGAGTGCTGAAGTGCTGGCGGGAAGTCGGCTCGAATTCGTTCCGCCTCCGACGACAATGATGAATTGATAAGCAGACGAGTTCAAATAAAGTATTTTCGGCGAATTATGGTCTTGGTGACTGGTATATAAGATCGAGGACAATGGCAGACAAGGATCTCAATCGTGTTCAAAACGCAGCTACAACCACTCCCAGCAGATTACCTATGATGACCAAAAAGAGCTGCAAGCCGACCGACACCGATCACACCTTAACTCAACCTGTCACGTCAACAACCGGCCTTCCCACAGACCGGGGTCAGATACCGCAGGACCGTCTCCAATATCTCCAGCAATCCGAATCCCAGCGCAACACCGTTCTATATCTCGGATATGGCTCTAATCTCTCCAAGGAGAAGTTCAGAGGCGATCGAGGCATCAAGCCGCTGTCGCAGGTCAATGTCCAGGTACCGACGCTGCGGTTGACCTTCGACTTGCCCGGTATACCATATGGAGAGCCGTGCTTTGCCAATTCAGGCACTCGAGACCCAGACAAAGATCGTCCTTACAAGTCGGAGAACGAGAAGTCGCCGTTGCTCACAAGAAAGCCAGGCAAGGATCGATACCACAAAGACCGATGGCACAAGGGCCTGATTGGTGTGGTGTATGAAGTGACGCCGGAGGACTATGCGCACATCATAGCAACAGAGGGCGGCGGTGCGGCGTATAAGGATATCACAGTCGACTGCCATCCGCTGCCAGTAGACAACCCCGATGCATCAGTACCTCAAATGCCCACGTTGCCGCCGTTCAAGGCACACACGCTCTTCGCACCAGCAGTACCACCGGGTGAAGCTCCACCAAAAGATGGGACTCGCTTTCAACGGCCGGATATGAGCTATGCGCAGCCGTCGGCGCGGTACCTGAAGTTGATCACAGATGGCGCGAGTGAGTCTGGCCTGCCTTACGAATACCAGGATTATCTGCTCAATATCCGGTCATACACGATCACCACGAGCAAGCAGCGCATTGGTGCGTTCATCTTTACGGCCATCTGGACACCCATCATTTTTGGCATATTCGCGCTGAGCAAGTTGTTAGCCGACAAAAAGGGCCGGGTGCCTTCATGGCTGCGGAATCTGCTCGCTGCAGTGTTCAAAGCTGTTTGGATTGCCTACGATGCCGTGTTCAAGCCCATCTTTGGTGATGGTGAGCGAACGCTGACGGATGGCGGTGGTGATGAAGAGGGTCGTGATGAGAACTATGGAAGTTTGCGGGAGAAACAGCGAGTGCCTGAGAGCAGGACGAAAGATCACATAACACAAGAAGAAGATCTGCTCGTGAGACAGATGGTGTAGATGTAAGTAGACGTGCAATCAGAAAGCTGAGGTGTCGTGCGCCGCCCAGAGCGCTCCTTCCTCGCGGATAGAGACCGGCAACCTAGAATCGACCTCACTTCATCCGCAACTTCCATTCCAATTTCACCCACATTCACATTGCCCTGTTATGCAGCGCAATGGCGACACGAGTCAGGAGTGTACACACTGAGGAAGTACTAAACGTCAGCCAGAACGCAGAGTCGTCACCTCCCGACTTTCGAGACGCGAGGAGCCATTCACGCCTGGACGACAACGACGAGATCATAGAAAACTCCCTCCCAAACGCGACAAAAGCCTACCGAGGAGGTGCCGTCCAGGCTTCTCAGCCACCACGTGCAGACGAAGACGACGACTTGTATGCCGTCAGTCCTCGCGCAAAGAAAGCTGCGAACAGAGGAGGAAAAGCTGCCTCGCGGAACGGCGCTTCAGCTAAGGCAACAGAACGTGCCCCGCGCTCTACACGATCCGTCAAGAAAGAAGTCACCCCTTACGATGCGGCAGCAATGGCACGTGATGCGATGAAGCAGCTCGCTGAGAGAGGCGCTGTGGTCCATGTCGAGATTGGAGGGAGTCAATTGCAGCAGCTGACACAGTCGAGTGCGTGTAAGTGCGCGACTGTACGCGTCCTTGATTTTGCTGATGTGATCCAGACCAGATGCGAGATATTCATCCACGTGGTTCGGGTACCGTCATTCCCAACTCCCAAACACCGCATGACATCAGGCCTGCGGGACAGCCAGCCACGCGACCTACAGCCCGCAAGGCGAACGGTCTGCCTACTCCCGGCATCTCCGGCAATAAGGATACGACGGCTGCAGCTATGACAGGACCGCCGTCGGCTGTCGAGCTTCTCAGAATCAAGCGTGGTCAAGCGACTGCGTCTCCCGCTGTAGCGTCGCAGAACCAGCGCGCGGCAGAAGGACCCTCGAAAATGGACAGTGTAGCTCCAACAGCACGACGTCGCAGCCCGAAGCCACCAACTCGGACCGCAGCAACGAGCGCGAAGTCTATGACTGAAGGTCCGAGCATCAAAGAACCTCGAAAGCATGCTGGCACACAAAATCGCCTGGAGCTTGTTACGGCTACTGGATCTAAGCGGAGTAGAGATCGCCAGACCGCAAGTCCACAAAACACCTTCTTCGGAGGCAAGAAGAAAGCGATTCGGCCTCCATCCTCCGTGAGGTCATTCAAGTCGAGAGATGAGCTGAAAGCTCCTGGGAGGGTGCAGCCAAAACGTGCCGTGAAGCACGAAGACGTCTACGATCTTTCTGTTTCATCTGAAAGCGATACATCACCAGCCCCAAAGAAACCACGAACGACCAAAGCGCAACCAAAGAAGGCCGCTGCTAAAGCTCCAACAGCTCGGACCTCGGCAACAGGAGCGAACGGGCTCACGAAGAAGCAAGCTATGCAGACTACCAAGGCCGCGAATGAAGCTCCAGCTTCAGCCATGCGCAACACTGCGCGAAACAGGATGCAAAAGGCAAGCCCAGAGCGTGCACCCAAAGCTGTAGCCACGCTTCGAAAGCAAAAGGTGAAGAGACCTATTGTGGAAAGCGATGATGATAAGGAGAACGCCGGTGCAGCCGCCGCGGTGCCAGTGCCGGGACATGAAACACTAGAGGACTTCGAGGCTCAAGTGGTTCAGTATGAAGATGATGACTACTATCCTGCTGACGATCGCGACTTCGATGACGTGCGGGCGAAAACAAAAGTGCTGAAAGCGACCACCATCAAGCAGGAGGTAATGGCTACTCAGCTTGGGTCGGTCAAGTCTCGACCAGTCCAGCGTGCGAAGTCTCGATCCGCAGCGCCTGGAGCTTTTCAAGATGATGCCATTGTCATCCCGGATCGCCAATCTTCTTCTTCTGCGGCCATTTCTCCCGAGCGCAGGCGCCCTCAGACGTCGAGGAAACCCGCCGAAACCTCCAAGGCCGACATTGCCGAGACACCTGCCGTACTCAGATCATCGCCACCATTGGGAAATGCACGAACGCCTGCGCCACTTTCTGAGGGCCTTGTTGACCCTGAAACCGCAAAGAAATCGACCATCATCAGCTTCGACAAAGCCGGTCCTCGGAATCAAGGCAAGCTGTCTGCACGTAAGGCAGGTCCCGGCTCAGTCTACACGAATCGCAGTTCGGTTCCACCGGCAGCACTAAGACCCGAAGCCAGTACCCGCGCGAGGCTGCAAGATAGACGCACAGCCCGTCCATCATCTACAGCACCTAGTGCGAGGTCGGGAAGGACGGAGAGATCAGTACCTCCCAAGAACGTTGCCAACGATGTTCCAGACGCTCTCGCAGGCTTTTTCAAGGAAGACAAAGTACTTGATGCACAACAGCCTGCCTCGGGCCGTTCTATTGCGAAAGCCTCCTCCCGTGATCATCGGAAGCAAATTCCACACCAGGAGATCGATGATGATGGCGGCTTCATGCCCATCGAAGATCTCGAAGGCACGACCCTTGTCTCGGATGACCAGCCGGCCAAGAAGACGGCCACAATCCTTCAGCTAACAGCATCACAACAGGCTATGCCACCCCCGCCCACCAAGACGCACCAGTCTAGAGCGCCACGACCTACCAACTCGAAGCCAGCTCACCACGGGCTCGCTTTGCCCCCAATCTCGCCACCAAAGCCTAGCAAGAGCAAGAAAGGCGTTCTTCAGGCTGCTTCGCCCACTGTGCATGCCAAGAGAAAGGTGGTTTCTCCGAGCGTGGGAGAACCATCTCCAAAGCGTTTACAGACGGCGCCTAGGCCAGAGGCGCTGGGAGAGGGTATGCTGCAGAAAAGAATCACCATCATCGAGCCTTCGATCTTCACACGATCTGCGACAATCGAAGAGAGCAGTATAGCGGCCGAACCAAGCAAGAGAGTACCACGAAAGCCAAGCCGGCATGCCTCCTATGGCTCGCAGAGCGTAGACATCCAGGGCAGTCCGATTCCAGAAGGTATGGTCGTGGACGGCCAGGCCACTGTGCTCGAGATCTACTCGCAGCAGGCCAACATCTCGTCGGATGCTGGATATGCGGATATGGTGATCGCTCGGAAGACGAAAGTCGCCACCAAGCCAGAAGTTGTAGTCGACGCTGCGATGCTGGCGCCACCGTCTGCCCAGCTGCAGCCGATCTCGAGCAATATCAAGCCTCGCCCGGCACCACCAGAAGCACAGTCTCGCGCGATCACCGCCATCGGAAGGACGGAACGTGGACGGCTGATGGTCGAGGACAAAGCTGAGAAGCTACAGACTGATCCGTTCACCAGCTCGTCGGACGCCCCGAATGTACGAACCGGGGTGCCCTCTGTATTCCAGGCGCATCTGCAACGCACCGCCGCCGAGCACGAGCGTGTGCAGACAACACAGCAGCCAGCAGAAGTCGACCCTGACAAGACTCTGGTAGAGGAGCCACAGCACTCTTCTCCGCACGGCGTGAGACGAACCGTTAGCCAGTCGACCGCATCCACATCGGACCATTCCTCTCAAGAGAGTGACACAGGCAATCCACTGACCGATCTGAGCACCTGGCGAAACGCACTACTGCCTCACCAGATGAACCTCTTCGACGAGATCGTCAACATCGCACATCGAGTGGTTCAACACCTAGTCGACCAAGAGACTGCAGCCACAGATATCGTGGAAGACTATCAGCGTCGTGGCGTCCAGCTTATCGAACAGATGGAGCGTAGTCATGCGGCGCAGCAGCAGAAGTATATCGCTGCGCTGGCGGAGAAGAAGAAGCGTTTGCGCAAGGAGCTGGCCGAGTGCAGCCGGAATTTGAATGATGGCTACGAGCAAGCTGTCACGGTGAAGCGTCAGCGTAGCAAACGTGCAACGGGGAAGAGTGATGGTGTTGAGAAGGTGCAGGATGTACTTGCGCAGTATTGCTGATCGAAGCATGAATATGAGAGGGATGAAGTAATGTCGGGTGGATCTTGGAAGCAGGAATTTATGCTACATTTGCTATTGTGGACAACTTATTGTCGTTATGGGGGTATCGCTGGCCATAGCTTGATCACGCTCACATACTGCTAATCAACCTGAATCTACGTACTCGGACTCCGAAAGCAGGACCCGTCCATAACACGACTGGCCATGTGCTTGAGCTTATCTTAAAGACAATCGAAAGCTCTCTACAGTAGGTGCCGGGGGTGTGTCATTGCCAGACTCGCTGTTCTGCTCAGACCCAGGACTCGCCGATCCTTGTGATCGAGCAGAGTCAGCTGGCGACTTCTCCGCAGACCGTAGGGCCCGGCTAGCGGTCGAGTGGGTCTGAGAGTATATGGAGCCAGTGATTGGAGCTTCGGCGGGCGAGTACAAAATTCCGTTGTACTTGCTGGCGGTACTGCGACCGGATTGAGGACTGTTATCGTAACTGCTGCCCCTTCGATCAGTCCGGTGACGACCCGACGACGAGGTAGGTCGTGTAGAGCCGCCCTCCAGCTTTTTAAGCGCTGCGTCGGTGCTGCGCTTTTTAGTGGTTTCCGTTGCCAGACTGTCGCGGCGGTTGTGGGCATGGGTCATCTTCAGCATCAGCGCTCTTAGTGGCTCTCCTTCGAGTAGAGCATAGACTTTCTTATCTTCCACCAGCTCCGCGGCGAACTTGACCGCCACATCCAACACCATCTCCGTGAGTCCTTCAAGCCTGCCCGCGACCGTGGCTACGAGAGCTTTAGCGAGCAATTCTCCATGTCCCTTCGGCCACTCGGATAAGGCGGCGCAAAATTTGCGCTTCGCTTCGATGCAGAGGTCGGGGAGTTGATACTCCATCGCCAAAGTGTAAATGGCGACCAGGATCGCTAGTGACGGTATGTCAGGACCATTGATGGCGGTAGTGGCGTACTTCGGTACATCCAACATGCCTGTGTAAAAGTACGCCAGTAACGAGCGTAACGCGTCGTGGTTTGCTGGGCTCAAGTCGATTGTGTAGGCTCCCTTAGAGCCGGTTGTGAATTTATGCCTCACCATGTCGTTGAGGTATGGCGATTGCTGCGCCAGGATGCACCGGTGGACCGGGAAGACATAGGAGCCGGTTGTGATTGTTAGGTCTGTGAGGGAGGAGGTACGCCAGAGTTCGCTGAGGGTGTGACAGAGGCGAGCGTGGCCAGAAGAGTGGGTGATGATAGGTTCGGGGCGGGATGTTGAGGGCGGAGTTGGAAGTGGCGTGCGGATGGTGCTGGACCTGCTGGCGTTTGAGGCGGTGGGCGAGCGAGCGCTATGTGATGAGCTGCCTGCGCTGTGTTGTGACCTTGCGCTAAGTGGTGGGCCAGTGTTTTGTCGTGAGCCTACGCTATGTAGTGTGCCTATGCTGTGTGGCGAGCCTGTGATGGGTGGTGACTCTGCGATATGTGGCGAGCGTGCGCTGTGTGGCGAGCGTGCGCTGTGTGGAAAGCTTGCGCCGTGTAGTGAGTCTGTGGGGTGCGGTAAGCATGCGCTGCCCGGCAAGCCTGCGCTATGTGGCAAACCTGCGCTGTGTGATGAGCGGGCGCTACGTTGTGATCCTGCACTGTGGTGTGATTCTGCGCTGCGCGGTGAGCTTGCGCTATGTAGCGAGCCTATGCTGTGTGGCAAGCCTGCGCTTTGTGGGTAATCCGCATCCTGTGGTGAGCCAGTGTAGTGAGCTGAACCTGCGCTGCGTGGTGAGCCCGCACTGTGTTGTGATCCTGCGCTGCGCGGTGAGTTTGCGCTATGTAGCGAACCTAGGCTATGTGGGAACCTTGTATGGTGTGGTGAGCTAGTGTGTTGGGCCGCGCCTGCGCTGTACACAGCATCGTCTCCGGTAACCATCTCAGCTTCTCTACCCGCCTCATCATCTAGCTGCGATCCACTCCCATCTTCACGCTCCAACTCCTCATGCTCAGACCCCTCACCATCACTCCCAACCTTACCCCCAGGACTCCCTCCAGCACCCCCCTCCTCCAACCCCGAAAGCACCCTCCTCGCACTCCCCAAATCTAACCCCTGCACCTCTCCCACCGGCATGAATTCCGCACACCCACATGCACTCTTCGGACTCAAACAGATATGCGGCGCAGGCCGATAGCTCGCTCTATACGCAGCACCAGGTCCGGGTGAGGAGGCTCTGCGTTGCACGGGGGAGAAACCGTGCTCATGCGGAGGGCCCTCATCGTCCAATGTTCGCGCAGCATGCTCATCGTCAGCAACGTCGTCAGTCTCCTGGTGACCCTGCCCTGGCTGCTGGGTGATACGTCGTGGCGCAGCAACCCTTCGTGAAGCGACTCTCGACAGCTCCACCGCCTGCAACGTCGGCTGTTTACTCTTCGACCAGAGTTTGGTTTTCTTCTTCACCTGGTGTTCCACGACATCTGCGCCTTCGGTGCCGTTGCCTAGGTCGTGCTGATCTACTGGGGCTGCGTCGTCGTCGGAATTTTCGGCGTCGTGGTCGTAACCCTCGGGGTCGCGGCTTTCGTCATCAAGGCGTTCGTCACCATGGCCGTCGTCGTTGAGGCGTTCGTCATGGTGCCTTTCCTCATCGTGGTCGCCGTCATCGTAGACTTCGCCATTAAGATCTTGGCCATTATGGCCTTCGTCATCATAGCCTTCGCTGTCGCCACCCTCGCCGCCGTATGCTTCGTTGCCCTCTTCAGCAGGACTGTTACTGTGCTCAGACACAGGGCTCAGTTGACTCCACATCTTCGACCTTTGAGAAGGGCGCTGCGAATTGATCGATGATGCTCGGCGGAGGCTATCGGTGCGCCCGACTTGTGCAGGGGTCTGCCCACCATCCAGAGGAGTTTGAGGGTTAGCGTACATATCCACAATACTCTCCACCCTCGACGACCTCGCCTGCCGGTCGTTCTGCGTTCCCACAGACGTTCTCTGCGACTCGGTCTCGTCTTCGAGGACTCCACCTCGCAAACCTGCGCTCCCCTGATAAGTAATTGGGTCGATATGATGCCCTCCGCGTAGTAAGGGGGTGGGTGTGCGCGTGAAGGAGAATGCTGAGGTTGGTTCGTCGTCTTCTGCGGTAGGGTTGTTGGTGTGGGTTGGAGTTGTTCGTTTGGAGTGGGCAGAGTCGGCTGCGGTGTTCTTTTCGGTGGTGGTGGTGGTGGTGGTGTGTGTGTCGGTCTGATTCGATCGCAGCGAGCCAGTGTGGTCGATGAGGTCGTCTAGGGTCTTCGCCCTTGGTCGGGGTTGAGAGCTCTGACGAGAGCTGTTGGTTGGAGCAGTAGTCAGGGTGCTGGACCTCGAGCGTGAGCCTCGAGGAGCAGGTACACAGCCGCCGAACATAGTCGTGATTTGGTTGCTTAGAGTTGTCCAAGAGGTTGGTCTCGCGGGCATGTACACAGTCCTGGGATCTGGAAGCTAGATAGGTGTCTGTGCTCGTCAGCAGAACAGTCACTCAGCAGTAGCAGCATAAAAGTATTGGAGTCCTAGGCGCGAGCAGGACTCGACCCATGGTGAAATGCAGCTCGAAGCAAGTTTGCTCCTACCGGTCAGTCATGATAGTAGAAAGTGTTTGTGCTTTGCTCATCTCTTGACTTCGTAGATCACAAGGTCTTCGGCTACCTTCAGATCATGACCCATTTGTCATTTTCACATGCACGTATCGCTCATGCTCTCATGCCCGCGCCATATGCACAGCACCCCAAAACGCCATCGCTGAAAGCCAGAACCCTGCTGAAACCACACCCGCATCCAGGGCAAGAACTCGTACGCCCAGCAACCCCCTAGTCCGCCGCATGCTCGTTCTCCACCCCGATTCTCGGCGGACTCCGTGACTTCGACTTGCCGTGGTGGCTGCTGGTGTAGGGGCTGCGACTTCGTCTGTAGCAAGACCTTCTCGTCAGCATTTCTTTCCAAATCAGCTGTGAAAAGTATTGAATACTCACGACCGCCTCTTCTCCCCCTCCCGCCTCCTCGCGTCAATAATCCGCAACATCTCCTTCCGCCCCCCGTGCGCATCCACCTCTTTCCCGCGCATACTCATACTCGTCTTCTCGTGCGCCTGCGCCTTAAGCAGTCGCTGGATGAGGAGGTGTTGCATCAGGAGGCACACGTAGACGCCGCAATCCATTCCGTTTTCTTGCTGGGGGGAGTCTTCGAGGTTGATGAAGTTAAGCGGTTTGCCGAGGAGCTGAGATATCCGCGTCGCCACCAATCTCGCTTCAGACACGTTTCCCCCGTTCATAGAGTCGTAATGGAACGCCACGCCATCAATCACACTCACTAATAACAAACTCCAATGGCTTCCTCCTTCCGCTACATCCAGTTGTCTGCAATCATTCACTGGCAAAAAGATATGTGTCGTCTTCCCGAAGTCTGGCAAAGCGGATTTTAGGGAAAGCGGGTCTTGGGTCCGCATCAACAAGAAGGACATGCTTGGCCGTAAGAGGACTATGTGGGCTTTGGGGTAGGCGTGGAGCTTTTCGCGCTCGAGGTATTCTTCCCAGAAGGCGATGGCGTTGTCGGTGAGCCAGTCGGATTTGATGCAGGCGATGTCTTCGTTGGTGAGGCGCACGTCGTGGTAGGAGAGGTAGGCTTCGTCGGGGGCGAGCTGAGAAACATCAGTATATGTGGGACCGAAGGGTGAGGGCGCGGACGCCGGGGGTGAGATGATTCATGGTGGATGGTGTGTAGGGGAAGGATGTGTAGGTGAGTGGTGTGTAAAGGGCGAGGAACTCACGGTATCGCCAAAGTGCTTGCTCACGCGACCGCCGAAAGGATGAAAGCCTGAACTCGAGCCCGAGTGTCGGTGGCTCTTGTTGTCGCGCGACTGCGAGCGGGAGGGCGAGGCTTTGATGAGAGGCATGGTCGATCGTGAATGCTTGGAGAATGTGATGGATTGTGAAGGGCCACACGAGGGGAGTGAAGCGTGATGCGGTAAAGAAGTGATTGAGTGACAGACGCGACCGAGGGTTGGTGATCGTCTGAAGTTTGAACGAGATGACGTACCTGCCTTCCTCGGACCTGGATGGCTCGAACGTTAACTTTGAGCTTAACCACTATATTGCCAACTACACCTCCAACTAACGTATACAGCTACGACCCGATCTGTGTACCACGACCAACATGGCAACCGCCGACCCCATCCCCCCAGCCATCCTCTCCTACGTAACGAACAATATCTACCCAGACGACGAACAGATATCTTCCTCCACTCTCTCCCCAACTTCACTCAGCGAACTTATAGAATCATTGAGGAACGAACAAGAATCCGCCCGAACTTCAATCCGCGCACTCTCCCGCACCACAGCTCCAGACACCGCCTCATGGATCTCCCATGCCAAATCCCTGCAAACCGACATCTTAAAATCCCGCGACCTCGCACGACAGATCATCGCTGAAGCCGAAACGGGACGATCGTTGAAAGATGAAGCAGAAGATCAGAGGCGGAAAGTCGAGCTCTTGGCCCGGGAAGTCCAGTTTAATGAGGGTCTGACGGAGACGTTGGAAAGCGTGCGGAACGCAAACGGCCTGTTGGAAAGGGCAGCGGGGGAGGCAGCTACTGTGGAAGTGAAACGCTCCTTCGAGACTTTGGAGGAAGCTGAAGCTCTCATCGACTCCTTGGACGGTCAGGCAGGATCGCGGACTGTAGATGTACTACGGGAAAAGGTCCAAGGATTGCGAAACGGCATGACCGAAACCACCACCGCGTGCTGGGACGGCCTCATCACCATCAGCGCCGAAGACAAATCCGTCCGACTACGGCGCCACGGCGTCCCGGCCGGACATCCCGACGCCGTATCCGCGGAGCTGGACTTCGATTTGGTGGCCTGGGCTATGCACGCACTTGGGATCTTTGACGCCGCGATCCAGAAGTCGGGGAAGGAAATGGAGAGGGCTGTACTTAGGCCGAGGATGAGTGTGGATGAGGATGGGTTGGTTGGGAGGGTGGAGGTTAGGGGTGGGAGGTTGAGTTGTGAGGGGAAGAGTCGGGATGTTAGTGAGGAGGCTTTGTTTGAGGATTTGAGGAAGATCATCGATTTTCTGAGCGAACATTTACCGGAGAGTGTGGCGGTGCGGCTGTCGGCGGAGCTGGTCCCGATGCTTGCTTCGAGGCTGGAGGGCCAGTGGTTGGAGCCTGCTGTGCCGGTTGAGATGGAAGGGGTTGCGGAGTTTCAGACGCTGCTTGGACATGTGGAGGAGTTTGCGAGTCATATTGAGGGACTGGGGTGGTCGGGCACCAAGCGTCTGCGGCAATGGGTTGAGCAGGTGCCGAGGGCGTGGTTAACGAAGCGGAGGGAGGTTGTGCTTGGGGATGTGAGGAATTTGGTGTTTGAGGGCTTGAGAGAGCGGAAGACGGTGGAGAGAGTGGAGACGAGGGTGGTCAGTAAGGAGGATATGGGTATGGCTGCGGCAGGTGATGAGGACGATTGGGATGAGGCGTGGGAGGAGTCGGAGGAGAACAAGACGCCTGCTCCACCGCCTGTCAGGACGCCGGCGAAAACGGAAAATGAAGATGGAGACGACGACGCCAGTGCCTGGGACGTGGACGACGATGATCCTCTCGCCAAAGAGCCTAACAGCGCCAAACCAGACGACGAAACCGAAGCATGGGGCTGGGGCGACGAAGACTCCAAAGCGCAACCCGCTAGCCCTGTCGCCACTAAAAAGCCACCCCCTCCCGCCTCCACCACCGCCGCCAACGGCACAGATGAGCAACAACAATCCCTCACCCTCCGCGAAACCTTCACCACCACCTCCATCCCCGCCGGCATCCTCGCAATCCTCCAAACCACCATCTCCGACGCCACTACCCTCGCTTCATCCTCCTTCTCCTCCTCCCCGCTCGCGCCAGCCGCTGCCGGACTGTATACGTTGCCCACGTTGGCGTTAGCGATCTACCGCGCCACCGCCCCCACGGCCTACGCCAAGATCGAAGGCGGGGTGGGTAATATGCTTATCTACAACGACGCGCTACATCTCGCCTCGCTGCTTCGAAAGTGGCAGAGCGAGTTGCCAGCGGGTTCGAGCTTAAGGGTTGACGCTGACGTAGAGGCGTTAGAGGTTTTTGCGAAGAGAGCTTATGGGAGCGAGATGGATGCTCAACGAACCATCCTCCTCGATTTGCTTGATGGGGCGCAGGGGTTCGGGAGCTGTACGCAACAGCCTTTTAAGCAGGAGTGTGAGAGCGCGGTGGAGGGGGTTGTGGGGCGGTTGAGGGATGTTCATAAGATTTGGCGAGGGGTGTTGAGTGAAGGCGCGCTGCTGCAGGGTCTTGGGAGTCTGCTTGGTACGGTGACGGGGAAGATGATTACGGAGATTGAAGATCTGGGCGATATTAGCGAGACGGAGAGTCAGGAGCTCAAATCGCTCTGCGACACGGTTTTGTCTGTCCGCGATGTGTTCACACAGCCTGCCGAGCGAAGCGAGGCCGATGGTGGTGGTAGCGAGCAGGGCGAGCCTAGAGGTGAAGGCAGGGATATGTCCTTCGTCTACTGTCCCACGTGGCTGAAATTCCAGTACCTCGCGGAAATTCTAGAGAGTTCGCTGGCGGACATCCGGTGGATGTGGGGGGAGGGGGAGCTGAGTCTGGAGTTTGGGGCTGAGGAGGTGGTGGAGCTTGTGGAGGCGCTTTTTGCGGAGAGTGAACTCAGACGGGGAGCGGTAAGGGAGATTAGGAGGGGGAGGTGAGGGAGGCATGTGGTGGCAGTGAATTTTGGGGACACGCACGAGATTTCAGGAAGTCGCAGTTCGCTGGCGGATGATGCGGATGATGTGTGTCTAGCAATCGAAGCCGAGTGCTGTGATGCGTTGACGGTGGAGCAAACTGCCTGAGATCTGGGCATGTAGCGACATCGTGAGGCCGGAGCTGATACCTTGTGTTGTTTGTGCCTCTGCAGCTGATTCCGTGCCAGCAAACTGAGCCGAGAATGCATACTTCAACACGACCTCGACTTCTTCGATCGATCCTCCTTTTGTATATCGGCATTTACCAATACCGACAACCTCCATCACTGAATCGATCTGGCTGCCAGCATCATTGACACCGACTCAGCTCTTCCCAACGTACAAACCCCAAGAACTGCGGCCCTCTCAAATCTACCGACTCACCAAACCTCGGTCATACCTTAAAATCAACCAACATGAATCCAAACATTCCAAACAACTCCCACAAGCGCTCGAACAGCGGTAGCAACTTCTCTCCGCCGAAGAGGGTTGCTGGTGGATCGTCGTCGTTTCAAGGTAATGCGCAACAAGCCCAACCACACGTGCAGGCCGGATCAAGTGAAAAGGGTAAGGGCCGCGAGCAGAGTCCAATGCGTTCTGCGGCGGAGACGCGGCCGAGATCACGGGCTAGTACGCCACAGGAGCCGTCTCTTACCGCACTCGAGCCAGAGGGGTGGGCGGAATGGTTCGAACGTCAAACTGCCGAGGGCTTTGACTGGACCGCGTACATTCAGGAAACTATGCCGGAAGCTCTGAATCAGCAGCCACGTGCGCGATCAGGTACACCACAGGTACAGTCTGACGAACTCTCCGGGCCGGGCGTACCAAGTCCTGCGATCGAACAATCTTGGATGGTGTTATCTCCAGGGGGAGAGCATTTTCAATCGATTGAGCCGCAAGCACCGGTTGAGAACCAGCATGCAACCGTTGGACCCACCCCATCCCAGCCAGGTATTGATACCGGCCTTTCGCAGCCGAAGGCGGCAGAGTGGAAACCGCCTTTCGAAGCTTTGCTTCAATGGCACATGCACCTGGGTCGTTCACTAATACAAAGAGAAATCGACGACGACAGAAAGACCCTTGAAGCTCGACCCGAATTTTTAGAGCGGAGGGATACGCTTGCTGAACGATGCAGCGCTAAAGATTGGGGTTTTGCATGGGGCGAGAAGATCGAAGTCCGCGAAAGTTTTCAGCCTCTGGCCAATATCCTCGAGCGTCTAGAAGTTGGTACGAAGCCAGGTGCTGCAACAAATCAGACAACGAGTGTCCGCGAGTTCAGGCGCAATGTGTCCGGCTTGCACGGCCCTGGCCCAAATATACGTTTCAATCATTCACATAGACAAAAGCCTTGCGAGCTCCTCGGGAATTTACAAGGGGTAAGCTATTGCGTTGTTCGCCCACTCAAAATTCCAGCTGATATGATATTAGAAGTGCAATTGTGGCGTATCCACCTTAGTCGATATGACGTGCAATGTCCTCGACGGAGTTATCGTGCTGCTGGAAACGATCGCACCTACGTTTGCACATCATGGCCAAGCCAACCCCGGCTATCCTCCAGTGCAGCCCTGTGTAACCGATATCAGCACCATCATTCACAGCCAATGGCAAGAGAACCACGCGATTCAGGCTCCGTCCCTTGTAGGAGGTTTACAAATCGACAATCCTGGGGTACATCTGTGGCAGCATGGTACGGATTATCGCAACTATCCGTACGCCATCAAAGGCCCGGTATCAGTTGGGCCGGAGTGGTCAGATTGGCTGAACTACGTAGTAATATCAGGTGTGAAGGACCAAGCATCTCTGGCGCTTATACTGCACTGCTTGGAAATTCGCGGCGAGGATCCAAAGGAGATACCCAAGTGGGAAGGGCGTCAAACATTCCAGCTTGGTCACTGGTAAGCTGCACACATCGTGCCATAGCACAGATACTAACTCTGTCTACAGGGCTTTCTACGCGCTACTCTCGCTCCCGCGGGTGCAGGACGTGGTCTGGAGTCTCGTAATGTACAAAGACACCTACAGCCACAAGATGGTCAAATCCATCACGATATTTCAGCCAGTTCGAACGGACCCTTCAGATGATGACGAGGGCTACTACCAGACGAGTGACTGGCCAGCTCTACTCCTCGAAATCATCCCTTGGAACGCAAAGAAGCGTGATGCGGCTCGCGAGTTGGAGAAGCTGTGGAGCGTAAGCGATGACACGGCCATTGGCACCCCGCCCAACATCAAGTGCGCTCAGATCGCTTCATAGCTCACAAGGTTAATGATCAGGTGGGAGCTCTGTGCTAGGTAGTATCACTCTTCCCCACCCCTCTGATTTGTTGAACTGCTAAATGGCAATCGAGTGGTGGCAGTATCGGATTTGCGGACTGTAATTGGATGCGTTGTGGCGATACGGGATACTGTATGCTCTGTATGTCTTTCATACTTTCATTCTCATATCCTCCTTCTTCTGAATCCCGATGATCCTTGTGGCATTCGGTGGCTGATATCCTGTGAAGATCACCGATTAGTCTCGGTGTGTGTTCACCAAGCAGCAAACTTGACAACGCTTTTTGCTCTCGGGACTGACTCGGATCTAGCAAACATACTCGTCTCGCAGTATATGTAGGCATCAAGCCGCGGAACTACGCCTCTCTGGCAGCTCTATAGCTACCATCATCACCAGCGAGATCAGTAGCATCAGCTCTAGTATCTCTCGGCATCCTGCCAACCCACAGCACATCCCTAGCACAGACTAATCGAACGACTCAGCCACCCATCATGAATCCGGAGCGGAATCCAAACAAACGCCCAGGCAGCAGTGGCAACGACTCGTCTCCGCCGAAGAGAGTTGCGGGCGGGCTTGCGCTGCCACCCAATCCTCGGAGGTCTGATGATCCGCTGCTGCATATGCGGCAGTCGTTGCAGGGCGGTCTGCAGGCGCAGCCACACGTAGGATCAAGCGATAAAGGCAAGCAACGTGCTCAGATTGCCGCAACTTCTACGCCGAGCACCCAAGCGCCGTCGGGGGCGCCCAGGTCGAGGTCTGGGACGCCACCGGATCAACTGGCTGAAGAAGGTATGCCTGAGGAAGGAATGTACAGTCCGTCGATGGAAAAGTTCGGATATGCTCTCTCTCCTGGTGGAGAGCATCTTATATCAACGAATTCGAATACTTACTTCGGCGAAGTGCAACAGACTCAGACACGACTAGATTTGCCGCAACCTGCGTCCACACTTCCAGAATTCGATTGGAGGCGCCCGATATCCAAGATCACGGACGTGAAACCTATCGATGAGTTCGCAATGATGTGCTACGTAGGCCTAGGCCGAAACGTCATACAACCACCACTGAATCATCTGCCAAGGAGAAACGCAAAAGATCGCGATGCCGCCGATTCGATCTGTGAGCGGAGAAGCGAAGTAGCGAGACAATACAGGAAAGAGACTTCCGCCTGGGAGCTGGTGTGGGGCGATCACATGGAACAGGGTGCCATGTTCAAGCCTCTTACCGTGATATTGGAACGTTTACCAATTGGCTCCATGCATATCCAAAAATTGTATGCAGATCCAACTTTCAACTTACTTGCTTTTCACCGCAAAGTATGCGGCCTACATGGCCCAGGGCCCAACTATCGTTTTCAATTCACAGCGGCACAGATCGGCATGGGCATCGACTCGGTTGAGGTAAGAATCAAAGTAGCGGTGTATCGAGGTTTCTGCTGACATGACTGGCAAAGGCCACCGACCCTCGGAATATTGCACTCGACATGACTTGCAATCCACTTGATGGGGTTATCGTTCTATTGAGGAACGTAGCCCCAAAACCGAAGGCTGACGCAGCAACCAGTTTTGGAGGATACCCATCTGTGGAGAAGCTACGGACACCAGTCGGTACTGCCATTCGCGACGCATGGTGCAACATCTTCGAAGTGGTGCCCGGCCAATGGGGTCCGGAGTCTAAAAACCCAGGACCCTGGCTATGGGAGGGCAAGTGGATAAAGTATAAGTATACCCTTCCCATTGGAAGGTTTGCGACCAACAAGAAAAGCTTTCGCCATTTGAACTACATGATAATCGCCAGCATCAATGATGCTCCCTCAGTAGCAGTCATCCTGCGCTGCCTGAAGTCTCGTGAAAGCGGCACTGGAGAGATACCAGATTGGAAACATCGTGAAACCTTTCAGATCGGACACTGGTATGATCGACCAACCCTCCACCTCTAAAAGACACTAACACTGCTTTCGTTCAGGGCGTTCTATGCACTCTTGTCGCTACCGCGTTCTCAAGACCTAGCATGGAGCTTAGTGGCGATGAATGAGTTCGAGGTTAAAAGAGTCCAGTCCATAACGGTGTTCCGGCCTACACAAGTTGACCACGGATCGTCCTCGAACAAGGGTTACTATGACATGACCGACTGGCCCGCCTTGCTTTTCAACCTTCAGGACAAGCCAATGCAGAAGGTAATGCACGACTTGGTTCCGGAGCTGGTACAGAAGTACTACACAAAGGAATCAGGGTATGTTGATCCATTACCGAACATCCGGTGTGATCCCATCAGCGAGACCTTCAGCGTCCATTGACGAGAAGTGGTCAATGGGTGCGACTTGCCACTGAAGAAGAGCGCACCAAGATCCTGCGTGTAGCCCGGATTGGGTCACGGGGGAGCATGGTAAGCTGTGGGTTTCCAAAGTGAGCATGTGAGTTGCCTATTCTATTCTCTTTACTCCCTGCTCCTAGTGTATCTCGTGAAGTTCCGAAGCTCAAACGATTACGATGAAGAGTGTTCCCAAATACAGACTGCTCCCACTCCTGGTATCGTATCATGTATCATACTGGCGATGATCATATGCTACAGCGAGTCCTTTACCACAACACCGCCGCCTGGTGAACATAAAGTTCTGACAAGATCAAAGGTGGGTCGGGTCAATGGCCGCATGAGCTTATGGTGTATGAGTGACGTGGTGTTTGCAGAGGCTGGAGCAAGCATGAGAAGCCTCGGGGTACGCTGATTATGCAGCAAACTGGGGAGTTGTCACCAGTAATGGCTTGTTCGGTCCATACGTGTTCGGTCCATATGTAATATGGACTGTTTAATTAGTCTATAGTCCATAGTCTATATAGCTTAGTCTATATCTATATAGACTGTCTATATGGACTAGTGTTATTAGCTCTGTTCTCACTAGTCGTAGTATGTAAATTAGTGAAGGAGTAAGAAAAAGGACGTCGTCTGATTGGCTGGCTAAATTTCGGCTAAACGCGGATACACCCGTAATTCACTATACTTCCTCTTTCAACATCTTCTATAGGCTCTATCTCATCTTCTATACGCGACGATACTAGCACTAGACTATCTAGACGCGTAATATAGCGTCTACATTATCTATTCGACCTAATAACTTAATCTCCGTTATATCTATCGTGTCTAATAGGCTAGAAACTAATGCGCTAGCCGCCTCGACTACTACCTCCTCCTACTATATTATTAAGAATAAGAAAGCTCCCTATCTAGTTTAGAGGCACTACTATAAGGCTAGTTACGGTAAGCTACGAGTAAAGGCATTAGGAAAGACTATATAAGCTATATAGTACTATAAACACGCTAGTTGTAAGGATTACAACACCTTAAGCACAATTACTACGTAGAACTACCTTACGTCCTTTTACGACGAATAGTGCGGCTAGCTACTACTCTTATAGACTACGTATAAGATCTAGAGTAATATAGAGTCCTTTATAATACTAGTTAAAGTAGCTCGAAGAGCTAGAGATAATACGCTTATTAAAGACGCCTTAAAGACTATAGCTAATTTAGTTACGGTTAGATAGGCTATATTACGACTTATTGTCTACTACAACCTTCCTCTTTCGTTCGTTAAGTAGCCTAAGACTTATACACTTATTAACGCTATTAATTATTAAGCTATAGGCTATATCTAGTCCTCTTATTAAACTACTACTTCTCGAGTATCTACGACGTTCTAGCTAAGATAGTAGTAGCTACAACGCTAGTTACAATAGGTACTTAGTCTCGTCTACATTATAAGTAATACGTAGCACTTACCGAATAACAAGGAGCTCTAATCTATTACTACTTACTTCGTTAACAACGACGGCAAGCTATAGAAGGCTTTACTCGGTTTACTAGAGCTTACTACTAGCTATAGTAGTATTAAAGTTGTACCTTACGTCCTTTAAGTACTTAAGTAGTATTAGATTAAAGAGTGTATTAGTTACGTTACTACTAATAACGCGACTACTAACGATACGCTATATGTAGCACTTAGTAATTAGCTAAACGACTAGTAGCTAGTTAAGAGAAGACTATAGTATATTAGCTATATAATTAGCCTTATAGTATAGTCCTTCTAGTTTGCTACCTTATAAGAGGCTATAGAGCTTATAAGTTAAGACCTTTTAATAGACGACGAGATAGACGCTCTAGATAGTAAATATAGTTAGATATAATAACTAGCTCTATAGAAGATCCTTTACTTTATAACTACGCTCTACCGTAGTAATAGGCTCTTTAACGACTTTAAGAGGCTTACTAACAAGGCTATCTAGAAGCTAGTTATTACTTAGTAGAATAGCTATTACTCTACCTTTAAAGACGCTATAGAGCTCCGTATTACTTATACTACCTTTATCTTAGACTATAAGTAACTTATCGATTACGAGCTCTCTATAGTCGACTAGTAGCTTGTTAAGTAGATAATCACCTTCTTATAGCTATTTAAATAGGTAACTAAGTAGTATAAAGGTAATTACGTTACGCTTAATAAGGTATAGGTTTATATAGACGTCCTCTGTAGTTACTTTACTAAGGAGCGAGCTAAGTAGACGGCTATACGTAATAAGGCCTTCCTTAAAGTAATTATTATAAGCTAGTATACCTTTAATAAGTACTATAGCTAGATTGATTAGACTAGAGCCTATTTAGCTACAATATTACTTAATCTAACGCTTAAGAAGGGCTATCTTTTAGTAGCGTAGTAACGAGACTAGGTAAAGCCTAGTATTAAACGAGTACGAGCAATTTAGCTAGCTCGTTATAAGAAGGAAGTAACTATAACGTAGTCTATAAACGTTACAGACACTACTAAAGCCCTTACTCCTTACGACGAGTTTATAAGTATAGTTATAACTAAGTAATCTAGTCGTCGTAGCGCTATAACTAATAAGTTTAACTACTTTATTAATAAACTAGCTAAAGCTATTTAAGGTAGTCCTTTGTTATAGTAGTGTTAGCCGTAGTAGCGGTTGTCTTATCTATAGCTATCTTTAATAGCGATAGACGTACTCTCTATACTAGTAATAAGTGCTAAAGATGAGCGTGTATTTAGTAGAACACGGCGGATAATCTTATAGACACGAGCTCGGTTGTCTACGTCGTTAATTAAACGTCTTAAGTACTTGAAACACTAGCAAAAGAGTAGTCTAATAGACGAGCAATTTATTAAGCTAATTAATAGTCAACTAGATGAGCAAATGGATGAAACACCGGACGACGAGACTGACATTTACTTAGAGAGGCTATAACTTCAAAACCAGTCTATATAGACAGGTCCATATCTATATAGACCAATTAGAGCTTAGTCTATATTAGTCCATATCCATATGGACTAATTTAGTCCATACCAGTCCATACGACCAAACAAGCCATTACTGGTTGTCACTGCTGCTGTGGTCACGGATCCGATGCTGACTCGAGCATAGCAAACATTTCAGCGATGCCTACTTAAGGTACGACGAGTTTCTGTCTCTGATCATCCTTTCTAGTAAATCAACCCTACCACAGCTGTTTTCGAAGCTTGCCCCTCCACGGCACATCTGCGACACACGGCCTTACCTTTGACTCCAATCGTACACCCGATCGTTCATCATGAGTTCAGACAGACCCTCAAGCAGTAAGAACACCCGTGCGTCGCGAGGGCGAGGTGCAAGTGCCCCTCGAGGTCTTGCGCTGCCGCCCCGCTCAGCAATGTCCAATAATCCACCACCTCAGACATCCACCCCGACTTCTTTCCAAAGCGAAGCACCCGTCATGCCACCTTGTAGGAGCTCGCAAAGCGCTACACATCCCATGAGTGACCCGGATCCCATGGCTTGGGAGCAGTCTCGAGGCAATACCCCTGGTATGCAAGCTCAACAGAACTACTCTATGCAGTGGTCTTCCGATATCTCTCCGCCAGCTTTTGATCCGATGTCAAGTAAATGGCCGGACGAGCAGCTATCATGGGAAGGACAATCACCGCTTCCAATGTTAGAAGACTTTGGGATGCCATCGACCATGACCCCTGCATTACAGCAGTCCGGATGGGCATTTACTCCCGGAGACCAGCACCTTTATCCTTCAACTCAACCAACAAGCACCGACCACAACGACTCCGCGAAGGAACCACTTCCCGACTTTGGATATCGGCCCTCAAGCTCGAGGTTTGCGGGCGTTAAACCTATCGACAGTGTTTGGCTGCGTCGTCACCTGATGTCATGTCTGGAACCTTCTCACGATGCCGTCGGAGCTCTTAGACGGTCTTCCCGCGATATCTCGGTGGAAATATTCAGAAGCCTGTCGTCTGATGAAACCTGAGACACGCCGTGAGCCTATCAGTTTCTGCTATCCAAAGTCAATGAGCAGCACGATGTTTGAGCCCATGACGGACATCCTGAAGTGTCTACCGGTAGGCCACAATCTCGACACAAATCTAGATGCGCTCCAGGAGTCCACTCTGCATGAAGCATATCGCATGGTCAACGGTGTCCATCCCGGTCCTAACCGGCGTGTTCTCTCTGGGTCCGCAGATAGATCTCCGACTCTTGAGGAGCATGCATATGAGGTGACGGTCGATCAGAAGGCCATCGTGCTGCACCAAGACTGGCTGAACTATATCGTTATCTCTAGCATCACGGATAAGCCATCAATAGCAGTCATTCTGCGTTGCTTGCAGTCACGGCCAAAGTATGCTGGGAAAATTCCAGATTGGCACGGGCGTCTGGACGGCCAATTTGCAAGACAGACATTCCAGGCGGGCCATTGGTAAGTCGTTTGAGTGGTGAATTCGGCGATGCTGGAACTGTGTGCTGATTCACCCCGGACAGGGCTTATGTTGCACTGCTCTCGATACCTAGATGCAGGGAGATTGGATGGGCTCTGGCACTGAGAAAGGACTTACTTGGACACAAAATGATCAACTCCATAACAGTTTTCCAGCCAAGCCTAGGAGAATCCAAATCTACAGGATAGTACGACATGACAGAATGGCCAGCTTTACTCCTCGAGATCAAACCATACGATAAAGAGGCAGCAAAGAGTGGGACAGCACCCCTCGGAGTCTTCTCCCGCCATCTGGCTATATCAATTTGGTCTAGACGCAGGAGGAATGGGTCGTCTCCTCCTCCTGGGTGGTCTAAGACCGCAAGTCTACTGCGGCCTTCCGAGTCATCTACAGTGGAGGCCAAGCCTGTCGTGTGCAAAAAAGATGAAGGAGGACCCGAACGGCAATACGCCAAACATCGACTGCGACCCCATCGCTTCACGAATCAAGCCAAACTGAAGCCGGACGCATCGTGACCACGTTTCCCGGAGACCATGATGCGCGGCACTTCTGCTGGGTCCAGTGATCTACTACTCAAGGTATTTGTGGCTGGACATGGTTTGTTCTTCACTCCCATCAGGACGTAGGGAAGTACTACTGACTGACTTTACTATTGTCCCTCATCTCGGTGTTCTACACTGTTGTCCACTATCGTATACCACATGTCTCATACTAAACAAAGAGACGACGTGATCAAGGTTCCATCTCACAAACTGTGATGCTCTGACGATGGGAACTCCGCAGGAGCCTCAAATGTTATTGTGTCACTTTGACACGATGTTTCCTTGATGTCACTGTTTGCTTCAGCGATAGTCAGAAGACTCTGGCCAGTGTCACCGGGAATAGTGCGTGCTATTACTGTCGTCAGATGAGTCGAATGCGTCAGCAAGCAAACTACACTTTCAAGATATACCGGGGAAGGTACGAAGTCAAATGGCGCAATTCTGGCGAAACAAACCGATCCAGCTACTCTCAACAGCCTATACTATTGGCTTGTTCAGAATCTTCTCGACAGCAACGGTCACATCTCACACTACTTACATGCCTCCGCAGGGCCTCAAAAGACAACGGCCAGCCTCACGAAGCCGCTCACCGCAGCAGATGAGTGCCCATGTATGCACCAGACCCACGCGACACCATACGACCTGAGCAAAACTACCTCAGTGGAGTAATGCCAGGCAACGATGGGGTTGATGCAGCACTATACGGGGATCCTATGCCGCGGAAATTTGCTCCTCTGAGCCACAGACGGCAAGATACCATAACGCAAGGCGTTGCTTCGTTGCATCTTGACCCAAAGCTCCACGGACTGCAGCCACCTTTGAGCTTGAACACCCTCGTTACTACAAGCGCTGCGGAGAACATTCCGTCTATTGACGACGAGAATCTGGAGATGGCTGTACGCTACGCACGCATTACGATACAGCAAGGTCTTCTAGCAACGTATCAAGAACACCTACTCACGGCATATACAGATGTCAAGAAGCAATGTCAACCTGACAACGGAGCTAGTGTTAGCCACAGTCTGCAAGCATACCGCTCACGGGCTGCATCAGTCAACTGGGCTCAAATTTTCGGCAGAATTCGCGAATCTTTTGATGGTTTCGAGCCTCTTGTGCCGGTCTTGAGTAGCCTTTCCATTGGTGAGATCCAGACAATGGGTAATGAGAGCTATCGGGCGCGGCGCACTGTGTCTGCTGACCATGGTCCGGGTTCCAACGTACGAACTCCTACAATGGAGGGCGGTAAAGTCGAAGAGGCTCTCAATGCTCTCGGGTTTCTTCCTACTGCTGACGCGATCGGACTTTGGGTATGGTATAAAACCAGTACTATCGTGGTTCATGACTAGTACTGACACGCATCGCTTCAGCATGGCGGAGTCTACCTCGACGCTATCTACGACCCTTTGGACGGTGTGATGGTCCTGATGGATCGTAAGACATTTGGTGATGTGGGTAGACCGGACGCAAATCCCCAGCTGGAGGCTATCAGCGAAGGAAGGGGCTCGGCATTCTCGGAAGTCGTTATCAATGCCTGGGACAACTGTCATCGTCTCAAGCTGAGCACTGCGCCTCCCCCAAGCAGATCGGTTTGGGAGGGCCTGTGGAAGAAGTACAACATCGTAGACATTAACGGTACGGAGCTGAAGCGGATGCGATCCTGGCTCAACTATGTTGTTGTCACTAACATCCGCCACCCATCGGATTTGAGCATCATAAGGCGCTGCTTGCATTCACGCAGAGCGGGACCTGACGGTCTTGGTGACTTTCCGACCTGGGATGATCCATTCTTCCCGCGTCAAACATTCACTCTCGGAACCTGGTAAGTAGCGAGCTTATGCTTTTCGGCTCGATAGATATCCACTCACGAGAAAAATTCAGGTGTTTCTATGCCCTCCTTAGCATGCAGTGCTTCGAGGATATTGTCTGGACACTGATCAACGGTAAGCGTACATTCGGCCACAAGGTCATAAGATCAGCAACGATCTTCCAGCCTACGCAGCAGATCATGCCCGGGTCTGGTAGCAAGGGATATCACAGTATGACTGAACGCCCAGCCTTGCTTCTGGAGATCGTCGACTTTAACACGAATCACATCACAGACTCTGAGCGATGGGTGCCCTTGCAAAAGCATGCATTAGATCCATATGGCCCGTTTCCGAACAGCGACTGGCAGTCGATCCCTATAGTGCATCCTCCTACCTAGCTAAGTTCTTGAAAAACGGCTTGGGCGATATTGGTATACTGGGTGCTCTGCAGATCCGTGGAAAGCATCCTCTATGGTGTGTCCGAGTACTGGGAGATCCTTGTTAGCAAGCGCGAGACCGCGGTCAAGTGGTAAGCTGTGTTTCCCAGAAGCCTGGTGCGGTGCTGCGTCGCCTGCAGGAGGTGGTCTGGACGAAGGCGTTGGCAGCTTGACGCCAACATCGTTTTGGTCAAGTCGGCGGGATCTGGTATGCCATCAGAACTCGGCATATACTCTTTAGACTTATGTATGATGATATGTAGCTGCTTATGTGAGTGGTCACAGTGATCGAATGGCATTGCTGCTGTCTGTAGCTTGTTCTTTGCGGTGACGCCATGCTCGTACATCAGCAGCTTTGCACGTCCCTCATCACTTGTTTGCTGGCCATTTCGCACACGAAGACTGCAGCCGAACGTTGGCGTGAGAGGCTCCGCATCAAAGCCCACCCACAGTAGTCGGCTTAATGCCCTCGTTGTGCGCCTCCATCGCCAGAGTCAGGTCAAACTTGCCGTCTCCACCCTTCTCGACCACGCCAATTTCTGTGATGATTCCATCGATAAGACTTGCCGGAGTAACATCGAAAGCAGGATTCCAGACGTCGATTCCATTCGCGGCAATACTGACAATCTCAGTCGTGCTTACATCAACATCCACACCATCAAATCTTGGCCCTTTGATCATCGTCACTTCTCTGCCCGGTCGCTCTTCGATAACTATGTCGTCGCCAGACTTGGTGTCCAGATCAATCGTCGTTCTGGGTGCCGCGACCAAGAATTTGACGCCGTGGTACTTCGCCGTGATTGCAAGTTGGTAGGTGCCGATCTTGTTCGCCGTATCGCCATTGGCAGCAACACGGTCTGCCCCTACCACAATCGCTGCGATCTTCTCGCTTGGACCTTTCAGTCGGAGAAGTGCCGAAGCCATGGAATCTGTGATGAGGGTTGCTGGTATCATGTCATGCACCAGCTCGAATGCTGTAAGTCTTGACCCTTGATTATATGGCCGGGTCTCGGTACAGAATGCTCGTTTCAAAGAGCCGTTTGTGTGCAATGAGCGTATGACACCCAAAGCTGTTCCGTAGCCTGCAGTAGCAAGAGACCTGACATTGTCAGTAGTAGTCGTCTGAACACCTTTTACCCCAGGCTTACCCTGTGTTGCAGTGTGTCAGTACACTCACGCCCTGACCTTCAGAGTGCTTCGTGATCCATTCTGCCCCATACTTGCCAATGCCTTCGTTGTCAGCGACATCGTCGATCAGCATCTGGGCAGCAGCATCACAGTAGGCTTTAGACACGGCAGCGCCATCGGCGCCATCTCGCTTTGCGGAGTTCTCGACCACCTTCTTCAGCTTCCTGGCGGCATCAGCAAGATTGACCGCGGTAGGCCGGCTGGTGACAAGGTAGTCCAATTTCTCGAGTATGAAGGCCAGAACCTCATCCGACTTGTTCGATAGAGCATTGCCTTGAAGTTCAACAGCGAGTGAGAGCGCAGCAACTATCGCGATGGCTGGCGCTCCACGGGTCCGCATGTCCTTGATTGCATGCCAGCCATCTTCCGCACTTCGGACCTCATCATATTCTACTTGGTGAGGCAGCTTCAGCTGGTTCAGGATTTGTAGATTGCCGTCGTGGTATCGGATCGCTTCGAGCACCATCGTGTTGTTAAATGTTGGGTGGAGATGATGTTGTTGAAATCTCAATCCCTTCTCGAGGCCGCTGATTGGCTAGCACAAGATGCAGCTTCCTAATTCGGTGCCGTCATCATCGTTTCTATATCACTGCCAAGGCTAATGGTTCTTGTGTTTCATCGACTGTTTCGACTTGATCATTCTCTTTCTCGATCCACACTTTGGCCACCGACAACATGGCGCCTCTCACGATCACATCTACCGCGAAGCTTGCGAGTGGGAAGGCGATTCCACGGTTGGGCTTCGGTGTCTGGGATTCGCCATCACACCTCACGACAAAGTCATGTCTGGAAGCCATGAAAGTTGGGTACCGCCACATCGACACTGCACAGGTATATGGCAACGAGAAGGAAGTTGGAGGAGCCGTTCAGCAGTCAAAGCTCAGTCGGGAAGATCTCTATGTCACAAGCAAGATCTTGTCTCCTGGCTCGGACGATGCAGCTACCTATCAGAAGTGCCTGGAAAGTGTGCACAAGATCGATGGAAAGGATGGGTACCTAGACCTCATGTTGATCCACAATTCGACTTCTGGAGCTGGTGGTATCAAATTGATGTGGCAAGCGATGGAGAAGTTGCATCAGGAAGGCAAGATCAAGTCTATTGGTGTCAGCAACTTCGGCATCGGGCATATCCAAGGGATGAAGGAGTACGCACAGATCTGGCCGCCTATGGTCAACCAGCTTGAGGTATGTGTTTGTTTTAGATGTCACTGCTGAGCGTCTGGCTGATGACATATAATAGCTTCACCCGTGGCTGCAGCAACGAGAAATCGTGGACTACTGCCACAAGAACAACATCGTCGTCGAAGCGTACTGCCCACTTGTACGGAATCAGAAGGCCAAGAACCCGGATCTTGCGGCTCTTGCGGACAAGCATGGCAAGTCTACGGCACAAGTGTTGGTCCGGTACTGTCTTCAGAAGAACTGGGTGCCCTTGCCTAAGAGCGACAACCCGGGACGCATTGCCCAGAACGCAGATATCTACGACTTCGAGCTCGACAAGCAAGACATGGAGACATTGAGCGGTCAAGGCCAGGAGCCAGCGCTTGTGATGGCTGTTGACAATCAAGCAAAGTGAGAGCATTCGCTGTTTAGCATTGATCATTAGTATAGGATTTTCCTTTGGTCCGCTCTGTCATGCTGAAGTACGATCCCAGTGACACGGTCGCAAGTCATCACTCATGCTGACGGTCAGAGCAGTCAAGCATAACCCAACCGAAGCTTTCTCCCATCCAGCATCTCACCATCCATATCACCCTTCGCAGCTTGAGCCACCATCTCGCTCCTGAAACGAACGTAGACGTCCACCACGATCTCACCACCGATATCCCGCGAGACGACCGTGATCTCCTCGTGCTCCATATGCCGCTCGATCAGTGCCTTCAGGCTCTCGGTGAAGGTATCCAGTCTCCAGCCTGCGATCCGAGCCACAGCCAGCGTAGCTGACGCATAGTCCCCTTCCGCTGCGTCGTGTCCAGGAGAAGGAACGCCTCCTGCTGGCGCCCAGTGCTCAGTCACCGGCGCTGCTGGCTTTGCGTTCGGGGTCGGCGGGTTGACACGAGGTTTGGCGACTCTCTTCTGCTCTCGATCAGCAGTGTTCTCCGAGATCGAGATGAACATGATCTGGCGAGATCAATTCACTTGCAGTCACCTTGTTTCTCGTCCTCGCTGTAGCGGCGTTGATCATGCGTTCCTCGTCTGTCCTGTCGATCACGGGCATCGTGCCATCAACGACCGCATTGCGACTTTGGAGTTTGCGGTAGCCTGAGCCGGCGAGTGCGCTCTGGAGAATGTCAGAATCGAGTGGTGACATCTTCAATAAATTGTACTCACATGGCGTAGTCTTGCTTGAGAGGCAACTTGCTTCCGGATCGCATTCAAGGCGCCAGGTTTAGAACGCATGGTTGTACGGTTGTTTGGCAGGTGCGACCAGTGTGTCTGCTCTCTGTCCTTCCACGAAGATTTGAGATCATGTGGACGGTGTGAAAGTGTTGAAAGTCACTTGCGTCTTGTGGGAAGGATCAGAAGCAATGTGAAAGCAGAACATGGCCGCGTGACTCGGAGCAGTGGAAGATAGAGGAAGCATGCGATATATAATTCGTTATCTCATTACTTGAGCATATGAGAGACCAGCAGGAACACAACCGGTATCGCAACAGCAAACTTCTGAGGCACGCACACACCCATCCTCTAGTCTTCTCCCCGATGATGATGCCGTTGTGTTCAATCTTATGATCCTGCCCCTCCCTTTCGTTCGAGGTGAGCACCAGAAGGTGTAGGGTACAATATTCGTTGTTCGTGGTCAGTATACTAGTTCTTGTTGGTTCAATCATCCCACTAGCATCTCCACTATACATTGATTATCACTTGATCTTGGTCAGCCTCTCAAGGTAGAGCGCTCTTGCCCGCGAACGGAGAATGTACTCAACAGCAGCTTCGCGCTTCGTATCAATGAGAACATCGACGGCTTCCTTCCCGCAAGGTATGTCGGCATCACGAAGCGCTGCATTGCGCATCGCGGGATCCTGTCGAACAAATTTCTCGATGGCACAGGCTCGCTATATGTCTCTCGGCGTCAGTTCCGCAGCTTTTCTTGGTGGGTGAAGATCGGAGCAAGTCAAGCAGACCTGGGACGAACGGTACAAGAGCTCGTGGACCTTAGGCTCGTTCGCAGCCACCGTAGGAGATCGGACCTTCGGAGCCAGGACTGCGTTCTTGATCAACGACTCTAACGCCTTTATATTCTTCTTGAATAGCTTTCTCTGCTTTTTGTCGGATGAAGTCGGTGAAACAGTGGGGGCGTGGCTCCAGTGCAAACTGCCTCAGACCGCGCAGCTTACTTAGCTGTGCGGTGATCGGCAGTGCCTTCAGCTCTTCGTCATCCAGGACATCCACCCATGGATACTTGTCGTGTTTCCCGTTGAAGTCCGCCTCTGCGAGAACAATAGTGAGTTCCTTCAGGCCTGTCATTACAATAAGCTTGTCAACCACAGATGGGGCATATTCGACATTCACCGTCCGAGCGAACTGAATAAAGAGCCCGTTCTTCACCCTCAACATATGGGTGACCACTACCCAGCTCGAAAGATTGTGCGCCGAAGTGGATGGAGTTGTGCCCGGCCAGTGCTGAGCAGAAGCCCATGCTGTCGCTGCTGCGATGAAGAATCGCTTTGAGACCGACCACTCGTTCACTTTGTGCGTTGGGAATGGTCGAGGGTTGAAGCCTGCGCGGTCCTTTGTGCGCCGGTTTTCTTCGTCATCCTCTCAGTGGGACTTGAGGCACAGCTTCAACTTATCCACTTCCGGATCGGCGTAAGCGAAGATCATGTCCTGCACCTCCTGCGGAGCTCGAAAAAGGTAGCATGGCTGTTCTTGATCCTGGGTAGCGTTCTCCATTTTGTGGAAGCTATTAGATAGAGTCGAACGGCTGGTTCAAGAGCCACTGCAAGCCAGGCGAGCCGGGACAGAGGACGATGTAGGTCAACGATTTGTCCAAGGCCGTGGACTGTTGAAGCTTCGAAGGGCCTATGGCAATTTCGCAAGTCTGATAGTGATGTAGCTGTGAGTAAATCCGGAGAGAATGTGAGGAGATAAATTCCCCTTGTACTGACTTCGAAACTGTTTCAATACTCAAGTCACTGGCAGGGCCAAGCACCTTTGGAGCTCGAGGTATACGCAATGGAGGAAGCAGGCAGAACAGGATTGATAACAGAATAGACAAAAGTGTAGTGATAGGAAGTGAGAGCAGTGCGAGGAAAGTGCGGCCCTTTATACCTTCTCTCGAGGGTTTATTATCCCCTGTATAGGTTTGTATATTGATAACGGCTTCCACTGGCCTGAGGTTGCGAGGCGCGATCTTCGACCCAATGAAACACTGGTGCTGTCCGAAGTGACCTGCCTGAAAAGGCATAGAGTATATAATTGACGATCCGAGCCAATGAAAAGCTGGATGAGCTAATTATCTGGACACTCCGGAGCGGAAGGTGGTCGAATATCAGGAAGAGTGTACGGAGCACTCCATACCACTTCTCCAAGGCACGCGTTCGCTGCTTTCGCGTCCGCAATATTGTAAACATGGCCTCGTTTTCGACATCGCCGCTGCCTCTCGACATAGCCATCATCGGCGCTGGACTGAGCGGACTGAGTGCTGCGATTTCTTGCGCGCTCGCAGGGCACCATGTCATCGTCCTGGAGGCTGCTCGCGAACTTGCAGAGGTATGTGATAGTCCTTTGTGGACGATAGAGCTGGGCTACAACGCAACAGGTAGGAGCTGGACTCCAATGTACACCTAATGCCACTCGGATCTTCAAGCAGTACGGCGTCTCCGAAATTCTCGAGCCCCAAGCTAGCGAGCCAACGCTCCTTCAAGTCCGCCGGTACTCCGATGGCAAAGTCCTTTCTCGCACGGACGACTTCAACCTGGACATGCGAAGCAAGTATGATGCTCCATTCTGGGACCTTCACCGCGTGGATGTTCAAAGAGCGCTCGTCAGCAGAGCCACTGAACTGGGTGTAGAAATACGCCTGGGAGCCAAAGTCTCCGATATCGACTTCACACTGCCTGCTGTAACTCTGCAGTCCGGAGAGCAGCTGCACGCAGATCTACTTGTGGGTGCTGATGGGCTCTGGTCGAAGTGTAGAGAGAAATACCTTGCAAATATCGGGAAAGAAGACGCTCCCCTTCCTACTGGCGATTTGGCATATCGTATCGTGCTAAAAACAGTAGATCTACAGAATCAAGAGCTCAAAGATTGGATCGCAAACCCATCATGTCAATTCTGGATTGGCCCAGACTCTCATGTCGTTGCCTACTCGTTACGTGGTGGGGAGATGTTCAATCTCGTTCTGCTCGTTCCTGATGATCTACCTGCGGAGGTGGCTCGCCAGTCTGGTTCCGTGGAGGAGATGCGGCAGTTGTTCAAAAACTGGGATCCAGTCTTGAACCGCTTCCTGGACCAGGTGACCTCAGTAGACAAGTGGAAGTAAGTAAGCCCACGTCTGCGCTTATTCTTTTCGGGTTGCGTTTACGGGCTGACTACATACATGCTGACCGATGTGATCGCAATACAGGCTCATGCACCGCCCAGAACTAGACCACTGGGTGAATGAAGCGGCCAACTTCGTGTTTATTGGCGACTCGTGTCATCCGATGCTACCATGTGAGCCGACACTTGTATCGCATCACAAGCCATTGTGCTAACATGGGCAGATCTCGCGCAGGGTGCGAATTCATCCATTGAGGACGGAGCCGTATTGGGCTACATCCTGCGAGCCTTGAAAACCAAAGATCAACTACCATCAGCCCTCCGACTATACCAGAAGCTTCGCAAGCAGCGCGGCGAGGCTATTGTCCGTGAAACCTTTGCTCAGCGAGCCGACTTCCATATGCGAGACGGGCCAGAGCAGCAAGCGAGAGACGAGCTGATGTTGTCGAAGCTTGATACTATCATCGACTGCAAGTTTCCATCGAGGTGTGTCAGGCACAAAGCGAAGCTCCGCTTAAGGCAGAGTTTACAGAACGGCTTACATTTAACCAGGTTGCAGTGCCCCCAGGTCCAGCCATTCTTATATGGGTACGATGCCAAAGTAGAAAGTGAGACCGCCCTACAAAGGTGGCCTCTTCACAATTGAGGCTAGCTGTACCCTGGCATACATACCTCTAAGACGACTACGCTACGACATCTCGGATCAATGTCGGTCTCGGGAATGTCATGGCGGCCGAGCTGAGCTTTTTGACAGCCCCGCGCAAGGCTTCCGCTTCAGAGGTTTTAACATGCGCCGAAAATACTGTAGTTGCGTGCAGCTAGACGCGAATGGTGCAGATCTAGGCCATTGACGATGTACCCCGGACTCGGGCTCCAATACGTTTGCGGGTAACAAGCTTGACTGTTCACAGCATGTCAGCGACCGAACACATGCAATACTGTCAGTGACAGCGCACGAGGCGACATATTTGGACGCGGATTATTACAGCTTACAGTTCAATCTTACTACGCGATCGTAGAGGGATCGCTTCGCGGAAACCGACCGCAAGACGAGCGCGTCTGGCCCCACGAACCACACCTGCGGGACCCTCTCGGTCGAGCGTAGGCCAAACCCAATCTATCGAGGGGTAGTGGGGTAAACCATCACTGTTCCCCAGAATCGAGACATCGTAGCATGATTGGCTCCGAAGGTCAGATGACTGCGTGTAAAGGTTGGAGCGACGACCGTGGCGTGAATAGTGCCTCCGTACGAGCCAGCTGCATAAAGTACTGTTGGTTCAACTACCATATCGAATCCCACTCTTCTTACTTCACTCGTAACCACCACAGACCTCCCTACATCACCACAATGGCTACAACTAACGGCGCGGACGGCCACACCAACGGCACAAACGGCCACACCAATGGCGTTCACCTCCCTGCTCTCTCTACATCCGCAGAAGACTTTCTCCGCCATAATTACGACTACATAATCATCGGTGGCGGAACTGCTGGCCTTTGCGTGGCCGCAAGACTTACGGAGAACGCTGATGTTACCGTCGGTGTGCTCGAGGCTGGTGGCAACAAGCTTGGAGATATGATGGTTGACTGCCCTGCCATGTTCCTGCAAATGTTCTCGAAGCCGGAATACGACTGGAATTTCAAGACAGTGCCCCAGGTGAGCTTGTGCAACTGTCTTCAACTTGGAGCGCTCGTACTGATGCAGTCAGAAACACAACAACAACAGGGTGCATCACATCCCCAGAGGAAAGGCCCTCGGAGGTAGCAGTGCTATCAACTACATGATGTGTAAGCGATCTGCATTCAAACAACTGAGTCCTTGCTGACCTTTGCAGATGTCCGCGGTTCTCTTCAGGACTACGATGACTGGGTAAGCACTGATGGGTAAAAGGGTTCCCTGAGCCACCATCATGCTCCGTGAAGCGCTCTGAGACCCTTTACCCTGCTAGATGTGTCTGAGACACTGGCTGACCCTTTTACCCTTCTGTTCTGTAGGCAGTACTGGCAGATGATCCTTCATGGGGCTCGAAGATGATGTCACAGTACATGCGAAAACATCAGACTCTGGAGCCAATTCCCGATGAGGTAGTCGACCGTGCAACGATGCCCTTCGTTGGCGAGCATCATGGCACATCCGGACCAGTCAGGACTTCGTTCAACGAATCTTTCTTGCCCATCGAGCACGACTTTATCAAAGCTTGCGACGATGCGACTGGCATGAGCAAGAAACCAATGGACCCATGGTCCGGCGATCATATTGGCTTCTATAACACCCTAGGAGTGGTTTGCCGTACTGGTCCTAACAAGGGCAAGCGCTCGTATGCGGCAAGAGGTTACTTCGCCGCGAACGCCGATCGACCGAATCTCCATGTACTGTGCGATGCTGCCGTGACCTCGATCGTCTTGAACGGCGATAGGGCGACTGGCGTCGACTTCACTCACAACGGCCAGAAGCAGACGGTCAAGATGAACCGAGAAGTCATTGTCACTGCCGGCGCACTACAATCGCCGCAGATACTCGAGCTTTCTGGTATTGTACGTCAAATTGATGGGTGGGAGGGTTCTCAGAGACAGTATCAAGCACCTAGCGGCGCTCTCAGACCTCGACACTCTCGATCCCAGCGCCGAGACACTTGCTAACCCTTCTATCCTTCACTTTAGGGCGACCCAGAAGTGCTTAAGGCAGCGGGTGTCGAGTGCAAGATTCAAAACAAAGCCGTCGGAGCAAACTACCAGGACCACTCCATGACTGTGAGCTATGTACAATCCAATCACGAAAGGTCACTTGCTAACCGCGCTGTAGCTGGTCTGCTGGGAGGTCGAAGAGGGCAACCCAACACTAGAGATCATCTACCAGCCTGAAGTCATGGAGGCGGCACAGAAGCAAATGGCGGAGCACCAGAACGGGCCTTTGACGCACATCTCCAGCACCCAAGGTTTCTTCCCGTACAAGAAATTCGCCACCGAAGAAGAGCAATCCCAGATCCTCAAGTCCATCGAAGATAGTCTCGACAAGGTCACGCCTTTCCAGCGCAAGCAGTACGAGCGGACTATCGAGCATCTCAAGGACGACAAGTCGGCCAATCTCCAGCTCGTGCTGGTCCCGGCTACTGCAGGGTACGAGAAGGGCGTGGAAGACCAAGCGTATCTGTTCCCACCGCACACCCCAGGCACGCCGATGGCTATCACAGCTGCGATGTGCTTGCAGTACCCGCTGAGCAGAGGCACCGTTCATATCAAGTCGTCCGACCCTAACGAGCTGCCGACTGTTGACCCTGCGTTCTTGAGCCACCCAGCTGACGCTGCTGTGCTGGCGGCGGGTGTAAAGGTGCGTAGCAAGGGCGCAACGTGCACGAATGCGGTTGCTGACCTTATATCACACAGATGTGCGACAAGACAGCCCAATCGAAGCATCTCAAGGGCAAGATCGCAAAGCGCATCGTCCCTGCGCCCGATAAAGATCTTCAAGACACCAAGCAAGCCAGAGATGCTGTTCACGATCTTGTGCTGTCCGAGTATCATTGTTGTGGCAGCATTGCACTGGGCGACGCTCTTGACAGCAGACTTATCGTCAAGGGCACAAGGAATATCCGAGTTGCTGACGCATCGGTGTTCCCGAATCACGTTTCCGGCAATATCGTGTCGTCGGTGTATGCTGTTGCGGAGAAGGCTGCTGATAGTAAGTATTGCCAATGACTACCAGTCCGTGAGAGCTCGTTGCTGACTGTGTTTTCCTAGTTATCAAGGAAGATTGGGATTATGCTGCGCTGGCCAAAAAGTCATAAATCTAAGGAGTAGGAGAAATGCATCGTGGAAGCAAGTTTGTATCAGTGAGTCGACTGTCCCCAGTTTCCAACAGCTGTATGTCGAACGGTGAACTTGCTGCTCACGGTCCGGAATTCGTTATCACGGAGTACCGTAGAGCAATGTCACCTCTGTGCACGGTGTGGCATAACTCTGCTCTTTTGTGCACCTCATGTTTGCGTCAAGTTCGAGGCTGGTGCCGCCCTCCGCTGTCACACTCGACGGTCATGCTCGCCGGCGAGCTTCTCCGTTGGTTTCCAACCAATCTTCCAATATGCCAACGGCAGCGGGCTGTGAACCTACAGACTGCAGTACTTGACAGCTGGCGAGGCATGCACGATGTAGGCTTGTACTTCTTGACCGTGTGGTAACCGAAACCGAAATATATATGTTCAGTCGGACTTAAGGCAGGAAGCAACTGTGTCTCGGGTGCCGGAGCTTCAACACCTTGGTCCGTGACCCGCTCCTTCCCTATGCGATCTAGGCTATCCATCAAGACGGGTCTCGCGGAACCTCGAAAGTCGATTCTGCGAAATCTGTGGCAATTTGGCAACGCTTGAGAATGCTTGTTTTGCGAACTAAGGCGCGGCGTGCACAATTGTTGATACCGAGCCGGTTGTGCAGAGTACAAAGCACCGAGTAGGTACGGAGACGGAGAGGTAAATGGAGAGAGGAAAGAGCAACTGCCAGTTCTAGTTATAGTTCCTGAGCTGCACTTTCTTTGTTCTCAGTCACAACTTCCATTGCTCTCTATTACCATTGTCTGTCCTCCCAAGCTCTCACAAGCGTCGGAAACCGTCTTATAGGCATCCGGAGAATCGATAAGGCCCCCACCGCAGGCCCAGGCTCCCGGGATATCATGTAAGCGCATCCTTCCTTCGCTTACTACAAGAAAGAGCCATTGGGTCGCGACGAACGTCATGTATCGGTGACATTGTGGGAATGGTCATGCTCGACACTGGAGCTGTCGAGGCATCGAGGCAACCACAAAGACATGGCGACCCGACGGCCAGCACAGTCTTTGCGAAATACTGGCCAAAATGCCTCCAAAACCACCCGCTAACATGGATCTCTCAGCAGTAAGGCGGCATGGCCGCACCGGAGAAGCACGTACATATACCTGGTATTGCAGGTGGTGACCTGCCCGAGAACGAGCGGGACGCATATGAGGAAGGCCACGATGCCGACATCCCATCGAAGGCCGGAATTGTGCAACACGATCACAGTTCGTTGAACCAGACTACTTCAGCCGACCCAGAAAAAGGAGGGAAGCACGATGTATCCTCGGACACCTCCGAGCACGGGGAACGTGACATTGAGAAAGCCGGGCCAACAGAAACAACAGCAGAAGATCCGAAAGACGAGCCAGTAGATCCCAACGTCGTTGACTGGGAGGGTCCAAATGACCCAGCCAACCCTTTGAATTGGACTACAAACAAGAAATGGAGCAATATCGGCATACTGTCGTTCTTGACGTTACTCACACCTTTGGCTTCTTCAATGTTCGCACCTGGCGTGCCCGATGTCATCCAGGAGTTCCATACGAATAAGTGCGCACGCCATGACGCGAGTTCTACTGCGTTTGACGCAAAGCTAACGATCCTCCAGTGCGTCCCTTGCGACTTTTGTCGTCTCAGTCTGTACGTACCATCTCTCATGCTATCCGAGAGCTTCACAGCGTTGATTAGGCTAATCAACGCGCAGACATCCTCGGCTTCGCGATGGGTCCGCTGGTAATCGCACCTCTCAGCGAGATGTACGGTCGTGTACCGATCTACAACATGTGCAACGTCGCGTTCGTAGCATTCACAGTCGGCTGTGCACTTGCGCCAAGCATGGGCTCCCTCATTGCCTTCCGGTTCTTGGCTGGCTGCTTTGGGATCGCTCCGATTACCAATGGAGGTGGCACTATTGCTGATTTGATGAAGCCGGAGCAGCGAGGACGGGCAATGTCGATATGGGCGATCGGGCCTCTCCTCGGACCGGTTATTGGCCCTGTCTGCGGTGGGTTTTTGGCGGAGGCCAAAGGATGGCGATGGTGAGTGATGACTGCCGATAAACTGAATCCTCGATTGTGGGCTGACGATATGACAGGATCTTCTGGGTGCTTGCCATGTGTTCCGGTTTCGCCACAATCTGGACCTTCGCATTCGCCAGAGAGACATACGCTCCCATTCTGCTCGAGCGCAAGGCCAAACGCATGCGAAAAGAGACCGGCAACCCCAATCTCGTATCGAAGCTCGACCTTGGCATCAACACCGGGCAGCTCTGGAAGAGATCACTACTGCGGCCTCTGAAGCTCATGTTCCTCTCGCTCATCTGCGCCATGATGAGCTTATACCTAGCAATTGTCTACGGGATCATGTACCTCCTCTTCACGACCTTCACTTTTGTCTTTGAAGAAAACTACGGCTTCTCCCAGAGCATCGTCGGCTTGGTCTATATCGGCCTCGGCGTCGGTATGCTACTCGGCCTCGCAATCCTCGGAGCGAGCTCAGATCCCATCATGAAGAAGCTGGCTGCCAAACACAGTGGTGGGAAGATGAAGCCGGAATATCGGCTCCCGCTTCTCATGTATGCCGGCCCGTTCATCCCGGTTGGTCTCTTCATCTACGGTTGGACGGCACAATACCAGATTCAATGGGCCGTACCGCTATTCGGCACGATGCTCGTTGGCGTTGGCTTGCTCGCAGCCTTCATGTGCCTCACCACCTACCTTGTCGACGCGTTCGAGCGATACGCTGCATCTGCTATGGCTGCGAATACCATCCTGCGGTCGATACTGGGTGCAGTCTTCCCGCTTTTCGGACTTCAGATGTATAATGCGCTGGGGTTGGGCTGGGGAAACTCGTTGTTGGCCTTCATTAGCCTAGCGTTGTGCCCGATACCGGTTTTGTTCTACTACTACGGCGAGAGGATACGGACGCACCCGAAGTTTCAGGTCAAGCTTTAGCGACTGGATTTGATGGCATGAGGACGGGCTCTGCGATGTCGTTGCAAATCGTGGTTCGATTTCGCAACCCTATCAGTAGTAGCTAGCTACTGGCTCACCTAATACCTCTAAACGAGGCTCAACTCCAAGGCCTGGAGCTGTAGGCGCGGTCACACAGCCATCGTGCACTTTGAAATCGCCATCTCCAGTTTTGAGCAGAGACATATCACGGCAGTCCAAAACGCAGTGTAGCCATCGCTGAGGAATAGTCTGCCCCAGATGTACGGTTGCTGCGAAAGCAATGTCCGAGCCAGCCGTCTCTTGCACACTGACGGTATAGGCCGCAGCGATACACATATCGCGCTGGTGTCGCGCTTTCGTCAGTCCACCGCTCTTCGAAATCTTCAAGCCAACACCTTCTACAGCGTCATCGGCGATCATCTGTATAACCGAAGCATCGGATGTCGCCAGTTCGTCGAATATCATGGGAATATTGGTCCTTCGCCTAAGCGACATACACTCTCGCCAAGTAGCGCAAGGAGCCTCCAGGACAAAGTCGAGCCCGTCCGGCAGTAATCTCAGCATCCGAAGGGCGGCTTCCACCGTCAGCCCACCATTCGCGTCTACCAGGAAGAACTCGTCCGGTTGCTTATCGGCGAGCGCTGCAGTAATACGAGCAGCATCTCGCACAGGCTCTCCTCCGATTTTGAGCTGCTGCGCTTTGTAACCTTGCGCTCGCAACTTGGCGACAGTTGCACGCATCTCCTCCGGCTCACCAACGCCGATAGAAGAGATTATGGGCATTTCCACATCTGTGCGGCCGCCGAGGAGTTCACACACCGGCATACTAACAGACTTGCCGAACACGTCCCAGCACGCAACATCCAATGCAGTCTTTGGGTGTTCGTGCCCGGTCAGCGCATCGTCCATGACATCGTTCATGCGGTCGACGCGTCGAGGATCGAGTCCGGTGAGATGTGGTGCGATCTCAGCAATACCTGCCCGGACACCTAGAGCGTGCGAGGCGATGTAGTTGTATCCGAAGGGTGTACTTTCGCCCCAGCCTTCGATGCCGTTGTTCGCTGTGATACGAACAACGGTTGCGTCGAATGATGTGTATTGTCGTCCACCAGATAAGTGGTAGGTGCCTCCAGAGTAAGGCAGGTCGACTTGGAAGACGTCGATCCGAGATATTGTCAATTCCATGGTTTTATTCGTTATACTGTCTAACATTCCAGACCCTCTACCACTGTCTGTTAATGGCGTGGAGGTTCCGGAAGACGAAGTATGTTCTATGAGAGCGTAACATGAGCTGTGCCCAAACAGTCGATATTACCCGCAAACTATCTGCTATCTGGCTGATGACACAACCAGGACCGGAGTTCCCTCATAATGACGGCTTTAATACTCCGTCAGTAGCCCGACCGTCAGACCAACTTCGCGGAGCATTTGTTTCCAGTGTCTAGAGCTGATCTTCGCGCACCAGAACGCTGCTGTTGAGATGTTTCGGGCTCACAGATTCAATGCCAGCCAGATGGAGCGTGAGCTGCAAATCTCCGAGCAAAGACTTCAGCACATGACTAACACCTTCTTCACCACCCATCGCGAGGCCGTATGCTATAGCCTTTGTCAGCCAGGGCCGCAAAGCTGTACGCCTCTCCGGTCGGAAGTTCTTACCATAGGGGCGCCCAATCAAGCACATATCTGCACCGAGAGCCAAAGCCTTCGCGATATCCGCGCCGCACCTTACACCAGAGTCAAAGAAGACGTCCAGTCTATCTCCTACGGCTTTGACAATCGACGGCAGCATGCTGAGACTGCCGGGACCACCGTCCACTTGTCTGCCGCCATGGTTCGAAACCACGATGCCTTTGACCTATTGCGTTGGGAGTGAGTTAGCGGTATACTCGCATAAACCAAGTTCGGTGTACGCACTCCAGCTTCCACAGCCTTTTCTGCATCTGCAGCGTTCTGGATGCCCTTGAGCACGATGGGCCCATCCCAGTGGTCTTGTAAGAACTTGATATCCTCCCAACTGTGGCTCGTTCCGGGGAAGATGGTGGCACTCCAATCGGCCGCAGCGTTGTGCATGTCGTCCTCGATCTCGCAGCCATATTTTTGCTTGAACTGTTTCCGGTACACTGGATCTGAGAAACCGATTGCAACGCCGATCTTGTCCGAACGTAGGAAGGGGTTGTATCTGAGGGACGTGTCAGCTGTTCTTCTTACGCTTGGGGCCTGGAGAAGTGTTCTCATACCCATGGTCCATATCCGATGGCCGCCAACCGAGGATGTACGTATCGAGAGTTACGAAAAGAGCCGTGAAACCAGCCTTCTTAGCACGATCGAGCATGGATATGGTGATGTCGTTGTGCTCGTTTGAGGGCCAATACAACTGATGAAGGGAGTCAGTCATCAGTTGCCAATTCAAGACAATACTTCGAAACTAGCGAACCTGGAACCACCTCGTACCGTCTCCGTTCGCCTGGGCAACATCCTCGATGCTGGTTGAGGAGGCCGTGCTCATGATGTACGGCACATTTTCCTTTGCAGCCGCGGCGGCGGACGCAGACTCTCCATCTGGGTTGAAGATCTGTTGCACACCAACCGGTGCGATCGCTATGGGCACCGGCTCCTGCTTATCGAAGACCGTCGTGCTGAGATCAGATAGACCTTTTGTCTTGACCAAACGTTTAGGCACCTACCTCAGACACTCAGCATAGCCTCTTAACCACCGCAACTCCTTCAGAATAAGCAGAGACTCACGATCGACCACTTCTGAAAGGCTTCGCGATTCTTCCTCGCCGTCTCGCCGGTTCCTGCATTGCCACTCACATACCCTACCGAGTCCGCGGACATTAGCTTCTCAGCCTCTATCTGCCATTGAGAAGCTTGGAACGTGAACTGTGGTCGGTAATACTTGAGGCCTTGCTCGTAGATCTGCTTTTCGTAGTCGGTAGGGTGGACGGTTCTGGTTTCCGCTGTGCGATTCGTACGGTGCGCGACATTGTCGCTGACTTTGAACTGGGCGGCCATATTGATTTTGATGTGACTGCGAAGATGTCTGTCGATGATAGAGGTATCTTAATTTCTCTGCCTAACTTACTGGTTTCTTTCACGAAAGTGTGATGTCTTTGTGACGATGTGACGGCTTTATGGCCTTTTCGAGCGTCATCCGCGCCTTCCGAACGAAGTCTTTCGCCATGAAGCCGCTCAGCTTCTACACTGCACTTAACCTGGAGGTCAATGCTATCTTGTAGACTGACGCCAAAACTTAGATTATGGCAGCCGGAGTATCTTGAACGGTGTTCAAAGAGCTGTACCCTGGCCAGACTTGATTAGAAATCTTGCAGAAGAAAGTTCGGAGCTCGAAGATTGGGAACCACCATCACCAACTCGACCAAAATGCCCGATCACGTGGAAGTAACGAACATGGCCTCTTCCTATAAGATAGCCTTGATGGCCGCTGCAACAAAACTACACAAGAACTAGCGACCAACAGGAGACGACTGGACAAGCATTACAGATGGCCAACTCAGATATCTCTTCTCGCAGGGCCTATCGCCGGACGGACGACTACACCCCAGGTACACCAAAGGTCAAGCTCGTTACTGAGGATCTACCTTCGCCACTCCCTCCATACGCAGTCTTGATCAAAGTCCACGCGGTTTCTCTCAACTACAGAGATGCAAACATCGCCAACGGAGGTAACCCCTGGCCAGTAATCCCGAATGGCATCCTCTGCAACGACGGAGCTGGTAAGTATTGATGGATAAAAGGGTAGACAGAATGCCGCGTGCGAATCATGTCTCAGACATTGCTAACCCTTTTCACCTTCTGTTCTTAGGCGAGGTCATCGCTGTTGGTGATCGAGTCGACAAGTTCTCGATCGGAGAACGTGTCGCACCTATCAACGACACCGAAAACATCACTGGCCGCGAGACGGCACGGTCCTGGCTTGCGGCAGATGAAGATGGTGTGCTCGCGGATTACATCGTGTTCGATTCGAACGTGATAACGAAGTTGCCGGACCATCTGAACTGGATCGAGGCCAGTATAATACCCTGTGCCGGGGTGACAGCTTGGTCTGCATTGAAGGGATGCGGTATGGGCAGTACTGTTTTGCTTCAAGGTTCGTGAACAGAGCTGTATCCAATGGCAGAGCGACCATGCTAATCGTGTTCAGGTACCGGTGGGGTCAGCATGTTTGCACTCAAACTTGCTCGTGCAGGCGGCATGCAGGTCATTCTGAGCTCTTCAAGCGACACGAAATTGGAGAGCATGCAGAAGCAATTCCCGGACTCGCCTCTTCTAACCGTCAATTACAAGAACCCCAAATGGCACGAAGAGGTCTTGAAGTTGACCAACGGCGTTGGCGTAGATCTGGTCCTCGAGAACGGCGGCACTGGATCAGTGGTACAGAGTGTCATGTGTACACGGCGAGGCGGCACAGTATCTCAGGTTGGGTATCTGGCAAAGCAGAATCCCAGTGAGATGACCGAACTCCTGCCTACGCTGATTGACAGAAGAGTCAGTTTGAGGTATGTTTACGCTGAAAGCCCCATAGTTTTTGAAACCGCAAGCTGATAATGTGCTTAGAGGTATCAATTGTGGCTCGAGACACGACCAGGAAGACTTGTGTGCTGCCATTTCGGCTATGAAGATGAGATTCGACGACATCATAGACTCAACGTTCCCATTCGACAAGGCAGAAGAGGCGGTTGAGCATATTTGGCAAGGCAAACAGGTTGGAAAGCTTGTCATCACTGTGTAGAAACATTTAGACGCTTGTAATTTTAGATCCAAATTCGTTGCACCAGCCTGCTAAGATAATTCATCCTCATCGATGTTGGCCAAAGCTACACATACATACTCCAAGACACCATTCGCTATCAACAACGCCGGCAAGATAACAAACACGCCCTCGTTCGGATGAATCCCGATCAACAGAGCCCGAGAAGCCGCAAAGATGCTAAGTAACGTCCCTCACCACACCAATCCCTCGTTCGGCGGAGCCGCGCACTCTAGCCCGTTGCACAAATCGATGTCGTCCTGGCTGACGTTTGCATTGTCAGGTAGCTTCTGCTTCGCCGGCCAAATCTCGGCACCCGCAGCCTTTTCACGTTTGTGGTGGCCGGTGACTGTCTCTCGAACTTTGCTCTGCATGTAAAGAGGTCCTTTCTCGGACTTGGGGTGCATCTCTCCGTTCACGAAGACTCCTGCAAAACGTTAATTGAACCTTGGAGGAAACTTGATTTGGGAAACCACATACCAGCATTCAAGTTCTTCTGCGCACGATCGCAAAGCACCTTATCCTCAGCCATTACACGAGCATACATCTCGCTGATCAGCTTGAAGTCTTCATCGGATGAGTTCTTGTTGCGGTAGACTTCGTAATGCAGTGTCGACTTCGTTGGTGCTTCGGGTAGGAACTTCTGAATCATCATGAAGTGTGGTCTGTTACGCCACGGGTTAGCAATTCATGCTTTCTAGTTACGTTCTCCAGATCGAAGTGGCTGAACGTACGACACAGACATCGACACATTCGGGAAGTAGTATGTGCTGTTGACATTGAATCCCTTCTGTCGTTGCTCAGGACTCGACGCATGGTCATGCTGCATATGTCCGTCCTTCACCTCGACATCCGCACTCTCCACGTTCAGGAATGCTGGTACATCTGGATGTGTCGTTGGACAGTGATAGCACTCGTTGAAGTTGTCGCAGGCAATCTTCCAGTTATAAGCGCCGTCAAGTTCGTATGTATGGTCAAGCACATAATCGTCGAAGTTGAAGTCTTCATATCGGTCCTGCTTATCGACGGTATCGAAGTCAGCTTCCCACGGAACCTCCGGCTTGTCTTTCGATGCGTCGAGGTTGATCCAGATGAAGCCATTAACGTCGGTATGGACATGAATAGGGAAGAGGCCGTTTTGCGATTTGTCGAAGCCATCGAGTTCTTGATATTGCGGCGCTTTCGCGAGTTTGCCGTTCAGGCCGTAGGACCAGCCATGATAACGGCAAGCTAAAATGCTCACTTTACCGCACTGCTTCTCAACCACTGGATACGCTCGGTGCCTGCAGATGTTGTGGAAGGCGTTGATGTTGTCCTGACGGTCACGGATAATGACAATATCGAATCCGGCGATAGTGTAACGGATGTATTCACCCGCTTCCTGAAGTCGAGATCGATGCGTGAGGAAAAGCCATCGTCGCGAGAAGATTGCTCGCCTCTCGAGTTCGTACATTTGCTGTGAGGTAAACCATTGTGCAGGGAGAGCGCGGACGGAGGTTTCCTTCGGATCCTCCTTCACTTCTGGCGTAGCTGGCGCGCCTCCAAAACCTAGATAGTTTAAGAAAGGTGCCATGTTGTTATTGTTGTTGTTGAGAAATTGAGATTGATGGGGATGGGATGATATGGGAATACAAATCACCTGCACAACAGACAAGAGCCAACTGTGCCTTATGCCTATCCATGATCTACGAATTGGACCATTATCCAAGTATTCGATGTGAGAATGGACTGGAGTGCCAGAAACGGTATCTGAGCCCAGCCGGCGTAAACATAAAGCTATTGAGCACTTGATGATGCGAAGATTACAGTCTGCCAGCCTGAGAGCTACTGAAGATAGAAGGACAATCGAGGAAAACGTCTCACGTGCCGTTGTGTGTTCAGCCAGCCGAGAGAGCTCTGGGGAATCTGGGGAACATCCTTCCGCATTTGGAATTTCCTGCCTGTTCGATGCCGAAGTTGGTAGGTGTTGCCTCCTCCAGATCCAGACCCCAGGGTTTCGATAGATATCTCTCCCGCGATATGCAAAAGGTGTCAGCTTGAAGAGGTGCATACGATTGGTCCATCATTTATATGTCGCATGATGTCCTTTGATACCGAGTTGCCCAGGAGATAGCGGATGCTGATAAGGCATTGTGAAGGCAAGGAATCAAGCAAAGCCACGGTGTAGGAGCACGATCCGATCCTTTCAATGCTTTCCCAAGCGTGCGTATTGTCGATGCTCGTTGTTGTTTGTTAAGTAGAACTCGTTGTAGACGACGCTACGAAAGGCATGCCTTATCGCGAAGCCGGCTGTCGATCGTGGTTGCTAGCTCCTGAAATGCTGATGGCACGCTGCATCCAAGTCAAGTGATGACAGCCGATGCCGAACTCGTTTCGACAAGGAGACAACCGTGGAGTGTCTTTGAGCACTCGCGGCGAGGATGTGATGGAAAGGGCTAGTGGTGTCGTACAGCTTGTGTCGACACATGTAGTTGGTGGTGTTCGTCAAATATCCCGAACGATGACCTGAGCTCAACGTTGTGGCATGTTCTTCGTTCTCTCGAGAGGACTGTGGAAGTGCGTGTGCTTCTGCTTCGAACGGTCGATGTCCCTTGGAAGTATGGCAACACCGAACTCCGTCGAACAGTGGTCAGTGCGGAATAAACGTAGAAGGCGGTTGACTTGCGTCCACCCCACATGAGTTCGGATATCTCAGCGAAAGCACCCGCAAGCAAAGCTGCCGCACCCGGTATGATCACGACCTTGTAGACCTGACTGATTCCAGTCGACGCACTCGCACTTCCCGATGACGTGGTCGTACAGGCCGCGAGATTCTGCAGTTTTTCGGCCCCGCCAGTGATTGCAACTTGGCCGTAGACAATGTTCCAGCCACTGTAAGTCAGGAGCGTATACTCCATCCTAGGTGTTCCTGACCTTTCGGATGCCAACGGATGGAGTAGATGGCTCTAGTCGTGCCGTCCATACTGCAAGACTGTATCTTCGTGAAGATACCAGTTGGGCCGTCATCGACGTAATCGAGAGGGCCGATTTCGTAGAGGCCGTAGCTCGGTGATGCGTATGTGGCAGTCGCCTTGGCTGCGGTCAGTGGTATTGTTATAAGACAACTCGCACGGGCACGGTAGATGTACCGTGACGTTGCCATTGCTGCACCAGTCAAGCAGTGGGTTGGCCACCGGGCCTCGAGTGCAGTGGATCGCATAGGTCGTTCCCTTCGTAGGCAGGTTGTAAGCAACTATCAGTACGAAATGCAAAAGTGTCACTCACGCAGCGGTCTGCTTGAATGACGGAGGCGACAAGTCCGGTTCGAGGCCCATGGACACCTGGACCAAGGAACAGATCCATTGTTGGCCTGGCCAAATACGCTGGTATTCCACTGCTTGTGCTTTGCGCAAAAGCTTTTCCGCGCAAGACAGCTGCAAAGATGATGGTCAACATCATGTTTGGCCGTGGGATATGTTGGTGGAACAAAATCGATGACTTCAAGTCCAGCTTCGACTTGATGTAGGGTTGGGAGCGCACCGTGCCGCATAGCAAGTGTCATGCAAACCACTTCACGATGCTGTGCCTCGTATGTTTCGTCTGGCGCAGAGTAGTATGTCGTATCTGGCCAGCGCTTATCTGCATCTTCGTAGGAATCAGGCGTTAACATTATCATGGGAACGCCAAGACCAGTAGCCGCCGCAGCTATAAGATGTCCTTCCGAAGTTTGAGATCCTGTGTAAGAAGCAGTCTGAACATGATCAGAATTTCTGCCCTGTAGGTATGAACCCATTCGCATCCTTCCGCTGCTGCTCAAAAGTCTGCGGGAACGCGGCGATGCCCGCCACAATGCCAGCAGCCATGATGATACAGCTGATGACACTCCACATAATCCCCCAGCACTGAGAAGATCCGCCGTATCGCTTTGCGAACTGACTTGCATCGGACGAATTGACTTTCCGCAGGATGAGATCATCGCAGATGTCCCAGACGCTGTAGAGCGAGGACATAACTCCGATGAACAGGACGTAGAATCGGAGAGCGTTGGGAATGAACCAGAAGGCGACTATGAGTCCGACCGCCAGGATGATGGTGAGGATTGTGAGCCAGTCCTTCTTGCCTGTGACACTCGTTAGTTGTGGCACAAGTGTGCAAGGGTGTCAAGATCGTTCTTACCCCACCAGAGCACAAGCAAGAAGCAAACGCCCAGTACGATGCTCGCGACTTTGCTCGCCACAGTGTTAAAGCCGCAGAAAGTGAGCAAAGCCCCGATGAAGGACGATCCCAGATAGCCAGCGGGTAAGGTTATGGCACTGATACCGCCACGCATATGAGTAACGCCGCCTTCGTGCGGGTCCAACGAGATAGACTCAACACGGCCACCGGTACAGCAGGCCGTGCTCGCGTGACCGAATTCATGGAAGGCAATTACCAGCATCTAGATCGTTAGTTTGGTAGGGTTAGGCTTGACCAGAGTTTCAACCGTACCTTGAACGGCCATAAGATGTATCTGAGGTACGGGACATTCCACAAGATGGCGATACCGACAACATAGGCCGCGATCACGCCCAATGTGACGCCCTGAGCGCCGCGAACACTGAGATCGCGCTCTTCAAGGTAGTGGCGCGCGACTACTGGACCAGCTGTGACGACGGCGCGTCGTGCGAAATACGCGAGATCAGAGGTGTGGAAGCCGGCGGGTGCCATTCTTTGTCGGTCCCGTGGTGTTGGATAATGTGGAAGAAAGTCGAAGGAAACTTTGAGAAGAAGTGAAACTTACCTTGCGTTGCTGGCGAAGGCGTTTGTCTCACATTCCAAGAATGGAAACATACGCAGCCCCAGCCCTATGCACTGCCACAGGCGGGCACAACCGCTTCGAGATCGAGGTCATCAACGTAGACACATCACGAGACTCGTTGTCATATGAGTTGAGATGTTCGATGATCGCACGAGTGTCCTTCTGCTTGCGCCTCCAGAGTTTTCTACCCCCTGAATATCCGCTCCTTCCCATCCTGGCGTCCTGGAGGATTTCGAAGATACTGGCTAAAACGGGTCTTGGCGGCTTTGTTGCTTCCCGCTCCCGATTAATAACCTCCAGGGTCCTGCATGCAAGGAGATGAGCACGTCTGACCTCCACGCTTATTGAGAACACACACCACACACACTCCTTCTCACACCACCCACATACACCCATGAACAAATACATGGCGATATGTCCCTGGGCGTCAAGCACATTCTCGTTTGGAGCTTAATCGTCCCCTGGATAGGCGCTCTGCAGCAGCAGCCTCCTCCACCACACCATGCCTACCCGTCTAGGGCACAAGCAGACCTCTCCAAGAACGCGGCCGCCTCGGAGCGTCGATGGAGGGTCTCAGCAGCAGATTCGCTGCAAACTTCGCTAAGCGATCACCGTAAATTTCGAGACACCCACCCCGATAATAACGACAAGACCCGCACTCGATCTTCTAATAATGAGCGCGCCCTTGCGACCTTTGCTCCGGCCGACAGCAACCCGGCCGTCCGAGCACCTCCTGCGTATAGATCATCAGCTCCGACTGGTGGTATAGCATCGCGACAACAGGCGCGGTCTCTGCAGGATTGGCAGGTCGAGGACATAGTACGTCAGATTGAAGGTTGCAAGGTTCTTCGAGGTAGCATCACGCACCAGGACGCACTTTGAGACCTTCCACGGCTTGTTCGTAAGTCGGAGACACTTGCTGACTAGCTTTCAGGTACTCCTGGCGACAGTTGATGGGAAGATTCACGCACGCGATCGGAAGACTGGCGCCGCGAAATGGCAGCTGGCGACGGACCGGTCGATGGTCGAGACGATATACCACAGAAATAATCGAAGCACCGAAGAGGAGTTGCTCGACCCGGCGGACCCATTGTGGATTGTGGAGCCGAGCCAAGATGGAGCCATATATGTGTACGCCCCAGGTTCTGGTATTGGTATGCAGAAGCTTGGCTTCACAGTCAAGGAGCTGGCAGATCTGGCGCCATACGCCTCCGAAGGGCACCCAGCCGTCGTGTACACCGCTGAGAAGAGAAATACCATTTACACGATAAATGCTGCAACGGGCAATGTTATCAAGTCCTTCAGTTCGGCCGGAACCATTGTGAACGAAGACAGGAGTTGTAGACGAGTCAATCCACTCGAGTCGCTCGACGATGAAGAATGTGAATCTATCGGCACCCTAACCCTGGCGCGCACCGACTACACGATTGGCATCCAGGATCGTAACTCGGCGGAGCCGATCAGTACCATCAAGTACTTCGAATGGGTTGTCAACAACCGTGACCAGGACTTAGCCAGCAAGTACAGACGAACCATGGACAACAGGTACATCTACACCAAACACGATGGCTGGATTTTGGGTCTTGAAATCGGATCTGAAGACACGAGTTACAGCCCAACCACTGTTCACAAACCCAACTATCGGCACAAATTGCACTCCCCAGTGGCGCGAGTGTACGATGTGGTACGCCCTTACGACGACTCATCAAGTGATGCATCACTGGTCATCTTGCCACAGCCTCTTGCGCCGTCTATTGTCGATCAGCTTACGGAGCTAGACGATGATCCGGCCGACAACGTCTTCGTCAATTGCACTGGGGACGGGAGCTGGTATGCGTTTTCGGAAAAGAACTATCCCATGGTTACAGATGGCGCTGCGACGACGCAGTTCTATGTCGACTTAGCCTACAGTCAACCCTCATTGGCCTGGCCAATGTCCAAGAAGGAGCGCGAACAGTTCGCCGGTGTCCATCAATTGTCGCCAATTGCAGGGCAGTTCGACACGCCTTTACTCGACCCTCCGGAGCAGCATCCAACTGTCGACCCTCCATACGATGCCAGGAGATCAGCCGCCAAAGACGGAAGCTCGTAAGTCAATTCCGGAGTTCTCCAAAATGCTATCAAACGCTATGGGGAGCTCTAAGACCATATCACGTCGATAAAAATTTCGAGACACTTGCTGACCCACGAATTTAGGTACCTGGGCGGTCTGCCATCCGCTTGGAAACTGGTGACAATGGCCATCTTGCTAGGGTTTGTCCTGGCGTATGGTGTACTGTCTCGAGATCGACTCTTTAAGCCGCTACGTCCACTGAAGCTCATACCGGCACTCGACGATAGGCTTCAATCTGGTGTCTCGACTCTTGGAATTCAAGAATCTGAGCTCGAGCAGCCTCCAAAGCTTCGCGAACTTGAGCCTGCCGAAGAGACCATATTTCCGCACGAGGTCGATAGCACCCCGGAGAAAGCCACCGAGATCGAAGAGGATGGCGAAGAGGACCCGTCTGTAAGCCAACTCAGCATTCTCTACATACAATCAAGCACGATGTGGATCTCTGACACCATTTGAGCTCGATCCCAATTCCGAGACACTTGCTAACTCGATCATAGGCGGAAGGCTCACCACTCCAAGGGGAGCAGCTCAAGCAACAGAAGAAGAAAGCTACGCGCGGAAAACGTGGAGGCAAGAAGGCCAAGGAGAAAGAGCAGCAGCAAGCCGAATTTCAATCGCGAAGGAAGGGCACATTGACTACTCAGCCACCTGTGGAAATTATATCAGTCGCTGCTTCGGAGAGTCCACAAGTGTCCGGGCCTCTTCAGATCAATAGTCTCGTCATCAATACGGACAAAGTCATCGGGCAGGGCAGCTGCGGAACGTCGGTGTTTGAAGGTAAGTCAACACAGAGGACTGCAAGTGTTCTCCGAGACACGATCAAGCGCTGGAGAGCGCTCTGCGACCATTCGACTTCGATCCCACGTCTAGGACATGTGCTGACCTGCTATCACTCTAGGGTCGTTCGAAGGCCGAGAAGTGGCAGTCAAGAGGATGTTGTCGCAATACTACGACCTGGCGTCTCAGGAGGTGTCGTTCTTGCAGCAAAGCGACGATCATCCGAATGTAAGTTCCCGTTGGTGTACTGGTCGCTCGAAACCTGTTCTCGGAGTTTGTTGCGAGTCCGACAAGGTCACAACACGCCTCTTGCACTTGGTTGTATCTCGGAGAGCCCTGCTAACCCTTCTATCCAACCCCTTAGGTGGTACGATATTTCTGTCAGCAAAAAGACGACCATTTCCTGTATATCGCGGTTGAGCTATGCCAAGCCAGCTTGTTCGAGGTTTGGGAGGGTGAGAAAGCTCGTAAGTTTTGTTCTCCGAGATAGGATCAGCCACTGAACGACGCTCTGCGACCTTTTGAGGCTGGATCTTAAATTCGAGAGGCTTGCTAACCACCATGTAGGCACCGAAGACCGGCAGATGCAGTTGCAGACCCTCAAGCATTCGATACAGCAAGATGTCCCCAGAGCACTACAACAACTTGCCGCCGGGCTGTACCATCTCCACAATCTCCGGATTATTCATCGGGATATCAAGCCCCAGAATATCTTGGTCGCGTTTCCGAAGAAGCATCAGAACAATGGTAGGTCACTCTGTCAAGGGCTCTCCAAACCACAATCAAGCTCTCTGCGGCACGCTGTGACAACAGATCGCCGGTCAAAAAGTCCGAGACACATGCTGACCCTTCTACCCATAACTTTAGGCCCTAGGCTTGTCATCTCCGACTTTGGGCTAGGTAAAAACCTACCAGAGAACGTCAGCACCCTCGTAGACCCGACCGGCAACGCGGGGACGTCCGGCTGGAAGGCTCCGGAGCTCATTTCGCAGCCAAGGGACACCGAGAGCAGACACAGCCAGAGCAACTCCCATACAGGCGGCAGCGAAGGTCCGAACGGTGTCGTAAGCGGTGTCAAGCGAGCAGCAGACATTTTCTCACTCGGCTGTCTATTCTTCTGGGTTCTCACGGATGGCAACCATCCATATGAGGACGAGAACGGCTGGCAGCAACTCAGAGAGCTCAACATCAAGAAAGGGCGCAGTAATATGGCTATGCTGGAACGCTGGTCAGATGCCTACGAGCCTATGCAACTGATATCATCAATGCTGGCACATCAACCCGAAGATCGTCCTACGGCTCTTCAGGTCTTGAATCACCCGTTTTTCTGGTCCGCGGAGAAGCGATTGGCGTTCCTTTGCGACTGTAGTGATCATTTTGAGCGGGAGCCTCGTGGGTACGTGGAGCATGGCTATTCCGGCGACTCCTTAGACCTCCAACGCCTCGAGAGAAAGGCAGGGGAGGTCATGGGGCTCTCTGTCGATCGCGCCGACTTCTTGGCAAAACTGGATCGTCATTTCGTCGATACGCTTGGAAAGCAGCGCAAGTACAACACCAATCGTCTACTGGATTTGCTGCGAGCACTGAGAAATAAGAAGAACCATTATGAGGATATGGCGGAGGACGTGAAGAAACGGGTCGGGTAAGTCAAAACAGCGCTCTCCGAGATAGGTCGACCGCTGAGGAGTTCTTTGTGGCTACCAATGGCTCGATCGGACGCAGGAGAGCGATGTTTTGAGACGCCTGCTAACTATTATATGCGATAGGCCTCTGCCCGGTGGATACCTCAACTACTGGTGCAACAGATTTCCGATGTTGCTGATGGCATGTTATCAGGTAAGTTGCGTTCTCCGAGATGGGATCAAGCACTATAGGACGCGCTGTGACCCTTTCGAGCTCGTTTAAACCTTGGAGACACCTGCTAACGCTCTTCTGTTCGATACAGGTGGTACATCAATGCAACATCCAAGGGAGCGACCGCTTCAAAGGCTACTTCGCGCTGGGGACTGCTTGAATACATAGTTCTCCGCTGTATCAATTCACGTCTCTGCAACTACAGTTCCTGATCTTATAACGTAGTCACCAGCCATGTCCTGGAAAACGACTCTTAAGTTGTTTTGTTGAGCCTCCTAGGCCGTCTGTATGGCTTTTGAATAGTATGTTAAGGAAGGTGGTAGTCCATGGCTCTCCAAGATCGATACTACTCTTCACGCTGGTGTAGTACCTGTTATCGTATCTGACTGCTACTTGCTACACAGGAGAAGCTTTGTCGATTGAAGTTTCCAGCCTTCGACAGAACGACGGTTCTCCAAGGAAGCAACAAGAATCATGCCACTGTACTGTCATCTGCCTTTCGGCCCCGGACATCACGACCGGTCGATCGATCGATCGCCGTAGACACGATAGGTGGAGCCAATAGGAGGGCGTCAAAAGGTCTAGATCGCGCACTAATCCACCTTGAAAATCTCGCGCACGCGTCAATCGTCAATCGGGATATGTACCACCTCCGCGCCAAGTGGTATCAGCAGTGTACCTATTCTATGATCAACACTCCGTGGTCCCTGTTTGCGCCATGAGATCGTGCTCGTGCTATCCATCCAAGCATCACTACCGACGAACAGGTTGGGGGCTGAGAGCGCAGCGGGCTAGTCGGAACCTGTCAGGAAAGCTTCGAAGCAAAAAGCATCCAAGCAAGATGCATTACATCCGCTTCCTCTCCCCTCCACGAGTACAGATCGATCGTGGCAACATACTCCTCAAGGCAGTTCTCACCATTACCACCGACCTAGGCGAAACGTATTACCCGCAGAACATCGAGCTCGTCGCCACAATCCGCGCCAGCGAGCATGACGGCGACATCTACCTCCGCCGCCGCATCCCCTGGAAAGGAGAGTCCGGCGCGCGAAGTGTGCCCGTCGTTTTTCAGTTGACGCACCAAGATGTCGAATGGCCGGCGTGCATGCACGTCTCCGTCCCCGCCCACTCCAGCGCCAAACTATCCGGCTTCCTGCCTCCGATCGTGGATATTTGGTCTGGCCCTATGAACCCAACCAAAGGCCTCATGTCCTCCGGCCACCGCGTCGAACGCCGTTTCCTCTCCCTCTCGGAGCGGGAGGTCGGTTTGCTGGAGGATGCGGGAGATAGCATCGCGCGACACCTTTGGGACGGCAGTCAAGCCCTCGCGCAGCATTTCGACCAGATGATATCACTCTCGACGCCCTCGATGCCGGGGTTGGAGCATTTGTTTCTGAGCGCTACGTACCGCAAACTTCACGTGCTGGAGCTGGGATGTGGATGCGGGACCGTGGGGATAAGTCTCGCGCAGACGGTGCCGGATTGCGATGTCCTGCTTACTGATCTACCTGAGGTGGAGGATCTGGTCACAGCAAACATAGCTCGGATGAACGGCGCAATGGGGGCGAAAGTCTCCTTCTCCCCTCTTGATTGGGAAGATTCGCTGCCGCGGCGGTTGCAGAACCGTGCGAACGATTTGATTGTTGTGAGCGAGTGCACGTATAACACGGATACTTTACAGCCCCTCGTCAGCACCCTTGTCAACCTGACGAATCGGAGCCCGAAGGCGATGATCGTGGTAGCGACGAAGACGCGGCATGAGAGTGAGGCCGCGTTCTTCGACCTGATGCGGGAGCAGGGGTTGGTGGAAGACGGCAGCGCTCGGATTAAGTTACCCGGCTTGCCAGGCACTGGGTTCGCGGACGCGGCTACGGATATTGGACTGCATGTCTTTCGAGGAGGCGGTGATGAAGCACTGGCTGGCGGCAGACCAGGGAGCGGTAGGAAGGAGAGGAGGGAGAGGGCGGAATTGAGGAGGGGTACGACTGGATGAGCTGGTACTGACAAGGCACTGATACAGGCTGGTTTGATGGGATGGGTTGTCTGATTTAGCGTGGCGTTGAAGGCGTTGTGTACTTGGTATTGGCGGCATACACGACGATACACGATAGCATTGATACCCTAGTAAAGTAACGTAGCAACGTCTCTTCGTTCGTCTGCTAGCTTCGTTTCGCTAGCTATGGCCACCACAACGGCAGACTCATCAGGCCGCATAACCCGCATGCTCATATCTATGCCTCCCGCATGAACGCCGGTCCAAGAGCGCTATGCTGGGTCAGTAGTAAATACCCTCATTCATGCCTCATCCATCCCATAACCTCAGCCTCTGCCACCACCAAATTCTTCGCACACCACGCTATCCCCCTTTGAAAAGAAGTCCTACTCCTCCTCAACAAACTCCACCATAACCGTCCCGTTCTTCAGCCCGGCATCGGCAATCGGAACCTCAAGCATCTCAATGAGATTCTTGCCCATGGCGATGAGCTCAAACGCCGCGCCGTCTTGCCCCTCGAGCGGTGAAGCCTTCAACCACTCGTACAGGCGGCGGACGGGGTCAGTGAGCAGGAAGCGACGCACGACTCTGCCGCCGGAGTAGCGGAATTGAATGCGGGTGGTCTCAGTGGGCGAGGTAGATGTCGGTTCTTCGTGAGGGGTGGTGGAAGAGATGCCGGAGAAAGGCGTGTCCTTCTTCGACTCGATCGCAACAGAGCCGGCAGCGGGCTCGGTGGTGCCATTTGATCCGGCTGGCGGGCCCATATCTGTGGTGTCCATCGCTTCTGGGTCGATCATCGGCGCCTTGCCCTTCCCCGTCGGCCGCGTCAAAGCATCCGGGTCGTCGTCGTTGCCCGCCGCCGCACCACCGTTGGTGAGACTAGCCTGCATGGCCATCTCCAGCATCTCCTCTTCGCTCATCTGCGCGACATCCTTCTTCTTTTCTTTCCGCTTCGCCTGCACCGGGTTCTTGCTCGCCATGTTCAGACTATACCGGTCCAAGAACTCATGCAGATCCATCAAGAACTCGTTCGCCTTCGGCGCTGGGCTGCCTGACCACGTCTTCACCTGCTCGCCTGTTCTCGGGTCGATGATTGCGATGTGTGGGTATGCGTCTTCGTTGTCCTTCATGTTTGCGAAGTAGTAGTTCGTGTACTCCCGTCCACGCTCATCACCCTTGCCGTACTGTAAGAAGATGAAATGTTCTTGGATCGTGTCGCGGATGGAGGGGTTCTTCCAGATGTCGCGATTCAGCACCTGGCAGTCGAAGATAGACGGATCTTGGATATTGACGATGATCCACTTCTCGTTCTCCTTACCATCGTCGCGGGCGGTGGACAGGGTGTGGTGGTGGGCGATGAGGTCGAAAGGTGGGCGGAAGAGGTCGGCGAGGAGGTTCGATTTAGAGGTCTGCTCGGAGGCACCGCCTGTGGCGCGTGAGAGTGCTCGCTGGTGTGCGTTGGGGTCGTTGGGGTCGTCGTTGGCCCAGATTGAGGGATCATCGCGCTGGTTGAAGATGCCCGGCTGACCTCTGCGCTGTTGTCGGTGACGAGCCATCATCTGCTCTGCCACGGCCGCGTTCATCTGAGTAGGGTCGTCACGCCAGTCGCTGCCTGGTCCCACGAGCGTCTCGGTTGTGCGCGCCATCGGCGCTCTTACGCCGTCTTCGTCCAGATGGTCAGGAACACCACTAGTGGCGCCACGTCCTGGCCCTCCGTACATCTCTTCTTGTAGCCGCCTCGCCATCGCCTCATCGTCATCTACTGAGTGCCCATTGCCCGCTACCCGCGCATCGGCGTCCTCCATGTCATCATCATCGTCGATTGTGATCGGGTTTTGCGCGTTTGACGGTGCAGGTGGGGCAGCAGCAGCAGGGCCGCCGAGGTCTGGGCTGCTGAAGAAGAGCTCGACCGCTTGTTCGACGTTACCATCTGCGAGTTGAAGATACTGCTGTGCTTTTTGGGGTTCGGTCTCTGTGATCGCACAGAAGGTCGCGACGCTCTCGTCCTCCATCTTTGCGGTCGTCGCCGCTGCTCAAGTATGAAGGCGTAGTTGTGTGGTGTAAGTGTGTGGAAAGGCTGTGAAAGGCCAGGCGTTGGCAGAGCTTGCAGATGGTGTGGTGTCTTAGCCTGGGTGCTGCTTCGAGCTAGTGATCTGACTTGAATAGCTTTGTGCGGTGCTGCGAGAAGTATTAGAAAGGTCGTGAATCTCAGATATCTGCTGTGTAACCGCCAAAACCTCGTGGTGCTTTGAGTGGGTGTCATGTGGGAGGAAAGAAGAGAGCTCCGAAATGGGTCGAACAAATGGCAGCCGAGCTGCGTCATTGCCGATGCCTGCAGGCCGCTCCGAGCACGCAACAGGGTCCACTTCGCTGAATTCACATGCACATGCTTGATATACCAAAACGGCAGTTCCAGTTGTATAGTATTGTGATCACGTGTACAGTACGTTATAATGGGAGCACAAGTACCATCAAGCAGAATCGCTACTTGAAGTAGTTTGCTTAGTAGTAACTTGAAGTTGAATTCCCAGCAACCCTCACGCACACCATGCTATGCATCACAAGCATATATTACACGCAACCCAGACTGTGGCCCTACCCCTCCATCTTCTCCTCCTCCTCCTCCTCCCCCTCCATACTCTTCTTCGCCAACCTCTCCGCCTCCTCCCGCAACGCCTTCGGCACCTCCTCATGCCTCCCCTTCGTCGGCCCACTCATAGAACTAATCCACGTCATCTCCAGCTCAAACTCCTTATCCTTACTATCCTCATGCGCCACGTAAATAATCCTCGCCGCCTCCTTCACCCCCTCCTCAAGACTAATGCAATTCCCCTCCTTCGGATCCAGCTTCAACTTCTCCAGCTCCGCCTTCGCCGCCTGCCGTCCCTTCCCCGTCGCCGCGCCATAGTACCCCCAGTACAGCCCCGACGGCTCGACCATGTACAAGAACGGTCCGCCCTCTTTCACCCCCTGCGTCTTGCCTCCGGCACCGACTTTCGGCCCGTTGCCCACTGCGCCGTCGACGCTGAGCTCGGTTTCCGCGTCGTAGCCGCCGATGATGGCGGTGATGCCGAAGGGCCGTACGGAGTTGTAGAGGGTGTAGGCTTGCACGTAGGCGCCCATGCGGTTGGCGAGGGCGGAGCCGGGGATGGGCGCTTTGTAGGTGCCGCGCCAGCTGGAGGCTTCGTCGCGGGCGCGGGAGACGAAGTGGCGGCCGTCGGGTAGGAGGCCGGAGTGGACCTGCAATAACACTTCATTAGCAACCTGACCATTGTATCACAGCTTCGTGGGCATATTCGTGTGATAAGGATGTTCATACCACACCAGCATTCCGATCAACAGTCGCTATGCGCTTGTTCGCGTCCTTCTTCAGTAGCTTGCTCGTCACCAGCTTCTCGAGCGCCAGCACCACGCCGTCCTTGCATCTGATGCCGATTGCTGTGCCGCCGTTCTCCACCGCCTTCACTGCGTACTCGACCTGGAAATTGCGGCCATCGGGGGAGAAGACGGAGTTGGAGAGATCGTAGCCCGTGCCTATGGAGGTCTACAAGGATATGTCAGTACGCTGAGTAGACATTGTTGTCCTTGACGGTGTGGACTGACCATGGCTGCGGGAGTGTGTAGATATAAGAAGGAGAGTTGTCAAGGTTGAGGTATTGCACTGCTTCGTATTGCGGTAAGGTCGTTTTGGTGGAGAGGTGGTGGTGGTGTGTCTGGTTGATGTGTTTCTTCGCTGCTTCGAAGGCAGCTCTAGCTTTCGCGTCTTCGGGATGTGTGAGGCGGTGCAGCTGTAGTTGTGGCTGAACACGGCAACACCCGGCGCTTGCATACCGATATCAAGCATGTTCAACCAATGTACCTCCTTCTATTCAACCACATTTTCAAAGTTTCATCGCCACACGTAGCAAAATTGTCACCGATGCATAAGAAGCCTTCTCAAGGTAAGCCCCAGGTGTGAACCGTGTTCTTATCCTACTGCGACCATGTGGTTTGTGAATGCGACACGCACAAGCCGCTCAAATGCATAATAAGACAACGTCCACAAGCCTTAGTTTTCTATCATCACTATATAAAGTCTGCTTGTGCTACTAGGCTCTCGAGCTTTCTCTAGGCAGACACGAAGTGTGATACCTTTGAAGCCCTCACGGGACATGGACGATTCGAAGAGCATCCCGGGATATGCCCGACCAACCAAATCTTCGACCGGCCGCCAGAAGACGATACAATCCATCATGGAAAACCGTGGCTCCAGGACATCATGGCAAGCGCGGACCTCCGACACTAGCAAGGCTGGCTGTAACACCACCGTGACTATTGTAAGATGGGAGACATATCGCGGTTTCTCCGCCTCGACCATCGCCTCGCGGAGTCGAGCCGGGAATCAACGACCTTTCAGATTTACCGCTCTACCCGCAGAGTTGCGAAATCAGGTCTACGAGTACCTCGACATCGAACACCCACGTCACTATGTCTGTCTGTATGACGGGAGATTCCCCGATCTCGAGACTTTCCCACGCCTATTACACGTCAGCAAGCAGCTATGCCTCGAAGCAGGGAGCTTATATTTCAACACTACACGGCATTTAATATTCTAGTCGACGGCAATCACCTCGAATCGCTCCGGAAATGGCTGCGAATCATTGGACCTTTCGACCGGGATCGTCTGGCCCGCAATCCGAACGTTTGCATACGGATCGTGCAACCGCGAGGTCGTGGCGAGCCCTTTTGCCAATACGACGACAGGAACCCTTTCCTGACTATATACCGTATCGATTTCTCAAGAGCCGCACACGGCTCAGGGGTGGACGTGAATTTGGCACCGGGCGCAGAAGTACACCCGAGGCTGAGCCGCTGGTTCTCGGCTACCCTTGAGATTAGGAGAGACGGAGCGGACGACATTGTCGAGCGTAAATGGCAGCACTTCGGTCACCAACTGAAAGCCACGGACGTGCGGCAGGTTCGCAAAGCCATGGACGTCGGTCTGGCTGGGTGGACTCAGGATGGGGAAATAGGGGAGGATGTCTCGGCGTTGTTGAAGGTGGAAGGAAGGTATGAGAATCATATAGACCTGTATATGGCCGACCAGACGTTGTTCGACCTGATGAGATGGGGTTTGCAGAGGTGGCGACATGTCATGGCTATCCATGGTATGGTAGTTAGGGGTTGATTTCCACATTGGATGATTGGGAACACGGCCTTCGAAAGCTACTCGGATGACTTAATCGTATCAACGGCCTCTCGAATATCACTTCTTTCACGCACTAAGCGGCAAGACCCGCCGCTTATATCTCTTAAGACCAAAATCAACCTTAAACCATTCTACTCCTCCCAGACGCATGTTCAACTCGAGAAACCTCTAGCACTCCTTCCACTTTACAATCTCGCTGTTGACACGACGCATCTCATGTTTCAACGTCCGTCACACATTCGTTGTCAGCAACGCACCTGCCCAATCACAAAATTCGAGGACTCCGCTAAATCGACATTAGCCTCGATCTAGGCTTCTAGCTGTCACCTGCTCCCACATTCCATATCGCCTACCTCTCCTTTCTCAACACTTCCACCAACGACTGGACCTTTTCATACGTTGTACATAGCTTCTCGTAGCCTTCAATATCTCATCCGCCTTTGTTCGCGCCAGAAGAAGTGCAGACCGGAAGTGACTGGAAAGAAGCAGCTCCACCGCCACTTGCTCGAATTGCTTCTCTTTCGCCTTGACTGAAGTCTCTTGTTGAGAAGCTGAAAGAGGTTGTATCGACGAGAGCTGCTCTTCAAAGGCGAGGAAGCTTCCGAGAGCATCAGTCCGCGGCCAGACCTTTCTATTGGTGCTCTTTGTTCTGCTTTTGACGTACCCATATCTTCCGCTCGGACTACAAGACAACAGGACACCCACTTACACCTCAGGGCTCCCAAGCATTTTACTGACAGCTTCGATGTACGGGTGGCCGCTTTTGGTCCACTATTGTGACGCCTGCCACTACAATACGCCCGTGGAGTACTCCACCAACGTGTGGAGTCAAAATCATACTTGCAACCACGTAAGCTCGGCCATCTACGGCCGTCGTCTTCCTCTATCACACTGACTCATATCCTCCGCAGTGCGGCATTAGCGCTCCTGGGGCAGACCTTGCTGGGTCTAGCCCTACCCAAATGAATCAAGGCCAGCACGATGAGCTTGCGCAGCTGTTCTCCCAGCAGATGCAAGTATCGCAGCAACAGCAGGTCGTCCAACAGCAACAGCAACTACCGCACGTAGAGCAGCACGCTTTTGTGCAGCAGCAAAACGTACCTCACGTGGCCGAGCCGGCACCTCGCCTCTTGGAGAAGCAGACCTCAGCAGATTCCAAGCCCGTCCACTTTGTTTCCGCCCACTACTACCCCGGTGCTGCACTTCTCCGGCCAGATACAACATCTGAGCCTTCGCGCTCCCCGCCCCCTCCTTACAACGACGATCTCATGCTTGATGCTATGGCCGATGTACTACGACAAAACTCCATCGACCCCACCGCTTTGCTCCCCAACCAAGTCCATCTCTTCCAGAACGCTGACTACGAGCAGAGATTGCGTCTACTTGAGCTGTGGCGGATCGCACCCCCAAGTTACCCGTTGCAGGAGCATTTGAGCACGGGAAAGTGGGCGATGACGAGTGTGGAGCGGGAGGAGGCTTTAGCAAAGGCACGATTCGAAGGGCAGCAGCAGCAGCAGCAAGCTCAAGAGCAGCTAAGGATGAACGGAAGACTACCGCCACAAGAAGAGCACATGCTCGACACTTACATTCCTGAGCCTATCAGCCCCATCCGGGAACCGGGAGAGATGGCTTGGCCACCTGCCGCAAGGATGCGAGTTGCGAACATCGCAGCCGCCCACTCTCGCTCGCAGTCTCGGACTGATATGGCTGAACCATATATCGTCTCTGGCTACCAAGGCATGAACTCACCTCAAGCAGTGGACCCGGTGTATGCGGCAGCGGCAGGACTTTGGTCTGCACCCAGCTATGCGCACGCGGTCGAACAGCAGACGAATGTGATGGAGGACCAGTACGGGATGTACGAGCAGATTCGGAATCACGCGGACTGGGAGCGAAGGAATGAGCTGGTGGCGAGAGAGAAGATGGGTACGGTGCAGCAGGATTGTGAGATGGAGTTGTAGATATGGGTTGGTCTTTGAGTTGGAGCAAATGATGATTGGACTTGTTGGCGATGGTTGACTGGCATTCGCATACCCCTGGTGCGTTGGAGGCATTTGAGAAGAAAAGGAGCATCTAGGACATCGACATAGCGTTGTACAGACCGCATCACAAGATCACCATCTCCCTTCCACTTGACACTGCCCGTCTTTGCGTTTTAAATAGGCTCGCTCGCACGTGCCAAATTGATGGATATTCGAGCCTCGGCTTCTGACAACCATTTGCCGGGGTCTCATCTTCAACACCAAAATTAACAATTGCTATTACACACCATGCACGCGTATTCCCACGCGTACCCAACGACACAATGCCCCTAATATATCGCCAATAACTGGACTGGATCGATACCCGCAACATGTCCTCCCGCAAAACCTCCACCGCCCAAGCCGAGCTCGTTCTCCTCCCCACGCTGAAGAACTGCCTCCTCAACTTGCCCTCCTCCCTCGTCGCCGTCCTGCTGAACTCGAACACGCTTGCGCAGAATGTCATCGTCGAGCTTTCGTACCGCGTCCCAGACCCCAAACAGCCGCCGCAGCAACAGAAGCAAGCGGGTGTACAGAAGTCGGTGTTTCTAGGATGGACGGGCATGCAGTCGAAGGCGAAGCTGGCTGCTGTGGGTGGCAAAGATGGGCTCGCGGGTGCGATTGCGGGGAGTAGAGGGGAGGGAAGAGATGGTGGGAGAGGAGGGATGGAGAGGGAGGTGCCGGTTGTGGAGGTTGATGCGACGTTTGCGCGGTTGCTTGGGTTGGGGGAGGGGATGAAGGTGCGTGGTGTAAGACGTCTGCTTAAGGCAGAGGACGGAAAGGATGAGAACATGGCTGATGCGGGCACAGTAGGTTGGCGTGGCGCTGCATTTCGACCCGCCGCAGGCGCATACGGTCAATATTGAGCCGATGACTGCTACGGATTGGGAGAGTAAGTGCTCTGGAACGCCCTGATAATGACAAATGGATGGAATGCTGATCTACGGGCGCAGTCATCGAAGTACACGCTCGCTTTCTGGAGATGAACTTCTTGTCCCAAGTCAGAGCTCTACCGAACCCTGCTGCTGGATCACCGCATCCACTTACGCTACATCTCACGCCGACAGCTACTGCGAATATTCTGGTAACTTCGCTGACTCCGGTTGTGCCTAACACACAGCCGTTCGTGAAGATTTCGCCCGATGCGGAAGTGATCGTGGCACCGAAGACACGGCAGGCTGCTCGACCTTTGAGTTCGAGGGATAACAGGAGCGTAACAAGCGTCGGTAGGAGGAGTGCAGGCGGTAAGAGTGTCTCCGAGGCCAAGACGAGGGCAGATGCTGAGAGAGCGCGGCCGCCGTTGTTTCTGAGAGGTGTCACGCGAGGGCTCAGGAATGAGTGGTTCGAGGGTGCTGGCAAGGAGCTGAAGGACGAAGGTCTGAAGGTCTGGCTCGATCGCGAGCACCTACTCAGCAAGACATTACGAGGTGTCACCTGGGTTGGCGTGACTGTTATACGGCCAGCTGGTCTGCAGCAGCAGGTCGATCCGCAGAGCCAGCCCACGCCCGAGCAGTTGCCCGCGCAAAAGATTGTCGCGAGACTATGTGCGTGGGACGATGCGCCTGATGTGCGCCATGTCGCTCTCTCGAGCATGCTGTGTGCTGTTCTGGGCTCAGATGGTCTGATAGGAGGGATCGTACGCATCGACCCTGCTCCCTCACCCCTGCCAAAGACAGCTTCGGCGCTCAAGGAGCCTTCGCAGCAAGCCAGCAAAGACGCTATTGTCAAGCGGTTGCGGATCACACCCTTCGCAGGTTCGCAAGCAAAGCAGGCTACTGGGTTTAAGTTCGGTGGTGAGTCGAAGACTGAGAAAGAAGAGGCAGCCGCGCGCGTTAAAGCGCTGTTCGGCAAGACGTTGCTCGACGGACCATTGACCGACGGTATGCTGTTACCGAAGCAAGACAACTGGCCGGGCGGTCTTGTGGACTTCGACCCTGCGCCTCCTGGTGACCCGTCAAAGTCGAGGACAAATTGGCTGCTGGGTGCGGAGCGGAAGCTTGAGATCGCTATGCAACCGGAGACGGCGCCTGTCAAGTCACCACAAGCTCCCGGCGAACCGTTACCAGAAGTGGCGCCTACTATGGTCGGTATCGATCCTCTGATGCAGCAAGTGCGGTCAAGTTTGCTGCAGTCCTCATCCGTGCTCTTGACTGGCGGTCTGGGAGCCGGTAAGACATCGCTGGTACAACTGCTGGCTCATCAGCTACGGGACGAGTACCTATTCCACTCCATCTACTATCCTTGCCGGACCCTTGTCACAGACGAGACTCGCGTCAAGACGATCAAAGAGGCTCTACAGCGCGTGTTCGCTTCCGCGTCGTGGGCGGCTCGAATGGGCGGTCACTCGCTTGTCATCCTCGATGATCTGGACAAATTATGTCCGGTCGAGCAAGAGCTGCAAGTTGATGCTAATGGCCGTAGTAGGCAGGTCGGTGAGATGCTGTGTTCAATCGTACGGCAGCATTGCACGAGAGACTCTGGTGTTGTTTTGTTGGCGACTGCGCAGAGCAAGGAAGCACTGCATAATGTCCTTGTTGGCGGGCATGTTGTAAGAGATATTGTGGCACTCAAAGCTCCAGACAAGGAAGGGAGACGCAAAGTCCTTGAAATGCTGATCGAGCAAGCGACAAAATCGGCTTCGAAGGAGGATGGTGTGATCATCGGCACCAAGCATAATGCAGTCAGAGAGTGGATGGAAGGCTCAGACGATGGCCAGCCGACGTCTATCGATGGGCTCGACGATTCTGAGCCTGAGCCGCAGCTTGACCTCCTTGATATTGCGGGACGGACTGACGGTTACATGCCAGGTGATCTCGTTCTACTAGTTTCACGAGCACGGAGCGAGGCTCTCATACGAGCTGTGTCGGATCAGTCGCTATCTGACGACGTTTCCCTGGGCGAGAACGACTTCACCGCTGCATTGAAAGGCTTTACGCCAGCGTCACTACGGGGCGTAACGCTACAATCCTCAACAACCACTTTCGCATCCATCGGTGGGCTACGAGAAACACGGAAGATTCTGCTCGAGACCCTCCAATACCCGACCACCTACGCCCCGCTCTTCGCCAAATGTCCGCTCCGCCTCCGGTCAGGGCTCCTACTCTACGGCTACCCAGGATGCGGCAAGACTCTCCTGGCCTCCGCTGTCGCAGGCGAATGCGGACTCAACTTCATCTCAGTCAAAGGACCCGAGATCCTAAACAAGTACATCGGCGCTTCAGAAAAGAGCGTGCGTGACTTATTCGAGCGTGCAGAAGCGGCGAAGCCTTGCGTTCTGTTCTTCGACGAATTCGACTCCATCGCTCCGAAGCGCGGGCACGATTCTACTGGCGTCACGGATCGAGTCGTCAATATGCTCCTAACGATGATGGATGGCGCCGAAGGGCTCAGCGGTGTATACGTGCTAGCAGCGACTTCGAGGCCAGATATGATCGACCCTGCGCTCTTGAGACCGGGGCGGTTGGATAAGAGTTTGATCTGCGATATGCCGGACGAAGACGACCGACTGGATATTCTCCGAGCGGTCAGCAAGAAGTTGAAGGTCGATGCTGAGATTGTGGAGTCCGAGCATCAGCGCAGTCTGACGGCTGTGGCAAGGCAGACGGAGGGGTATTCGGGTGCGGATCTGCAGGCTGTGATCTACAATGCTCATTTGGAGGCTATTCACGATTTACTTGGGCCGGAGAATAGTGCTGCGCAGGACTTTGGGAAGAAGAAGAGTAACGGGGTGGTGAAGGGCGGGAGGGGCCAGGATTTCACGTACTTCCGTTTGGGCGGCGAAGCGAACGACTCCGCTACGCCTTCTTCGGCGGCTGCGTTGGCTGCGGAGCGTGGTGAACTCGCTGCGAAGATTTCTGCTATGCAGATTGCGAGGCGGAAGGCGAAACAGGATCGTCATGCTGCGAATCGGCCGGGTTCTTCCACCGGGCACGTGCACGTCAACGGCGTGGTCAACGGGGCGAACGGTAAAGAGCCTGCTGATGGTAAGGAGCCTTCGAGCAGCCAGGAGCCGGTGATCATGTGGCGGCATCTGCAGAAGGGGTTGGAGAGCACGAGGGCATCGATCAGTGTGCAGGATCGGAGGAGGTTGGGAGGGATTTATCGGGAGTTTGTGACGGGGAGGAGTGGGGAGATGTCGGATGGGCAGGGGAGTAGTGAGGTTGGGGGGAGGAGTAGTTTGATGTAGATGGTATATGTATATTCAGGTGGAACGTACAACGATGGGCCCAGGCCCAGAGTGCAATGTAAGCATCGCCTGATCAATCTTACGACATCGGATGCTTGCCGTTGCCGTTCGCGTCTCTGTCCGATCTCTGATATAGCCTCTCTCGTGCTGTTGCTTTCAACATCGTATACTCCGTTCGGCATACAATCTCAATCCCGAAGTCTTCTCGCCGTGCCGGCTATCCGAGTCGTCGTCACCCGCGCCGCCGAATCATGCCAAAGATTCGAGCCAAGCTCATCTCAAATGCTTGTGTCAGGTTAGGTGGGGCGTTCCATCTCACGCAACCTCGACGATATCGCGCAATCTGTTGTAGGAGTCAGGCGAGCGTCGTCAGCTGCGCCGGGATGCGGTTTTCGATGACTACTGGTGTGGTTCAGCTTCTATTCATGACTACTGACATCCTTCCTCCCTAGAATCCCTACGTAGTGGCGCAAGGCTGCGCCGACTTTAGCTGTATCCTTAGTAGGCTTTGTGGTGGTATGCGAGGGGTGGATGTGGGGTAATTGAAAGTCGCGCATATACTGGCCGAATCTCGACGAGCGCGCGAAGACTTGCTACAAGCTGCGGCGAAGAAGACTTGGCCTTCACGATGGCGACCACGAATGGAGATCATAAAGCGGCAGAAGAGAAGAAGCCGAATGGCGAGGAAGCTCACGGTGGAGCGAACGGGCAGGATGACCAGAAGCATATGGACCCAAAGGGTGGGCATGATACTACACCAATACCAAGTCCACCGCATGGAACGGTAGGGTACACTGTAAAGGTCACGATCCACCAGGCCACCAACTTGACCATGGGTGATCTCCATGCCTTCTCATCCGACCCGTATGTGTTGGCGCAAGTCAATACCCTTGTCCCGACTCGGCACAAGGAGGATCCGAATTTGCGCTTCAGGACACCGACTATCCACAGGAACGTCAACCCGGAGTGGAACGAGGAATGGATCATCGCGAATGTGCCGTCGAGCGGCTTCAAGATGAAGTTGCGCGTGTACGATGAGGATCCTGCAGACCATGATGACTTGCTCGGCAAAGCTCATATTACGATCCCAAGTATAGACCATGACTGGAAAGGTGTCCGACACGAAGCGTATCAGCTGAAGCTACGCGAAAGCAGCAAGCGTGCGCTGCTAATTCGAAGTACCGCCAGAGTGTTGCAGATGGTGAAGAGCATGCACGGTACCATACATCTCAGCATCACGAATCTAGGCCGGACCGCAGAGGATGGGCAGAACGGTCGTATGTATACCGTGGGTCCTTGCAGATACGTACGGCACTACAGTCCGATTCTGGGGCGCATCGCGAATATCAAGCAGCCGGAGAAGGAAGACACACGGCCGCAAACAAACGGGAGCGGGAAATCACAGAAGCAGGTCGAACGCTACAACTTTCAAGCAAATCAGATGCAACTGCCGGGCCCGGTACCTGCGCAGCTATACCACCGCTTCATCGAGTTCAAGCCATGGGTCAAGCGGATGTTCACTTCGAAAGGCGTGCAAGGAGTTATTCTGGGTAAAGCGCTGCATCACCAACACGCTCGCGTCTACAACTTCGGCAAAGACTCCGAATGGGGCCATTTCGAAGAAGCGCCATCTCTCGAGCAGACCAAGAAATTCCTCGACCTCGTCCACTATGACAAAGGTGGCCGCATCTTCACTTACGTTTTGACTCTCGATGCTCTCTGGCGCTTCACCGAAACCGGGAATGAGTTTGGCATCGACATGTTAAGCAAGCACACCATGCACAGCGACGTGTCGATCTATATCGCCTTCTCTGGCGAGTTCTTCATCCGTCGCATCAAACGTCGCAGTCGTCCTCCACCACCGAATCCTGACGGAAGCAACAGCCAGCAGAGTGTCCGCAGCCAGTGCGAGATCGAGACCCATCCACCGCACGACCTCGAAGGGGGACCACCAGAGGACGACCCACCGACCGATCCAAGCCGGTACGAGCTCGTCATTGACAACGACTCCGGCACCTACCGTCCTGACGCCGCCATGCTTCCCGTGCTCGCCGAGTATCTCTCCCGCTCCCTCCCAGGCTTACACATCGAAACCCTAGACTGCCAAGCCGACGCCGACAAAATGGCCAAGATGAAGTCCGAGCAGCGCGAGCGGAAGAAGGTTGAAGGCGACAATATCATCTACGCGCAAGTCAGCGACTCTTCCTCCATGTCTTCGTTATCCTCCAGCGACGACGAGCGGTTGGACAGTGTGCAGCACGAGTACCAGCATGAGCACTTGCAGCATCGACCGAAGAACGCCGCGCCGGACGACACGAAGGAAGTGGAGCACGGTGCATTCTCGATATTCGCGAAGGATGTGAAGCAGCGGCAGGAATCCAGGATGGAGAAGCTGGCGAGGAATGCGCGGAGGACCCCGAGGGATGGTGGTGAGGAGGCTGTGACGAGTTGGCATGGGCCGAAGGTTGTGGCGGGAGGGGAGTGAAGGGTGGGGGTTTGAGCGTGGGTGGGGAGTGTGTTTTGTGATACCCTGTTGCTTTGATCAATTGATTGGACTAGTTTGGCGTATGATTGCATCGTTCGGTCTGAGTTGGGAGGTCGTATGTGTTGGGCTGTATGCACATGAATGGATATGCTGAAAGAGAACTTGTGTTTCATTGCAATCACAACTAGGTCATTCTGTAGCTCGTTGGTGGTGAGCTTAGCAAATAAGTACATGTGTGAACCAACCAACTCCTTTCCGTGCCTTTCAGCGCAGCCATCGCGAACCCGACTCTTATCGAAAGCTTTCAACTAACATCTTAGGGTGAAACACAGCACACAGAAGTGGTCCCCATCGAAAGCCACCTCAAGCAATTTGGTCAAACACCTTCTCCCACATGCTCATCTGCAACTTACAGCGATCGAACCTATCCTCCGTCACTTCACCTTTGCCCGACTTGAGCTCCCACAGCTGCGCAGCATGCTTGTAGTTGTCCCACCTGTTCCATCCCTGAATTCCCGACAGGCGCTGTGACATCAAGTGGTCCGCGTCGACGAAGACATCTCCTAGCGTGACCCCATCCGCCCTTGTCACCTGATGAGGGACATCGCCATTTGTGTAGTACAGCAGCTCGGAAATGGGTGGCTGGACGATGAGACAATTCCTCCACGTGGCACCTGGATAGTTCAAGCGCCTGCGATCATCCTTGCTCTCCTGGGCCCTCGTCTTGCCTTCGGTGCGTGATCCCAACCAGTTCCGACGGGAGATCAAAAGGTGCTGGTAGATCGTTTGTTGGATCTTTCCAGCTGGCGACATCCATCCTTCGGTGTCACTGTTGAAGCAACGGTCGTATTTGCCCCATACCAGCGGTTGCACGGGTATCGGCGTGAAGAAGAGCACTTCCCGTAGAGAGACCGAGCTTTCGACGGTGGTTTTCCATTGTCGACAGGTTTGCTGGACGCCGCAAAGCAGGTCGCGCGTGTGGAGGTTGAGAAAGATTGCTTCACTTAGCTCAGGGATGTTGAAGACTCTGTGACTAGCAGTCATAGGAGGCGCTCCGTGGTTTTCGTCCGTGGCAAGCACCTGATTGCGAAACAACTTGGAGCGGGAAGACCTGTAGTCCTGCAGCTGCTCAGCCTCGTTGTAGTAGAACCAGTCGGTCCAGCCAGCTATAGACATGTTGACAACGGAGAGATGGAGCTCGTGTCAACGAAGACGCTGCCGAGGGTCACCCCGTGTGGCGCCCTTACATGACTGTCTTCTTCAACTCTGAGATTCCTGAAAACGCGTAGCTCAGCGACCGGTGGCTGAGTGGCGAGGCTTTTTTTCCATGTCGCCCCTGGGATATTCATGCGTCTGAGCATCTCAAGATTGTATTCATCTTCTTCATCGGAAAGTCGAGAGGTCAGTGGATGCTCGTAGATACTCCCAGGCTCGACTCCTGGCGGCCACCGCCATTCTCCTTGAAGATTGTCATCAGCCCAGCCTTGCCACTTGAGTGGGCTTACGGGAACTGGCCGGAAGAACAGTGCCTCCTGCAAGCGTATAGAGCCCTCGAGAATTGCTTTCCACCCGTGACAAGTTTGCTAGACTCCACAGAGGAGGTCTCGTTTGTCCAGTTCGAGGAATATGGCCTCAGATAGCTCCGGGACTCCGAACACTTTATGAGATGGGGTCGTGTTTTCGAATCCGGCCGAGTTTGCTGCATCATCTCGTTCCATGGGAGGCTCTCTACCGGCAGCCTTCTTGTTACGCGTGGACCTGAGTTGACGTAGCTGACTAGCGTGGCTATAGTTGCGCCAGTGGGACGACCCTTCCGGTACTATCGCTGTGGGCAATCGGAGGAACCTCAGATCTGCAAAGATATCGTTCAAGGTGACTCCATCCTGCGCTTCCACGAGATCGGGATCCCTAGTAACGGAGTCGTCAGAGAGGAGCACCCCAGCTATTGGTGGCTGAGTAGCAAGACTCTTCCTCCACGTGGCGCCGACCACATCCAAGCGCCTTATAGCCTCGCCATCGTACAGGTTCACACCACCCGCAAGACGTGATAGCAATGGATGCTCGTAGATTGGGCTGGGCGCCGCTCCTTCTGGCCATACCCAATTGCCCTCGGTCCCGTCGAACTGGTGGCCAGTCCAATTCCTTGTCAGCGGTGCGACCGGAACTGGCCTGAGGAAGAGTGCTTGTTGCAAGTGAAGCGAATTCCCGACAATCGCCCTCCACTGCTGGCAGACCTGTTGGACTCCACACAGGATGTCTCTCATAGACAGCTCCAGAAAGACGATCTCAGCCAGCTCCGGAGTGCCGAAGGTGTCGTGGCAGGCCGTCATGGTGCCCTCGCGTCTTTCTATTCGACTTGGGATGATGCAGGCTGGTCTCAGCTCAGATCGGTTGCATCGCTGGTGTTGCATGCGGTGCTCGTGCTGATGAGGCCGTCATAGGCAAGATTAGAGGATGTACGAGATGGAGTGAAGTTGGATCCAGGTAGCAGTCTTGGCGTTGACGCCAAGAGTTGGTGGATTGGAAGGTGCGGCCGAGGGATGTGAAGCATAGATGCCAGGAGGCACAGCACGTGAGAGGTAGAGGTATGAGGCACAAGGAACATCTTTTCATCCACCTACCTGGAGGCAAAGCTACCCAGAACTACTCTGAACTGACAATCATATGATTGTGTTTGTTGTATGTACTCCCTTCTCGGACACCTCCTCCCCACTGCCACAATGAAGTGATCGAGGAGCACGCTTCCTATATCCAGGAGATATTTCTCTTCAGAGCCACTGCCTCCCCGAAAGGAAGCATGGCAACACGATACCGTGATGCCCGAACCCGCAATGAAGGGATTCGAGCGAGGTACTGGTCGTGGCTGGCTCCGATACTTTTTGATGGTTTTTCGTAAGAGATTCAAAGGCTCGCGAAGTTTTGACGTTGCTTGCGGGCGGTGAGTGCGGCAGAATCTTGGGGCTAGGCTTCTTCTGGCAGCACGTGCGCGCGCCTAACTCGTGCTTCCTCCGCATGTCCTCGTCGTCGTCCTCCAGGTTCAGGAAATACAGTTTGAAAACTTCACCATCCTGACTTCCCATTTACAACAAGGTATACGCTCGCCTCGTTGCTCGGCACGCGATCTGCTTTCTATTTTCATACGTCCATCATGTGGCGTATGGGTGCGATGTTGGGCACGCGACACCCAACGAGATCGATGAAGCCTGAGTGCGATGCGGAGAGCAGGTTAGTAGGTCGGTCTTCGATGTAAACCGGCGAGCACAAGTCAACCTTATGCTCTCGAGGAACGTGGAGTATACGGCTCGAGCGAAGCAGCAATACGTCGTTGATACGGAGTACCGCCACGATCGTTCCGTATCCGCCCTGTTTGCCATGGGTGTTGGCAGAAAGTGGGTTTTAGACGATGTGAGGACGAAAGATGACATGAGTCTGCTTTCATGCTTACGGTACGACGTGCACGTCTACCAGGCCTTAGACATCATCTCTCAACAAGCATGCTAAGAACCTTAGAACTCCACATGCGCCCCTGGAAGCGCTATCGCCAGAGCTTGTTCCTCGCGTGGCGGTCGTCAATGCGGTCGTCAATGCCATAACGACCGCATGGTACCATCTTGGCAGGACCATCACGGTTGAGGTCAAAGCACGATGCAAACACTAGGTTTCGATAAGGTATTCTATCGTGATCTGCATAGCGAGATATGCCATCGCAGGCCAGTACTGAGGATATGGAAATAAGTAGCCAGGGCACGCAGCTTCTTTTTGCACCTTCCTGCACCTCCCCCTCGTCTCTCTATACGTCGACTCAAGCAGACACTCGAACGTCTTTCTTATTGCGAACATGCTCGCCTCAGGCGGCTTGCTCTTTCTTGCGGCCTTGATGCTCGGTGGCCTTGACCACGGAGTCACAGCCCTGCCCAATCCTTTTCTTCGCAAAGGCCAAAATCTCGATAAGCGGCAGACGATTACCCTCAACGAGGACTGCTCTTGTAATGATCTGTCGAATTATCAGACCCAAACTGGGGTTGGACACATCACGGCGGACATGTACGACATGTACAATAAGGTAGACGCCCACGGCAATTTTATCAACTATCGTGGAGGCAGCAGGGCACGTTCATCGTCAAACACGACATGTCGGAGGTAAGCACTCCTGGGTACAAGTATGCAATGTCTCAGACGCCGCTAACCCTGCACTCCTCCCTTCTACAGGATGACTGCAACCACGAAGGCAATAACTGGACCCCAGGCTACGGCGACTTCCGTTTCCGCACCTACTATGGTGGCTCTGCTTTCTTCCTCCAAAGATACACCAGTGATGGGGATCAAGTGGCTATCCCCTCGCCAATAAGCGCCTATCCGCCGGGCTCGGGTGCGGTAGCTGACGATTTAGGTAGTTGCGATGTAGGTATACGCTCAGTAGCAGAACTTTTAGTTTCGAACTATCAAAGACACTCGCTGACAAAGCATCCTTCCGTCTCTCAGACTGCCTGCATCATGCGTTCCGCCACCGACGGATTCCACAACGACGGCTACAACTTCAACTTCTCCACGAGATCGAACGAGCTATCCAGCGACCAAGCAACTGCCCTCGGATGGCTAGGCGACATCCCTAGCGCTCGCGGGTTCTTCAATATCCCGATCTGCGACCTTACAAGTGAGGCACTGTTGGCTCAAACCACGTCTCGTCTGAAACGACGCACACTGACTCTTTTGCTCCTGTAGGCGACGAAGCGGTGACCATCTCGACCAGCTCAATTTCCGTTTTGGAAGACCAGGGCAAACACAACACCTCAGATTCGCAGCGTGGGCTCTGGTGTATTTGCGGGCCTTTGACGGACATGCACGGTAGCTACCTTTCGGACAATATGCCTGCGGAATTGGGTACGCTGTGGAACAATTCTATGAATTGTAAGCAGATCATCTAGTAGGGGGCGTCAGGAAGGGCGCCCTCTCGTCTCATTTCCCCAACTGCAATAGACGGATCTCTGGTCCAGTTCTTGGGAAGTCGTTCATAGCGCTGATGTTGCACGAGCGGCACGAATTTGTGGTATGGAGGAACGCCGGGAAACTATCAAGTAGTTCCCCAGATCAGACACTGCATTTGACGTATGGACGACTACAGGCTTCTATTTTCCATTGCCCATAGGTTGTGTGAAGTTGTCCTAATAGTTGTCAACGTCAAGCTAAACCCCTTTCGGTCGATCGAGCACGGACTAGAGAGGATTGCCTGTCAACGCCCGAAATTTGAAACGACCCATGTCAGTACTCGGCGACACCACCGCCGCAATAAACGCCAGACAGTGTTCACGGGAGTACAGACAGCGTGTAAATGGAGTCCCGAAAGACGGGAGACATACACCGTCCAGGTTCAAAGTACCACCTCACTTTCCTTTCACTTCTTCCGCAGACACAAACATCCGACTTCAACACAAGGATGCATTGATCTACATACCAGCCACATTCCACGCGACTCAAACTGGGCAACGCTACAGCCACACTATGACGATGCCACCTCGTCCCTACCCTGGTCGCGCGCTGGCAGCGTGGTCAGTGGTATATATCCTTCTTGTCGCTGCTGGCTTTGCGAGTGCAGACGACTTATCCACGACGACTACGACTGTACGGTCCACGACTACCCTCCTTACCCTGACGACTACGATTACGAGCGGGCAGACCACGTACGCGACGACTGAGCTTCTCACGCCGACTACTACTATCGAGATTCCGGGCGCGACTCCGAGTATGGCGATGGGCAGTGGACAGGGTGTTTATGGAGGACAGCGGTTTGAGGAGGCCGTGTTGAATAGCACGAATGTGTTTCGTCAAGAGCATCAGGCGAGTCCGTTGACGTGGGATAATGGGTTGGCGGTATTTGGGCAGAGGCATGCTGAGAAGTGTATTTGGGAGCATTCGGTGAGACCATGTCGAATCACGCGTACAAGAAAATACAAGACTGATTACAACAGGGCGGCCCACATGGAGAAAACATGGCCTTGAACTTCGCAGACCCAACACTGGCGATCGACGCCTGGGCTAACGAGGAGAAAAAGTACGATTACCAGTCCGCCCAATTCAGCGAAGCCACCGGCCATTTCACGCAGCTGGTCTGGGAGGGGACGACCAAAGTTGGCTGCGGAGCAGTCAAATGCAACAGCGATAGCGCGAAAGGCTGGTTCTTTGTGTGCGAGTACGATCCGCCTGGTAATGTGGTAGGCGCGTTCCGGGAGAACGTGAACACGCCGAAAGGAGGCAAAGATGGAGAGATCGGGCTCAATGCCGCGACAAAGATGGGAGGCGTGTCGAGGCTGCTTGTGGCGCTGGTCGCTGTGAGCTCGGTTGCTGTTGCTTGCTTGTAAATGACGATACCCTGGCTGTTAGCCCACGCGCGCATGTACGACCTTTAGCGAGCATTAATGAAACAGTGTTCGTGCACGAAAGCCAGATATCGCTGTACCCACGAGCCACTGTACAAGTATATGAAATAACCCTGCCCGTAGCCTTTGACATCCAATACCGCCTCTCACCTCCCCACCGCCTTATCAACCGTATCCTTCGCCTGGTCCACCGCCCCCATAGCCTCCTGCTTCACTTTCCCAGCAATATCCTGCGCCCCAGCCTCCGCCTCTGCAAGCCCCTGATCCGCTTGCGCTTTCAAACTCTTGTCCTTGCCGCCCATGTACCAGTAGTCCACGAATCGGTATCCTTGTGTTAGCTGCGCGGAGAAGTTGACGACGTGGCAGCCGAAGAGGAGGTAGTTGCGGGGGGTGACGGCGAAGGCGTAGCGCATGAAGACGCCGCTGTAGCCGGTGAGAGCGAGGGTCATGGGGCCGGAGATGCTGAGGTGGTTTTAGTGGTGGAGGACAGGGGATGCGCCTTGCGGCGAGGGAAGAGAGGGAGGAGACGGACATGTTGGCGTCTTTGCGGGTGTCCATTACGGCTGCGATGGGGATTCCGAAGTTGGAGGCTGGGCCCCAGAAATCTGGAAAGGAGAGCCTTTGTTAGCCAGAGCCGTCTACATGCTGTCGGTTGTGCGGTGTTTGTCTTTGCCGCTTCGTGGTGTATATATGCTGCGTCGCATATGTCCGTAGTCGAAGGAGGACTTACGTGTCGAGCAGAAGTAGTCGGAGACCGGGTTCGATCGTATCCGCGCATTGAGCGCCTTGATTGCCGCCGCCATTTTGTTCTGTCGCTATCGGATTGTGCGGCAGGCGCTGTATAAGGAGATAACCGAAGACAGAGGTGGTTCATGCTGGAGAATAAGGTAGGCTTGGTGAGCAAGCTAGCTCTCTCCGCTTTCCACGGCGACTCGGAAGGATTGTCCCGAGAGAGAGCCTATTTCAAGATATATCGACTTCACTTCATTCACATCACGTCAATGACCATCGTGCTAGAAGATACAAGAAGCATTACAGACGCCGGCCTCACTGACGAGCGTAATGCTGATTAGCAACTGTCACAATCCCGTGCTTTCTTTCCTCCCCTCGATCTGATCATGGCGTAAGACAGCGTGCTCGTTGCACTCGATAGCCTGCCCGTAATAGACGAGACAAGACACACCGATACGCAAGCTCGACTGCTCTGCCAAAACCTCTTGCGGTGGCTTGGAGATCAGCATCATCAGGACTTGTCGAGGATCTATATGCCACAAACCCACCAGGGACGAGCTTTGGGTCTGCAAGATCACGGCGACAGATACACACGGTATGAATGTATCGCTGATTATTCGTCTTGCAGGTTTGCAGTAATCAAATGCAAAGACGACGGCGATGCTCATCGGGTGATCACTCGAGTTCACGAGAGGGTTATTGACAGGAATCACACCCTTGTCAGCCCAACGAAGCAACGATTCGGACGATCTCGCCCGTTTGCAGCAGGACGGGTCACTGGACCAACAACGATTGGAGGCTCTGAATTGTGTTCAGTTGGAGTAGAGTCAAACAGGCTAACGGTGCGGTCGACTTTGACAACGCTGAATGCCAACCAGCCGAATGCCAACCAGCCGCGCTGCCACCTTCTTGCATTGCTACGCTACCAGCCGTCCATCTCGTAGAAGCTACCTTTCCCGTGCCGGTCGACTAACTACTCACGATGTTCTACCAGGGCTCAACATGATGAATATATTGGTGGGCTCGAATCCCATCCATCCTTATACAGCCGCTCAAAGCCCGGGGGATACGTCGTTTCGTAATAGGAAGCACCATAGCAAGCGTTCTTGGCCGCCGTGCAGTGGCCTTGCATCGCCGTATCTGTCCACGTTTGGCAGTAGTCACAGTTGCAAGCTGCCCATGCAGCGTTGCCAAAAACCCATGTCTCGCACTGGCATATGCTGTTGGAGAAGGCTGGTGGGAGCTGGAATTCGTTCGGGATGGTGTTGCAAAGGTTGGCTGCGTCGATCGGATCGAATGGGAAACCGGCATCGCAGTATGGACCATTCACGGAGATGAGCTCCAGGCCCTCGTTTGTGATATGGTTCGCGGTGTAGTTGCCCTCGACCCAGCATCGTTCTTGCTTGACCTCCGTTGCGGAAGAGTTTCGTACAACATCAGAGCAATGCGAGATGCCCTGAAGAACACTGGCAATCGGCTTGGCTGGTAGGACTGATGCATTGGAAGAAATAGCGAGTATGGCGAGAGCACCTGGAGTTAGTCGAAGCATGATTTCGAGCGATGTCCCGTCGTAGCTATTCCGATCGGTATGGAGGAAGCCGGAGTACCTCTGCCTACGGATGTGCCGGTGTGTGAGGCATATGAAGTCGACTAGGGAGTTGACATCGAGGCGGCTTATATAGAGTAGAGCAGCAGTCTCGTCCGACCTCGAAAACGGAGTTGGCAACTTGGAGCTTGTCGTACTTCCACAAACCTATGCAAGTACGACACATTCATGTTTCAGAGCAAGAATTTCGAGTGTTTCGTCGCACATAAGACTGGATCGGCTTTGTTGTGGGCTGGATCTGTCGTATCGCAAGGATCAATGGACTACGAGGTGCAAACTGCTTTCTAGGTTCTCGCGTCGGTACTCCGTCCTCGTGCAACGTTGTAGAGCAACAACAGTACCGAGTAACTGCCTGGGGCGACGTGAGTGAGGAACGTTCGTGGATTGGACCCCGGGGCTTTCAGCTGGGACAACTTCCACACAACGCTCAATTCCGCGGCGGAGCAGCCAACTCGATGTTTTCAGGTATTACAACCCATACATCCGGACCATAAGCTGTCCCCTCCTGTCCCGTTGCCTGAATGACCACGACAGCTCATTCGAAACACTGGGGCGAGGCAGCCTTCACCGCCTTCATCGCTCCGGTCCAGATGTCCACATCACCCACGAAGTCAAGCGGGATCTTGTCCATAAACGCGTCCATATTGTCCCACTTACAGATGATCTTGTGGAACTTCCAGTGCTTCTTTTGGCATTCCTTCCCACAGTATCTCCGATCACGACAGCCGGTACAGACATCAAGGGCGCTACCGTCGTCCTTCGTCTCCTTGCCACACGCCGCACACAAGTCGCTCGAGTAGATCGGTGTGAGGCCGAGGATGGGGTCTGGTGGGGGCAAGACGTGCTTGAATATGCCGGTGCCGTTGGGTGTGATGATCTTGAGCAGTTTGGCGCAGCCGTACACTTTCATGTCGAGGGTAATCGATTGGTTGGGAGGGAACAGCAGATGTTTGTGGGCGACGTTCTGCAGCACGTCGAACTTTTCGCTGAACTCGATGAAGCTTTCGTTGCCGTAGTGGACTGGAGTTCCTGGTTTGTAGGAGAAGTAGGCTTTTTTGAGCTGGGCGAAGGCGAGAGGCTTCAGCTACCACTCCGACATCGTGGCTCTGGCATATTGCTGGTACACCTTGGTGAAGATTGCTTGTGCGTTGAAGATCATCTCTTCTGGCAGTGCACACCCTTCCAGAAAATGTTAGCCATTGTGTCGGTGGTAGTTGTTCGTAAGACGTCGTTAGTTAGCGTACCTAGTGACATGGCACAAGCAAGTAGCAAGTTGAAGTCGTAGGCAGCGCCTGTAGTCCAGAATATCCCGATCGCGAACTTCGCTCGCACGAGCTTGCGTAGTGCACCGCCGTCGAGATACTTGCGGACGATCTCCACCGATCTAGTGCCGTAGCAGAGCTCCGCCCAGATGGAGTAGCGGTTCGGCGCATCGTTGCACGGATTTGGCAGAGGTTCACCCTCCGGGCGCGTGACATCTCGGATGTGCTGCAGGTCGGCGTGCCTGATGCCCGCCTTGTAGTTCACTTTGGCACGCAACTCGCGCAAGCCGAGAGCTTCGCCGAGCTGTTGGATGAAGATGAGGTCGCGGCGGTCTTGGAGAATGCCGTCGCCCTGGAATATGTGAGTGCGACTGTGGTAGCTGGTCGGAGGTCAGAATGTTCACCCACACGATCTGGCAAGTGCTTGAACTGCCACTCGGGATACGTTTCCATCGCTAACGTTCGAGCTGGCCCCGATGTTGTGAAGATGAGAGATCGTAGCGGAATGTACGACAGAAGAAGTGACGAGAAACTCAGATGGTGAATGGTACAAGCGGTTTTCAGGTTACAAACCAAGATACAAACGCATGCTTATCTGCGAACAGCACCTGTTCCTGCAGCTAGGTGTGCACTGAGTCATCCACACCTTCGGTATGTGTCGGTGACGCGTTACTTACGGGACTGTACAGCTGCTGGACGTATCTCCGCGAGATCCATCTGTCAGCCAGCCCAGACTGCAAAGGCTACCGTTTGCACTTCTAGTAGGTCTCTATCTCGCGTTCTTCCTCTCCTGAAGCCTCCGCTTCGCCCTGACCTCCGCCTTCCGTCTCTCACCACCATCCACCTTCACACCTCTCCGATTCTCCCACAACCCCTCCTGCACCTTCAACACTGCGACGCCTCGGTTTCCCTTGATCGGCTGAACGCCACGCCCTCCAATAGCACTTCCATGATATATCTTGACGCCCGTCACAGGTTTGGCGTCCGAAGCATTGATCTTCGGCGGAGGCGCTGCAGCATGAATTGCAGGTTCCTCGCCGTCCTCTCCTCCTTCCGTCTTCGCTTCTGCAGGTAATGAAGGAGGCGTATTGACAATCATCTTGCGCATCCCAGGGTCCTTTGTCAAAGTCGCAATCTGATCAAACGGCCTGTCGCTTGGTACTTCGACTATCCTCAACTCGCCCGTGCCATCCTTGACATGATCCAAATCGCCTCCAATCCCGATGATGCCGTTCCGAAAGCGCTCCCTCCACCATAGTAGATACCGCCGTGCTCGTGGAGGCTCGATACCAGAGTCCCTTAATTCATCGCTTGACAGCTTGAACAGCGCATTCCAGCTGGGTATTTTGGAGGCATGTTGGCTGAGTCCACGGCCGATCAGTGTGAGGAAAGTCTGGACATCGGGGACGAATGGGGTTGGTTTAGGGACGCGGAGGGTAGGAGCGTTGAGGCGGTGGAGATGTCGGCATTGGATGCAAGTAGCTATGCGGATGGGAGTGGGTAGACTGAGGAGCGCGAAGGGTCGTTTTGATGCCATGTCGTCGAGTGTACAGTCTTGACGAGTTCAAGATGTGTTTGGGAAGGAGAGACCATTGGTTTGCCATGGAGGGGGCATCCCCGAACTCGCCGAGTGGTCTCAAATGAACGCGTTCCGGGCTGCCAACTACGCAGGTTCGCCGCTTGACCTCACTTTACCGATACGTGCAAACAACATTGTCGTGGTGTCCATCAGAACGTGGTTTGCGACCTCGATGATTGAACGGACAGCTTACAACAGCATCTGCTAGGACGCTCTGGAAGCCTCATCGACCGGGCCGCACGAGCACTTCCAGGAGAGATACGTATCATGGCCACTTCACCAGCACTAGATGTCCCAGTAGAGCCGCCGTCGAAGCGGCAAAAGATGTCCTCAGAGCCTGAGTTTTCATCATCTCCTGCTCCAGTCGCAGATCTTGCCGAACAGCTGGATGCTCAGGAACGCAAGATGTACGTCAAAGGCAAAAAGATCGGATCTGGTCAGTACGCCGACGTCTTCTCCGCACATCTCGTCTCGGATCTGAAGAGATTGGTGGCTATCAAGAAGATCAAAGTCGGGGCAGAGGCGAAGGAGTTTGGCATCAGCTACGACTCGTTGCGTGAGATCAGATTTCTGCAGGAACTGGACCATCCCAACATCATCAAACTATACTCAGTCTTCTCGACTAAGAGCCAGAACCTGAATCTTGTTCTCGAGTACCTGCCGCAAGGAGACCTACTGAAACTTGTACAAGACACAACCAACATCTCCTACACACCCGCCGACATCAAAAGCTGGATGCTCATGCTCATGCGTGCGACCTACTTTTGCCATCAGAACTTTGTGCTACACCGCGACATCAAGCCGAATAATTTGCTTATTGCCGCCAATGGAGAAATTAAACTCGCAGATTTTGGTCTTGCTCGATCGTTCGCAGATCCGTTCCAAGTCATGACCTACAACACAGTCACGATATGGTACCGCCCGCCTGAGCTGTTCTTCCAGGCACAGTTCTATGGTGGCGGTGTCGATGTCTGGAGTTGTGGGTGTGTGTTTGCTGAGCTCGTGGCGAGGGATGTCCTCTTCCGTGCTTTGCCGGAAAATGAAATCAACATGGTCAAGCTCATCTGCGAGAAAGTCGGCACGCCAACCGAGGACAACTGGCCCGGCGTGTCGAAGCTGAAAGGCTATGTTACGCCATCTGAGTACATCCCGATCAGATCAAAAGACCAGTGGATGATGGCTTTCCGAGCTATTGGCGAAACCGGTGTGGATCTGCTGATGAAGATGTTGACGTTGGATCCGCGGAAGAGATTGAATGCGGAGCAGGTTTTGAAGCATTCTTTCTGGACCGACGAGCCAAGGCCGAGTCGTCTGGAAGATCTTCCGCGGAAGGGTGGAGGAGTGGTTGCAATGGGCGAGGAGTTGACGAAGATGGGTGGAGAAATCCCGTATGGAAAGGCCAGAGGTGACAAGGTCGCAAGAAAGATCGACTTTGGAGCTTAAAGGAGTGAAGAAATTGTCGATGTCTACGCATCTGCAATCCATCCTTGGTCTACACGGCGCCAACGCACGCGTGACACTGCGAGCCCATTCTCCACACGAAAACTTGACCGATCACCTTGTCTATCGTGAGTCCGAATCCAGCGGTATCACGAATGGGTCGAGTACGTTCGGTGGCCTCTGGTCAACCCTTTCGCATTATTTCTCGGCATCTGCTCAAATCTCGTTCGAAGGTTACGCCTACGCAGTGCCAACGAAGGACTCGGAGAACCTGGGAGGCCTATTGGGAGACGGCAGAACTGGGTCGGAAGCCATTACATGGGTCGACCCAATTGACGACATGATCTTGATGCTCCGGGAATTGACATTCAGAATCTCGATTCGAACGACGTCCCCGAAAGGTTATTGGGCATGGAATTTTACGTCTCCTCAGCCATATATCCTCTCCGCGAACTTGACTGCGATCCATTGCACCCTCTCACAGACGGTAAACGCCTCCACGTCGTATCCTGCGACTTTCTATCACTCCGACTTCGGATGGTTTGGACGAGCGCTAGCAGTGATAGCGGTTGCGTTTGTAGCCGTGCTGGCTAATCTGCTTGGTCGGTCGCGAAGGCATCCGACGCGCCACTTCTGCAACAAGCAGCCTCGAATGCTGAAGCCTCAAATGTCATTCGAAGTATTGGACAGCAAAAGACTCGGTACGGCGCTGTGAACAGATACAATTCCCGAGACGCTCTCGGGTCGCAGAACGAAAGTAAGACAGCATCGGCCAGTGGTGAAGAGCACAATCTGGAAGCGTCATCGAGCAGAGAGTTGCGCTTTGGGAGGCGAGTCACTGTTGATCCACTCGCGAAGGAGAGACTTTCGGGATGATACGAACTGTGGACGCCAGTGAGACGACCTCTTTACACTTCCGACATACGTCATAAATACAATCTCAAGGGGCATCGAACACCCAATAACCAAACGAGATTTCAGCAGTCTTTCATCTATCTACACCATACCTGCCACCCCTCCCACCCTCCTCGATCCTCCCTCCCGCTCAACCCTGTCCCTCGTCAAGAACCTCCCATTAGCATCTCTCGGATACCTCATCGCTCCATTCCACATCTCCCTCGACCTCCTTTCCTTCCCCTTCGCAGCAAGCCGTAACATCTCCTCCAACTTCTGCCGCGCCATCCTACGCTTCAGAATCCGCTCGAATTGCTTCGCATTCACGAACAAAGGCCCTTCTTCTACTGGAGCCGAGTTGTTCACGGTCCAGTACTTGTTCGGGTCGGGGACGTCCTTGTTGTCTAGGAAAGCGTAGAAGTCGTGTATCTCGTCTGCAGATGGCCCAGGCACGGGACTACCGCGCTCTGCGCGATTGAAAGGATGGGAGGGCCATGTCTCTTGAGTAGGGAGCGCATGCTGTGGGACTGATGCACTGACTGCGGTGGTGTTCGGTTGTGCGTGGTGCATAACTTTCGGCACAGGGTCTGGCTGGTATGAGCAACCCAGGAACCCTTCGTCGTTGGTTAAGGTTCCTGAAGCCAAAGTGCTAGCGTCCGAGGAGGGAACATCTGTTCCATGGACGATGAAGTCGTTCCAGTCCTGAGCGTCATATGCATTCGATGGTGCTGTAATCGCTGCCTCCAGCTCACCAAGCAGTTGCTGTTTAGCACTCTCCACACCATCACCGCGATAATCGTCGTCGCTTCTGACCTGTCGTCGCCAGCGCTTCACAGCATCGCTGAGCCAGAAACTAAACACCGTACACACGATCGCGAAGGCGAATAGGAAGAGGAGGCCAGCCATATGCGAGCGTTTGCGAGCACCTTAACTTTCCTTCGATGCCGGGAGAAGTACGAAAGCTACGAAAGCAGACCATCGCGCTTTTTATCCTCGTCTTTGTGCACCAGCAATTTGCGTGGTTCGCAAAAAGAGTCTCGGCTGCATTGTCGTGGTGCCACGTGGAGTGCTGTGAGGCATCGAAGGTGGTTGTTGGTGGGGCCGAGGTCAGTGAGGTAATTCTCGCGAGTGGTCTCGTGAGTGCTGTGAAATAAATGAATAAAGAGTATTCGTTACCTGTAGAGCCTATGATATCGTCAAAATTACTTCAGGTCTTCGAACGGTCGGCTTGGAAGTGCTGTTCCAGCAGTAAGAATTCCCTAGCGAGCTTTGATACAGCTACCACCAAATTAATACCTTCTCGTCAGTCCTACCAATATACTCCATCATGGCTCAACTTTGCCATTGGACCTCAGACATCTCTGCTTAGTATCCGCTTCAGGCTTAGGAGCCGCCTTTCACTTCGAGTCCGTCTTTGACTTGGAATTCGCCTTTGACTGCATACCCACCGGTGACTCGGTACCGGCTTCAAGCTCGGTATCCGATTTCGACTCCTTTTCCGCCTCCTAAGCGACCTCCTCAATCATCCTCCCCGAACTCCACGGCGCCAGCCTCGCCACCGGCTTCCCAAACACCTCTCCCACCGGCCCATCCATCCATTCCTCCGGCACGCCGAGCCTGCTGCCCTGGCTATCGCTCAACCAACGCGTGTATAGCGGGTCCGGCCGCTCCATCTCGCCGTCCTCTGCGCCGGGAGTAGCTAAAGCGTCGGCGTGTTGCTGTGCGATGATCTCGGCGCGTGTACGACGCTTAGGAGCGGGCTTTTTGAGTAGTTTGTTTATTGTGTCCATCTAGTAAAAGATTAGTATACTCCCAGAGATGTGGTGGAAGGGTAGATAGGTGACGTACCTTCTCCTCTTCATTCCGCTTCTCCGACAAGTTCTTCCTCCGCCTCGCCATCTCCTGCCGTCGCACATCCTGCTCTTGCTCGGAGAGATGTTTCTTCTTCTGCGCTTCGTTCGAGAGAGCCATGAGACTTGATTCCGGTTCCTCTTCGTAGACGCCTCGCTGACGGCGGGTGAGCTTGCTGAGGTCCGGGGTGGCGCTGCGCGAGTTGTCTTCGTCTGAGTCGCTGGAGGCTTCTTCTTCGTCATCCTCGCCTTCGCCTCCTCCCTCTTCGTACGAGTCCAGTTCGGAGAGTTCTTCGTCTTCGTCGTCATCCATCTCTTTGTCTTCGACTGATTTCAGGGGTCCTTCGTTGGGTGCTGTGACTGTGACGTTTGGTTTTGGTTGGCCTGTTGGAAGCAAGTGCTTGATGATCGGAGGTGGTGGATGGTCTTCCATGCCTTCCTCGTCGTCTTCTTCACCCTCAGCGTCCTCATCCTCGTCCTCGCTGTCTTCGTGCGCTAGTAATTCTTGATCTACATCCTCCATCTCCTCATCCGGCGGCTTCAACCTAGGATCCACCTCGTCCTCTCCATCCTCATCCTCGTCGTCATCTTCAGACTCCGGCTCCACCACCGTCCGCGGATTCCGTGTCGTCCTCGCCACCCGTGTCGCTGGTACAGGCGTAGCATCACTCTCACTTGGGTTGTCAGCATACGGGTTCGGTGGGATAGGCGCGGCACCAGACGTTGCCTGACGCAGTTTGCTGGGCGCCGCTTTGACGGTAAGTCGGATGGAGGGTCTGCCGTTGGCTGGCCGTGCTATGGTCGCCGATGGTCGGTTGGAGGCAGAACTGGTCTTTGGGTCAGCACGTGGATATGGTTGTGCTGAGTCGCGAGCCGTAGACGACGCCGTGCGGGCGGAGCGTCTGTTGGGCGGCATGGCTGGTGATGTTGTGGTATGCAAGTAGGAGGTCGGAGAAGGATGTTGGGACGAAGTCGCACCTGCCTCTGTTCGCGAAGCTTTCCGCCTGCAGCTCCATCCGCACTGGAATGCAGGAACGTCTTCCCGGTCTTGCCCACGTGGCTTTGGACGACCTCACTTCAAGCTTTGTCGACAAAGAAAGATGGTTTCATGACGTACCCGTTGCTGCCATGCGCGCCTACCACTGCTGCGCCTGGGGATGAGGTGATGATTGGTGCTCCCGATGCGCTCTTCAGACGCTTGTTGCTGTCGTGCCCGTCCATCTTCGCGTATTCGCCAGTCAATATGAGGCTTGAGAATGCTGATGGTTCATGTACGCGGGAGTGATTACTGTGCTCGACTCTGCACGACTGAAGCGACTGTTGGCTGCCTCCACAGCGAATGGGAGAAGACAGTTCGAAGGAGGAGTTGAGTGGTCGTCTGCCAAGCCCGGTAGGGCTTGTCACGTGCGAACCGAGGCCCGGCGATGCGCTCGACTACCGATGTGCATGTTTCTCTCTCTACACCCTCAACTGTTGAAACAAGCATTGTTGACTATGTCGCCGTGATATCTTCTTTCAGAGCTGAGCGACATGGCCGACGATGACTCCAACCCAGCCATTCCGGCATGGCAGAAAGCTCAGAAACCATTACAGCAGCCAGAGGAGACTCCGAAGGACACGCCGAAGACTGAAGAGAGTGTGGCATCCGAGCCGTTGGAGGATAGTATAAGGGAGGTGGAGATACCAACGCCAGCAGGGCCAGTAGGGCCAGCAGCAGTCGCCGCAGCAGAAGAAATGACATCTAAACCCAACACGCCCACCCTACAGCTACAACACATGCAAACGTTCCTCGAGGATCCCGCCGTGAAGGCTGCACCTATAGAGGAGCAGCGCGCCTTCTTCGAAAGCAAAGGCATATCAAAGGAACAAATCGACCAAGTCCTCAGCTCCGCACAATCTCCCCTCAGCATCAACGACTTCGAGACCTTCAAACAAGCACAAACAGCACCAGCACCAGCAGTAGTATCGCCGCCACCTCAAAGACAGCAGCAGCAACCTTCAGGCCCCCCCATAATTACCTACCCTGAATTCCTCGTCGAAGCGCACAAGCCACCTCCCCTCATCACACCCGCCCGCATTCTTACCACTGCCTACATCGCCTCTGGCGCTGCTGCGCTCATATACGGCGCAAGCAAATTCCTCGTCACGCCCATGTCCGACAGCCTCACCGACGCCCGCCACAAGTTGGCAACTCATAGCCAGAGCAAAATCGACGAGATGAACGAGAAGCTCACTCAGCTCGTCAGCAAAGTGCCGGACTCTGGCACCACCAAACCCAACACCTCCGACGCCGAAGCAGGAGACGACAACGAAAGCATGACCTCGGACCCAACAGAGCTCTACCACCGCGACATGGGCACGCAGACCTCGCCCCCCACCTCTCGTACTTCCTCGCTCTCGGTTGCTGGGGGTGCTGGAGGGGAGAAAGCTGCGCCGTCTGATCATCAGGAGACGGTGCTCAAAATCCTGTCTTCCCATTTGAACGAGTTCGTGGAGCGGGATATGAAACTCACAACTGCGAACGAATATAAGCAGGACAGCCTCGGCAAACTCCGGAGCTATTTGGACGGGATCATGTACACTAATGCGGCGTATGGAAATATGTGGAGTGAAGGGGGGTGGGGAGATGAGGTTGGGAAGGAGAAGGATAAGAAGAAGGAGAAAGAGGAGGATGTGGTGGAGGAGTTGAAGAAGGAGATTAGAGGCGTCAAGGGAGTATTGTTGAGTGCGAAACGGTTCCCGGGGGTCGTGGGGAGGGTGGGTGCGTAGGAGATGAACGTCTTCGGTCATCCACCGGATGGATTGATGGGGGTCGATGTAGAGGGTGATGTTCTGCAGCACAACTCTTTCGAAAGGACGTCGAACCTGGAACTTGATCTTCACCCGTAACCATGCGCATACGACAACGAAGCACAAACCATCCGGTACCAACGGGTGTGGTTCGGCCGATGTCAGCCTTCGGGTTGTCGGGTCTTGTGCCATAGCTGGCGTGCGATTGGCTACTGCATCTCGAAGCTTAAAGCCTCCCGTCTCCCGCCATGAATGTCGGATATATAAGAGGACTCTTCGCTTCCTGCTGGCGCTCTGGGGATTATCACGATCCGGAAGAACAGATCGCCACCATGTCCTTCATGGAATCCATCCCACGACCAGTCAAGACATATCACACCAAACCCTACGACCGCATCTCAAAGCACCATGGATTCGATGACAAAGGCAGGACCGTCGTAGTCACAGGCGGCGCAAGCGGACTAGGTCTGAACTTCTCCACCGCCTTCGCTGCCGCCGGCGCTGCTCGCGTTGCCCTGATCGGCCGCTCTGCTGGCCCACCAGCCGAAGCAAAGTCCTCCCTCTCATCGAAATACCCAGGAACCGAATTCATAACCTACGAAGCCTCCATCACCGATGCGCCCCTTATGAGCTCCATCCTCACCTCTCTCGGAACTGTCGATGTCCTCATCCTCAACGCCGCCATCGCTCACCGTCGCGCGGAAGCTACAGAGCTTACAGCGGTCGAAATGCACGAGGCGTTCGAAATGAACACGATCGCCACTTTCAACCTTATCAAAGCTTTCCTGGCCCTCCCTATACCGCCTTCGGGCCGCAAGACTGTGCTGAACGTTTCGTCCGCCGCGGCGAACTTACTTGGCTCGGTGCTCGTGGGGTATGGGGCTAGTAAGGCGGCTGGGGTGCGAGTTATGCAGTCTTTTGCTGCGCAATTCCCGTCACGTAAGGCAGAGGGCGATACTGAGAGGGTGCGCATCATTTCCTTCCATCCAGGATCGTTCTATACGCCTGGGGTGGCTGCGAACTTCCCGTCGGGCATGAAGCTGCCCTGGGAGGATGAGGATCTGCCGGCAATAGTATATGTTAACGGCTTCGTTTATAAGTGTATTGAACGAGATGTGTTACTGTCTATTAGGTCGTTGCACGAAGATCTAGTAGCTGCTAAAGCCAAGCGATATAAATGATTAATTACATACTTCCGAAAGCATTAAGAGATGGAAGAACGAAGCTGCATCTCACGCTGTTCTTTAAGTAGCCGGTCAATCTCGTCGATTGGTCGAAGGAGTCCATCGATGCGAGCCGTAGGATGTAGGGAAAATCCCTTCGCCCTTATGTCTGTGATAGTTCCCTCTCTTGAGTTAAGATCTAATCCTTCTAATGCGCAGAGCGACATTCTAAGATTGGTCCCATACAGTTCTGTAGCCCTCTTATGGACCGACGCTTCGTTATCGAAATCCTGTTCCAGCGAAGTGTAATCGTATAGGAGCCAGAACTCTTGTTTTTCGAGCATCCAAATGAGGTTGAAGTAGGCCATACGTCTCCCGTAATGCAAACTAGCTATAGGCATGAACAGATGTTGCTTGCCGTCGTTGGACAAATCTCGCAAGATCATAACCGACATTGGTGGTGGGTAGTCAAACCAATTATCGTTGTACATCGAGTCTTCGGCGTCGATATCGAACAGGCTGTCCAGTAATCAATCAATTAGTGATTGCTTGAAGTAAGTGATTAATTGTTATTACTAGCGTTGGTAATTGATTAATTGCTCTATAGGCATGTGATTAATTGATTAATTAAAGTGAATTGATTAATTAATTACTCGTATAGAGCTTTTAGAAGTAGTAAGTCCGTACCTATATTAGCTACTAATAGTAAATAAGGCCTTATTATTCTTAACCTACTAAATTAGCTCTATATTAGTAATAAGGAACTTTAAGTTAACGAGACCTAACGTAATCTAGCTCCTTAGTACTACTATCTACTCTACTACTTCCTTATAGAGCCTAGTATAGTTGTTACTAATAAATATCGTCGCTCTTACTAAATATACGCTCGTTAGCTATAGTATTTACTAGCGTAGTAAGGGCGTCTATTACTATATAATATAGTATAGAGAACCTTAATTAGTTATCTCGCTACTAGTAAATAAATAATATTAACGCCGGAAGTAAATTTAAAGCGCGCTAAGGTCTCGATAGACGTATTAGTTAGGCTAACGGGACGGCCCGGGCTTCTAAAGTACGCTAACTACTTTAAGAAGGATGTTTACTAGTATGGAGGTATTCCGGAGCTTAGTCCTACTTTAATTAACAATCGTAGATTGATTACTAGGCTACCTGCTTAATTGATTGTTATTACTAAAAGCACTAATTGATTGATTGCGATTGATTAGTAGACACCCTGGACTGAACCACTCCTTGAATTGTGGACCCTGCACTCATTGTAACTATCAACAACTCCAGAGGGAAGATTTTTTTGGTGCGGTGACGTCTACTTGTTTCTGGGGTCTGAAAAGATATTTTGTGTATGAGGATGTTTTGAAGGAACCTTCTGAATTACGAGACGATTCGGAAGGACGTTATTCCGAGCGCGATATGAAATGATGATCGCAGGCGAGAGTGAGGCGGGATTGGCAAGATTCTACTGTACTGACACCTCTCCATGATCATGTCATTCCTTTGTTGTCTTCCGCGAGCGCGACTAACAAAAATAGGGATTGAAGCCGCCTCATCTCCGCACGCCACTAAGACTTCTCGCGAGTCCTAGCAAAGCTAGAAGAGGCAGAAGGGAGACATCTTCCGTCTCGCTCTTCGTCAGAGCATCTACAAAGCCGAGCCTTACGTTGAGTGCTCGTTTCATAACATGCAGGCCTGGTTGCCCGTGACGATACTCGCCCTTCGAGTGGCTTCACTGCTTCGCATGTGATTTGAACGAACTCTGTTAAGCTCCAATACTAGAGCGCTCCGCGTCCTCTTCGCCTCACATTTCGTTTTGTAGTATAGCAGCATCGTGAATGGGAGTGCGTCCAGGTATTGTCATATGTCGAGGTTGTTGTGATCCAGCCATAGCCCTGCTGTCAGAAAACTCGGCTCCGAATCATCTCCATCTCCACCTGTCTAATTTCCACCCCAACTACATGTACACAAACTACAGCCAAGAAGCGAAACGATGGAAACATCTTAACACCGAATTCCCTGCCCGGCGAGCGCAGAAAAGCATGGGCGAGAAGGAGATGGGGTTGACAACGCGGCCAACAGCAAGAGAAAAGCAAGTATGGAGCGACAAACCTGTGGGCAGACCAGGGTGTCCATCAAGCAAGCAAGCAGCTTGCGAGGGTTTTGCTTGTTTGCTCGTGCTTGAATAGGCCTAGCGCTTATTTGCTTGAGTGAATGTCAAGCAAGCGTGCTTGTTTGCTAAGCCTATTTAAGCAAGCAGTGCTTGTTTGTGACAGACGGACCTACCTATTACGGTAAGCCGAGGGTGTCTAGCCGCTTCAGGAAGGCTAGTTTCGGAGCCGAAAGTGATTCATCGCCGCAGGGCTAGCACGTGACTAGCATATGAAGTTCTTAGCA